>Ga0179593_1720565_pt1 | contig 15139 bp, 25 predicted proteins | sample CZODoug2_1_08_16_FD_185931 | JGI IMG/M metagenome (GOLD analysis project Ga0179593, IMG submission 185931) | Vadose zone soil fungal communities from Angelo Coast Range Reserve, California, USA - CZODoug2_1_08_16fungal (PacBio error correction) | ecosystem: Environmental > Terrestrial > Soil >... | reverse complement strand
TTTCGAAAGGCCGGACGGGGGTGACCAACCCCCCGACCGGGGGGCCCTCGTTCCAAAGGGGGGGGGGAAAAAGCCCGGGCTCCCCGGCGGGTTTAATTGCTTTCGGGGCCATTACCCCCCCCCACCACCAAAACCGGGCCGGGGAAAAAGGGCGGTTAATTTGGCCCGGGCGGGAGGGGAAGATGTTCACCGGTTTTTAAATAAAGGCGAGAAAAAAAAACAAAAAACGCCTTTTTACGTTTCCAATTTTGGCCCCAAAAAAAAACCCAATTCCTTTTTTTCCAGTGCGGGGGACTTTTGCGACGGGCCTTGCCCCCCCAGCTTTTGACGCGAAAATAAACAAAAAACGGCACCCCCCCCCCACCTTTCTCCCCGGGGGGCCCGGCCGGGGGGGGGAACCCAGGGGGGGCTTGGGATAAGCCCGCGGGTTATTAAAAAAAAAAAGACGATTCTTTTTTTTTCCCAGATCGGCAGGGGGGGGGAAATCCAAAAAACAAAGGGCGGGCGGGGGGGGGAGGGGGGGGCAGGGGGCTTTCCGGCGGGGGTGGTAGGGTGGGGGGGGGGGGGGGGGTGGGGGGGGGGGGGGAGGGGGGGGGGGGGGGGTGGGGGGGGAAACGGATTTAAAAAAAACACAATGTCAAAAACCCCATGGGGAACCAACAAATTTTTTTTTCTGCCAACAAGTAAAGGGGTTTTTTATTCAAGCGGTTTCGGACGGTTGGTTTTGATTTTTGCCTTTTCCGATGTGTGCCAAACCCCCCGGCGGCCCAGGAAAAAGGGTTATTTGAACAAGGTGGGGGGGAAAGGTGTGGGGGGGACCCGGGGGAGCGCGGGTTCGATTTGGGGAAAAAAAAAAAAAAGCTGGGGGGGGGAGAACCTCGCCCCAATTTATTTTACCCGGGGTTTGAAGAAGAAAAAAAACCGCGGGGGGAAAACAAAAAACCCCACCACAAGTTCCCAGGTTTCGGCAGGGGGAACTTTGGGACCCCCCAGCCAAAAAAAAAAAAAAAACAACAAAAAAACCCGGGGGGGGCGCGGGGGGGGGGGAACTTGTGTTTTGCCCGGTTTGTTTCGGATTGGCATGTTGGTGCGTTCGGGAGAACACGAGGGGGGGCCCCGGCGGAAAAACCGCACACACGTAAAAACACAATCACTCTTTCTCAACTTTTCCTTCCCCTTCAGCCCCCTCCGTTGGTTTGTTTGTTGAGGGGGCTGGAAGAAGGAGGGGGGGGAAGAAATTTAAGAACGGGGATTTGGCTCCGGTTTTTTTCGGGGGCCGGTTGCCGGGAAAAAAGCAGTAGTGCCCCAAAACCCGGGGGGAAAAAGACGGCAAAGGTTTGTTTTCGGGGGTCTGTGCAAAAAAAAAAAAAAAAAGTCTTTGGGACGGGTGGGGGACCGGGGGGGGGGGGGAAAAAAAACACAAATCATTGTGGTTTTTACGGCGCGGCGGGTTAACAAACGGGGGATGGTTGGGGGGGGGGGGGCCGGGGGGTTTCCACAGGGCTTGTTTTTTCCAAATTTTCGGAAAACACCCCCCGGGGCGTCAAAAATTTTTTGCCAATTTCAAATAAAACGGGGGGGGGGGGGGGGTGGGGGGGGGGACACTTTTCTTTTGGGGAGGGCCCGGGGCCGGATTCTTTTGCAACCCCCAAACAAAAAATCGACAAGCCACAAACTTTTCCAACCCCAAACCCAGGTGGCCCGGGGGACACGGAAAAAAAAAAAGGGGGATCCATTTAACTGGCCAACGGGGGGGGGGGGGAAAACAGGACACAAATTGTGGTTCAGGGATTTGTGGAAAAATAAAATTCGTGCCCCTTTTTTTTTCAACCCACCCCCCCGGGGTTGGGAAAAACAAAAAGCTGGGCCCTTACCGGCTTTTTCGAATTTTTTTTTTCCGGCGGATTTTTTTTTTTTTCTTTGGGGAACAGGGTCGGGGGGCTATTTTAAAACGGCACGCGGGCTTCAAAAAGGCGGCCTGGGGTGTTTGCCCCCCGGGCCCCCGTGGAAGGGGACAGGGTTTTTTTGTGGCAGTGTTGTTTCCGCCGTTTTTAACCATTCCTTTTTTCCAAAAAAGAAGGGGGGCTGGGGGGGGGGGGGTGAAGGGGGGGGGCACCGCCCGGCTACAAAATTTTCAACAAGTGCCCCCGGGGGGGGGGGGGAACTACCGGGGGGGGGGGAATCGCTATTAAGGGGGGGCAAACAAATTGGGTAAAAAAAAAAAAAACGGGGAAAGGGCGTTTTTTCTTTCACTAAAAACAAAAAAAACGCGGATCTCACCCTCCCTTCGGCCGGGCAAAGTTTTACCGGCTTTTCGCCGCGGGAGACCGTGGGAGAGATGGGGGGGCCAAAGGGCCAATTATAAACCAACAAAGGGGGGGGGGGGGGGCCAGCGGGGGGGGGGGAGACGGTTTTTACTGGGGCAAACAAGAATAAAAAAAGTATAAAAATGGAAAACAAACAAACAACACAAAAACCACAAAAAAAAAACGAAAGGGGCGGGGGGCGAACACTTTGCCCCCTTTAGGATTTTTTTCCATTTTTTTGTTTACACACACCCAAAGGCACCCCACGGCCGGTGTGAAAGTAACTTGCTAACCCCAGGGGGGGGGAACCCACAAAAACCTGGGTTGTACAGGAGCGGGGTGGGTGTGTGCCCCATTTGCGGGAATTTCCCGGCCTTTAAACTTCTGGGTGCCATTTTTTTTGCCTTTCTTGGGGGGGGGGATGCCCCCAAAAAAAAAACCCCGGTTACGCAACCCGGGGGGCCTCCCAAATTTTTCAAATTTTTTTTCAAGGGCCAAACCAAAACAAGCCCAGCGGGTTTTGTTGTTTTTTTGTTTTCAAAGTTGCCGGGGGGGGGGCTGGGGAAAAAACACAAAACAGAAGCCCGGGGGCCCCACCCGGGGGCCCGGGCAAATCCCCGGGCGAGCTGGCCCCCCCAGCGGGGGAAACTTTTGGGCCACGGGGGGGGGGGGGACCCCCAACAAAACCCCCCCCCCCGCCCCCCCCCCAACTGTTATTGACCCAGAAGGTTTTTTTGTGTTTTTCCCAAAAACAGGGGGCTCTATTTTGTTCCTTTTGGGGATGGTCCGAAATTTTTTTTTTTTTTTTGCCAAAAGAGGACAAAGGTTTGTTTAAAGCAAAAGAAAAACAACACCAATGCGGGCTTTCCCCCCCCCGGGGGGGGGGGCGGGCAGGACCCCCGAAACGGGCCAATTTGTGTTGTTTGTTTTGGGGCCAAAAAAAGCTTCTCGGGACGGGCACCAACGCCTCATCGGGAAACGGGAACCGGGGGGAGGGGGGGGGGGGGGACGGGGAAACGGGGGGGGGGGGCCAGGGGGCCCCCTCAATTTTTTTTTTTTGGGCGGAGGGGGGGGCAGTGGGGACCACGCCCACCCCCGCCTGCGGACTTTTTTGGTGTTAAAAAACGGGGGGTTTTTTTTTGAAAGTGGCAGTTTTTCGGCAAACAACTGTTTTTGCGCGGTCCCTCCAACGCCAAACCAAAAAACTGGGCCCCCGGCAGGTGGGGGGGGGGGGCGGTTGGAAGACGGGGGGCTGGGGGGAGAAAAGACAACCCGGGAAAACAAAATTGGAAAACCGGGCACCCAGCGGGGAGAAAAAAAAAAACAAAACAAAACAAAAAAAAGAAAAAAGACACAATACAAGCACCTGGCACCGCCCTCCCCAAGGGGGTGAGGGGGGACAACCCGCAAACCCCCCCCCCCAAACGGGGGACATCACAGCCGGAAACTGGGTGTCCCAGCTCCCATTGTCGGTTGGGTTGGGGGGAGGTAAAGGGGGGGGCCACTCCCGGGGAGCCACGTTGAGAACCTTTTGGCATGGAGGTTCACGAATGTTTGCCGTGTTTGCGGGCGGGAAAACAAGGGGGAAAAAAGGGGAGGGGGAAACAAGGGGGGAGGGGAGGGGAATAACCCGGGGACGGTGACATTTTAACCCCGCGGATTGGGCTTGTTTGTGCTGTTTTGTCGATTCACGCGTAGGCGGGAGGGTTACCGTACCCCAGCCGGAAAATTTGGGCGCCTTTTATTTTTTTTTCGGAGGCACACTTTTCCCCCACCAAGGGGGGGGGGGCCCCCCCCCCCGGAGTCACGCCCAGACTACAAACTACATTGAAAAAACCAGGGCGGGGGGGGGAGAGACAGGGGGGCTTTTTCACGGTTTTATTTAAACTGCGGAACTAGTTTATTTTATCACCCCAATTTGGCAGGGGGGTGCGCACATTGCCGAGGGGGGGGTGGGGGGGGGGGGGACAGAATGGGGGTAAAAAGGGGGTGGTTTGTAAAAATCGGAAACCACCAAGGGAAGGAAATTGTGGGGGGGGAACCAGGGGGGCGGGAGGAAAAAAAAAGGGGGGGGGGGTGGGGGGGGGGGGGAGGGGGGGGGGGGAGACGGGGGGGGAACCCGAACGGGGGGGGGGACCACGGGGGGCCCCAAAAAGTTTAAAAGGGGGGGCTGATTTGTGTGGGGTTTGTGTTTGTTTTTCTGGGAAATGACGAAAAACAATAAAATGGGACCGGCCCGGACGGGGCGCCACCCTCGGCCAAGCGGCCCCCGGCATTTCGGGGCGGGGCGGGGGGAAAAAAGGGGCTTTGGGGGGAACGTTGGTGGGACCGGGGGAAGAACACTCGGGGGGAACCTTTTTTTTTTCAAGGGCCACGGGGAAAACGGGGGGGGGGGGAAAAAAAAACTTAGGGGAAGGGGTTGAGCCATTCCCCCCGGGGGAAATGGGTTTACCGGGATTGGGGGGGGGGGCATAAGGGAACAAAGGGAAAACAAAAAAAAATTTCTTGTCCGAGGGGGGGGGGGGGGGGGGGGGACCAACGCGGGGGGGGCCCGGTGTTTGGGGGGGGCAGTTTGGTACAGGGGGGCAGGGGGGGGACAGGCCACACACCCACCCCCCAAAACCCAAGGGAAAACAAAGGGCGGGGGACACCAAACCACACAACCACATCCAACCAACGGGTAGAATTTTTCAAAGGTTTCTGTCCGGTGGGGGAACCCGACTACCCACCCCCATTGTGCCTCTACTTTTCCGGGCCGGAAAACGGGAAGGGGGAAAAAAATTCCCGGGGGGGGGACGGGGCGGCTGGGGTGTTTCCAACCGGGCTTCTTGGAATCCCCCGGGGTGGGAACATTTGAAAAAAAAAAAAACAAACAAAGGGGGGGGGGTAGGGGGGGGGGGTCCCCCGCGGGGGGGAAAAAAAAAAAAAAAAAGCCACATGCCAAAAAAAAGGGCAAGGGGGGGGGGAAAAGGGGGAAAATCGAAAAAAAAAACACAAAAAAAAAAACAAAAAAATACAAAAAACAAAAAAAAAAACTAGCAATGTCCCGGGGGAGTGGTCCAAAAACGGGCACAAGGAAGTCTTGTTTGTTCTGATGTTGTTCGAGGAGCGTGATTGTGGATTTTTTGGTTTTTTTTTGTTTTATAAAACCATTTTTTGGGGAGATGGGGGGAAAAATTTATTTTCCAGGGCTATTGGGGGGACACCAACGGACGAACCTGGAAAAACATGTGCGGGGACACGATGTTTCGGGGGAAGGGGGAGGGGGGGGGGGGGGGCTATGTTTTGGTTTTTCAAAATTCGGGGGGCATCGAAAACAAAAAAAAACAAGGCGGAGATAAAACTTCCCCCCGCCCCCCCAAAAAAACCACACCGCAGCATTTTTCATGTCGGTATTTTGGGGGGTCGACGGAAAGTATTTGGTAGAGACCAAAAGGGGGGTGGGGGCCAGGGAGGGGTGAATGTGCCGGCTGTGGGGGGGGGACCAAAGGGGGACACAGAAGCCGGATGGGGTGGACTGCGGGAGGGGATGGTAAGAAAAAAAAAAGGGCGCTTTTCATGTCCGGCGCGAAAAATCAGCGGCCACAGGGGTTTTGTATACAAATAGTGAAGTGGGGGGAATCGGGGGGGGGTGACAGGGGGGGGGGGGGGGGGGGGGGGGGGAGGGGAAAACACACCAACCCAAACCACACGGAATAGCACCGTCTGCGCAAAGAGGGGGGGGAAAAAAAAAAAAACATTCATTCAAGATCTAGGGGGGGGGGGGGGGGGGAGAAACCCCCCCCCCAAAAAAAACATTTGTTTTTGGTTGCCACGGGTGGGTGCTTTTGGGTGTTTTTTCTCAAATTTTTTTCGGGGGGGGCCCGGGGGGGCCAAAAAAAAAAACGGGCGGGGAACCATTGTTTTTTTTTTTGCCCCCCGCCGGAAAGGGTGTTTTGGCACCGGCACGGGGAAAAGTTGGGCGGGGGCACGGGGGGGGGGGGGAAAAAGCATTTTTCGCGGCGGGGAATTACGCACGGGGGGCGGGAAGGTTTTTCTTTAAAGCGTGCGGAAGCCTTGCGATGTTGTGCTTTTGGGATCCCGGGGCTGGGCTGGGGTGAACAAAAAAATTTTTTTTTTTTGCCGCGGGACCGGGGGGAAAACCAGCGGGGAGAAAACCAAGAAAAACAAAAACAGAGACAAATTGTTTTTCTGGGAACGGTTTTTTCAAAAAACTTTTTTGAGCCAATGCGGGGGGTGAAGGGGGGGGGGGGAATTTGTCAAACCCCAAGGGGGGTTTCAAAAACGAAGGGGGCCCCCAACGTAATAGAAAAAAAACACAACAATATAAAGCAAACCGGGCAAAAAAAAAAGAGAGAAACAATCATATTTCGGCACCCAAAAAAAAAAGACTTGGGGGGGGCCAACAAACCCGGGAAACGGGGAACGAGATGTTCGGGGAACCCCATTTTTTTTGTATTTTCGGGGCGGGTTAACGGGGGATAGGGGGCAAAAAAACGAAAAAACAAGGCGGGGCCAGGGGCCAATTTATCGGAAACACTTTCTGTTAAGCGGGCAACCAGGGGGAGGGATGGGCACCCAAGCGCCCAAACGGTGGGCGGGGGGGCCCCGGGCTCGTTTTAAGGGGCCCGGGGGACCAAAAAAAAAAAAAACAAGGCCCTATCGTTTTTCCGGAAGGGGGAAAACAGTTTTTTTCCAAAAAACCCCCAAAAAAACAAAAAAAAAAAGAAAAGGGTTGGGGGGATGCAAAGGCCCTTCGAAGAAAACATTCCCCCCAGTAAAAGTTATTGTGTTTTTTGTTTTTTATTGTTCAAGGGGGGCAGCCCTGTTTCAGACGCGCGATTTTTTCCCCGCTTGTTTTTTGAAAAAAGGGGGGATTTCCCACTCCCCCCAAAAACAAAAGAAATAACTTTTTACGCTTTCGAAAAAAAACAAAAAAAAAGTTAGGGTGCTGTATTTTTTGGGGCAAAAAAGGGGGCGGGCTTAGCTATTTCCTCGGGGAACGGTTCCGAATTTTAAAGTGGGGGTGGGGGCCCACAAAGGCAGGGGGGGGAGGGGGGGAGTTTAAGGTTCTTTATTCTCCTTCTTTTTTGCGGGCGCTTTGTACGGGGCGGGGGGCAGGGGGCCAGGTGGGCTAGCTTGATCCGTTTTTTTTTTTGAGGATGTTCCGCCAAGGTGCCTGTACTTGGACAGGGCCCCAACCACACCCCCACCCCGATTGTGGGGGGGCCGGGACGGGGGGGGGGGGGGGGGGGCCTTTTGGTGGGCTCCCCCCCCAAAATCAAAAAAATTCTTGCAAAAATTTGGGAGGGGGGAGAAAAAAAAAAAAAAAAAGGCCCGTTTTGTGGGGGGAGTTTTTGGAAAACTTTGTCTTTTCCCTTCAAAATTCGGTTGTTGGATGGGGGGGGGGGGGGGGGGGGGGGGGGGGGGGCAGAAGGGGAAATTTTTCCCCGTGGGGGGGGGGGGGGCGGGGGGGGGGGGAGGCGGGGGGGGCGCCTAGAAACCCCCACGACTGAAAAAAAACAGAAGGGGGCGCCAAGGTCACCCGTTTTTTTTAAAAAAAAAAACAAAGGTTTTTTTATAGGGTCCGCTTTGTTTTGCTCTCGGCGGGGATTGGGTTGTTTTTTTAACCACAGGGGGGGGAATTTTTTTTTTTTTCCTTGGGAGGGGTGCGGGGATTTTAACAATGAGTATTTTCCCAACCAAAAACAAACTGAAAAACACATTTTTACTTTTGGGGGGCTTGGGACATCGGTATGGGGAGGGGAGGGGGGGGACTACTTGGCGGATTTTTGGATTCGGGGGGAACCTGTGGGCACCGGTGACGGGGGGGGGGCGGCCTACGGTCGAGTTTCAAGCCACGGGGGATTTTGGGGCCCCGCCCCCCTTTCTTTGGCCCCCAGGGAATACACACACAAAACAAACGGGGCCCACCATGTACAGGGATTTTGTCCCAGGGGTGGGGGGGGAAAAAACGAGACCCCACAACCGGAAGGGGGGGAGTTTTTGGAGATCCATTTTTTGTCGTCCCCCCGCCTTTTACAGTGTTCTTTTTGGGGGTAAGGGTTTAACTTTACAAAGCAAGGGCACACAACATCTAAAAAAAACCCACACAAATACAAAAAAAACGGGGGAACAAAAAAAAAAAACCCCCCCCCAAAACCAATTTGTTTGTTACAGGGGGGGGGGGGGGGGGGAAAAAACCAAAAAAATTTTTTGGGGTCTTTCTCCCCGGCCCAAACAACGGTGGAATGTAGCGGGGGCTCCAAGTTTTTACAAGTCTTTCTATTAAAAAACCCCAGGGAAAGTGAACAAACGGGAAAAAAACAACGGGAAAAATGCGGTGCTGGCGGTAAAGGGGTGGACGGGGGGAAGGGGGAAAGGGGAGGTTCAAGAAAAATTGGTTTTTTTGGGGGGGCCAAAAATAAAAAAAAAACGCAAAAAGTTGGGGGAGGGCCAAAACATTTTGGAGTTTAAACCCGCCCACAAACAAATACCCCCCCCACAAAAAAAAATTTTCATTTTTCCCACCCCCCCCCCCCCCCCATTTTTGTGGTCCCTTTCCGACAAAAAAAAAAATCGAAAAGGGGACACGAAAAAAGGGTTTTTCATTGGGGGGGGGGGGGGGGGAAAAACACAAACAAATTTCGGTGCCCTACCGGGGAACCAAAATACAACGGAAAAAACTTCTCCAGGCGGGGCCCAGCCTTTTCCCCCCCCCCAAGAAAGGGGACTTTTGTTGTCAGGGGGGGGGGCCCAACAAACACACAGGCGATTGCTTTGCATCTCGAAAGGGCGGGGCGGCTAAGCCAGCACGGGGGAGAAAAGTGTGTTTCACGGTTGGGGGCCTTGGTTTGTTGCCGGGGGGGGGGGGAAAAGGGGGAACTTTGGGTGGGCCCCCGGGGGGGGGAAAAAAACTGGGGCCCCACCGCTTGGGGGTTTGATTTGTTTACACAAAAAAGTGGGGGAGCGACCAGGAAAGAAAAAACAAAAAACAAAAAAAAACAAACCGGGGAAAGGGGGGGGGGAAAAGTGGGGGGAATTCGCAGGGGGGGGGGACAAAAAAAAACCAAGGGGATTTTTTTTTTCCCAAACAAACATGCACGCCGAGCAGCGGCGGAAGGGGGGGTGGGGGGGGCGGACAAAAGTGGGGGGGGGCCGTTGTTTTTTGTTGAAAAAGAAAAAAGGTTTTTGAGGGGGAAAAAATTTTGAAGCCATTCTTCGCTTTTTGCTTCTTTTTTTCCCTTCCTCCTTTTTGTTTTTCCGGGTTTTTTTGTCTGTTGGTTGGGGGGAAGAGGGACAAGGATTTTTGTTTGCCGGACCCTACATGTCCCCTTTTCCCCAGATACAACAAACAAAAACAACAACATCCCGAAACACAAAAACAAAAAACGGGGGGGGGGGGTCACCCCAATTTTCGGCTTTTCGCTTCGGATGGGGGGCCCAATTGGTTTGGGGCGGGGGAACAAAAAGAAAGGGACATTTCTGCCCCGAAATCCACATTTGTCCCTTTTTCCTGTGGTTTTTGCCCGTGGGGTCCCTTTTTTTTCAAACCTGGGGGGAACAATTTGCCCCAAACAAAGAAAAAAAAAAAACAAAAAAAAAACAGACGGGGGGTGGGGCCCCCAGTCCGGGGAGCCCACCCAGTCCGGGCAAACCCAAAAAAAGGCCAAGGGTGGGGCAACCCCGAACTTGCGCTCGAGGAAGCAGGACGTGTGGGGTGCCGGGGGCGGGGAACCAAAACATCTTGGGGGGGGGGGGGCAGGGGGCCCCCGCCGGCAGGGGGGGGAGGGGGAAAAAAAAAACGTTCGGTTGTTGGGTTCAGGCCAGCCCGGGAATTCGGTGCCGGATGAAACTTTTCCGTGTCTTTTTCGAAAATTGGTCCGAACAGGGGGTATGGGTGGGAATGATGTTGATTTTGGCGGGGTAAAACCATCAAAAAAAATTTGGGGCCCCCCAAAAGAAAAACCATTGGTTTGCGTTGGTTTTTTTTTGCCAAAAAAACCAATTTTTTCTGGGGGGGGGAAAACTCCCTTTTTCCCGTTTTCCCCCTTTTTTTTTACGCTTGTTGTTTTTCGGGTGTCTTTTTGGCTTAAATACAATGGGGATTCCGGATTTTTGTTTTCCACCCCTTGGGCCGGGGGGAGGGGAAAACCCCCCAAGATTTGGGTCGGGGGAATGGGTGGGGGGGTTTTTTTTAGTTTTTAAGATGGTTTTGGTGCTGCTTTAGGTACTTTTTTTAAACCAACTTTTTAAAAAAGGGGGGGGGACCGAAAAAAAAAAAAAAAAAAAAGGAAAACAGGGGGGGGGCCTTTTCCAAACTTTTTTTCGGTGTTTTTGCATGGGGGAACAAAAAAAAATCGAGAGGGGGGCTTTCCTGGCCCACAAACAACGGGAGGGGGCCGGGGGGCCTCAGGGGGAAGGGGGGGGAAACCCCAAACCCCAACCGGCGCCCAAGGTTTTCCCTTATTTTGTCATTTTCCCGCACCCCAGGGGGGAAAAGGGGCCCCCGCCAACCGGGGAGGGGGCCAAAAAAAAAACAGGGGGGGGGCCAAGTGTACTGGGGTGGGGAGGGGAGGGGGGGAAAAATTTTCCCCAGGGGGGGGCCTCCCCCCACGGGCACCAGGGAAAAATGCGGGGAAAACAAAATTTTTTACCCAAAGCGGGGAAAGGACACATACGGCACGCGGGATTTGGCCCACCCCCCCCCACCACCCCACCCCCCAAATTAACCCCCTTTTAAAAAAAACGGGGTGGGGGGGGAAACCGGGGGGGGGGTGTGTTTTTTAAGGGGAGCCCCGGGGGCCCCCGGGGGGGGGGGCCCCACAACGGGGAAAGGTCCAAACACCACCACAAAAAAACGATGAGGAAAAAGAAAACAAAAAATAAAAAAAAGTTAAAAATTTTCCCCCACAAAGGGGCTTCCATTGGGGATTTTTGGGGGGGGGAAGCCCAACCCCGAAGCGTGCGCCATAAAAAAAACACGGGGGGGGTTGGCTTTTCCAAGTAGGGGCCTGGGGCACGGACTTACTTCCCCCCAGAGAACACCAACAAAACAGGGGGGGGAAATTTTTGCCAAAGGGGCACGCGGGGCCGGCCGGTTAAGGCAAGGCCCGCAGACAGGGAAGGGGGGAAGAGGTGGGGGGTGGGGGGGGGGGGGACCTTTTTACGCCCTGGGGGCCCCGCCCCCCACTAAAAAGGGGGGGGCACGGAAAAACAAAAAACCGGTCGGAAGACAAAATGTGTACAAGCCCGCTGGCCCAAAAAATTTTCCAGAACCCAAACTACCCTTTTTTCGAAGAAGGGGAAGGGGATAAGGTCTTGAATGTTTCTCAGCCAAGGGGTAGAAAAAATCGCGGGGAAAACGAGAAAACCGGGGGGGCCCCTTGCATTTTTTCAAAGATTTGGGGGGGATTCTCGGGGGGGAAAAACAAAAAAGCGTATCCCACAAAAACTTTTTGGGTGAATTCATCGAAACCCGATAAAGGGGGCCCTTTGCCCCGCTTTACGGAAGGGGCGCACAGGGCTACTTGCGGGGGGCCCCCCGGTGGCGGGGCTTCTTGGGGGGAGGGTTCGGATTGTTAATTTTTTTTTTGCCCGGCGGGTTTTAAGGCCAAAAATTGTTTCGTGGGGGGGAAAACGGGGCCCTTTGGGGGGTTTTGTTCCAGACGTGCCCGGTTTGGGGGTCGTACCCCCCAACAAAGCCTTGGGGCTTAGTGGATGGTTTATTTCCGTTCACTTACACCGTTGGGGGGGCTTCTTGACTTGTTAGTTTCCCCATTCCCGGTCTCGGTAAATGGGCAGTTTTGGAACCGGGCCAAAAAATTTTCCAATCTTTTGTTTTTCCCAGACCGGGGGTTCCCCCCCCGTAGTTTCCGCGAAATTGTTTTTCAGCCCGGAAAAGGGCAAAAAACAAAAAAATCGAAGGGCCACTTCCCCACGTCCCCCCCCCCCCGGGTCGAGACCAGCTTCCAACCAAAAACCCCCCACAGGCACCTTTCTAAGTTCCGGGCATTGGGGTTTCTTCCCCCTGGCCCAATTCCGGGGCGACACAGGGGAGGCCAACAACAAAAAAACCCTTCCGGGGCGGGGATTTTCGATTGTTTTTTTTGGCCCGGGCATTTGGGACCAGAAAACGGCGCACAACGGGATTTGGTTTGGTTGCCCACCCCAAAGGGAAAGTTTTTTCTTACTTTTGGGGAGACCCCCAGTTGTCCCTTTTTTTTTTTCCCAACATATGTACAAAAAACCACCCCCTTTTTTGTGTGGGGCCCTGGGTAGCCCACCACCCAGATTCTCCAAGCCGGGGGGCCCCACGGCGGTCACAAAAAAGAAAGGCCTGCGATCAAAACTTCGGAAGAATTTTGGCGGCGACGTGAAAGTCCCCGTTTCTTTTTTTTAGGGGGGGGGGACAGGGGATTGGTTGAGGGGCACAGTTGGGGAAATTTCGCTTTTCGGGATGGGGGGGGACCCCCGATGGGAACTACAAGCCTTCGGGATTCTGGGGGCCCACCATTCAGGGGGGGGGGGGGGGGGGGGCCGGGGCAATTTTTTCCTGGGGGAGGAATTCCCATTTTACAAGTTCTAACATTTGGAACGGGGGGGGGGGTGGCCCGGTGGGGCCCCCCCCCCCAACCCCTAGGGAACTTTTTTCGGAACTCCTTTTTGTTTTGTTTGTTTTCTTTTTGGGGGGGCCGTGGGGATGGGGCCTTCCGCGGGAAAACTTTAGCTTTCATTGTTCGGAATTTTGTTTTTTCCAGCGGGTTTTGGGGGGGGGGGACAACAAAGGCGCCACGGCGGGATTGTTTTTCCCTTTTTTCGCGGGGGGAGGGTAGGGGGGCGGAGGGGGGGTGGGGCAATAATTTTGGGGGTCACGGTTCCCACCCACCAGGGAAACGGAAAAAAAAAAAAAAAACCCCTTTAATAATTGCAAATTCGTCGGGTGTGGTTGGGGACCCCAAGGCCCCCCCCATGTAACTTAAAAAAAGAATTAAAGGCCCCCCAAAAAAAAAAAAACCAAAAAAAAAAAAAAAAAAAAAAAAGCGCCCCCCGGCGTATAATCAGGGAAGGATGTTTTTTTTTGTCATTAATGGCAAAAAAATGGGATTTTTCCCCGGGGGGGGATTTGTGGCTCAAACATATTTTTCCGTGGGCCTTGGATTTTTGGCCGGATTCCGGGTCCAAAAACCCCCAACCCGGGTTCCCAGGCCTTCCCCGGGCCCGGATGCGGGCTTGCCCGGGGCGCTTGTCCCCGGCCCGCCACTTTTTTCCCACCAGGGGGGGGGGGTGTCGGGGGGGGGAAACAACAAAAAAAAAAACCCCCGTAAAAATCTTGGGGGCCGGGGGGCGCGGGTCCTTTTTTTTCGGTTCGTCCCCCCCCCACCCAACAATTATCCGGGGGGTTTTCGATTTTTAACCCCCCTTTCCAATCGGTGTCCCGGAATGGCCAGCAATTGGGGAATTTTTTTTTTTGGAAACAAAAAAAAAATTTTTCCGGTTTTATTACCGTTGGGGAAGCCTTTCAGCTTTTCAATGTTGCGGGGGGGGCCTGTTGGGGGAGTGGCGGGAAAACCAAAAGGGGGTGGGGGGGGCCAAATCTTCGTACCCCCGGGGGCCTAACGAAAAAAAAAAGGGGGCACATGGAGGGGGGGGGGGGGGGGGGGGGCGTATACGGTCCGTACCCGGGGCAAGGGGATGACGGATTGCCAGGTCCAAGGTGGGGGGGGCGGGGGGGGACTTTTCACCTCATCCCAACGCCCAACGTGGGGGGCGGGGGGGGGCGGGGAAACCATGGGCAGAATAAAAAACAAGAAAGAACCCATCGGCTTTTTGGGACAGGTGGGGGGGGGGACCCCCGGTTTGGGGGTTCGGGCAGACCCACCCTGGGCGAACAGGGGGGGGGCCCCAAGTGTGTTTCCGGCCGGGCTTCAAAGAAAAATTTTTTTCGTTTTTTTACAACCACAGGCGGCAGGCGTTTTTTCTTTCCCACACCGCCCTTATTTGTGCGGGGGGGGGGCACCCAAGTTGGTGGGTTTTTTTTGGGGGGCGAAAAAAAAAGAAAACCCCCCGCCCCGCAGTCTTAGAAACCCCGCACCCAAAACAGCCCGTATTAAAATAAAACCCGTATTTTACCGACGTTTTTTTTTTGTTTTCCCGGGGGCGCCCATTCAGGGGGCCAAAACAATGGGGGGCCTTGGGTACCGTCCTCGTATCCAGGGAAAGAAAAAAAAAAATATCAGGAGAATAAGGTATTCTCAGGGGGAAAAGGGGAGGACAGTGCCCCAAAATTGCCTAGTCCTTGACGTCGGGGGGGCGGGGGGCCGGGGGGGGGGAGGGGGGGGGGGGATGTTGGCCCGAAACCACTTCCTTTGCGTTCGAAAAAATTTCGGAGGAAAAACAAAGAAAAAAAAACCAGAAAAATTTTTTTCAAAAAGGAGCCCGTGGGAAAACAAAAAAAAAAAAAAAAAGACAACAAAAACCCAAAAAAAAAACAAAACAAAGAAACAAATAAAAAAAAAAAAATAAAAAAAAAACTCTGTGCAAAAACAAAACAAAAACCAGTGTTGTTTCCGTTGGGGCAAAAACAAATTTTTCGGGGGCGGGGGCCGGGATTGTTTGGTGGGGAGGGGGCGCCGCGTTTTTTTGCCGGCTGTCATTTCACCCCAAAAAACAGGCCGCACGTGGGGGGAACCTGTTTGCTTGTGTGCGGAATGTTGAAATTGGAGGGGGGGGGGGGCGGGGGGTTTACCGGGTTTTGCCAAATACCCCCAATGGGGAGGGGGCCCAAATTGGGCCCCAAGGGGCCACACAGGGGGGGGGGGGCGATTTGGTAA
>Ga0179593_1697070_pt1 | contig 15139 bp, 23 predicted proteins | sample CZODoug2_1_08_16_FD_185931 | JGI IMG/M metagenome (GOLD analysis project Ga0179593, IMG submission 185931) | Vadose zone soil fungal communities from Angelo Coast Range Reserve, California, USA - CZODoug2_1_08_16fungal (PacBio error correction) | ecosystem: Environmental > Terrestrial > Soil >... | reverse complement strand
GCGCGGTAGGGTCTCTCCGTTTTACCATTTCGACACGATAAAATGCGGCTGTGTCACTCCTTCCCTTATGCTACCCTCCTTCCTTCGGAGAGGATGAGAGAGTTAGGCAATCGCGCACTGGCACCTTTTTTTTTGCTCACCGAAACAGCTGGCTGGCGTAGAGGAGCCCCCTATACTCCCGCTATCTGGCCTCCCCCCTTTCTCGGCGGTATTTCCCTTCTCCCCAGAGACATGGACGAGCGTATAGAGGATCCAGGCTCCTCATTTTTTTTCTCCCGCGCGGTAGAAGAGATCATCGTGGGTGCGCGGCTGTTTTCTTCTTTCTTACTTCTTCTTCCCCTTCCTGCCGACGCGCGGGCATAGAAGAAGCGCATGCCTCGTCCTCCCTTCCTCTCTGCACCTTATCTCACCGAATCGGGCGATCTCAGCCATCATTCTCGACAGCTTCCCCCCTAGAGAGTTAGGTCCCCTTTTCCCCTCTGTCTGGATTCGCCCGAGGCGTGAGATAGGGCGTCAGTCTTTTCTTTTCTTCGCCGCGTCGCGGAATGTGCCCGCTGCGGCGATGACCTTTTTCCGTCTCCCTTTTTTTTTCTCTTCCTCTCGCCCAGCCGAGAACACACGATTGACTCGCCTTCCCCTTTCCCCAGCGGGTGGCGACATGGCGATACGACGCGCCATGCTCGCTTTTCTCAACTTCAGTTCTCCTCCCCTCAGCGCTGGTATTTCATATTGATCCATGTCGGCGCCTCTCTTTCTTCTTTTTCCTCGTTCGGTGAGCAGGCGCCGGAAAAGGTCCCATAGGCCGCATCCCTTCTTCGAGCGGTCCTTTTCCTTCTCTCCCGACCTTGGTTGGCACGATCGGGATGAGTGTTGACCACGCATCCTCCTGTTTCCCTTCTTCGGCGATGAAAGCCTTCACGGAGAGCTGGGCAGCTCGCGTCATTTCCCCAATGTCACTGTCCTCCTTCCGATTGGATAGAAAAGGCCGAAGCTTTCTTCCTTTTTTACCCGGGCGGCCGTAATAGCTTCTTATCCTTTCCCGCGTGGTTTCTTTTTCCTCCCCCCCCCCCTTCGCCCGAGTTTGCGTAAGGGAGAGAATCGTTCCTTCCTCCTCCCATAGTGGTAAGACATGTAGAAGCTGTCGAAAACCGTCTTTTGAGCTTTTTTCCCCTTCACTTTCCTGTCGGCGACTGAAACAGCCGGTGAACTCTCTCTCGCGAGAGTGACGGAGGGGAGGATGATTATTTTTTCTCCAAGACCTGGTTTTTTTTCACCCTTTCCTCGCTCCTGGGTCGTGAAGGAGGGTCTCCACCTCTTTCCCTTTCGCTTTCTAGGGGAAGAGAGGAGCCAAGCCTTCCGAACCGTTTTTTCCTCGGTGAAAACAGATATGATGAGCCTCTTTAGCTACTCTTCTTTTTTTGATCGCATCGTTCTGGCGCTGGAATCCTGATGTTCGCTTCTCTTTTTTCCCACAACTTTCTCCCCCTCCTCCTCGTGTAGGTGATAGGAATAATGGCTTCTTCTTTCCCTTCATCGAACTGTAAGAAGAAGAAATCATGGCGATTTCCTTCTTGCCGCGGACTTTCGAACTGGCGGTGCGCTGGACGGAGGATGTTCCTCCCGCATATGAAAGGTGCCGGCGATCTTCTTTTGCTCGATCCTTTCTTTTTCCTTCCTTCCACGTGCCGAAGGACAGTGGGTCGCTTCTCTCGGTCCCAGTCCGTTTTTCTCTTTTGTTCCTGTTTAGCGGAGATCGTAGTGATCGGCTTAATGTTCCTTGCCTTCTTTCCCCTTCCCGAGGTCGGTCCCCCCTTTTTTTCCTTTCCGTGCGCACGATGGTGGTGATGAGCTACTTTTTTTTCCCCCTCCCCCCTTCCTTCCCCCTCCAGCATGTTCAGAATGAAAAAGAGGATCGTCCCCTTTGCCCTTGTCTTTTCTGGCGTCGGAATAAGCGGCCCTTCCTATGCGCAACGTCGTGGTAGGAGCGCTCTTGATCGGCATTTCCTTCTTCCCTCCCTACCCCTCCCCCCCTCCCCTGATCAAGGGAGACGTTCTCTTTTTCGACAGCCTGCTCAATAAGCGCGCGAGCAGTCCTTTTTTTTCCTGAGTCCACCCCTTTTTTTTTCTTTTACAGAGTGCTGGACGACTGGCACGGTCTCCTCTCCTTCGTCCTTCTCTCTTCGTCGGTGCCGGCCAAGCCGAACTAAAGCAAGGCGCTCCCTTCCCCCCCCCCTCCTTCTTGGGCTTCTCCTTCTCTCATTTTCTCTCTATATTTTCATTTAATAAGCCGTGTTGTTTTTTTGATCCTCAAGCCCATCGCCATACGGGATAGAAAGACCTTCTTCCCCTTTCTTTTTTTCCAACTCGGGCCTCTTTTCTGGCGAGGACGAGATAGAGAGCCTCCCCCCCCCACCGGTCATTCCCCCTTTTTCCAAATCAACATGGAGTTTTGATAATTCTATCTTTCTCCCATCTATCTCCCCTTTCCCTTCGTCCGCGGATGAGCAGGATGTCGAAGATGATCCTTTTGACCTCTTCCTTCTCAGGTTATGTGGTAGATGTCTGTTTTTCCTTCTTCTTCCTTTTATCAAGAGAGCGCCGACCACGACGTTTCTTTTTTCTTGGCTTTTCCCCTCCTCCGATCACGCCAAAATGTCCTATTTCCTTTTCTTCGATTGACGTCCGAGTGTTCATGCTGAACAGGCTGTCCTTTTCCGGCGAAGCTCCTTCGATCAGCGCGGAAAGCACTTTTTCTCCATCGGGCGCACCGGTGAGCAAAATGTGCGCGCCGAGGTGAAGTTGTCGTTCACCTCGATTTCTCTCCCAGGAACAGGAAGGAGAGCACCTCCGATTTTCCCCCCTTTTCTCGTCCTCCCCTGCCAGCCAGAATGGCCGAGCGCCGCGGACTTCCTACCCTGGCTTCTTCTTCCCTCGCGCGAAGACGAAAAAGAAGGCCCTTTTCTCCCCCTTCAAACCTCGGCATAGGCGATCAGGATGACGTTTTTCTCCCCACAGATCGAATTTTTTTTTCTCTGGCAGGCAGCGGTCCAGCATCTAGAGATACCCTTCCCCCTTCCCTTTTCTTTTTTCTTTTCCCGGTCGATGCCGCGGCAGATGATGATCACGATTCTTCCCCGCTTTGCCTTCCTTTTTGTTCGCAGGTGAGGAACCCCAAGAAAAGATGTCGTATTCTTTTTTTCTCCAGCGCCAGAAAGATGCGCTCCTGGTTTTCCTTCCCTTCACCCCCCTTTCCCTTCCTACCGGGCGGAGCAGAGATATTCCCCACCCTCCCCCTTTTCTGCCTCGCACGAGAATAAGGGATAAACGGCTTTTTTTTCTTTGCTTCTCCCCTCCCCTTAGGCTTCACGTTGGTAAAAGCCTCTTCCCTTTTTCCCTTTAGCGCGGCTTGAGAAATCACCAGATGAAAGATGCCCCTTTTCTGGTGACCTTTTTCTCCTGCGGATGTGGCAGTTTCTCCTCCATTCCCCTTTCCTCCTCCGCCGCGCGAGATTAGACTATCGCGGACGCCGGGTTTCCTTTTTTTCCCGGAGTGCTTCTTCCTCCTCCTTCCGCTTAATAGACATGAACACAAAAGAGTTCCCCTCCTATCCCTTCCCTTTCACAAAATGGTGCACGACGCCGCAGTCGATTACCTCTTCTTTCCTAAAGTGTGTTTTCTCTACCCCTGGATGCAGTTTAATTGGTGGGACTTTCTCTTTCGGCTATCTCGAGCAGATGAGAGAGCGGACCAGTGCGCCGTCTTTATTTAGTCAACTCTTCTTCTCTTCTCTGGTCAAGCCACGAATTAAGATCGTTCTCCAACCCTTCTTCTCCCCCGTCCGCGCGGAGGAGAGGCTTTTTTTCCCTTGCCGCCCCCTTTTTTTCTTCCCCTCAGACTGAGGCGTAGAGGAGAAAACTACTCCCGTCCCTATTTCCTCTTTTTTCTCCCCCAGGCTTCGTCGAAAGCGATCGGCGGAGGGCTTTCTTTGCCAGACCAGATCCTGAAGCAGATTCCTCTCTTCCTCTTCCCCTTTTTTTCGCCACCCCGCTGGGTGATAGATCAGCCGGCGTCGCCGCGATTCCCCTTCGAGCACGTTTCCCCCCCCTCTTCCTTCCCCTCGCCATCGAGCTGACGACGAAAGACCGCCGTTCTTCCTTCTTTCCTGCGGGCGACTCGGCGAAGAGTAACGAACGGAAGACCTTATCTCACCGCCCCCCTCCTCTTTCTTTTTTGTAGAGAGATGGAAAGCTGGCGAGATGATGGATGAGCTTCCCCTCCCCTCGGATTTTCCTTTCTCCGCAGGAGCTGCAGGCGAAGAGTCGCGACTGCGCTGCGTCTCTTTTCTTGATGCGTCCGCTTCCAGGGTGTCGGAACGATGGATAGAGCTCGCCAGCTGTCCCCCCCTTCCTTCTGATCGGAGCACCAGCGGGTGGCGACATTGGGCGCTTCTTTTTGAGAGTGGACCTTCTTTCTCCGAACCGCCCAGCCGAAGATACGCTTTTCTCGCATCGTCCCTGCGATCGCGGGGGTAGGGGCCTCCGAGACGCCCAGCCAGCGTTCGTTTCTTTTTGCAGTGTTTGAGTTTTCCCCTCTTCCTCCGCTCGGCGGTCGAGAAGAGAGACTCCCTCCCTGTTTCTTCTTCTTCCTCCCAGCAGCCGCAGGTGATACGGTGTCGAAATTTCCCTTTTTTTGCAAACGCCCCCTCCTTTCGTCGAGATTAGACTGGATGCTCCCCCCCCTCAAGGAGGTCGACTTCTCTTTTCTCCAGGTACTTCTCTTTTTTTTCCCCCCCTTTTTCTCCCCCCCCCCCCCCCCCCTTTGGTGAAGAACCGTCGGGGCGGGGGGCCCCGTCCTTCTTTTTTCTTCGATGCACTTTCCTTCCTCTTCTCGGCGCTTGACATCGGTTTTTTCCCGCGTCGCGATAGGCGAGCATAGCGACGGCGGCTTTTTTCAACCCTTTCCCCTCCACAGAAAGGATACTAGCGTATATTTCCATTTCTTCTTTAGGGGAATCGTTTCATAGGGGAGGTCGCAAGCAGCGGCTCCCTCTTTTTCGTGACGGGACCCCCTCCTTCTTTTCCTCGCAAGCTTCGAGGTGGACGCGAGGAGAAAAGGCCGGTACTCCCCTTCCCTTTCGGACGGGAACCAGATATGATGCGCGCACGGGAGCGACGCTTTTATGACGTCCTTCCCCCTTTTTCTTCTTCATCTGCTGTCGCGTAGAATAGGCCGCGTTTTTTTTTTCTTCCTCCATCAGAGCAGCGTTGAGGTGAAGGAATCCTGGCAGTAGGACATGGGCCACCCCTTGCAGATCATTTTTTTCTCCCTCTGCCTGTATATCGAGATGATGGAAAGAGGCCTGCCGGAATTTCCTTTTTTTGGCGGATCGGGCGTAAACGAATACTGATCTCTCTTCTGGGCCAGTTTTTCCCCTTCTTTCCCTCCTCCTTTAATAGGACTAGGACGTAATCAAAGTGAAGAGGGCCCTTTTTTCTTCGCTTCTTTTTTTCCTTCATTACGCTCGAGGTGTTACTGTTCGCGGCTCTTTCTTCCTCCCCGGCCGATTTCTTTACTTTTTTTTTTTCCCCCCACCTCTGCGCGAAAAAATGGGAATAAAGGTGAGAAAGATGGTGTTGCTCTCTACTTCTTTTTTCTCACCGCCGAAAGAATGTTAAGAATGAACACTCTTTCCTTTTCTGTACTGTTCCCCCTTCCAGCGGCAGCAAAGGGGAATTCTCAACTTCGTTTTTTTTTCCTATGACGCAATGAAGGATAAAGAATACCTCCCTCTTCTTTTTCTTCTTTTTTTTCCTCCCTCCCAGACTTTGCTCCCTTCCTCTCCTTTTCGAAGGAGGGGGAGATACCTCTTTTGGAGGATTTTTTCTTCGGGTTTTTCCGGTCTCGCAGATAGGCCTAGCCGGCGCGTCTCCCTCGCCTCCTCCCGCCAGGCGCCTCAAGGGAAAGAAGGTCTTGCTGATCCCCCTCTTTTCGGCATCTCTCTCTTTTAATAATCTCCGTGTTGTTGTGCTCTCCCTTCCGAAATCGTTCTCACGACCCTTCTTTCTTTAGGGGCCGGGAAGACTCCTGGGCCAGCTTTTCTTGCGAACGCCAGCCGGCACCAGCAACATTTCCCCCTTCCCCCCCCTTCTCCTCCCTGCTGTCGCCGTCTGCTCGTAGAGAGGATTTTTTTTCTCCAGAAGACCTTTTTTCCCCCCCTTTCTCAGGTTTCTGGTAGAAGTCGGGGATTTTTTCCTTGATGCCGACAAGAGAGAGACGACCACGACGTGAGCCCATTTTTTTTTTCCGATCACCCCTTCCCTCGTAGTAGAGCAGAGTCGAAGTTACGCTTCCCCTCTTTTCTTCGGTGAGAAAAAAAAAAAAAAAAGGACGGCGACTCCTTTTAGCACCCCCTTTTTTTCCTCCCCCCCTTTCTTCCATGTTGCGCGCCGCGGTGAAGTTGTAGGCCCTCCTTTATCTTTTCTTTTTTTCCGGCGAAGCACGACCGATAGAAGCGAACAGGAACCCTTTTTTTCCTGGCATCCCTCCCTCCCTCCCCAATGGCCCTTCGGCACGTGATGGCCGTCCTGTTCCCCTCTCTTGCGCCAGGCCGAACAGAAGGCCCGTCGCCAGCTTCCGGAGATTTTTTTTTCTCGTTGAGCGCGCAGATAGCCATCACTCCCTTCCCCCCCCCTCCCCCTTTCGGCCCGTCCGGCAGGAGCGGTCCAGCATCCTTCCTCGAACCCTTCTTTGGCGGCGGCGGACAGGTAGAGTCCTCTGGATCACGATGGACTGCCTGGGAAGGCCCTTCCCTCTGAGCCTGATTTTCTTTTCTCCGTTGAGAACCCCCAGAAAAGAGTCCTGATGCCTCTCTTCTCGCCTCAGAAAGATGGAGATAATGGGTCCCTCTTCTCCTTCCTATCCTTCTTTCGGCTCCAGGGAGGACTCCTCCCCATATCTTTCCCCCCTGAGCCTCGCAAGCGACTAATGGATAACCGGCTCTTTACCCCCCTCCTTGCCCTTAAGGTCCCCCTTTCTTTCTTCAGTTGGCTCCCCGAAGTAAAACGACCCAACTTCCTTTTGTTGCGACATCCCAGATGAAAGCGCCCCTTTCCCCCGAGCTCCCCCCTTTCTCTTAGACGCATAGTAACAGGGCTGTGGCCGTTTTCCTCTTTTTCCCTCGATCTAGACGCAACGCCGCCGGCTCTTTTTTTTTAGCCAATTTCTCCCTTTTACCACTATGAAGAGAAGAGGACTCTCTTTTACCAAAACGATGGGAGACAGAGCCACGGCGGTGGCCCCCTGGTTTTCCTTCTTCTCTCTTTGACGGCCGAAAGGGTCCTTTTCCTTTCCTTTTCCTTTTATCTACATCGACTGCTGCAGTTTCATTTGTGGTAATTTTTTTTGGCGAGCTCTTTCCTTCTCTTTTGCGGGACGTAATAGAAGAGCTCTTTTTCCCCCCCCTGCGGCTGCTGGTCAAGAAGGCATCACGATCGTATTCCCCCTTTCTGCGGATTTTTTTGAGCGGTTCTGCCCAGAGAAAGTTCCTCTTTCTTTTTCCCTTCTCTGCCTCACCGAAAGATGGATGGACGTCGCGATTTTTCCTCCAATCGCTTTCTCTCCGATCGGCGGATGGGACGGTGGCTGCTCCTTTTTTTCGCATCGAAGCATGGAGCGTCGAGAGCAAATGTTCGGCCCCCCTTTTTTCCCCTTCGGGGTTCTCCCTTTTCGAGCGCGAGATTCGTGAAGACAACCGGGCCTGCTTTTTTTTCCGACCGCGCGGTAATAGAACAGCGCAGGGCCTCCCTTCTCCGAGTACGTGCCTCCCCCCCCCTCTTTCTGGGCGATCTCAGACATAATATAGAGCTTCCATCTTTCTTCTTTCCTTTTTTTTCTCCTAGAAAAGCTGTCGAATGATGGATGAGATAGAAAGAGGAGGTGAGATAAGGCTTTTTTAAGAAGCTTCTCCTTCCTTTTTTATGGCGAGAAAGCAGAGCGTAGTCGTCTTCGAATCTTCTCTTTTCGATGCTCGCGTAGCAAAAGCCGAGAACCCACCTTTTCCCAGCGGGTTTGCGCCTTTCTCCTACGAGAAAGCATTAGAGGAGATTTTCTCTCATATCTCTTTCCCCGCCGCCGATCGCGTTAAAGAAGCGCTTTTCCTTTTTTCTCTTGGGATCATTCCCCTCCCCTCGTTCGGTGAGCAGGCAGCCGGAAAATTTTCCCCCTCCCTTCCCTTTTCCCCTCCCTCGCTCATCCGCTCCGCAGAGAGGAGTCGGAGCAGCGAGAAGCAGCCCTTTTTTTTTTTGACAGCATCTCCCTCCTCGAGCTCGGCGATGACGAACTACGGCGCAGCTGGCCTTTTTTTTCCGGATCCCCCATTCCACCAATGAAACTGAAACAGGTTTCGATTTTTCCCTTTTCTTTCGCTGATCCCGGCACGGAAAAGGGAGGCCGTCATCGGCCCGTTTTTTTTCGGGGGCCCACCCTTCCTTTTTTTTTCTCCCGCGTTTTGTAAGGGCAGATTCCTCTTCCCTTTTCAGTGTCAGACATGTGAAGATGTCAGCAAACCGGCGTCTCCCCTTTGGTTTTCGGAGGAGTAGAGATCGAGTTTCCTTCCTTTTCCCCCACAGCCGCTGAAGAGGAGATGATATCAGGATTGGCGCGAGCTTCTTCTTTTTTTGTCTTCTTTTGTCCCAGCGGACGAGGCAGTTGGGGTTAGGGACGGCTGGGCTCCTTTCCCCTTCGCAGCTTTTCTAGTGAAGCAGAGGCGCCAAGGCCGGTTATCCCCCTTCTTCTTTCTCTCACCGCTCTCTCCGAAGGGGAGAGAAGAGGATCTCTCTCTCGGCATGACCGGCGAGCTCGTTATGGAGATGGCATTCATTCCAACGGAACTCTTCTTTTCCTCTTTTCTCAGAGTGTCGGTGCCTCGGATACTGCCTTTCTTTCCTTTCCATTTTCTTTCCCCTCCGCCGCCGCATCATGGAGAGGTCGACCGGCATGGTATATCGATCTTTTTTTTGTAGCTTCTCTTCTTTTCTTTCCCCTCCGTGCGCGCTCAACGGAATACTGAGAGCTATGCCCTCTTTCCTTTTCTTTTGCTTCGTGTTAGGCCTGGCGCGCTACGAGCCTAATCGGCAAGGACGTCCTTCCGATCTTTCTCTCTCTAGGGTTCCTGTTCGCGGAGATCGTCGTTGCTTTCTCCCTTTCCCCCGATGTCTACCTGATGGGGCGAAAAATGAAACGCGGCGGCGCAACCTTTTTTTTTTTTTGCCTGACCTTTTTTCCTCCTTCTCACAGCAAGCAAGCTGTTCCTCCTTTTCCCTCAACTCGACGCGGAGATACAGAATCGTCCTGTTCCTTTTCTTCCTTCTTCCCCAGGGCGGAATGCGCAACGTAGTGGTCGGTCTTCTGTACGCCTCCCTACATCAAGAACTTTTCCTGATCAAGGCGAAGTTTATGATGGAAGCGATCCCTCCCCTTTCTCCGCTCAGACGGCGCAAGCAGGGAGATATTGCTTCTCCCCTTCCCCCTTTTAGTTGGAAAGGAGTGTGGCGGGCCTGGCGTTCTCTTTAGGAGGCCTCCCCCCTCCCCCTTCCAGCCAGGGCGCATAAAGGGAAAGAATTTTCTTCTTTCCCTATGGGCTTCGAGCTCGCACAGGGCATTCTCTTTGTGATTTTTGCCTCGGATCGAAGCCCCTTCTTTTATCAGGCACGAACCTTCTTTACTTGAGTTTTCCCCTCCTGTCCATTCCTCCCCCTTCCGTCTCGGCAGAGCATAGCTCTGCCGGCAGCACTCATTTCCAAATACCATTTTTCTCTGCTGCCCTTTGCTCGTCGCGCGATTGAGCAGGTGTCGACGCTTTTCCTCCCGAAACGTTTCCCGAATTGATAAGGTTCTGGTAGATGTTCGGGATTTTTATGCGCTCTCCCGAGAGACACAGAAAACGACGTTGCGTCATCTTTTCTCTGACGCCGCCGATCACCGAAACCACATTTTCGGCCTTTTCCCTCTGTGACGATCCGAGTGTTAATGCTTCCCCCTTCCGTCCGACAAGGAGATCAGAGCGGGACCCCACCATCCTCTTGGGTTCTTCTGCCATGTGGCGCAGCGGTGAAGTTGTCGTCCCCTCCTTTCTCCCCCGTGGCGCGAATAGAGAAGGAACAGGAAGGCGGGAGGCCTTTCTCATGACTTCAGTTTTTCCGAGCGCCGAGAAAAAATGTCCCTTTTCTTCCCTTTTCTTCTCGAGAGAGCAAGCCGAAAACGAATTCTAAGATACGATTCTTCCCTTTCCCCCTCTTCTCTCAGGATGCAGTGGTGAGCGCGCCGATCTCCCTTTTCCCCCCGTCCGGCAGGCCGGGTAAAGCCTATCGATCCCCCTTCCATCATCTTTTTTTTTCCTTCGGACAGTCGATGGCCGTTTCCCCCCTTTCTCCTTCCCGTCTTTTCGAGCACCGAAACGCTGCGCCAGGCTGGCGATCAGGTTTTTGGCCTCTGGTTTCCCTCAGTATGGCCAGCGCAAAGACCGAGCTGCCTTGAGAGAGTAAGGCATCAGCGATCCCTCTTCCTCCACTGCCTTTCCTTTTCCTCTCCTCGCACGAGCCTCATGGAAATAACCGTGCCTTGGCCTCTTTTTTTCTCAGGACCTCAGGAGGGATTAAAGTTGGCTCCCCGGCCTCCCCTTCGCCCCTTTTTTTTTTTTCCTACATCCAGATGAACGATGCACTCATCCCCCGCCTTTCTCCAAGTGGAGATCAGAAGAAGAGTCACGGGCTTTTTTCTTCTTTTAAACTCTTTTTCCCGGCCGCGAGGCTAGAATATCGGCGAATCCTTTTTTTCTTGACCACTATGGCAGCGCAGAGGACATCGCCCCTTTCAAGCTCGGCGTCTTTTTCTTTTTTCCCCCGCCCGACGGTCAACCACAAATGGTGCCCGACCTCCCCGCTTTTCCCTTTTTTCCGGGATCCAGCGCAGCTCGACAGGATAGCGTGTAGACCATCGACCTTTTTTTTTAAGTCTCCTTTTTTCTCCTCGTATGCGCGAGCGGGAACAGCTTCCTCCGGTTCTCGTACCAAGTTCGACACGATCCCTTTCAAACAACCCTTTTTTTTTTTTTTTTTCTCTTCTCGGGAAAGAAGCAGCGGCGGGCTTTCCTTCTCCCCTTGCTGCTGGCAATGGGAAATTGGGAAGGAGGACTGCTCACCCCCTCCCTATAGACGCCCCCCTTCTTCCTTCCTGAAATACAAGCGCTTCGTCTCCTTTTTTTTCCGATTTGCAGAAGATAATGGGAAGAGATTCTCTTTTTCAGCCTTGTCTCTATAGCAAATGTAGCAAAAAAGATGGGTGCCTTCTTCGTCAGACAGAGATAATAGTGGGTGAGCGTCTTTCTTTTCGTGACCCGATCTCCTCCCCCATCGAGCTCGACGAAGAAGACCGCGCTTCTTCTTCCGCGACGGGGCGACTGACGGGCGACTGCGGCGACTTCGGGCTTGATTTCTCTCCTTTCCTCGACAAGATTTAAATATATATATTTTCCTCTCCTTTTTTTTTGAAAAAGCTGTCGAGATGATGGCTGAGATTCTTTTTCCTGCCGGCCTTTCTTTCCCCTAAGAAGTAGCCGGCAGGCTGCCTCTTTTTCCGATGACGCGCGGTAGTAGTCGTAGAGAAGATGTTTTTTTCCCCGATGCTCCCTGTCCCTCTTCCTCCCCCCCGTGAGGATCGCAGGGAGACCCGCTTTTTTCTCTTCGATCGACGCGCCATGCTTAGATGAGATACGAGAGAGCTCTCTCTCCCCCCTCCGCAAGATTATTCGCTTCTGACTCCTTTCTCCCCCGTCGGCGATCGCGGGAGTAGGGGATCCGCGCGACAAGCCAGCTTTTTTCTCTTTCTGCCGTTCGCCCCTCCTCCGCCGCGCGGCGGTAGAGCAGAGAGAAGCAGACCTGGTTGGACCGACTCGTCTTTGACCAGCAAGAAGCAGGTGATCGGTGTTTCTTTCCCCCCTCCAATTTTCTTTTTCCGCTCGCGCAATCGAGTAGAGATAGCCGTTCTTTTCCCCCCCCCGCAGGTCGATGGTCGAAAAGACGAGCACGGTCGCTTCTCTTAATTATCTGTTTTCCCATTTGGGGAAGACCAAGTAGCGGCGGGGGTCCCCTGTCCCTTTTTTCTTCCTCTGGGTAAGCGGCCGGAGATGTCAGAGGCGCTGCATAGTGTTTCCTCCTCTAGGAGCGACTTCCTCTTCTTCGTCGAGATCGAGGGGAAGGACGTCACTTTACTTCTTTTGACGATGCGAGGAGATAAAGGCTGGGCGATTCCTTTCCTTCTCGTTTCTTTTCCTCCTGCGGCGAAAAGAGGACGAGCGACTTTTTTTCGTCCTTTTTTTTTCTTCGTTCATTCAGCAAGATGTTATAGGGACGCGCTTGCCGATTTTCCACATTGCCCGTGAAGGAGGTGAACCAGCTCTCTCCTTTCTCCTAGGGATCGATGAGGGGGAAGATAAATCCTCCTCCCATGAGTCCTTTTCTCTGGAAATCATGAGGTAGCCTTCTCCTTCTTTTTCCTCACCGGCGAAAAACTATAGCCATAATGAGAAGCGTGTCTTTCTTCTCGGCACGATTTTTTCTCCCATCATGGAGATGTAGAAAGACTGGTATCTTCCTCTCTTCCCTGGCGTAGAAGCTTGCAGGAGTTGATGGCGATCGGCTCTTCCCACTCCCTCGTTGTTTTCCTCTTCCCCGCCCGATGGCGAGAGGGATTAGCTGTAGGCATGGCTCTCTTTCTTTCACGTGCCGAAGGGAAATTGGGTCGCGGCGCTCGGCCATTCCTTGTGTCTTCCTTTTTCCTCGTCGTGATCGCCGGCAGGTTCTTGCGCTTATTTCTCTATGTCTTCACCTGATGGGCGACACTTCACCCCTATGTGTCCTTTTTTTTTCTCCCCGATGGTGTGATGCGCTAAGTTGCTGTCCGCTCTCCTTCTCACCGCCGACAGCAGGTTCAGCTTCCCCGATGTTATTTTGCCTTGATCGGCGGCGTCGGAATTTTTTTTTTTTTTCCCTTGGCGGCAGGCGCAACTCTTCTCATTTTTTTCTCCCCCGACGATCATAGACATTCCCGACCCTTCTCAAGGCGACGTTATGATGCGAGATACTTCACCTTTTTTCCCTAGCAGAAGGTCCTCTGAGGGCTAATAGGGAAAGAAGGAATCCCCACCCCTCCTTGTTTCCTTTCCGGTCTCGAGAGGCTCAGGCCTCTTTTCAGGAGGATGAAGGCACAGACGCATACCTCCCGACCCTAAGGTAGTGATGATAAGATGGAGATGTGGCTTCCCTGGCATCAGATATTTTAAATACTCCTCCTTTCTCTTTTTTTTTCTCCGAATCTCCCTCTCCATAGGATCAGCACGAACCTTTTTCCCTTTCTTCCGGCGGGGAATGATAATATGAGGCCCTTCTAGTCCTTCTCCTAGAGATTCCACGGCAAGGAAGGGAAAGCACTCCCCTTTTTCTCCTTCTTCTTTTCCGATATAGCAATGATGAGAGTATCTCGCGGATTGAGAAGGATTAGAAAGATGATTCTTTTTTCTTGATTTCTTTTTCGGGAGGTCGAGGGCTGATCTTCTTTTCCCAGAGCGCGCGACCACGAAGTGCGCCTCTTCGCGACTCCCCCCACCGACAAAAGGCCTCTAGGCAGAGGAGAGTTGACGATCCCTTTTTTCCTTTCGTCCTTTTTTCTTTTCCTTGAGGAGAAGGCCGGCTACCTTCCGGACAGCAAGTTAGAGCAGCACCCCCCCCCTTCTTGTTCCAGGTCTTTCTACATAGCGCCTTGCGCGAATAGCCGCAGGAAAAGGAAGGCGAGGCACTTCCCCTTCTTTCTTTTCCCCCCTCATGAGGCATCCCTTCTTGGGCAGAGAGCAAGAGAACCAATGGCCCTCTTCCCTCCCTGGCGATGAGGAGCGAACGCGCCCTTTTCCCCCCCCTTCGAACCCCTCAACCTAGGCATTAGGCGAGTAAGGATTTTCATGCTTTTTCCTCCTTCTACGCTACAGAAGGGCGGCCCCTCTTTTTATCCCGGCGGTCGACATCTCCCTTCTTTCCTCCCCTCGGCGATGATCACGATGGCCAGGGCCGGACGGGCTCTTGCGCATTCTTGTCCCTCTTTTTTTTTCCTCCCTGGAGGAACCACAAGCAACGCTCGGCGACGGCGCGAAACAGCACCTCGCTCCTGGTTTCATTCCCTTTATGAGCGTCCGGCCTCATCGATCCCTCTTTGGGTCGCGAAGAAGATGAGTTCCTTTTTTCGCCTAGCCATCCTCCTTCTCAACCGGCATTGGCGAAGCGCTAGGACCCCAGCACCCCGAGGCTTCCACTCCAGGTGCTCCTTTCCTCTCGGCTTGCGACATCCAAGGAGGAACGAGCCCTCCCTCCGCTCGCGCCAAGCCTGGAGATAAGCAGAATCGCTCCCTTCTTCGTGACCTCCTTTTTCTCCTCCTCCGCCGCCGGCGAGAGTAGCTATCTTCCCCTCCATGGCTGACCACTATGGAAGAGCATCTCTAACTGACCCTTTCTGGCGCCGAGAAAGGCCGGTGGCCCCCGCCCTTGCCCGACGACGGAGGAGATGCGGACGCCCGGGTCCGTTCCTCGGCGTGTCCTTTTTCCCTTCTGCATTTCATTGGTGAATTTCTGCGATCCTTTCTTTTCCCCAGCAGCTGAGCAGGGAGGGCGCTTTCCTCATCGTCCCCCTCCCCCCCTTTCACCTGCGGCTGCGGTAAAGAAAGGATCCACGCTCTTCTCCCCCCCTATGTCTACCGCAGAGAGGAGGTATTTTTTTTTTTTTCTTCCCCCTGACTTCTTGATTTTTTTCCCTTCTTCATGAAAATCACCGAACGATGGATGGGGTCGTCTCGGAGCCCCCTTAGCAAGATGAAAACAAGAGATTCGTCGACGACGATCTTCCCCCTGCGACGCCTTCTCGCGGTCGCAGCGAAGCCATGGAGAGGTCTATTCCCCTTCCTTTTCTTCCAGCCGTCGGTGACGAGATAATGGGGCGTGAGAGGCTTTCTTTTTCGTTCGCTTCTCCTGACGACGACCGCAGCGGTCATCTCTCTCTTTCCTCCTTGGCGACTCGGCGACGAGTCAGAAGGACCGCCTT
>Ga0179593_1248829_pt1 | contig 15139 bp, 15 predicted proteins | sample CZODoug2_1_08_16_FD_185931 | JGI IMG/M metagenome (GOLD analysis project Ga0179593, IMG submission 185931) | Vadose zone soil fungal communities from Angelo Coast Range Reserve, California, USA - CZODoug2_1_08_16fungal (PacBio error correction) | ecosystem: Environmental > Terrestrial > Soil >... | reverse complement strand
CCCTTGCTGTTTTTTCTGAATTCTTGTCCGCTGAACCCCCCGATACACCTGTCCCTCCACGTCCAGCTTCTCCGGGGGCATCGACCCTCACTCTTTATCGCCCGAATGTCCTCCAGTTTTAACTGGACCCAGCCCAGACCTTTTTTCGGGAAGTCGCGATCTAGTATTATTCGTCGAGGTTTCTCTTCTATCCGTCTTTTTTTCGCTTGTAGTCGTCGATCGCCAATCCCCTGTGGGCTTTCCTCGCATCCAGGCCCGTCTTTGAACTCCAGTGACATTGACCCCTCGACAGGTGCCTTTGTCCCATGCCTCGACTTTTAGTACCTTTCCCCCTTTTATTAAACCACGGAACAAGTAAGTTTCCTTGCCTTCGTGTCCCTATCCTTAAGTTTCTTTTTGTATCCGCGGCGAGAGTCCAGCTTCTCCTTTTCCTCTCAGACAATTTTGAAAAAGCCCCCCTTGTTTCTGTTTCATTTCTTTTACCTCCGTTTTTTTTTGTTTTGTTGAGAGAGCTTACCCTCCGGGGGTTTTTTTCCTATTCGGTCGCGGCAACATGATCTGGCCTCGCTCCTTTCATACCCCCCCTGCCCTCTTTTTTCCCGCAATTGCAGGAAACTTTCAGTTCCTTTACTTTCACGGTGCCTTTCTGGAGTCTTTCCTCTGGTCACCGAGGTCCCCTCTTTAGTCTTTTACCTGTTCTATACGTTCAATGATTCCTCACTCTTCCTGCTCGTCGTTTTACTTGGATTTTCCTCCTTCCTCATGATCCGATTTTTCTCAATTTGATTCTTTTCTCCCTCATTGAGACCCCTTCTCCGACTAACTACGTGTTATTTCTAGACTGACTCCCCAAGAATTAGTGTCCAAAGTTATGTCTGCTTGTTCTTCCCTCTTCTTTTTTTCGCCCTTCTCCGCGGTCTTTGCGTTTATTTTTTCTCAGTTGTTATTTTTTTCTCCTCCTTTCTATGTGGGCCGCAGTCATTTGTTTTTTCCTTTCTTCAACTGGTGGACGTGATTCAGTTCTGCCTTTTTGCGCCCTCGACTCTCGGAACCCGACCCTCCTTGACTATTTCTCCCCCGTTGATTAAGGCTTTTTGCTCGTTTCTCTCAAGCTTTTCCGCCATAGCCTCCAGGTGTTTTTTGTTCTGCCCCTCCCTTACGGCACTGCCAAATGTCCGCCGCGCCTCTTGGGGCTTCTGGTACCACGAAGCCTTCACACCCTTTTCTTACGGCTTTGCCCTTTTTTGTTTCACCACCCTCCAGTCTGAGTCGGTTTCTTCTTTTTGTTTGGAAATTGTTCCTTTACCCCCTCGACGCCGCCGACTGGGATGAGATTAGAGTTTCCTTCCCCTCTTCGAACATTTTGCCTTTTCCGCTTGGTGGACAGTTCCCCCCCCCTCCCCCCCCTCACGTCTCGCCTTTTTTGTCTGTCTTAGTTTGATCTCCGGTATTATTGCAAGCACGCCTGCTCGTACCTTTTTCGACGCGAAATTGCCCTGCCTTCTTATCCATGTTAGGCCCCCCAATTTATGTCTTGGACGTTTTTCTTTGCCTTGCCATTTTTTTTTCTCTGTTTGTTCGTGCCCCAAGTCAATTTCTTTATGCTTTTCTCTTCAAGCCTCCCCTTAATTTTTGGGTATCTTTACCCGGAAGGTGCGGTCGGTTCAGTTGACTTTTTTCACTTTATCCAAATCCCACGGCGCCGGGTTTTCTCCCAGCCCCCCCCCCTCGATCTGTGTCCCCAAGCCCGTTCTTCTCAGCCATTCGGCGGTATTATGCTGCCCCCCCTTCGGTTCTTCAGGGCGACTCTTTTTTCCCCCCCCCCCCTCATCGGCCTGCCTTTCTTTTTGGCTTTTTCAACCTCTGTGAAGCAGCTGAACTTTCCTGGGTGTTTGTCTCTTAGACCCCATTTGTTTTTTCCCTTGTCCCCCAAGCCCAGTTGCCTTTACCCTCGCCAGCCGGTCCGCGCTTGTGAGGCCGTGCATGCTTCCCCGTGCTCTCGGCTTCTTTGTTGGTTGCGAGGACGTGTATCCATTTTTTTCAGATTTTTTGTCCACACCCTTTTGTCCATTTGGTTGTCCTGACCCGGTGCGATCAAGGCCGATGCAATCCTCTTTTCCGCATCGGGCCCGTATTGCCTGTCCAGGGGCTAGCAAGCGATTGTTGCGTTTTTACGGTACTGTCCCCTAACCCCACTTTTTTATTGTACCCCCCCCCGCTTTACCACCATACTTCGCTTTCGCCAATACCTTCGAAGTAGCGTATCTTCGCGTCTACGGATTTCACTTTTCCGTTTTGCATGGTTTTCGTGGTACTGTGATCCTGGGTTAGTGGTTGATCTTGTTTTTTGGTCGTGATCAGATATTTCCCCCTTCCGCTTTGTGTGACGGCCTTTTATCGCTGACCCATCGTACGCTCCTTTCCTTCTTTCTTTGCCGGCATTTATTTTCATCCTCCGTTGTGTTTGAGAGCGGCTCCGGAGTCTTGCAGATTCGCTTCTCAGGTTTGCGGTCCCCGTGGTTGCGAGATACGCGCTTCAACACGCCCTTCTGGTGCCTTCCTGTCCTATCCCCCCCTTTTCACACCTCCCTTGACTCAATAGACACCCTTTTCCCTTTGCAAGACTTTGTTAGTTTTACACTAGGAAAGTTCTCTTATATTGCGTTATGTGCTTCCCGCGCTTCTGGGGGTGCTACTTTCCCCCAGGTTTTTGATCAGCCCCAGGCCCCTTCGCGTAGCCCCTGTAAAGACCGTTTCCCGATTCGGCCATATTCCATTTTGACGTCTGCCCAGGACTCGCGGGTTGCCATCGTCTAATGTGCTTTTGCGTTCGCTACTTTCCCACCAGTTGTCCTCGAGGCCTTTGTCCCCTACTGTTCCAGCCCTTCTTGGTTCAGGATTCTTTTGATGGGTTGTGCAACGGCTGTCCATCCCAAATTTAGAAGCCGGCTCGCCCGCCGGGGGTCCTCTTATCTCTGAGGCCACAAGATTTGTACACCCTCTCCCTGAAAGGCCTGCCGCGAGTTCACTTTTCTTTTGATGCTTCAGCAGCCGCCCTTTTAGAACAATCTCCTTTCCGTCCGATGAGCTCTCTATGGATTGTGACCTCTTTTTTTTGGTTTTTTTTTCGTCGATGGGGACCTTTTCTCCTTACGGTATACGGTCTTAACGCCCCGGTACCCGCCCGGTACGGAACCTCTTGCGGAGAGATATAATGGGGATGATCCGCATCAGGCATTCGCTTTTTGTTCCCCGTTTCGTGGCATCAGCTATCCCTTCCGGTAACGTCCGCCCGTACCCCCAATACCGTCCTAAAAGGTCATTTCCTGTCGGTTCAAGATTGAGTGCCGGGAGTCTTATCGTTGACTCACGCTTCCCCCACGACTTTCTTCAGCCGGAGATTTCTCGCTGTTTACTTCTTCCTTAGCAGTCCCGCCCCCCTCGGCGGCCCATGTTAGAGCATCGAGGTCTCCGCAGTCCCCTTAATTCCCCGTTCGTTTTCGAGGTTAACCGTTCCCCCCAAGTTCCAAACCAATTTTCATCACCCGACTCGCTTGGTTTGAGCCAGCGCAGTTTCCCTCTTTCAAAAGGTTTATTCTTGTACCTTTTTCGAGAGTTCCTCTTTGACGTTCCCCTTTTTTTGCGAGGAAATTGTCACGTGAGAGATGTTTTCTCTCGACTATTTTCCAGCGTGTCATTTGCCTTTCTCCGCGGTTTCTTCGTTCAGATATTGTCCCCCCCTCGTTCGAAATGCCAGACCTCTTTCCCCTGGCCCCACATTATCTGTTGACATTTCTTTCGGCCCCATCGAATTCTGCGTGAAACGGCCCCACTGTTTTATCCCACATACGCACTCCCAGAGTCAGGTGATTTCATCGGAAAAGCTCGCTTTTTCAAGGTTTGTTGCAACTTCCGACCGCCACGAACAATGTGGGTTTTTCTTCGAGACCGAATCCTCGTCTGTCGCTGGGTTTCGCCCGCTGGCTCATTTTTTCCCCGGTCTTATTATAGTAGAGATTTTGCCCCACCATTTTTCTCTTCTCAAGCATGAAAGGAAGTCTCGCCTTTCCCCCTGTGCACCCCTTTCCTCACGTCAAGCCAAAAGAGTATAGCCGTGCTTTTCTCGCCCCCCCCCTTTTTCCCGGGCACAATTACTTGTTCTCCTCCCTGCTGGACCCCCTCTCCAGCTGCAGTGCGTTCTCGAGGAGCGCGGCAGATGAGCCGTTTCCGCGCGAAGTTTGAAAAAGCCCCCTTGAGTTTTAATCCCCTCTACGTTGTTGTGGTTTTTGATAGCAAACATCCAAGTTTTGCGTGTCAAGATCTTCGTCAACCCTGGCTATTTCGGCCTCGCGCGCGTCCACACGACTGCTGGGTCTTGACGCAGCGGGAACCCAACTTTCCTTTTTTCGGTTACTTGCTTAGGCGTGCTTGAGTTTTGGTCCGAGGCCCCTCAGGTCGCTTGACAGTGCTCTCCTGTGGCCATGTCCCTCGTTGATATCCGGCGGCTTTCTTTCCCGAAATGTGTGCCTTTTGCTCTCGACGCTTTTTGAATTTTTCAGCCAAATTTTTTTTATGGTTACGCCCTGACGAAGACACTTGACGTTTTTTCCTTTTTATTAATTTTTCCGCCTTCTTCTTTTGTTTTTTACAAGTTCTGATCGTTTAGATCTTTTGGTTCTTAGAAATTTTCAGATGTCGGTGGCCCCCACTCTTTTTTTCAAGTTGGGTCGCTTTGTCGCCGTGAATTGTATGGAAGTTTTTCCGCAGGTGGGTTCATTTATCAAGGTTTTTTTCAACCCCTTGTTTCATCGTTATTTTCCCATTCCTTTTGGCCCTTCCTTACAACGCCAGACACCGTCATAGTGCGCCTTTCTCTGTTACTATGTCGATTTTTTAGTTCTTTCTTTTAGCACGTTTGGCTTACGCGACTTTTCCCTTGCTTGCCCTAAGTTCATTTTCCTCCCAAGTGATTATCTCATTTTTCCCCGGTCCTCAGTTACATGGTTCCCCGGAGTTTTGCCCTCGCTGTTTTCAATCCTCCGTCTATTCCTGTTATGTCCGCTGGGGGTCACTTTTATGTTACCTCCGAATTTATCAGGTTCTAGGAAGCGGTTGTATTGACCGCGCTGATCCTTTTATTCTGTCTTTCTTGATTTTCCTTCCCTTTTCCTCCCTTCCGAGCAGCTAGTCGGATGTCGTTTTTTGTTCGGCCGTTCAGCCCGTTTCCTAGATCTTTCCATCGTGCTGCTCCCCTTGCACTCGCCATTACGATGCCCGTTTCTTGCCCCCTTTTATGGGGTCTTTGACGTGTGTGTTCTTCCCTGGCCTGCTCTTTTGGGCTTGCCCTCTGAAGCTTTTTCCGGCGGTCGTTTTTGATTCAGACCCTTGATAGGCGTCAGCAGCCGTTACCGGCCTGGCTTACATTGGGCTTTGTAATTTTCTTTCCTTTCCATTTTCCCCCCCCCCCAAACGCCCCCCCATTCCGGTTTTTCTCTGAAAAACAGAGACTATGTTTTCCCTTAACTTTCGACGGCATCATTCTGGGCTTTTTTTATCCTTTCTTTTACCTTGCGGCTGCTCCCCTTTTTTACAGGTGTCATTATCCCTGTTTTATGTTTTCCCCTTTTTTGTGCTACGTGCCTGCTTACGTCTTTGCGGAATCGTTCATTTTCCTTGTTAACCCAACCACAGTCCCGGTTTCCCTATCCATCCTCAGCCGGAAGCAGAGCTTGGTTTTTGCTGATCCCCCAAGCTTCTAGGGGACGGGGTTTTCGTTTTATTTTTTTTTGACAGGTTGACGTTCCCCCACTTGAGCTGGTGGCCTTGCCTTTTCTCTTAAGCCGCTTAATAGGCGGCCTCCAAAGCGTTTCGGGTTGTTTTTTGAGCTATGTTGCCTGTTTCCTTACGGCGCCAACCCCATTTTTTTACCTCCTAACCAGCGCTCGCTTCGAAAACCTCCCTTCTAGTCTCTCGCTTTCGAGGAGGAATGTTTTTACAAAGGTTTTCCCAACCCCTTCCGACTTTGCCGTTTTTCAGAGTGATCCCTTTTTAGTTCTTTTGCGCGGTGTGAGTGACGCCTTCGAATGTTGTTGTGGTAGGCGGTATCGCCGTTCAACCTCGCCTACTCTTTTTTTGATGTCTGGCCGCTCTCTCTTTTTTCATACTAACTCGTTTTTGTTGTGATTTTTGCGATCCTTTCCCTTCCGGCTCGTCCCATCTCTCGGCTCTGGTGTTCGCGATAAAGGAGTTAAACACTGCAGTGGTCAGATCTGGATTCAAATTTCCCCAATACAGGGATAACTCGACACTTTCACCCTTCCATTGCGCCCAGAGTCCTTTAAGACTTTTCCCGGATTGAAAGTTCAGATAATATCGAAGGGCGATTTTTCCCTCCCCCTCCTCTTTGATTGTGGAGGCTTCCCTCACCCATTGTGTTGGCGCCAGTGATCAGTAACCGGCACCAGGTCCTTTATTCCGGTTCATCCCTGACTTTCAACGCTGCGGCCGGCCTTCTTTCATAGTATATCGAACGACAGGAACCAGGTCTAAGCCCTGTTGCATCGTACCTCCTTTTCTTCTGCTCCTACGACCACCCCACGGCCCGCGTCGCCCGTCAGCTTGCCCTAAGGGTCCATCCTCTCTTTTCGAGGGTTCTGGTCTGGCTTTTCAAACCGTTTTGGTTTTACACCAAGAAATGATCCTGTCAAGTCTCCCGCCCTCGTTACAGATATATTATTGATTGCTTATTTTTTTAAAAAAGAGCTTTTTTCCAGTTTTGCCCCCAGCTGCTTAAACGAGTTGGCTTTCTTCCAGCCCAGCCGCCACTTGTGTCCCTGAGACTCGATGTTTCGCTCAGGGTCTGTGAACACTTCCTCTCTTTCTGGCGCCAATTTTCCCAGGCTTCTTTTTGCTTTGAATTCCAGTCCCCTTAATTGCCGCTAAGACCCCGGTACAGCCTCGTGAACTGCCTTCCTCCCATTAATGGCTTGCTCGAACGAAATCCCCCATCCCTGATCTTTTCGTTTGCCTCGCAAGCGCTCCTGAGTACCCCTTTTTTTGCCAGTCATACCTTGCCTCCCAGTTTATGAATCAGTCAGGTTAGAGAGATGTTTTTGACTTTATAATTCATTGCTGCCCGAATAGTATCCCCTCCCCATGCCGACTCGCTTTCTTCTTGTCCTGACGGGACCTTGCGGATAGTCAAGTCCCCCCTGAAACTCGTAAGGCACATGGTTCCTTTCTCCCTTCCCGAGCCCCCCCATTCTTCCTTTCTCGCGGGACACATTTTGCAAAGACCCCAGTATGACTAACATCCTCGTTTTTCGGTTGTGCCTTCCCTTCCCCCCCGATTTTGCTCAACCTGTCATGTGTTCCTCGCCCCCCTATCTTCGTAGCATTTTTGGTTTTATGCCTGTGCGGGGACTGACCCCCTCCCTTCACAGGTCCTTTTTTTTTTCTTCCCCAATATTCTTTATCCTCCCCGACGCGCTTGATTCCCCCTGGCTCAGGATTCCGGTTTTCGTTTCCGAGATGGGCCACGAGTTCGAATGAGCCTTTTTCCTAACCCCTTTTGAGAGCAACACCCCTGCGTCGGCCGGCTCGAAATTCGCGGACCCCCCTCTCCCCCCACTGACCACAGTACGCACCCTCCCTCGTCTCCGTATCTCGGAAAATTTTGCCCCCCGCCTTCCTTACTTTGACCCCCCTGAACGAAATGCGGGCTTGCATTCCTCTAACCTCCCGCCCCCTCGTCTTTTTTCGGATGAGTTTTCGCAATAGTGCGAATATTTTTCTTTTTGCTTATTTTTCTTTTTTTCAACTCCCCCCCCCGCGGTAGCTACCCTCCCGCCCTGCATCTGTCCCGTCGGCGCCACGTCCCTTTTATCTCCAGAAAGTCGGTGTAGACCTCCACGCTGATTTAATTTCACCACTTCCCAGCCTTTTGGCTTTCGCCACCCCTTCTTGTCCTGTCCCATGAGTTTTTTTTGTGTCCGATGCCTCTCTCCCAGGTGGACCTCATGAAGTCTCCCTTTCTGTTTTACTCTCTTCCTCCCCTTTCCTCTCTCCGTTTGTTGTGTTGCTTCCCTCCCACATTCCAAGTTTGGCTTTTTGAACTCTTTTTTCTTTGGTACCCTTCATGGCCTCGCGCACGGACCCACTTGCTCTGGGATATGCCCTTTTGGTCCCCTTTTCCTTTTTCCTTTTGTCCGTCCCAGGTTACGTCCATTTTTTTAAGCTTTCTCTTTTACGCGTCGCTTGACCGTTCCTACTGGCACTGATCGACCCTCTTGTTATTCATTAGGATCTCTCCCCATGGCAATTTTTGGATTTGCGCTCGACCCCGAAACTCCCTCTCCCTGACCCGCCCTGCTCTCCATTATTGGTACCCCTCGCCTAGAATAAGAGGTCGACGTCATATACCAGTTAGTTTTGCCGTTTGCAAAGTTTCTGAGGTTTGTGTTTGTGTTGGATCGATATTTCTTTTTTACGATTTTATCCGTTGGATGAATGTCTTTTTCTTTACTGACCTTGGTCATTTTTATAGTCTGAGGACAACGAATTGGTCCCCTTAATTGTTGACCGGGTCCCCTCTTCCCTTCCTGCACCTCCTTTTGTACCATATCCTTACCCTAAATCAAAAGACCCTTTTTGCTCCCTTCACTTCCGGCCGGTCGATAGTCGCTAGAGGAGTCAACCATTTCCTCCTCGGTGTTCGTTCGCCCTCCAATTCAGCAGCCTGCTCCACGATGCTTCTGGTGTGTTTTTTACACGAAGGTCTGCCCCCTTTTTTAGCAATTCGTTTTTGGTTGTTTTGACATGCTCTGGCTCACAACGCCCTTCGTATCGTGATGTAAGTGGGACATTTGTGTCCCCCTTTTCCCGCGATTTCTTCTCATGTCTTCTAGTTTCTTCCGGGGACTGACTCTTTCGAAGCTTGACTGCGTTGGTGCGGGAAGTGCATGACTCCTTAGAGCATTTTCGTCGGGTTCGTCTTTGTTCTCTTTCGGAGCCGCCTTCATCTCTTCTCCTTCCCTTGAGTCGTATACTTTCCCTCTACCCAATTCGAGTTTTCTCCATTTTATGGGTTACTGTTCACTTTCCTTTTGACGACCGGGCGGCTTTTTGGCTCGCACTTCCGACGCTTTAGTTCCTCCCTGGCTGATCCCCCTCCCAATGAATCCGGAAGAATGCGTTTTCCCTGAAGTTTACGGTTCCCGGTTGTTTAGTTACGTTAACCGGTTACTGATCCAAGCACAAGAGCCGGTGATGCCCTTCCGCCCCAGATGCCACAACCAGTAGATTCCTGTCTTTTCGGGCCAGACTGCTTCTAGTCTTTTCATCCGTCCTTTTTGTGCACCTTCATCGGCCTTTTTTTTTTCGTTTTACCACCTGTGCCCCCCTCCCTTTCTACTCTCCCTGCACCGGCTGGAGGATAAGTTATACATGTGTTTTCCTTTTTAAACCGGCCCGGTTTACAGCCAGCCATCCCCATTGCTTCCTCCCAGCTCTGGTGCTTTTGGCCTTGATGCTGGTACCCTTTTCGCGGCTCCGGTTTTGTTTTTCTCGCCCCCTTCCTTCCTCGCACAGGTGCGGACCCCCTTTTTATGTACCAGGAGTCTTTCCTTGATGCCTTTCTAGCCAGTTCCCGTCTGAATAGTCCCTCTCAGCGTTCCACTTCATTGGCTTTTCCTTTTCCTATAAGCGGTGTTTAATTTTTGGATCCCCCCCCCTTTGGTTATTTTTTTTCAGCCTATCGCGGTCGCACCTCCCGTCGATAGTATCCTCCGTTTCTCGTTGATATTTTTTCCGCCCCTGAGAGTGCAATGGTCAGAGTGACATTGTCTGGGTGCGCCGGTGGTGCGTGATACGCCCCGTTTTTCCCAGAGTCGCGTGCTTAAGGCCGGTCTTTCTACCCCTTTTCGCTTGATGGATCTGTGCGGGAAGATTTCCACCTCTTCCTCCTCATACGTGTGGTGTTTTCTCTCAAAAATATGGCCAGCGCAGATCGTTCATGAGGATCTGTTTAAGATCTGTTTTTATACCTCCATTCCCGGCATTTCCCCCGTCAGTCTGGGCCTGAGAGGACTCTTTCCCACGCCCCCCATTGTAGCACCACCAAAAGGGAACAAGGACTTTTTCTTCTACCCTTTGAGCCCTTTTTCGACTTTCCTCCAGGTAGACGTAAAAGCGCTACTATCGCCTTTTTCGACAGCCCCCCGATCGTGGTGTCCTTAAACAAACATTTTCTGGAGCCCCTACAATGTGCAACGTGCGATACTACCCCGTTTTCCCGCACGGGCCCGTTTACCTCTTGCGGCAATTCACTATTCCTTTCCTTTTCCTCCCGGGGACCAAGGAGCCTCATCTGGAGGAAAACTATTTTTCTACCATGTGTCGATGGTTTTTTTTCCCCCCTACCACCCCGGTGACGCCGGAAGCGAAGCTTGTCCCCATTACGTCCAGCCACCTAGCCCTGCGTCAGTGTGGCGTGTGCTGGCTGTAGGTTTGGTAAACTTCCCCCCACCCGTTTTAGTGAATCCACGGCTTCCCCCCGCCCGCCTTTCCGATATAGCATAGATCCAGGATGTTTAACCGCTGCCAGTTCCTTTCAGATGATGCTGTCAGAGTGCTTTCAATCCTCTCCAAATGGTTTGCAATGCTGTCCCGCACGATGCTTATTCGGGGCTGTGTCCCAGTTTGTTTTTGAATGGAGGGTGTCTTGTATCCTTCCCGGACCCGGTTCCCTACAGCCCCCCAGGTCAGAAAACAAGGCACGAGTTTCTACGACTTCATGGTCTGATCTTTAACCCGATAGAGAGTATGGTTTGCTTACTCCCCCCATTTGCCCCCGGTTTTTCCCACACGTTCAACTTACCCATAAAGTGCCCACTTTCATTGAAGTTTTTTTTCGATTTTCAATTTGATCCAGAGCTAGGGGGATTTGATTTCTTCTCGGGTCTTTCCGAACTCTACCAATACGATGTCCCGACGAGCGCTCGAACGTGACGCAGGGAATTCGCACGCTCGCACACATTTTCTTCCCCCAGTCTCTCTCGTTTTATCCCCCAGAAGGAATAGTCATCATTCTGTCGTCTGGGCCACAGCTGCCCAACGTCCCACCCTGCTGAAACAACGCCTCGCGATGGCTTTGATCCAGAGCAGGGAAAACCGTACTCTGGCTACCTTGGGGGCCTCAGGCCGTGACCTCGCCCCAGTCTCGCTCTTATATTGGTCTGCCACTGTATGGGCGGACAGCCGTCCCCCGGTCTTGCTGAGTTTCTTTTTTTCAATGGAATATCCGATCGAAAGCGCCGTGAATTACGCCTTGAAGATTCGTTATTTAGGTCGACTCTGTTTTCTTATGCCATCTCGTCTTTTTCCCCCAGTGAGCAAGACTGTCCCCCCTTCTGGCTTGTCACGCCCTCTCGTTCAACCTTTTCCAAGCTGCCCCCAAGATCACTTGCCCGACGTCGCCGGATCATGTGACCAGCTGTATCTCTCACATGCCGAAATTTTCACAGCAACCTTAACTGTTTCGGGCAGTAGTTTTTAACGACAACGTCGTATGCGTTAGGGTCGCAGATTGCGAAGGGGGCAGGAGGGATCTTCGTATCGTATCGTCCTCTCACCCTCCCCCAGAACTTTTTTTCTTTTCGTTTCCTCCCTCCCCACTCCCTCTTTTTCGTTTTCGCCCTCAGAACCCCTTGACACTTGTTCAACCTTTTTACAAGGTGTATACGACGCCAGCGCAAATGTCCCCTGCTTTTCCCCTAGTTCCGAAGTCTTTTTTTTTACCCTCACCCTCTGGCTTGTCATTCTGCTCTTTCTTCTCCCCCCTTCTTTCTGGTTTTTTTGTACCTCCCATCCCCCCGATTTGCCCACGCCACTGAGTTTCCTTTTCATCTATTTTACTAATAAGTTTGGTGTTTGAAGCGTCCCCCAACATCAAGGGTGGCGTGGGCAAATCCTTCTGCTTTTCAACCTTCATCTTTTTGCACTAGAATCTAGTCACCTTTTAGGATGGTGATGGTACCCGAGGTGCTCTTCCATTCTTGTCCTTTGTGTAGTCAATTTCTGGCGTCCTTATTTCTCTTGTCGAGGACCGATTGTTCTCTTGAAGTTCTCCTGGGCAATGAGTTCTTTGACTTGCTTGCCGGCGTCCTTTCATCTCCCTCCCCTTGTTATTTTTCAGCCTCGAACGGATACAGAATCCCTCCGGCACCGAAGTCGGCGCAGTCTTGCCCGACCAAAGACCCTCACGATTTCCGCCTTTTTTTCCCCTTTCCCCCTACTGCCGTTTTTTTCCAAGACTTTCGTGCTTTCGGACAAAACTTCTTAATTTTCTGTTTTGCCCCTTTGTTCTATTTTATCCAAGTGCCCCTCCTGCGGTCGGTTCAGAAGGTTGAGCAGGGTGGTATTGGACAGCGAATTAGATTCCGGTCCCTCCGCGTTGTTTTTTTCTTCATCCCCCTGTTTCCTTCTCAAGCTGGTCTGTTTAATTGTGAAAGCGTGGACACGGCGGAACCCCCACGAACTCACCCGGAATCTGAGCCGGTGCTAATTCCGGCTTTCCTATAGTCGTTTTGAGTGAGGCAACTGCCCAAGATGCGCTCTTTTCCGTCCTTTATCACCTCACAATTCCTTAGCAACCCTTCTACGACGATAGGGCGGCGTAGGTAACGACTCCACCAACGTTTGGTTGAGACATCGTGCTTTTTTCCCTGCGATGGGATAAAATCACTGTGAGGTGCTTTCCTTTTTGGTGCCTTTTTTGTGCATTTTCCCTCCTGAGTCCGACCCGAATGGAGGATCGTCCCGCAGTGGACGCCCGCTGATATCACATGTCTTGTTCCTCTTTTGCTGGATTTTTGGATCATCCTTTTTCCACCGGTCACTTCTGAATTGTTTTGCGCTTTTTATTCCCAGCCCCCTAGTAGGATAGAACCACTGAGGCCGCCTTCCGCTGACATTGCAGATTTTTTTTTTAGTTTCCTTTCTGGGTCCGTTTTTTACGTCGTGTTCTCCTTTCGGCGCTTTGGCCTGAAACTCAAGCCGCTCTTATGTCCTGTTTTCCCCCGATCAAGCACCATGACTCGCTTGGCCGCCTTTACGCGGGGTACAGGTTTCCTTTCAGACATTTACTGTTCGAAACGACATTCGTGGATTTGCGCCCGCCCCCTCCGATAGTACCCCCATGACGCTTTTTTAGACGATCTGGCAGAAGTGTTTTTTTCGGCTGCTTCCCGCGCTATTTGGTCCCTCCTCTGTTATGCTTTTTGCGTTTTAAAACTGTGCTCAGATGTTATAGCGTCCATTTTGCGTTATCCGTTTGTTTATTTTTTTTACCACCATTCTTCCAGTTTCTTACATGCCACCCTGTCGTCCCTCCCTCGGGTGCTGGCCGTGTGCTTGTCACAAGATGTCTACGGAGTTTTTTGAGATTCTGAAGTCTGAAACCAATTGTTGTTGTTTAATATGTATGTCCCCCCACGGAGTGTCCTGTTCCTGCCTTTTCGTTCAACCTACGATCATCTGGGACAGGCGTTGAGGTCCAGGACGTCGTGTAAAGGGGTTTACCGAGCCGTTTGCTTACTGCTTGGCGCCACACATGTGTGGATTGCTTCATTTTTTTTTTTTTTCCCACAGTCTTCCGAGGTCGAATCCGTCGATCGTCTCGTGCATTTAGATTCTTCCTTTTTTTTTTGAACACGTCTCTTAGACAACCTAGATGGGGAAGGTGGCTTTTATACCGTTCTTGTGGCGTTCCGGTGGGGTGATCCTGCTCTGTCCCAGACTTGTTTGTGAAGTTACGGTATAGCCTCCACCATTTGTTCCCTCTCTTCTGACTGCTTTTCCTTTAATCCCTCTTTTAGCCATTAAGTGTTTTGTTGTTTGATAGACTTCCGCTGCAATACACTACAAGCGAGCGTGAACGATTTTTTTAGCCATTTCACCCCCCCCAACCGCAGTCGGGTGCCCTGCGTGCCTTCCCTGCCCCAGGACACAATACCATGGGTCTAATATTAACACAGTGAAATCTCCTTTCGAGCGCCTGTTTTAGCAGTCCTGACGCCCTTGAACCTCTACTATACAGGGTTTGAGAAAGCCCTCCCTTTTTTCGTACAATCCCATTTTCTTTCGACATTTCTTTGAAATGTGTCTCTTACGACCCGGTACCTAAATTTTTAACGTGCCCCTTCTGCAGGCCGACTATTCCTTAGTCTTTCTCTCCCGCATTCAGGAGCCTTTTCAGACATCGCCCCTTTTGTGTAGCCTTCCCGCTCGACCCCCCGGTCCGCGATAGCCCCGGAAGACCTCCCCCTTACTCACCCTGCTCCGTTTTCCGGTGGTGTTTTCTTCTTGGCCCCCTGTCTTTTGTGTTCAATAAACCCATGGAAAACGGCGCCCGGCCTGTGACCGCCTAGGCTCTTCTGCCCACATCGTTATTCAAGAAATTGCCGATTGCTTTTTGTCATGATGGCGCTGGGCTCAGCCTCACCCTTTTTCTCCCCTGATGTTTTTCCACCGCTTCTATCGAGTGATGTTCCCACAGCCGCGTGTTGGGAGTGAGCACCGCTAGCAATCATTTGGGCGTTGGAAGGAAGGCCCACGGGGAACGGCGCTGCCAGGCCGGTGAAAGCATGGGGGTTTGACCTGGGCCTTCCAGAATCTTCATGGTTGACCGCCCGCGGCCTCCGCGCAGTTCGTCTTGCGGATAAGTTGCTCCCCCCTTTTCTCGGTGCACCGCGCGAAAACTTACCCCTAAATTCTCCTCAAGTTATATGTCATAGTCTAGTAAAGGTAGAGCGCCCTGGGTAAGTTGACTCTTCTTTATTTGACCTCGTTTCCGCCCATCAAATAAGATTGCGCGCTATTATATTTTGTGACTTCTTTCATTAGACCCGTCCATAAACAGTGTCGACGATAATGCTCTCTCTCGTACCCAGTGCTATGCATCCATTTTTTTGTCGTCGTCAGATTTTTGTCAGGACCAAATCCCACCAGGGGAAACCCACCGTTTAAGCCGCGCTGGCTTTTTCTCAGCGCAGGTCCAACCGCCTCTTATACAAGGGGGAGTTTCGTGTACGGAACACAGAGCCTGGGTTTGTCTCCCATTTGTTATTGCTGACGGTGCTTG
>Ga0179593_1530965_pt1 | contig 15140 bp, 21 predicted proteins | sample CZODoug2_1_08_16_FD_185931 | JGI IMG/M metagenome (GOLD analysis project Ga0179593, IMG submission 185931) | Vadose zone soil fungal communities from Angelo Coast Range Reserve, California, USA - CZODoug2_1_08_16fungal (PacBio error correction) | ecosystem: Environmental > Terrestrial > Soil >... | reverse complement strand
CAATCCTTCTCGCACGACAGATCGCCCATCTTATACTTACTTCCGGCTCCATGCCCCCCTCCTGATTTATTTTTTCCCGATCAAACCCCCCCGCGTTTTATTGCAGCTTCTCTTGTCGGGAAAACCCATTCAAACTTAGTCCTGACCGTGATGAATTATTGATGTTCTTTTCCCCCTTGTCCCCGTTATTCACGCGTGCACACAAGCACCCCGATCGGCATTGAAGATTTTTTGATTTCCGTGACCCAGCCCAATTTTGTCTGCTTCCCACCTGGGGGCATCTTGTCGATTTCCCTGGGACCCGCTTGTAGGCCCTCGTTTTTACTTCCCCATATTTTGGCGTTTCTGAACTAATTGACTTGTTCGTTTCTTTTTGACTCTTTTCCGGGTCTCCCTATTGCAAGCTCGGAAGAGGGATGATTCCCTTCTTCTTCCTTTTCGTAGTTTTCGTTTTTCCACAAGAAATACCTTCCAACCTAGTTTTGAAATGACCCTTCCTACTTCTGTTTTCTGTTTTTTTTCTTTTTCTTATTTAAACCCCACAAACATGTGTCTTTAGCTTTCACCCCCCTCCAACTCCGAGTAGTTCTTCTTTCCTTTCTTTCTTCTTTTTTTTGAAAACTCTTTATGAACTTCTTTCGATGAGCATCGGCGTTCCCCTCCTTTTCCCCCCGTCCTTTTTTTGATTGCCTACTGCTGTTTTCTTTTTGTCAAATAAACCGTGTACCCCCATACCCCGAAACCTCCCTTCTTTTTCAACTTTGTAGATTCCCCTGCTCCCGACTAGGTTTGCCAGTTGCCCCCCTAAACTCCTCTTGCGTTCCATGTACAAAGTCCTTTTTTTTTTCATCTCAAAGAAGAGCTTTTAGTTTCCCTATCTCACGCCCCTTTCGGGAGAGTTTTTTTTACCCATTCAAAGACCTCTTGCCCTTACCGTGTGGATGTTTTTCCTTTGTTCAAACCCCAAGGTTTTTCTTGGTGTCCCCCCATGCAAAACCGGCCGTTTTAGAAATTTTCCGTTCCCTTTTCTCATGCCAACGATTACGGTGGCTGTTTTTTTTTTATCTTTCCTGTGAGGATTTTTTCCCCTCCTTCCCCTTTAGCCCGATCGGGAAACAACATTGCAGGTACCACCAAGCCGAATTATATCAGCCCTGCCCACCCAGCCGTCACCCCGATTTTTGTTAGAAGAAAGTTTATCGTTTGGGCTAAAGCTTTTTGTTAAGGATACCTCGGAACATCTGTCCCGTTATTTCTTCCTTTGCGATTTCCCAGTCTTGCCTCTTTTGTCAGTAGTGTTGCGTTTGATGTGTATTCATTACCAAGGGATCTGCTTTAGAGATTTTTTTCGAGTTTCCGGCGTGGGGGCCCCCAATCCACTCTTTCAGTTTAAAGTTTCCTGTCTTGAATTAGGTTTCCTAATGCTGGAGGTTTTTTCGTCATTCACAGTTAATGTGTAATGAGTGTGACCCGTGTACTGTTTCACCCGCACTGATCGACAGCTTTTTGTTTTTTTACTTTGCTGATTTTAAGTTCGGGGGCCATTTAGTGCGATGAGGAACTTCCAACCTTAAAGGAGCTACTTCGTGCCCCCTTGCATGACCTCTCCTTTTTTAAGGAACCCGTTTTTTTATCCTCCCCATATCCTCAATGTGCCCCTAATTTTCAAAAGTTGGAAACTGTTTTTTCAAAAACCTAGACCCCCCGAAAGTAACCTCCTTTTTTTTTATGCCTGTTTTCGTTGAAGATTTAACCCCCGTAGTTTCCCTTTTTGCCGTTCCCGAATCGGCCCAGGTACATCTGCTAGCCTAAACTTGGAAAAAACTCACAATCGCCATCCTACCAAGAGTTGTCTCTTCCCTCCTTCTCTCTTATTTTAATAATCCTTTTTTCTTCTCTTTCACCTTGCTGTATTTTGATTTCCTCTTGATGGAGGTTTCCATACGTTTATGCCTGATCCTATCTGCGAATAGTGACCCACCGCCCCTTCATGACTTTTCAGCGGCACTCCCACGTGGACGCAACTTGCGGGTCCGTCTTCCCGAGGTTTGGAAAACCCGTTCCCCCCCTTGAAAGAATCTTGCTTACTTTTCCCCCAAGTGGTCTTTCAAGGAAATGATATTATCCTTCCTTGGGTATATCTATGGGTCCCCTCCTTCCCCTACTTTTCTCCCGCGTGCCCCCTTACCCATCCACCCTACTCCTCCTTCTCATCCCCACCCTCATCGCCTCACCCTTCACCGCCCCCTACCCCCCGCTCCCCACTCCCCTCCACTCTCCCCTCTCGCTCCCCCCACAATTTTCTTTCTTCCGTTCCACACCGCCTTCCCCTATTCTCCACGCACTTCTTTCGTGCCTTCTTTGCCTTTTATATACACCCTTCACCCTTCCGCCACCTCCCCTATTCCCCCTCTCGCCCCCTTCTTCCCTCTCTCTTCCCCCTGCCCCATCCCAGCACCCTTCTCCTTCCCCCTTCCCCGCCGTTTCGCCCCCCCTCTCTCCCCCCCGTCCACCGCTCTCCTCTGATTTCCCAAATCTCTCCCTTCGCTTCACTCTTCGTCAATCCACACTCCTCCACATCAGAAGATCATCTCCCGCCCCCCCCACCCCCTCCCACTGTCCCGCCACCTCCCCTCCCCTAACATTCCTTACTCAACCCCCACTTCCTTCCTTTCCCATATCCCGCACCCCCTTCCTTCAGTCCTCCCTTTTCCCCACTAACCCCTCCCTATCCCGCCCCCCCCCTCCCTCCCTCACCTGCCCAGGTTCACCCCTACTTTTCCCCCCACGCCCCCCTTACTGATCAAGTATCATCATCTCTCTTCGCACCCCCTCCTTTGTTCCTTCTCTACCTCTGTCCCGCCTTTTTCTTTTTATCATCCTCCTTGCCACCCCACTTCTTATGTTCTGACCCTCTCTCCCCCTCCATTATCTTCCTTTTCTCTTCTTCGTTTTACATTTTCCTCCTTCCCCCGCTATCCCCACCTCCCGCACCTCCTCCTTCCCCAACTACCGCCCTTCTCGTCCTCCTCATAACCTTTCCCCCTACCCTTACTACCCTCCTCCCTTCTACCATCTTCCCAGCTCACTTCCCCTCCTTCCGTCCTCCCTTAGATCGCCCCCATCTACTCCCCTTACCTGTTGGATTCCAGCTAACAGCCTCCCCCCCCATCACCCCCTATTTCGCCCCGCTCCTCTCAGTTACACATCCCCTCCCCTCCTCCCTCCTTCCCAGCCGTTAGTAACTTTTCTCTTTTCTCGCGTTATTCCCCACTCCCGCACCCTGCCTGATGCTATTACTGTGCCCCGCCCGCTACTCCCGTCCATCTCCCCAATCCCCCCTGTCTCCTCCCCACTACTCTTCCCAAGTCCGCCATTCACTAGCACCTAACCTCCCCTTTCTATCACTCCTTTCAACCATGTCCCAAAGCCAGACCTTCTCTCCTCGCTCCCGCTCCTGTTTCTCTCCCGAACCCCATCCGCTCACGCATCCCCCACTTCGATCCCCTGCAACTCCTCATCTCCTCATCAAACCCCAGCCTCCCGCCTCCACCCCCCCTTTCTTCCTCCCCCCCCTTCCCCGCCTCCCCCTCTACCCTCCAAGTCCCCCACCCCCCCCCACCCCCCCCTTTGTCTCCTTCTTCCTATCCACATTTTCGCCTTCCCTTCGCACCCGCTCTCTTCTCCTTCTCACTCTCTTTCTCCCCTTCCTAAAACCTTCCCTCACCACCTATCTTCCCCCATCCATGTCCCCCCGCCCACACCAATCCACCCTCTCTTCCCCCACATCAACTCTTCCCCCCTCCCATTCCTCCTTCACCCTCCATTCTTTCGCCCCCCCGTCGTTTACCATCTCCCCCGCACTGATCCCAGCGCCCTCATCTCCCCCCACTGCCCCTCACTCACCGAACCCCCCTTCCCCCCTGTTACACTCATATTCCTCCTCCTTCTTCACTTGTTACCACACGCCCTCATCCTCCCTCCTTTCCCCTCCTCCCCCCGACCCCTTCACTCCGCTTTTCACCCTTTCTCACCCACATCACTCTCCTCCTTGTCGCCCTCCCCCCTCGCCTTCCCACTTCCTCCCTGACTCCTTCAACCCCTCTCCAACTAGTACCTCTTACAACCCCTCCCCCACCGATTTCGACCCCCCCTTTGCTCGTATCTTCCCTCCCCGTGCACGCACTCTCCTTTCCCCCCCTCCTCCTTCTCTACCCCCCCATCCCCCCCACACCGTCCCCCTCCTATTTGTAGTACACTTCCTTCATTCCTCCCCGCTACCGCATTACTCCCACTACCCTTTTCCTCCCCCCCCCTAATAACATCCGCAATTCCCCCCTCCCTCCCCTCACCTTTTCCTTCTTTTTAATCTTCAACAAACCCCCGTTCCTCTCCATCTAACGTATCGCATTCCTACCCCTCATTTTCTCTCCGTCTTCTCCTCCCAGCCCCTCTCTACCACCGCTGTCCCCGCCTCCCCTCACGTCGCCCCCACTTAATTCCTCTTCTTCCCCTCCAGCCGCTCTCCCTTTGTCTTCTCTCCCGCTTGCCCTTTTTCCCACACTCCATCACCGGATCCCTTTTACCCCCTCCCCACGATTTCCTTCCCTCGTATTTCATCACTTTTCTACCCCCTCGCTACCCCCTTATCGCCTTTCATATTTGCCCTCCACCTTTTCCCCCCCCAATTTTTTTCCCCCACCGCCCTCCATCCCACATCACCTTCCCCCTCCCCCCATCCTCCTCCCCCCGCCCCCCACCTACTCCTGCCGTCTATCCCCTCCTCTTCACAGATGACCCTCTTTCTATCCAGCAATACCCCTACCTCTAACTCGCTTGCCCATCTCCCTCCCCCTTCTTTCTCTAACTACCGCACATTTGTATTCCTTATCTGTCTATCTTCCTAACTTCTTTCGTTTTTCTTTACTGTGTGTGTATTGAAAGAATGGAACCCAATCACCTCATCTTTTCCAAATTTAAAAAGTTCGACCTCAGGGCGGTTAACTTTTTTCCCCCGGAAACCCCAGACTAAGGCTATGGGCCCAATCTGTCCCCCCCGAATCCTAACACTGCTTTTCTTTTCTTTTTCTACCTAAACTCACGATGTCGTTAAAGCCCCATCCCTCCTTAACATGTTCCCTTTTGACCTCCCAGTCAGACTACCACGGCCCGGCAGCCCCAAAAATTCCTCTTCCCCACAGTTTCACGCTTGAACCCTCCCCGATGTAGTGCTTGCCTTAGAGTGGCTCTTTGGAGTTGCTTTAGTCGCCACGTCTTCTTTCGAAATTGTTTCTATGAAGTCTCACCCTGTTTTTTACCTCGGCCATTACCTCCCGTTCCTAGCTTACCTCCTTCCTGGACCGACCCAAAATATCATATCCGTTATCTACAACCCGACTCTTTGAAGCTCTACCTTTCTCCCCCGGTCTGTTCCTTATCACCGACTCCAACCGTTTTTTTACCACTTACCCTCGACGGGCAGCCGTTGATTGAGTACACAGAACCTCCTATCGGGTCTTTAGGATCTCCCCGATTCATCGTCGGGGCCTATTTACCCATAAACAAATCGCTCCTGCCGCAACCGTACCAGGCGATGATTTTGTTCCTTACTCCTTTTCCATCTCCCTCTTCTATAACCCCCCCCCCCCCCCCCCCACACAGTTCACACCCCAAATTTCCATTCTTCGGTTCTTTAGTCTCACCCAGTAAATAGCGATTTTACCCGACAAAAAGAGCCTTTAGCTTGTCTGCTCCCCGTTAGAGTCATATTGTCCCTTCCCCTAAGACTTAGCCTCCAATACTTCCCCTTCCCCTTTGCAGTGACCGGTTTTTTTGACCCCCTCAGACAACTGTTCAGTGGGGATAACGTAATCCCCAAAGAACCACTACTGTCTGGTCATAAAAAGACTCCTTCACGATCTCCTTCAAAAAATTAGACTAACTATCTCTTTTCGAAAATTCTCTTCCCCCCTGCTGGCAATCTTTCCCCACCGGTCAAAACGAACTTTATCCCTCAGCCTCTTTTTTCATCCTTTAAGTTTCACGGAAGTCATTTTTCCCTCCCCCAAGAGCCCAGATAGTTAGGTTCCACCGTTTTTAGTAGGCTCTCAACCTGGGCTTTTGCCTGGAAATTCCTCCCAGCTCAATTACCCCTCGCCTTTTCCCTGGGAGTGGCTCAATGGGTCGGAAGACGGTGAACCCCCGCTCCTGAATTCGGTTCTGTTGACGTTTTTTTACCGACCAAGACCCCATGGTACGAACCCCTTTGTTTTGAAATTCATTTTCTGACTTATTTTTTTTTTTTTTTGGCTACCCCTTCTTTTTTTAGATCATTGGTTCGCCGCTGGACGTCTTTTCGGGCCGAAAGGATGAGGGAATACCTTTTCCCCCTACTTCATCCGTTTGGTTGTTTTCTTTTAGAGAGAAATTTCCCTAATCATTAGACATTGCCCCCCACTATGAATAAGCCCCCTCCCCTGCTACTGATCGGACCCCCGCGGGTTTTCCCCAGTGACCCAATTTTTCTCCAGCGGATGGGCACTTTTTTCCCAGTCTGCTTTTCTTTACGGCCCCAAAGGAACCAAAGTCCTTTTTTTTCCTATTTCTTCCTCAGGATAAAAGTTCTTTTCCGTCTTGCCGTTCCCCTTCCCTTACGCCGGGCAAAATACCCCTCATCCAGTTTTCTGCCGATGTTGAATCCTTTGGGACCAAGAAAACTTGATGCCCTTTTCACATGGGTTTTTTTGCTCGTATTCTTTGTCGAACTCATCTTGGCGATCTTGAAGGACCTCGGTGCCCCATCTCTTAGGGAAACTTCGTCCCTTGTTTTCCTTGTCCGTTGTTTGAACGAAATTTCTGTTTTTTTTGCACCATCAGTTCCTTGACCGATTGCACCAATGAATGGCCTTGTTCCCCTTTGATTTCCTGGCCTATCTTCTCATCGTAGTCGAGTTTGAAAGAAATTCCCCCCCACCTAGTAGCTTTTTTCCCAGAATCCCAGTTGCGATTGGGTGGGACGTCCTTTGCTTATCCCCACACACGCTGACTCTTCGTGATCAACCTGGACCGTCACGCCGTTAGTCTTAGTTGGACCTTTCCCCTCCTTGCCCTGGATCGGCAAACTTTTATTTTGAGTGCCGTCCCCCCCCTCAATTCCCCGTCCTCTTTTTACTTACCAAGTGGCTTTGGCCCCTTCCTTGACTTTACCACGGGTCCCGATTGCACCACAGAAAGTAAAGTCCCCCCCCCCTTAATCCCTCACTGTGTTCAACTTGATTTCCCCCCTGTAAATGCTTGTCATAGTCATCGCTTCTTTGGGTTTTATAGTTAGTTGTTTTTTAAATAGTTTTCCCCCAAGAAGAGCCAGTGAGCCTTTTTCTTAAACGCCCCACATTTTTTGTTTACCACTCCGGGATTTGTTTTTCCCCCTTTCCCCATTCTTTTTTTACACCCCTTTCCCAGTTTCTAGTTTTGTTTTTTGTACCCCCCCCCCAACGACATCTGGCCGATCTTGTTCCCGGTGGCCACCCACACCGTTTTTTCGTGTCGGTTTTGTTTTTTCCGCTTTCTGTTTTTAACCCACCAGCCCCCCTACGCCGTGACCAGTTTCCCTTTAGTCTCCGTTTTCTCCCCCGATATCTTCTGTTTGTTTTTAGTTTTAGATCGGATTATATTCCCTTTTTTCCCTCCGTCCGCTATGCAATCAGAGGTGTCGAACTCCTTCTTCCGATTCCCCCCAGTTCAGAGTACGTCCTTCGGAAAACGACCCGCCCCGTCCAACTGTAGCCTCCCCCAAGTAGAGATTTTTTTGTAGTTTTTTATGTACAGAAAATAACAGTTTTTTTGGCCGTAAAGTTGCAACCCTCCTCCCGCCTTCCTGAAGGCACAGTTTTCCGTCCGTGATGGATTTCCCCAGCTGTTTTTGTGGGTTTTTTGGCCTTTTGTCACATTTCGTTTTTCCTTGATATAGAAGTTGTTTGCTTTCATTTCTTCCCCCTTTTGTCCAAGGTAAGTTTCTCGAGCACGGCCTTTATGTTTTTGGGATCGTATTTTTTCTTTTCTCAAACTCTTAGTTGTAAATTTCTTCGTTTTTTACTCATCATTGTTGTTCCCAATCGGATTGGGTCCTGTTCGTGTCTTTTTCCTTTTCCCCCCATGCGATTTATCTGTCTGAGGACCTCTTGATTCCCCTCCTGCTCCAGGCGTTGCATGTCCCCTTGCGCCGCCTTTATAGGTTTTCACTTTTCTCTTCTCCCTCCCAAAGGCTTCAGTCCTGCTTTGCCCTTTCGAATGAACCTTTCCCTTTTTCTTGCCGGTAGAGCCTCTCTCCCCGTGGGCATTCATTGCCCGCCCGTCACGTTTCAACCCCTCGAAGCGTATACCTTTTTTTTGACCCTTTTTCTTTGCCGCGCTTTTCCAAGGTCCTATTATCGCTCAACGAGATCGTTCCCTGGTACTTCCCGCTCAGGCCTCTCTAAATTCCCCTGTTAACCCCCCGCCCACCAATAGAATACGCTCCCCTGGCGTGCCTTAGCTTTGACATCTCTCTTTCCCTTTTCTGTCTGTTGTTTGCGCAGTTTTTTCAATGGCTGTTGCCTCCTGCACTGATCGTTTCGCTTTGTTCTTTTCTTCCCTCGTTCGCTTATGCCTGAGTCTCCCCCTTGGGGCGGGAGCGAACTTCAAGGTTAATCGACTTTAGTTTGCCAGTGGCCAAAACTCCCCCCTTTTTTAGCCCAGTACGGGACCCCCACGGTTATCTTCTCAGATTTTTCCCCCTTTTTTTTTCTACCCCTTTTTTTTTTGTGGGGGGTGGGGGGGGGGGCAACCCCCCCCCCCCCCACCTTTTTTTTTTTTTTTTTTAAGGAGGATACGGTTCCAACCCTTTGCCAGTTTTACAGGAGTTAATCGCTCACGGGTTCTTGAACTACCGCCACTGTGTGGTTCGTGTTATCCAGATTCCCGGACATATTCCCTTTTTTTCCTTCTCAACTTTGAAACAAAACCTCCCCCCCTGTCTCAGTTCTTTTCCGAATTCCTTCACCTCCCTTCGATGGTTCCCCCCCATCTGGCTACCCCAGCTTAGGAACCATTCTTCTTTTTTTACCCCCCTGTGACCCTCTCCAGGACCCCTTTGACAGTTTCCCCCTGATTCGGCACAACACCCTTGCGTTGAGGACCGTACTACTTCCCCCCCAGGTGAAGCCTCCCTCACACGGTATCTCCCCTCCAGGGACTTTTTAAAATCGTCATCTCCTTTTTGCTTCGCTTCTTACACGGTTTCCGTTAGTTCTTATCCCCCCTTTTTTTCTAAGTGGAATGGGCTGGTTTTTCCTTTCCGCTTGCCGTATCTGATTCCCTTCCTCCATGACTTTTCCCTTTTCTCCATTCCTTTTTCCCCTTCTTTGTGATATCACCACCTCCCCTTCCCAAGCTTTCCTTCCAAAGACTTCATTCCTTTTTCCCCTTCCTGCTATTACCTATCACGGTTTCCATTTTATCTCAATCTAAACCTGAATGACAAACTTTTTTGGTTTTCCCCCTCTCCCGAAGTTCCCCTTGTTCTTTGTAGTACAACCCCCGCCCCTCCTCCCCCCCCCCCATTGCCCGGGGCTGAGATTTCTCCCCCATTAACATTCCTTATAGTGGCCCCCTACCCCCCCCCCCCCACTTCCTGCGTTGTAAGGCCCCCTCCCCCGTCTACAGGCGATTCTTTTCCATAATTTTCCGTCAACCTTCCCGTTCATCGACCCATTGACCCCTCCCCTTTTTTTTCGGGGTGATTAAGTTTTTCTTTGCAATCCTCCCAGTACTTTCCTGCATTTTTTCCCCCAAGCCCATTCCTCCGGGGATGGTGACGTTCCCTTCTCTCAGTTCAGTCAAGAATAACTTTTTTTTCCATCTTTCCTTGCAAGACCTTAGAAGGCCCCCCTCGACCCCATCCGTTTTTCTTTTTTGACCACCACGACACTGTTAAGTCCCTGTGTGATTGGCTATCCATCCCCTCCCCAGGCCCAACAGAAAAACCCATCTTTTTCCATTCCAACGCTACTACCCGCATTCATGGTATATCACACTCGACGACAGGATCCTGTAAGGAGCCCCCCAAATCTTACTCCAGTTCTTTCCTCCATTCACCGGCGCGTTCAACACCCTTTTTCCTCACGGCAATAGAGATTCCAATCCGACCCATTTCTCTGAATTCTTTCACCGAGGCCCCCCCATCTCCTCCCCCGGTTTCTTTTTCCTTTCTCGTTCCCCAGGTGGTGTCGGCTTCCTCCCGTTGCCGGCCACTTCCTCTTCCCAGCCATGCCCGGTTTAGTACTGCTTCCCAGCGTTGGAAGAACTTTTTTCAAGAACCCCACCTCCCATCTTTGCATTTTTCACATTACCGACGTGGTTTTTGCCGACCCTCCGCTTCACTGGTTAACTCCCCCCCTTTTGCCCTCCCCCCTGATTCCCCTTTTGCATGTCACAGTTGCGACTTTTTAGCCGCTGAGTCGATTGCTGTTCGTCGAAGGATGAACCCCTTTCTTCTTTCCTCCGTTGTTTGTTGGTTTTGATCTCATCTTCTTCCTTCGAAAAGCAGCATCCCTCCATATCTGACCCTTTACCCCCCCGGTCCCCAGGCGTTTCTCTTTCCCCAACCTCGAATTTTCTTCATTTCTTTGCCCCCCAACCCGCTTCTTGTTTACCCCTGTTTTCCTTGTGTCGCCCAATTCCACCGTTCCCAGACTTTTTTTTCACGGATCAAGTGTTGATGGGTTTACTTCTGGCCGTCCCCCCTCTTTTCCCCCTCCATTTGAAACAATAATTTTTCCCCCTCGAGACGGGCCTGCTTTTGCTATTTTATGCAACCGTCCCCCAGATACATATTGATTATCCAGTTCCCCTCCCCCCCTGGGGCAGATTTTTTCGCCCCCTACTGTCTACCTTCGGCCTCGGTGCTTTAGTCTTTTCCCCCTTCTTCTTGCATTTGACCTTCCTTGCCTTTTCTTAAGGAGTTTTTCTCCCCAGCATGGGACCGATTCCCCGCTGATTGAATGATTTTTTTTTTTTTTTTCGGAGCTCCCTTCGAACAGTTTCATTTTTGTGAAAGAAATTACCATGCCCACTCTTTTTTTTAGTAGCGTTGAAGATTCCTCCCAATGATGACATTTCAGGCTTTTTTTTTGTTTTTCTTTGTGCATTCACCCCCCTCCCCTTCTTCTTTTTTCCTTACTTAAACAGGTTTTTTTTGATTCGCTTTTTCAAACAGTACCCGTGCAAACTTGATGGCGTTTCCTTCTTTTGGTTTCTTCTACAGTTGCAGGATCGTTGGTTTCCCCCCAACTTTACCTTTTGAGACTTTCCGCGTCAACGCCCCTTTTTACCCGTTCTTTTGGTCATTGCTACCTAAGATATTTACGGTCTAGTCATTTTTCATCCCCTTATCCAGAACCTCTCTACCCCTCCACCGCTTTTCACAATTTGGCCCCATTGAAACTGTTGTATCATTTAGCAATCCCTCTTCCCTGAAGTGTTTTACCCCATTCCCCCCTTCCCCCCCCTTTGCAATTGCGGGCATCCCCAGTCCCTTTTGTTTTACATCTGACTCTTATGATGAACTTTCTGGCCCCAACTTCCGTGTCACAGGTGTCTCTTTCTTGTTTTTTTTTTTGTCATACCACGACCCTGTCTTCCTTGGTGAATTTTTTTTTTCCTCAACCCCGGTTCATTTCGCGTTTAGGTTTACACCATCCCCGTCCGTGAGAGAGACATTTTTTATTTTTTGCCCCGATACGTTGTTGTTTTTTTTGTTTTTGTTTTGTAGACTTCGTTTCCTCTTCTTTTGTCCATATCCTTCCCCAGCCCGATGGGACCAGCAAACAATTTCCCCCCCCTGCGGTACACCCCCATTTTTCAGTAGATACGCAGTGAGAACGACCCCAGCCTCACTTGTTAAGCCTTCCTACTTTTTTTCACCCTAAAGTCCTCCTCGCCCGTTTCCTCGACCCGGACAAAGCCTATCATCTTTCGTTTCTTTGATTTCCTCACCCTTCTTGCCTTTTGTTCCAGTTCATTAATCCCGTTGTGGCGTTTGTTGGCCTCCTTCACTGTTGCCGAATTCTGGCTATCCGGACTTGGATCGTTTCCGGAGCTTCGGGTATTCAAATCAACTCTTTTTTTTCTTTTTATAGGTGCTTGACCCCCATACCCCCTTTTTAACTGATGCTGGGGTCTTCCTCATTGCATTCGCCTTACTGTTTGTGTATTGCAACGTGTCCGGATGACACGGGCCTTTTTCGAACCAGGATTTTCATTGGTTCCAGTGATCCAGGGTATAGGGTTCCCTTTCGATTCGTCCTCCCACCAGAATGTTCGCGAATTCATTCTCCCCTTTGCATTCGAATTTTCATATTCCGTGACGACCCTTTGGAACCCCTGCTTTGAGAGCCTTCATGAGAAGTGCATTTTGAAAAATTTTTCCCCCCCCTGTTAAAACTCGCTAGAAACTCTTTCAAAGCCGTGAGGCCACTGTTTTCTTTACCTCTCCAATTCGGATTCCTGTCGATTTTCCACGATTTCCATCCGTCCCAGGTCCTTTTTCCTTGATAGACGAAAACCCGCTTTCCCCCTCCCCCAAGATCATACGATAACCTCTTTTGACTCCCCATTTTGACCCTTCTCTTTCTCCACTTTTTTGTTGTTTTGCTCTTGATGTAAAGGGCGGAAGATTTCGTTTTTGTTGATTTTTAGGGTTCGGGTTCATACGGGTTTTTTTTTTTTTCTCTCCCGGTACCTGGCCGGTATTATTCGTGAAGCGGCCCGCAGTAATCTACTTGGAAAGCTTACCCCGCACCCCCCTGGCTTTAAAAGCAACGGTTCTCGTTCTTCGTTCTGCCCCAGGTTTTTTTCCGAACCATTGAAATGATGACTTTCCTCGTCTCTACGGCAAAAAGGGATGCCCTTGAATGCCTTTACTTTTTCTCAACATGCCAGTTTTTCCTCCCTCTGCTTTGCATTTCTTTTTTTTTTTGACGATAATGAATGGAACCCTTCCCTCATTGACCCAAATCCCCCATTCCCCCCCTTTCTTAAGTTCCCGGTCATCCAGTTTTTCCCCTCACGTAAGGAGTATGGGCCATTTGCATAACCCCAGCCTCCATAGGAACCCTGATTTCCCACCTTTTTTTACCCGCGAGTTGATTGTCCAATAACCCTTTCCACCCCTAGACAGGGTTCCCTTACAGTCTCACTTTGCCACACTTCGGGAACGCAACCCTGATCTTCACGACGGAACCTTCTTTTTCTGACCAATCGCATAAACCTGAGATTCTTTTTTTGACTTCGAGCCTTTGAAGGTCGTTTTTTAGGGTCACCAGTTTCTCTTTCAGCTGGGGTCGTTTATATATGCTTGGTGTACTACCTGACTCCTAGTATTTACCCTCTCTTCTGGACCACACAAGCACTATATCCCGATCTACACCAGGCCTTATTTTTTCTTTCACCCATTTCTAAAGGCTTTTTTTTTGCATGGTGGATCACCCAGAAATACCGCCTTCCCCGTTGTTTGTTCCCCCCTTCCCCCTCGGCCAGAGGTCGCGGTTCCAAAAGGAAAAACTCGCCTCTTTTTTTCCGATATGACATACCTTCGTGCGATGTTCTACCCCCAAAACCCCTTTTTTAGCGGCAGCCCGTCCAAGTACGCCTTCGGCTTTACCCGCTTCCGTTTTTTCCCCCCCCTCTTTCTATACAAGAGTTCTTTTTCACCTTTTTCCCCGCCGTTTTTATGAGGTTCAGTTTCACTGTTATTGCAAGCGACAAGTCGTTTCTGAATTTTCCAACGGACTCCTTTTTGCGTTGAACACCCCCCCAGGTTTAAAGACCCTTGTTCTCCCTGACTTTAGCTCGGCCACCCTGCCCCCCCGCCCTCCGGCGTTGACGAGGTATTTTTTTTAATAAAGACACTCCGTTTGTGATTACCAACCCTCTCCCCCCGTCCGCCCAGCCACCCCAGCCCCTGTGACTTACCCTATAACGATTTGTTACTGTATTCGTCAAGCTACGTAATTCGAAGCTTCTCCCTTTTTTTTCACTCCCTCTTAATCAAACGGCAATTTTCTCTTCGTAAACCTCCATTCTTCCCGACACCCTTGCATTTCTTCCCACAATCCTAAGTTTCCTTCCCCCTTTTTCCCCCCCAGATTACCCCCTCGGAAAGCAGCCTCCCCGGTTCGAAAGATTAGGTTTTCGTAGGACCATCAACACCTATTTTTTTTGAACTTGCCCCAACTTTTTCTAACAAATGCCCAAGGCTCCGGCGTTGGTACCCGTTTCAATCCAGAATCATCCCCCTTCCCATCTGAATTTTTCCCCCAAGGTTATCCGTTGAAGTTTCATCTATATTGACTTTTTCCCCCCCGCCCCCGAGTGCCCAACTTCGAGATAATCGTTTTGTCTGTACCCCCTTTCCTCGCTTTCTTCATTTTTTCGGAAGAGCTGACTTAAGGATCTTTACTCTCTCTCCTTACACACTCAGGTCTTTTTTGTTTTTGAGATTAAGTATCTAAATTTCATACTTTTCTCCCTCCCCAGCATTGAACTACTCTCTGATAGGAAATACCGGTCCCGAACCACCCACTCCGATTCTCGAATATTGTCCCCACCCCCACCAAGTCTGTGTTCCCCCAGTTTTACGTCGCGGAAAATACCCCCCCAACCCCCCCCGTCAACGTACCTGATGGCTTTGGGCCACTTTTTGGCATGCGCTCAATTTTATAAAGCCTTGGGCCCTAAAGAGTAGTACGCTGGGTTTATGTGATATTCAATTCCCCCTTCACCCAAGAACCAATCTGAGTTCTCACTGGTCCCTTTTGGATCCTTAACTCTGGGCCCCCTCTTTAGGATCCCCGGTTGACTTCGTCGTTTTTGCCCCCTTTCCTTTGATGACCTATTTTCGGTATGTGGGGTCTTGTTTTTGGGGTGCGCCCCCGCGTTGGCCGGGGACAGTACTTGGGTTCGTTTGGCCGGCGCCGCCGGAGCCCTGAGTCTCTTTGAAAAAAGACGAATACCATCCAATGCTGAAAAAAGACGCTCTCGGCTTGTCTGCACCAGGAGCCCCGGGGATCAAGCCACCACGCCCCCAAAGGTCATCTTCCATC
>Ga0179593_1518730_pt1 | contig 15141 bp, 12 predicted proteins | sample CZODoug2_1_08_16_FD_185931 | JGI IMG/M metagenome (GOLD analysis project Ga0179593, IMG submission 185931) | Vadose zone soil fungal communities from Angelo Coast Range Reserve, California, USA - CZODoug2_1_08_16fungal (PacBio error correction) | ecosystem: Environmental > Terrestrial > Soil >... | reverse complement strand
CTGTATAGCTTCTGTTTCTAATTAAGGAGCCTTCTTCTTTTCTTAAGCCCCACCTCCGCCCCCCCTGACGCTTTCCACAGTCCACGCCTGCGAGTTTTCCTTTCTTACTTTCCTTCCTCCGAATATCCCAGTCTCCCTTTTTTCTTCAGGCTTCTCGACAGTCCGTCCTCGTTTTGACTTTTTTACAGGAGGACGAAGGGCACTTCACCCATTCTTCCCCCCTTTTCCTCCTCCCCTCTTAACTAATGCTGAAGTCTATAGCCCAGCCCAGACCTCTGGCCTACTCGTTCTCCCTCTTCAGCCTGTAGTTTGCTTTGGCCAGAGATGATGCTCGGTGGATGTTTTCCCCTTTTTCTTCCAAATACTCTTGTGCCGAAACCAGTCCGATGATGTCCCGCTTTCCTACGCCTTCATGGCCCGAAAATGGTGAAGTTTCTCCTCTCATGTTCTTTTCTGACCTCGCCGGCTCTCGATTTTCCTTTCACCTCCTTTGAGGCTCGAATCTTTGTCTGACCTGAAGCTTGTTGAAAAGCTCGGTAAGTGTCTTGCCCTTCCTTCCCCTTTCGCTCCCGAGCCATCCAGCCATCTTCCTCTAGATACCATGCGATTTCCCATTCCTGGAGGAAAGGCTTTTCTCGGCCGGCTTTCCCAGACCTTTCTTCGAGGAGCGTCGACTATGATTAGGAAGGTTTGGTTTTTTCGTAGAAGCTATGTGCTTCTGCCCACGGTGAGTTTATTTCAAAATCCGTCCCCTTTTTTCCGCCCCGCGACGACGCAAAGGCTGGCCTTGGTTCCCCCCTATGCGGCGCCGCCTTGGAGGGGTTACCAGCTTTACGCCCTCGGTTCTTGTTCGCACCTCTCAGAGCGTCTCTTCTTTTATGACCTTCATCCGGTCGCTCCTTTCTTTTTTGTTCCTTCGTGGTGGTGAGGATGTGGGTTACTTCGGTCGCCCGTGCGCTCCCTCCCCCGAGCTCGACCCCTTTGGAACAGCTCTCGGCCCATTCAGCCTCCTTGGACGCTTTTTTACTGCGACCAAGAAACTTCCCACTTGAGCATCCGTATCTCGCCTGCGGTCGATTTTGCCCTACCCATCTTCTTCCCCCCAGGGCAGAATGATCGAATTCAATAGTAAACTCAGGATCCTGCAAGTTTTCTCCCCCTCTTGAGGAAGCTTAAGTAATTGGCTTTTGATCCCTGAATGGGTGGGGAGACCTCCCCTCTTTTTAAATTGCCTTCTCGTATTTTTTTTTGTCTAAAATGACTCTACCAGCCTAAACTTTCTTTCTTTCCGCAGAAGCAGGGACTCTGCCACACTCTTTCAGTACCTTTTTTTATAGAGATTAGGATCCTTTTTGTTTTTTCTTTCGCCCCCCCCCCTCACATAGAGATCAGAAGCCCTTTCAGCAGTTCCCTCTCTCCTCTATTGGAGCCAGTAGATACCGTTTTCTAGGGGTGAATTATCTCGTGCCTCCCTGAGGAAGACGAACCCTTTCGCCGGCCCTCTTTCAGATTCCCAGGTGCATTGCTTCACAACCCTGACCCTCTTTTTTCCCGACGACTTTTTTGAAACGACTTCAGAAGGGCACTTCCTCTTTGGCAACCTGCCTCTCTCCTTCCGACCAGAATCCCCACCCCGAACCTCATTCTACCGCCTTATAAAGTCCGTTTTTTCCCCCCCTGGGTTGGAGCGCAAGATGATGGCAGCACTGCGACGCGTTTGACCTTCCTCCCCCGGCTTAGGCAACGGCTTCTGGTCTGCATTCCGACTGATAGACCCATCGCTTCGACTGAACGATCCCCTTTCTTTCACGAGAGACGAGGGGCCGACTACTTTTTTTTTCCGCCTCCCTGGTATACGGCGTTCTTTCTGGTCCTAAGTCCCTATTCTGAGACCTTTCCCCTCCCCCCCCTCCTCAAGGCTTTTCCTATTTTTTTCCGGTCTTAGGAAAACGGCTCCTTCGTCCCCCTCTGTCCGAAATGGGGTCCTTTTCCCCTTTTTCTCCTTGCATCGGGCACGGCGGCTTTTTTCTTTTCCTTCCCCGGCTGTCCCTTCGCTTTTCTCCAAAGCATCCACCCTGAAGGGCATTTCGGTTTTCGATTTCATTCTTTCCCCTCCCCTTTCTGTAGTGGCGGCTTATTTGATGGTTTTTGGATTTTTTTTTTTTGTTGCGGGTTATTTTAAGTTGTGAAGATTCTTTTTGTCCATCGCCCTGTTTTTTTTTTCTTCCTCACAAGATACTTGGACCTTTCTATGTCCTTTTTTTTCCTCTCTCTGGTCCGCATGGCCCATCCGTCAATAGAAATCTGATGATCGAATTGCTCCCCTTTCGGGTTGAGGGCGTTCCGTCCTCTTCCTTAGTTGCTCCCGCTTGCTTTTTTCATGTACTAGTTCCCAAGACCTTTTCTTCGCCTCGCCGATCACCTGTGTCGCTTCATTTCCTCCCTTTTTTTCCCCCCCGTTGTTGTTGAGTTTGACCAACAACTGTTGCGAATTGATCTGATCGGGCTCCCCTGCTGCCGAGGTCGAGAGAAAGCAGTATGAGCGCCAGAGCCCCCCTTCAAAACCCCGTTTACCTTTTCCGCAAGAAATCCGCGAGACGGCCGGCTAACAATTCTCGTCCTTCCCTCGCTACCCAGTGCACGACTCCCGTTCCTGCCTCTTGTTCGATGTACGCCCCCAGAATTTCCTCTTTCTTAGTTTTTTCCCCCATCGCATAGGCACCACGACCCAAAAGAGTCCCCCGAAGGCCCTAAACCTCGCTCCCCCCCCCTCACGAAATTCCTTTCTCTGAGCGGACAGGCAATCGCATTGGCAACCTTCCTCCCCCCCGTGCGAGTGCTCCTTGCTTTTTTCAGACTAGTTTCCTCTTGAAGGCGTGCCGTACCTCCAGTCCGTTCTCTTCCCTGAGTGAAAGAGCCGTCCCAACGAGTTGGGTTTTGGTTTTTTTCTTCTTTTTTCGCTGGAGAAGGGATCGTAACTCATTATTTGTCGGACCGCTCGGATCTTTCCTCCCGTAGAAAAGTTTGCTCCCAGGATTTCTGTCTCTATCCCAGGACTCTTTGATCTTCCCCCATCCACCTTCAAAAGACGATTTCCCCTCTAATGATAAAGGCCAGCGCCTTTGTTGTATTTAGAGCGATGGCGAAGAGAGTTTTTTCCCAGCCTGATTGCAAGAAGCCTTTTCGTGAGGCCATAGCCGGAAAGGTTTTCTCATCGGTGCTTGTCGAGGAACGTCCCGTGCCTCTTCACCCCAGACTTTTCGGCTCTCGTCTTCTATCCCTCGTGATTTTTGAGCGGCGTTCAGTTAGGTATTTTTGAATCTTTTCCGATTATCGTACGTCACCAACTGAGGCTTGCACCAAATGTCCGGTTGGCGATGCATCCTTCCTCTTGTCTTTCACTGATAGGTCTAGATTGCTCGGCTTGTAAGGAACGACCAGAGTGGCATGGCACGAGCAAAGTCCTCTCAGCTCTCCCGAGGCCCCCCCGAGTGAAGACCTCACTTCCTGTCTTCCTCTCTACGAATTGGTCGGCCCTCATGTAATTTCCGTCCGCCTAAGCCCTCCTTTCGGAATCCTTAACATGGATTGTTTTCCCGTCGGATTATCTACCGTAACTTTAGAGATTGTTCTTTTTGTAGACGTTAGGACGGGTCCTCTGATTTCAGATTGCCACCTTGCTTCCTTCATCCCACCCTTTCCCACGATGGCTATTAAATTGAAACGATTCCGACCAGATAGTCCGAGCCTTCTTTCAGCTTGAAGGTCGCTACTTCTTTCCCCTTTTTCATCGTTATGAGTACACTAAATCCGTTCCCGAACTTTCTTATTTCTTTTTTTCCTGTCTAGGGGTTCGGTGGGCTCTTCCACCCCAGCCTTATCCTTTTTTTTCCGCTTTTTTTTCAGCGCGCCGCTTGTCTCGGCCTGATCTTTCGTTCTTTCATTGCTTGAGGATATCCCCTGCGACCGCCCCTTCCTTTTTTTCCTCCCCATTAGAGGATGCCCGTCCTGCCGAGATCTTCTTCCTTTTCTTCCGGCAGAACTCTCGATCTTTATCTCTTTTTTTTGTCCTTTCCTGTCTGGAGCGGTTCCGGTGAGGAACCCCCCTTAGTTCGACGTGATGGTCCCCCAAGAAAGCCTTTTGGTAGCGACCTTTGCCCGGGTTTCTGTACCTTGATACCTTGCATTAAAGATCTCCGACCAACCCCCCCCTTTTTTCCCCCTGCGGAAACATCGTCGGCACGTCTCCCATCGACGAAGTTTTGAAGCGTTTCAGCCAACTGACCGCGCGGATGGTATGGATGTATAGCCCCCGGGAGCCTTTCCTTTCTTATTTTGCTATATTTTCCAGTATTCATTAGTCATGATCCGAGGTTCCATGTCCCGCTTAGTTCCGATGAAATAAATAGTTTTTGGCCTCCATTTGTCATGAGCCTTCCCTCTCCGCCGGCTTAAGTGTAGACCACCTTACTTGCACTCTTCGAAGTATTCATTCTTTCCATTCTGCTGTAGTCGGGCCAGGTTCCATAGCCCTCCTTTTTCGGCACCTCGTATTTGTACTCTCTTTCACTCAATTCCCGAGGCTCTCCGAAAGTCATCGTAAAGTCCACTCCCTTTCTATCGTTTAGAGGAACCTCTCTCGCGCCTTTCTTCTGCTCTCTACTTCCTTTTAGTTGTTAATCAGTTCATCCTGGGTGCGTTGTCCCCCCTCCTCTTCTTCCTGGGTTCCTTTGTTTATTTTCCCCAACCCATTCCTTCCAGTCTTTTACTTCGGCAATGGCGTTGGATTCCTGAAGGTGTCTTGCCGTTTGGAGACCGTCCGACCCCTTCTTTTGCAGGTTCCTTTTCCGCTGTCGGTCTCTCTTTTCTTTTTGAGGTCGTTTTTAAGAAACCCGATTTTGCCGCCTGGACTCCCCCTGCTTCCTTATTCACCTGGGCTGCAGATTTTTCCTCCGCTCAGACATGACCAGATAGCGTACCCCCATCGATCGACTCGATTTTTCCCCTTTCCCCCTTAACGCAAGCGATTCCCCAAGTTATGAGAACTTTTAGGACGTCCCCACTCCCGAGTGAACATCCGGACATTGCTCTGACCCATCTCCTAGAAGTGATTTTCTCGCGACCCGCTTTGTCGGTTTTTTTTTTTTGGAACTTCCTGCGTCGATACAGTGCCCTCCTTTTTATGTAGGAGACCCCTCCCACTTATGTTTATTCTATTGAAGTCCTACTTCTCCACCGGTTCACCTTCCCCTTTCATTTATATAGTAGGCAGAAAGTCCGCTGGTTTCACGCAGTCCCCCCAATCGAGCCACGGCTAAGGTTGTTTATCGATAAGCCTATCACCACTCCTTTAGTGGACTGTGAGTTCTCCTTCTTCTATGGCTAGCCAGATTTCCCCCCCCCCTTTTGCCTTACTTCTTCCGCCGACTTGTCTTTTTCCAGATAACATTGCTTCAATACCGCGGCGTTTTGCCCCGCGCACCTCCGTCCCTTTAGGAAGGATGCCCGCCATGTCTGTGAACGTCCCGTTTCTATTTTGCCCCCTTTTTTTTTCGGAGAAGACCCATTTCTCACTTTTTGTTTTGACAGCTTGGGGCGCCTGGTTCCCTTTTCCCCCGATACTAGAGGAAGAAGAGTTCTGAAGTGGCACTTCTACCTTTTTCTTTTCATCTAAGTTGTTGTGTTGAGCTAGCTAGCCCGCCATTAACTTGTAATATTCCTTCCTCGGCCTCTTTGAGACTCCCCCCAGGTCTTTAATTTTTGTCTGCGCCGGGCAGTAGGGCTTTGATCCGGTCTCCTCTTGGAAAAAGCAGCTGAGATTTCGCGTTCCTCCTTATGAGTGGAACCCTCTGGTGGATCTGCCTTCCCCATCAGAGCGCCCCTCTTTTCTTTCCCTTAGAAGGGGAACTCCCTTTTTTCCGGCTGCGATAGCCCCTACTTTGGGAAAGGATTCCTGGGGAAATAGGTTCTTTACCCAATGCATCGCCTCGCTCTGCGGTGATAGTCTTAAGTTTCCTTTTTTCTTACAGACATTGTAAACCATTCTCTTTGCTTTCTATTTCTTCCTTCCCCCCCGGTTTAGATGACGTGACGACGTTTTTTCTCCCCTTCAATTAAATGCTTTACAATCCATCCTTCATGTTCGTCCCCTTCTCGGAAATAGGTGCTAAGAAATGAACGCTCTCATGGGACGTCTCCTTCTTTTCCGACTTTTTTGACCCACCCCCCCGGGATTTCTGCCCTGTCAGTCTGAGATCCGTGGGCGATTTCCCACGTCTCTCCTTTGCGTGCATTAGGTTCCAGACTTTCCTCTCTCGTTTATTCGCGCTTCACCCTTCTTCGAGCCCCCCCCATCGAGTTATGTACGCTTTCGCATGAGGCCTTCGCTTTCCTTCATGAAAGACCCGCTTAATGCCCATTCGGACCACATATTACCGCCAAATTTTCCGTTCTTCTTACCGACCTCGCGCCACTTCGCCACTTTCCCCCTTTTTACGCGACATGCGAAGTCAGTGTCTCAAGTCTCATAACCCTTGAGTGTACCTGAAATCGCCATAATCTTTTTCTCCTTTCCGGATGAATGTTTTCCCCCAACAGTTCAACCCCTGCAGACGAATTTTCGCCCCTCGAAATGCTTTTCTCCTCGTAAATCCTATGCCGACTCCGCCCGAGCCACTCTCTTTCCTCGCGACCAAGAAATGGGCTGGTCACATTTTTACCTTGCCCCCCGTGGATGGCAGTCGAGGATCGTTAATTCACTCTATCCCTGCAAATAAGAGGCCCCCCCTCCCCCCGGCCACTTTATACCCCTTTTCCCCCCGTAACCTACCCCCTTTTTAATAGTTCCGGATTTCGCACCTGCAGTTGAGCCCTTCTCCTTTTAGCAGTGAGGCCCTATTGCGGAGCTGTTTGGACCTTAAGTCAGTGACCCATCTTTCCCCCTGGATCTGAAGTTCTCTGAGGTCAAGCCTTTTCCCTATGAAAAATCAAGTCGAAGACCGTTATGGGCCCCCTAGCCAAAATCCGAGTTTCTTCCCTCTTCTATGCCGGGTCAAGATTCCCGCGTCGTCTTGCGACGTTCTTCTCCCTCTGCAGGAAGTGGGAGAGTTTCCCTCGCTCCTCCCTTTCCTTTTACTACACTTTCTTTATACTTAACAATTCCTTCCTCGAGAAAGTAGCTCATTAAAGGGTGGTTTTTCTTTTCCTCCCATGTAGGCGATTCGCGCTTCTTTGTCCTCCCCGTCCTGACCGCTGGCAATATCCCACTTGACGGCCTCCAAATCTATCTCTCTGACCCCTGATTCTTTTTTTTTCCCCTCATACCGACTCGCGGATACCCCTTTGTCGTAGGCCACCCTCCTGGTTCTTTTTGTGGTCCCTTTTATCAGCCGTGCCGCTCAGCCAGCCGAGTCTACCAGCTCTCCCCTCTCACAACATCTGCTTCCTTTCCCCCTCCTACATAGCTTCGTTGACGCGCTACATCACCCCCCCCCTGTCAATATTCCAAGGGAGCTTTTCATCCCTTGTAGTCTTCGACTCTGTGAGGGTACACCCAATGGAAGCCGATCGTCTCTCGGTCGAGCTGCAGTGGTTCCCCCTGACCCGGAGCTTTCCGGTACTCCCTTTCTTCTTTGATAAAGGAGGTGGGGTCCTTCCCGTAAAGTCCAGGGCAGTCGCCTCCCGCTTCGCCTTTCAAAATGCGCTTCCTACAGTATCTACAATTGTTCGCGTGAAGATCAGTTCTTTCCATCAATCATGAGAGGAATAGGTTAGTAGGATCTTGGTGTCTTTAAATTTATCCTTTTGTCCGTCAGAAAGATATTTCTTTATCAGAAAGTCCCGGTCGGTCAGTAACTTCTCCTAGTGTCTCGTCTTCCCCGGTCATGAATGTGAGTGTGCCAGATCTGCTGTCCCTTCCATTCCTGCCCTCCCCCGGAGAAGCCTCCCCATGCTCGGCCCATAGGAAGATTTCAATACTGCCTTTTGTCATTAGCAACCAGTGGTGACCACTGGCAACGACTTCCTGAGGCCGCGCGTTCGCCCCCACAAGAATGATTTTTCTTCCCCTCTTTTTAAGAGCGCTACTTCTCCCCAAGAGAAGAGACCGCCTCAACCCTCTCCTCCCGGAGTGGGCGCCAGATGAAGACTTCCCCCATCTGAGCCGGGGAACGACCCCCCTTCCTTACTGGGAAATGTGGCCATCGAACCATCTCTACCCTTTTTTCCCGTAGTGGAGATGGGTCCCGGCTCCATTCCGCTTCCTCTTCCATGTTAGGGCGCTAGTCCGGTTTTTCCTACGTTTTCCTATGTGAGTTCCCCCTTGCCAATTTGGGCTTTGAATTCCCCTCGAATAATCTTACCTCTTCCCTTTCCTGTCCGGTTTCGTATGAAAGGCCTTCCCACTTCGATTTTATATTCTTTTCCTCGTGAGGAGGCCACCACCAAACACCACAAAATTCCATCGGCACTCGCTGTCCCTCTGCGCGGTACTCTAACGCGTATAACACAACTAACCCCACTTTGATCGAAGGCTTCTTTCCCCCTTCTTCTTTTTCAATTTCCAGAGAAATGTCATTCGTTGGTGGTTATGTTTTTGCTGGGGAGGATGTTCTTTCCGTATATGTGTTTAAAGATCTCCATTTCTGATCTCCCCCTCCCAGCTACCCAGTCGCAGTTAGAGTACGGTTTCTTCTCTGGTGAGGAGTGAGCACCCCCCTCCTGATCTAATTTCTGTTCTCCCTGCTAGCCCCTTTTCTTTGGTGCCGTTTTACGTCAGATTTCCCCCTCTTTCCTTCGATATAAGTGCACACTCTTCTCTCTCATATCACAACTTTTTTCGATATCATCCCCCCTCCGGTTGTGAGCGTCTATCTCACAAACTTAATCGGCTCTTGCCCTGATTTCCTCCTCCTATGCGAAGAGCGCGCCCACTAAGACCCGACTCCCGGAACCTCCCACCACCGGAACTTTTGCCTGAGACAGCAGAGGGCGAGGTTTTCTCCCTTCTTGCTGAATCATGCGCTGTTTCCAACGTGCCTTTTCTATGGTGCTCTGGCAGAAAGCCCGCCGGGCTCTGTTGAAATATTACGGAAAACTTTTCTAACTAATGCAGGCCACCCCCCCCAACTGTTTTTTTTTCACCGCCCCAAGAAGGGGCCGACTTCGGAGGCCAATGGGGACCGCCACTCGGGAGGGAATTCTCCCCTCCTGCGGTGGATGACCGACGTGGCGAGTCTTGACTTGAGCATTCCCTCTTGCGGTGAAGATGTCACTCTCCCCTCACGATCCAACCTCTAGGTCCCAGTTTCTTTCCTGGTGACTTCCCGTCCCTCCCGCCAAGGCGACCGATTCTGTGCTCCCTATGGGAAGAACTTCTCCCCCCCCCCATCTTGATGACCTCAATTAAGCCCAGCGTTCTCCCCCAGGACTTAAGCATATCCAGCCTTGTCCCGCACAGCGTAGATTGAAATGCCTTCCTCCGCTTGTGCATCTCCCGGGTCTATGTCGTTTAGACGACGAGAACCCCGATCCAGCCGTTGGCTGGGAGGAATTCGTCTGCTCTCCTCCACGATGCCGTCAACCGATTGGTCTGTCGTAGGGAGTTAGGCGGTTCCTTTTGAAGGCGTTTCTCGTTTTCTTTAGTAGCTTGACTCCTCCGGTTTTCCTCCGCGGTACTGTTCTTCTAGAACGTCTCCCCCCTCCGGGCGAACCCGGACTTTTTTTTTCATGGACGCAATGTCAATTGACCCTTGCGTTGAGATGGGTCTCGAGGACCAGTTTTTCTATGCACTGGGAGACTTCATTCCCCCCCCTCCCCATCCTTCACGAGGTCTCGGCCCCAGATCCAGCTTTTGGATCCTCCCCCCCTTTTTCGGATGAGGACGCGTATCCCTTCTTTTTAGACCTCGAGTACTTCATCAGTACGACGCCCTACTCCTTGCCCAGCAATACATATTTATTGGAATATTCCGGCTCTACGTCCGAACCATCTCTCTTCTCCCGAAGGTTTTTTTCTTTTTGGTTTTTTTTTTTTTTTTTTTTTTTTTTTTTTTTTTTTTCTGTTTTTCTAGACAGATGCGTGAATCCGCGATGACTTCTGGGTCCTTTTTTTCAGTCCCCCCTGAAACCCCCCTCCCCCCCCCCCCCCGTGAAAGGGTACCCTTGCCCCCCCCTCTACTCCTACTCCCTGCCGCTGAGGGAGTTCTCATGATCAATGGTTCATCCTCGTCCGAATCCTTATTTTGGAATCCCTTTTGCTAATATGAAGTTGGGTGTAGAGCGCCAAGAATCGACTCGTCCTCGTACGCTCCTTCGATTTTGTGTCTTTTGAAGAGCGCGCGAGTTCCGTCTCGGTAGGAGAGATCCTTGCACTGTCGCAACTAAGGCAAGTCCTCACCAAATTCGGGCATGGGCCGCTTTCTTCCTCTACTGGATGAAGGTTCCCAAACTCCTCTATTTCTATGGCCTTTTGAAAGGAAAGAGTCTATAATGTCATTGTCGAAGATTCTGAAAAAACTTACCTAGATAGAAACCTCCAGGAATTCCCTTTTCGTCTTCCCGACTGGCGTTCCTTTTTCCTTAAGGAGACCCCCTACATACGTGAGAATTAAGATGCCCTCCCTCGACCTCTCCCTTCAAATGCCGGCCTTTTTTTTCCATCTTGCGAAGTCCCGCGCACCATTTTGCTTCTTGGGAGAGGAAAGCCCCCCTGCCTCCCCTCATTCCTTCCGCGCCTTTCTGGATTACAGGCTGAGCTCGTATGGTCCGGCCCCTTCCTCTTCTCGTAGAGATGGAACGAGATACCCCCCTTGTCCTGCTAGTTTCCCCAATGGAGTTGGCTTATTAATCCCCTTCCTTCTCTGCACATAGGTGAAGCCTCTGCCGGCTTCATTTCCCAATGAAGTATAGAGCTCACGTCGGGTCATGTTTGATAGGGAAGCTGTTCAAACGACCTCTTTTGCTTTTTCACCTATATGTTGAAGATCGCCTCAACCCCCTCCCTTCTGAAGCTAGAAGAACGCCCCGAAGTTCCCACAAGTTACATATCCCTGGATGAGAGGGCTGGCCTTCCACGCGAGCTCCCTGGGAGGGAGATCTACGGACCCAGTAGTTTACCTCTTACTAGAAGTTGCGATGTTGTCTCGGCCAGGAACTGTTGAACGATTGTTGAACCAACCCCAGTGGCTTTCTCTGAGGACCCCTGTTCGCTGGATCGCCCCCACTTCCCTTTGTAGGCAGGGTGAGGACTCTGTCAGAATTATTGATAGCGCTCCTTGCCCGCTTCTTCCTTGTCGCTCTTTCTTCCCCCACGAAAACAGTTTTGGTCTCGATGTTCCTGCTCCCTACTTGCATGAAGCTGGCGTTGGTTTAAGGAGCATGAGGGTCAGATTCTCCGTACCTTTCGATTCTCAGAGTTGGTTCATCCGCCGCCACCTCGCCTGACTGAGACCGCTCCCCACCACGCCAAATGCGTGTTCTCAATTGAGACACCCTCTTCTCTCATTAAGGCATCTCTTTTGAGTCCATTGATTTTTCGCGGTCTCTCTTTTTCGGCACAGGAGCTATGTCTGTCATGGCGCACTGCCCCTCTTTCGACTATTGCAAGGGACTTACTGAAATATGCAGGAATTTCTTTTCATTCTTCCCTTCCACGCATCGACGGGGTTTCCACGCTATCATCTGCGTCAAGCGCATTTCTTGATGGACCAGAGATCACGGTCCGACTATACCCCTCCGGTTCCCTGATTTTCCCGCTCATTAGGAGCCCCCTATTCAGACAGACCCTTTCCACCGTAAGATCTTCAGTATAGCCCCGTCCCCCCTTGGTTTCTCCACTTCCAACGTAAGAGCAGTGCTATTGCCGTCCCGCTCCCTCCATCAGCGGACTAGCCTTGATGACTAAGACCCCCCTCTTGGTTCCTCGGTCGCGCGCTCCAGCCGGGCCGGAGCCCCAAACCATGCTCCCACGTTGCTCCTTCCTCGCGATCTTGGAGACGAGGACATGATTGTGTTGATATCTTCTCTCTCCTCTCCCGTTTGTTTCTTGACTATTTTTTCGTCGCCCTCTCTCGGCTTCCTCCGACTCTTTGCCTGCCCGCTTCCGTTTTTTGACCCCCAACAAAAAACCCCCCCCCCCCCCCCAAACAACACCCCCACCCCAAAACCCCCAAAAAACCAAAAACCAAAAAACAAAACTGGTCTTCCTCTCTTTACTAGTCGGGCTCGGTATGCCGGGAACCCAAGCGCGCGTTTTTTCTTTTTTGAAGCCTGAGTTGCCCCCTTGAGGCTTGCGCTGGACGTTAAATCAGCTTCAGAGAAGGTGTATGAAGCGGGTGCTAGTTCCGCCCTCCTGCGGCTGAGAGATTCCAGGCGCTCGTCACGGTCTGGCACTTCCTTCTTGTCTTCCATTATAATGCAAGCCTTTTCGAGAAAGTTCGTGTATGCCACCGTGCCACACGATTTCCTTCGCGGTTTCTGGGGAATTGCGTCGACCCCCCCCCTTCCGGGCCGTAAGAGGTGCCGAACAATATTCTCCTCAAAATTGCCCCTTTTTTTTCCAGTCGGACCTTCATGTCGCCTCTGGGTGCTTCCAGCACTTTGCTTCATTATCCTTGGTCTCCGCTCAGGCGTTCCCCCGTAAACCCCCGCTGTGCAGGAGGCCCTCTGTTTCGGATACTTGATTTTTTCGAACACGTGTCAGGTATGATCAAGCATTCCGTGTGCCTGATAGCCTTCCTCTAGCGTGCCTTTCGTGAACAAACTGCGTCCGCTTCTAAACGAGGTGATGTACGATCTGCATGCCTCCTTCTCTACGTGCCGATGAAAGCAAAGCAGGAAATGTGCTTCGCCTTCATCCTTTTTCCTTCCAGCTTTCTTTTCCGCCCGACCTCGCCAGCCCCTGGCCGGAAACTTTACCGAGCCTTGCGCTAATAGTGTAGGAATTCTAAACAGGCCCCTACTCCCTTTCAAGTGGGCGAACCTTCCGATGTAAGGCTGTATCCCCTTTTTTAAGGATAAGGAATGGTTGTACCCCTAGGTCACCAACCGGCAGTCCTAGCCTGCAACCCTTCAAACCTGCTTTACCGATTAACTACCCCCCGCCGAAGTAGACTCCCTCACCCTTCGTATAGATTGTTCGCCGCCCCTGGCTCTGAATGTGGACTCGCATCTAGGCTCGGCAGGTATTTAACTCCTAAGTTGTCCCCTCCCCGAGTTGCCCCTAACCACTTTCCTCTTTTGATAAACAACCGGCCCCCGTCTTTCCGTAAAGGGTGAGCTTCTTCCTCTGAACGACCATCTTGTGCGACCGGTTAGCGCTGGTATACATAAACCTGTCGTACGTGTCAGCTTTGGAGTTAAGCAGTCTACCAGAGGATTCAACAGTGCGAAAGCTCCGTCCTCTCTCTCTAGGATAACGTATGGCCCCAATCAGAATTAGCCGGTATTTCTTTATAATGACCTGAGATTCCCAATACAGATGTTTTTCTGCCCGATTGTAACCCCATGACTGATTCCCTATTAATTTCCGCTTTTTTAGCTTGTTGGATTTGCTTTGGCCTGAGGTCTGCGATCTTAATAGTAAGGGTTACCACCGGTTTTTATGTCGGTTCTTTTCAAATCACGCGTTAGCCAAGTCTAGTCAAGGTTCTTTTTTTTCTTCGTTTTGAGCTCGACGGGAGGGGCCCCTCTGCCCCGTCCCCCCTAATTCTCCTCTTGCGGCTCAAACATCTATCCTCTCCGATCTAGTCTTTTTTGCTTCATCCCTTCTTTGAAGAGGGGGTCGGACTTCCGTCTGAATTTTGATTTTTTCTTTCCTTCGTTCTTCCGGGGCATTCGCCTCACTTTTTTTCAAAAGACTCGAAAATCTTTTCCCTGCCCCCCCTAGGACTCCCTCCCCCTCTTCCTTTTGAACCCCTCCCAAGCATATGTTTGCAATCTCAAGAAGGCTTCCACCTAGTTACGGAATACTATGAGGCCCACATGGAAGCATGATCTTTCTAACGTATCTCCGAGCAAGGGAACGCTTCGGGCAATTTAGCGGGACTTCTTGGTGACACCTTGTGGTGTACTAACCCCAGAGGAAGTCCTATCGCTTCCTCTAACGCGTCTTAAATCTGGCCCCTCTATACTGGTCGCGTCATAAATTCTGAGGCCCCTCCCACATCCTTCTTTTTTTTACTACGCTTTTCGGCGTCGGCCGCGGGGCTCGCAAGAATATATTTGCCGTCAGCGCCGGTCAGTAAACGTTTTTCCCTTTTTTTTGACCCAGGTGACCGTCTTACGTTGCAAGGCCTCCCCTTCGGCGGAAGTAATTCATGGTCTTCCGCCTACCGCTAGTGATCTCCAGATATTTTAAAATGCGGTTTTCCCACCGTCCGTTTAATAGTTGTTTCAGAAGCCTTCCGCGTTTGGAAAAAGTCTTTCCTAAGTAAGAATGCACTTCCTCGCCACCTGCCAAGATCAAACGCCGACGCAGCCCCGAAGTTGCGGGGGAGCGAAAGACTTTCCCGGACAACCACTCTAGCCTTTGGCCTACGACACCCGGCTTCTTGTACCCTTATTTGGCTTCCTCGCCCCGTGAATCTCCACTTGCTCGCCCGCCCCAGGCGTCCAGTTGATTCGCGCGGGCGACTTCTTCATTCTACGCCTGGCTTACGCCGATGATGATGGTCGTCGCTTTTCGACCTCCTTCGGATCGCATAGAAGTCGGGTTCCTTTTTCTGCCCGGAATGAGCATCGTAATGCCCTTTCCGCTGTGGGCGTTCGTCTCGGCCCCCCGGCGCTGGCGCTGGTTGCACCGTGCACTCCCGTCGGTGCTCACCCGAAGCAGAGAAGGAAATAGACAGGCCTGGAGAGTATTGAGCGATTCCTTTTGCGGTGGTTTATCTATTTTGATGTTCACGTCTCTCCGGGTTAGTGTGAACGCCCCCTCTTGGTAAAGATGACTGTCGGGCGGCATTCCCTCTTCCACGTCCAGGACGTTCATTGCGAGAGATGAGCGTCTGCCCAGCCCTATGCTAAAATAGTGTTTTTTTCTCCCATCAGCAAAGGTGCCTGTATTCTTTCGTAAGTGGCTCGCCCCCCGCTTATTTCTTCAGTCCTTGGAAGAAAGTAGAGATTCGCTAATTTCCCCCTTGTGTG
>Ga0179593_1482342_pt1 | contig 15141 bp, 17 predicted proteins | sample CZODoug2_1_08_16_FD_185931 | JGI IMG/M metagenome (GOLD analysis project Ga0179593, IMG submission 185931) | Vadose zone soil fungal communities from Angelo Coast Range Reserve, California, USA - CZODoug2_1_08_16fungal (PacBio error correction) | ecosystem: Environmental > Terrestrial > Soil >... | reverse complement strand
CTCGCTCTGCCAGATGGCTGAAAGGCTATGTCCGAGAAGTTATCATGTGCTCAGGTTTTTCGTCCAGATCTTTCCTCCATGCCGTTCCAGGAAAATGAGGCAATGCCTCACCAATCTCGCCCATTATCTTCAATTTGCTGCAGCCTATCGCGAAAACTTGTTTCTGTATTCTTCCTGTCATGATGAGCCCCTTCTATTTTTGGGTTCTACCAACTCTCTTTCCCCTTCCTCAATGTAGTGACGAGACCGCCCCTTCCGTATCGTTTCCAATTCCCGCCCCTTCCACCTGCGTTTTTTTTTCCGTCTCCTATACCCTCGGTTTGCCACACGTCAAGTCCTCGCCCGTTTTCCAGCTGGTGAATTGACTGCCTTCTTTCTTTTTTTAGGATTGGGATTCTTTTCCTTTTATTTTCAACTCCGCGAGGGCTTCTGTTCCCGCTAACCCCTGATTACCATGAAACATCTTCCATTGTAGAGCGCCACCCCTTATTCTCCCTTCCGACCCCTCTGTCTGGTTTTTTCCTGCCCTTTACCCTTTGTCCCTCCGCTTAGCGGCGTTATTGCGAATTCTGCCTTCTGCTTAGCCCCTCCTCCGCGCATTTCACTTTCTCTTCCTCCTCCCCGCCTTTATCAAGCTCGCCCGAGCGACAATTTTCTTTACACGTGGTTCAGTCTACCCGTTAACCTCGCTTCATTAGCATTTCTTCTCTTGCTGGTTGGCTATTCTTGTTAGCTGGATTATGAAAATCTTTCCTCCTTACGCTTGTTTTTCACTATTCGTCGATTTTCCTGTTGTTTTTCGATCCATACACAATCCACCTCTATTGTCTTAGAAGTCGCCTGTAGGAGGTTTTTTTTTCCTTCTCGTCCCTACCCTTCCTCTCAAGCTCTTTCCCCTTCGTCGTCTTTTCTCTCTTCTCTTTTTATTTTCCTCTCGATCGAAGGTCTCTCGCTGAGCAGGTTCTCGAGCTCGGGGACAAGGGGTCACTCCTTGTCTCTATGGGGTTCTTCACTGCGCGATATCTTCTGCGTTCTTTCCCCTCCAGACGCGGATGCTGTCCTCTTATCTTGCCTGACATCGGACCTGCTTCTTGATTGACTAATGGTTCGACTACTCCCCCGATTCTCGTGCCTCCCTTTCCTCTCCGAGTGATCGCTCTCCTACAATTTTTGGCCCCTATTTTTATTTTCCATCGGCGTCCGTCCGTGGTTTGCCGATAGATCAGCCGACGGCTCGTCATCCTCGGGCGCTCCAAAAACGTTGATTTTGACACCGTTGTTCTTCTCCTGCCATGTGTGACGGGCCTCCTTGACTCCCCTTCCTTGCACGACCACTATGAGACGGCTCACTCGATGGTCCTCGTAGATGAGTCCGTTATCAAACCTTAACTCGGCTTGTCGAGTCGGCTTCCTTGAGATTGTTCGCTCCTCCCTTTCGAGCAAAGAACTCTTTTTGCCTTTAGTCGACGATCTTCCTTCGCTGCTTGCATCTTCCCCTATCTTCCCTTTTTTGTTCCCCTTTCTATCGATTTGCGTGGTACTTCATATCGACCCCATTCGCTCCCGCCCAAAATTTGCTCAAATGCGGCTTCCGCACTCTTCTCGCTGCTCGACACCTGCCTTTCTGTTTCAAACTCGGCAACATCGCCCTACGTCCCTTTCCTTCGTGCCAGGGCCTTCATGTCTTCGTTTGCTGTCTGACTCTTTTACTTTTTTCTCACCATTTATTTTCCTTTTTCATATACCCCAACCAAGCGCCCTGGCCCGACTTGCGATGGTCTTTGTTTCAAAATATATAATGGGGTTCCGAGTTCCCAGCGGATGAAGACTCCTTCGTGAGTGTATTTATACGTCCAACCTCCTTTTCCTCCCCTATCGTCTGATCTGGCCAAAACTTTCAGCTTTTGTCCCTCCTCTTGCTGGCTCAGCGTCCTTCTTGTGTGTTTAGTTGACAGTTGAGTAATCTGCTTGCCCGCCGGGTCTTTCGTTCTCCCTGGGAATTAAAAATTTCAGCCCTTCCTTCTTTGGAAGCGCGTATGAAGTCATTCCCTTTTATTTTTTTTTTATGCCTTTTTTTTTTTCAGTTCCCCTCCCCAAATGCTAAGATCCTATTCTCGAATCTATCAATCTTCTTTTTACTCCATTTTTCTTCCTTTCCTGCGCCTTATTTTCTCCTTCTCTTATAGCCTTACTTAAGTCCGTCTTTCTCATGTCCCGAACGCAGATCCCCCTCCGAAGAATCGTCTTCGCTTCCTCTCTGGGTCCCTTATTCGCTTTAACAATTTCGCCGCCTTATCCCCTCCCCTAGTTCCGTGCTATACGTTTTTCCCGTTTGTCTTTCCCCCCATTCCGACAGAACACCTCAATCTGATGTTCCATCGTCAAACTCTCCCCCCTATCCGGTTCCTCTTAGGATATATTTTCGTTTCTCTTCCTTATCAGGCCCCCTTTCGCTTTAAGGCGTGAGCCCACGATTCGTTCTCCTTTTGGTCTTTTCTCAGGGAAATTAGACTGATCCCCGGATAGGCCCCCAAGACGTCTCTCCTCATCTCAGAGATGGTCTGCGTCCCTCTTCTTTAGCAGAGCCGGAGATCGTAGGTGTTCTCTGACTTCAACCTTCATTGGCCCGTTTTTTTCCTTTGAAATCTATTTTTCTCTCGAAATCCCTTCGCTTTTTTTTGACCTCCTAACTCGTCCTATATCTTACCCGCTGTTCTTCAGCGGTTTAGGACTTTTCAGGCTGGCCAGTTGTCGAAGGTACTCCCTCTTCTTTTGGCAAGGCGCACCTTTGGGCGCTGCCTCCTCTTTCCTTTAACCTCGGCGGCGATCTCTTCGTCTTTCCCTATGTAGGCTACTGTTCATCACGGCATATCCTTTCCAGCGAGTCGGGTCACACCGCCCCTGACCTTTCAGATAGGGGGTCACATGCTCGCCCCTTTTTTGACGTTTGATGCGGCAGGTGCCATTTTAAGTTTTTGCTCTTTTCTCGATCCGAACGTCTTACCACCGCGCTTTGTCTTACTTCATCTCCGTTGCATGATATCTGTAAACTATCTCCCTCCCTTCCCTTTCACCTGTCTTTGTGCTCTTTTTTCCCTCGAAGAGCCTTCCCCGGCTTTCCCTCAGTCATGACGAGCTACCGGCAGGATCGCTTGTACTTCCCCTTTGATATGACCACTCGACACCTGCACTCTCCCCTTACTCCGCGCTCACATTTCCCGCTTCCTCTTCATCCGAGTATTGACGACGCTTTTGTCTGACGTGGCCTTTGTTCTACCAGTATCTCCCCTTTTCCTCATGTCTCTGACGAGACCTTATTCTGTGCGCCTCTTCTGCCAAAGGAACCGCTTATTTTTGGCTCCCTCCTCCATTTTAGTCTGAATTGCACTTTGTCTTTTCGCTCTTTCTCCCGATACCCATCCCGGTTGAAAAACTCCACGTTTCCTCCCCCTATGCCTCCCCAGACGGATAATGTATCCCCCAGTTTTTTGTGGGCGGTCTGGCACAAACTCGTTTAGTTCTTGATTGCTACCCAAATATGTTTCCCTACTTACCGGGAATTTTTTTCTTCTCCTCCCCGGACTGATCGCCTCATTTTTTCTTCACGAATTTCATTCTCCGGAGTTCCTCGGCTCTCCTCGTCTTGACCATTTTCTCCTTTTTTCTTTATTTCGTTTCCTCCGTTCCCGCCCCTCAATTCTTCGGAAACCCAGCGCTTTTGCCCACGAGCTGAGCCACGATGCTCGTAAGAAGATAATCTTATGCAGTCTCAATCGTCTCCGGCCCCCTTTTTTCCCTTGCATCGTGCAGAGCTCTTTCCGGTTTCTGCTTCCTTTTTTCTTCTGCATGCCCAAAGCTTTTTCTCAACTGTACGGCGCTTTAATATGCTTCTGTTTTGTCTGCCGATTCCCCACCTTCTTTCATCTTACTCTGTCTCCCGGATTTAGGAGGTGACGCTTCCTCACCCGAAGATTGGCCCAGTTCGATATTCACGTGCTAGAATAGATTTTTCCTTGTCCTCTTCTATCGATTCGCATTTTTCCTCTACCTTTCCCTTTTTTCCCCTTTTGTTTTCTTTATCAGTCCCTCTTACTATCCTTCTATCCTTTTTTGGGCGCTGGAAACTTTTCGACGATCCGTGACTCTTTTTTCCTTCGAGCCCATCTGAGCTGCTCTTAAGTCTGCTTCTCTCCCTGAATCTGACCCCTTTCTTCTTTTTTTTTAGACCGAATACTTCTGTTCGAATCATTTAACCTCCACTGTTCGCTGGTTCAGCTCGTCGCCTCTTCTCCTCCTTCAGAACCATTGTTCCATATTTCATGAAGGATTTTCTTTTTTGTTCTCCTCTGGCTTTTGGATTCCTTATCAATCGGGAGTCTCCCGTCTCGGGCCTGGCCTCAACCCGGCTATCCCCAGGGGCCTATCGATCTCCCTTTCACCGCGATAGACGCCACGAAGAACCTGCCCTTTTTCCCCATTTCCGTCATTTTTGTAGTCGTAGATTTCTCTTGGGTTGACCTTTCAGGCTTGCTCGGTAGGGTTGAGGATTAAGCATTTCGAGCAGAATTTAGAGCCCCCGCATTTTTTGAGGTTAGTCTGATCTTTGGTCTCTCTCTTCCCTCCCTCTTTTATTCCTTCTCACGTTTTGTGTTTTCTGTGGCGAGTCTCTTTGAGTGGAACGTTAATTCTTCTACGACCCCTTTTAAACAATGCTCTCTGCTCTCCCGGTCTCGGCAACTATTCATCCTCTCCTCTTTCTTCTTTAACGAGTGTTTTTCACACTCGTCCCATCCTTCCTTCCTGCGGCCCGTTGCGGCCCAGTCTTCTTTCTTTCGATCCTGTATGCCTTGACAACGAAATGCCATGACAGTTGACCCGGTTCCAACTCCCGAAGGGTTAGAGCAGGATGAAGTTCTTCTTCTGCCTGTCCTGGATCTCGACTCTTTTCCTCTGCCTCTGCTCCCGCCTTTCAAATTTAGCGAGGTCATGTCCTGGTTCTTCCCCCCTCTATTTCTCTTGGTGATGTCCCATTGATCCTAAGTTGTCCCTCAGGCGCTTTGGTTCGTCCGACACTTCAATTTGAAGCAGTTTTTTTTTTTGAGCTCCTGCCTCGTTAACTCTCTTTTCCCGATCCCGAGCAGAGTGTCACTCTCCAGCCCCCTTCTATCTTCCTCAGCAGCTGGCCCCCGTCCCGTCCCTTCTCTTCTCTGAGCGATATTAATCCCTTCGTCTTGAGCCGTCTGATAAGACTAGGTTCGAGTTTTCTTTTTTCAAAAGAGATCCCCCTCTGCCGAATACGGTCCGTTTTCTGTCCTAGCTTGCCGGTTTCTTTTTTCGGATCGCCACCCGAAAGAATCTGAACCATTTCCGTCCTTCCCCTTGCCCAAGTCACGACCCAACTTCTGCTGTCCCAAAGACCAATCTGTGCGTGCTTTCATTCCACATCTTCCCTTTTGTAGTCTTGTTTCTAACTTTGTTGCTAATAGTCCATCGTGGATGTTTCCCTCTTCGCTAGTAGTTCGCCCGGCCCTTTCCTTTTCTTGATCGGCATAAGACTTGGCGGGCATTCCATAGTCGTCGAAGCCTTACTTCCTCTCCTCTTTTCGATCTGACCGGCACAACTTCCTTCAGTATTTTTTCTGGAGCCTCTTTTTCTCCTCTGAGTCAACCAATTGCTGCCCGTCCTTCATTTTTTAATTTTTTCTGTTCGCGCTCTCAAGCCCGAGTCCCATGCGCCAATCTTTCCCCAATCTTCTTGGTAGTACAGAGCTGTCTCGCCCAGGTCGAGTTCCCTTCCTTCTTCTTTCTTGCGTGGTTTATCGCTGCGTCGCGCTATTTTATTAGTGCACTTGCGCGCTTCTCTGTTTTATTTTCTTGAACCAGCGGCGCTCTTTAGTTGTATTCGTCCCCAGCCCATTCCTATTCTTGCCCCTCCTCTGGTCCGCCTGTCGTCGCAATACTTCGTATGCAAGCACTTGCTGATTATAGGCGGGAGACAATTTCCCCTTTCCAGTCCTGCCTTCTCTCAGTTTTTCTCCTGAGATTTGAGAAGCGATCATGTGTCAGGTGTCTCTTCCCCCGGATCATTTTTCTGGGAAATAGTCTGCCCTGCCTTCGGACCTCTCCCCTCTTTCTTTCATCATACTTTTTGTGCTTCGCGGTTAAGATGAAGCGACCTGTTCATTCCCTTTGAAAGAAGCAGCGTCCCCCCCCCTTACTTGTCACTTCCATTCTCCTCTTTACACTTCCTTGGACTGACCTGTAGCAAATGCGCTTTCCCTTTCTTCTGGCTTCACCTGTCGCCTCCTACCTCGCGTAAATACGAAGGGGTGCTTTGTTCTCCAGTTCGCTGTTCATATTTTTCTTTGCCTGGACCTTTTGCGGACAACATCGCTTCCATCCTCCTGTTCGCCTCACGAGCCCCTTAGCCTCCGCTGTTGACATAAGGCCCTTTTCCGATGAGCCCAGTTTTGTTTTCCTTCTTGACATTGGGCTACGACTGCGACCCCACCCGGTGTCCCTCCCCCCTGACCTCATCGCCTGGCTGCGTTAGTCGTTATCCGCCGAGTCAGTGTTCGTTTACGGTATTTTTTTGCTGTGCTTCTTCTTCAACCGCGTCTTGGATTTTTTTTTTGCGAAACCTTGATGCCAATTCCTAATTGAACCTGCCCTTCTGTTTCCTCTTTCGCTGACCCTCTTCATCTCCGCTCTCTGTGTATTTTTGACTTTTCAAGCTCTTTTTCTTTTTCCATTCGGCCGTTTGGATCTACGCGGATTCTTGGAAGAAGGCCTCACGCACCGGGTTTTTCAACTCCCTTTTTTCCGACATCAGTCAGATCCCCGTACATCCTATCTTTCCCCGATTCCTGAAGAGTATAGTCCCTCCCGTTGACTGCAGCTTACCGAGTCCCTGATTTTTCCTTTTCCTGCACGATCGGTTTCTTCTATCTTGCTCTCGCGAGGAATGTCAATGTCTCTGCTCTTTGTAGTTTTTTTTCTTTCCTATGTGATTGCCCTTTGATCCCAAAATCACCTTCCTCTCTATTTTCACTACCCACGCGTCTTCTCTTTCTGTATTCATTCGTTCTTTAGACCTGCCGATTCGAACCGTGCCTGAGAGTTTCGACCCGAAGCTGTCACTTGTGAGAATCTTCCCCACCGCGTTCTTGCTTGTCCCTTTCTGCTTTTTTCCATCCTTTTCACTCGTGCTCTTTCAAGTATGATCTATATAGGGGGTGGTTGCCCCACCCCCCACACCCACAAGTGGCGGGTCGGACAGCTGCGACTTTTTTCTTTTTCCTCCCGTCGAGCGCGCGAAGACGCTTTTCTGGATGATGAGAATTTACTTAGTAGGGTTTTCTTCATCATTCCTTATTGGCGTGATTCCTCCCCTGTTCCCATCAAAATCCTCCCTCGCGTTGTCCGCGCAGAGGACGTCTTACTTTGTTTTTCAAATATCTGACTCGCGAGGTTTTTTCCTCCCGATGACGACGGCGCTCCTCCTTCGTGCCTCATCCCCGGGATTTTGAACCTTTCCTTGCTCTTTTGGGCGCCTTCTACCGAGACCGAAGACATGTGCTCCTGGATCACTGCGTTTCTTCTCGAATTAGTGTTCCCCTACTTGTTTGGCGCTGAGGCGGATGATCTTGCGTTCTGCTCCTCTTTCTTTTCAACATCTTTTTGCGGTTTTTTTCTTTATTTTTAGTTTCCGTTCCCCTTCTTCCTCCGTTTTGTTTTGCCTCTTAGATTGGCGTGGCAATTCTCCGAAGTTTTCTTTTGTAGACGACCCTCCCAAAAATTCTTTTGCTTCCCCCCTCTCCCTTTAACTCCTCATCCGCCACGGAATCGCCCATCTTCTTCTTACTTTTGTACCCCCTTGACCTTTTGTCCACCCGTTGCCAGTTGTTCATGTTTAGTGGTAGTCGCAATCGTGCCATGAGAACGTTCTTTCCTGATTCTCGTGCCTTCGTTCAACCTCCTCTCGGGGTTCTATGCCTTTTCGCTGTACAGCGCCGTCGGCGTTCTTTATCGTCCAATTCCTCTCCTCTCTCTCCCGTAGTTAGTTCCTTTTACCCATCAATGTCGGATCGCGCCTCGAGCGGAGCGGCCACCTCTTCTGTAGTTGTTGCGTTTAGAAAAGTTGTCGTCCTCTTCTCTCCCTCCTTTCCTCGTGTACGGCAGATTCCTTCTTGCCTTATCCTAGTCTCCGCCTCCGCTTTGGACCGAATGGTCACCCCTTCTAGCGCCATCGTGGCAGTCCGACTCCCCCAGCATCTCGAGGCCTTCTGTACCAACGATTGTACCCTGAGTTGCTTTGCCGCTTAAGCTCTTTTCGATTCGCTTTCGATCTCTATTCCCTTGAGTTATCGGTTGTTTTCCCGCTCCCCAGTCCGTTTTCCCTCCTATACATTTTTATTCTCTTCTTCCTTCGTAAAACCATCTCTACTTTCCCCTGTGTCCCAGCGGCTTTTCCTCCTCTTCCCGGCTGGTAAATGATGCATTGCGTGAACAAATTACTTTCCTTTGCGTTAGTCCTCCTCCATTCTTTTCTTTGCCTCCGCATCCCCTTCCCCCTTATTTTGGCGCTGATGTCGGACGAACGTCACCCTGGTCACTTTTTCGGCTTCGGTACTCTCCTGGTAACCCTTTCTTTCGACGACAGAAGTTTCTGCTTGCTTTCGGTCCACCAGACAGAGATCGTCTTCTCGCGGTGTCCGCTTCCTCACTCAGAATCCTTGGCCCTTCGTTTCATTACCCTACTCTTTACCGCGTCAGTCCCTCCTCAGCGTGGCCCATGGCCCTCCCACACTTACCCCCCTTCTTTTTCTTTTAGTTACGAGCTGTCCTCAGAATTTTTTCTTCTTCTTCAGTCTTCTTGCCAAGGCTTTGTCTTCGCCTGATGCTTGAAAAGGCGCTTACCCCACTTGGATTGCCCCTCTTCTGAGCAGCTGTTCCCCTTCCCCACCAGCGGCGGAGAATTTTTTTTCTTGTGGTCTCTTCCCTCCCTCGCTTAGGAACCGATCTGTGTCAGTCTTCTTTCACCATGCGGATCACTCTTTCCCCAGAGTAGGGAAAAGCACTCTGCGGACTTTCGCCTCCCAGAGTGCACCGCTCTCTCTTTTTGCTTATTTTTCCCGATGATGCTCCACGGTGTCTTTTTAATTCTCCCCCCCCCCCCCCCTCCCTTTATCTCTGATGCCGATCTATCCCGTTTTTTTTTCGAGCTGAGCCTTGGTCAAAGAGCCGTGCCCTCATCGTTTATATCTTTTTCTCTTTGCCCTTTTTGTTGTTGTAGAGGACTTCCTTCTGATTCCTTCTGCCCGGTTATCCTCCGACATCTTGTGTCACGCCCTCGGCTGATCTCCGCTCAATACAAGGTCTCAAACTTCAGAACCGGTCTACTCCCAACTTCTCAGCAATTTTTCTACCTGTCAGCCTACTCTCGCATCCATTCCTCCTTTTCCTTGTTTTCTCTTTTTTCATTTTCCCCCCCCCCTCTCTTTCCCACGAATGGAGGTATATCCCCGACCTTCCGCGTTTTTGCCTTCCTTGATCACTAGCTCCCAAGTTTTTTTTCCTCCTTTGCCTGTAGCGGCGATAAACCCCATCCCGGTGGAAACCCCCCCCTGTCCCTTCCTTTCTGCTGCAGTCTTTTCTCTTGACTATACCGCCTCCGAGCAATTGTTTACGGTTAGTCCGTTCCGGCTTTTTACCACCTTGTTTTCTCTCTTCGCGAAAAACCTGATTTGTCCCCCCCTTCCCCCGGTGTTTTATCTGTTTTAGGCCGTCCTGTTCTTCTTTTAGGCTGCTTCTTCTTCCTGGTGCCTTCTGTTCCTCTACTTGAAAATCCTTTCTTTCTCCCTCCGAGTATTGGGAATATCCCCGCCCCTTTCTTTCTTCCTCCGCCTCAGGTACACCCATTTCGTCGATACCCCGCCGCTTGGAAACCAGCATTCCTGATTCTAGTCTTTCCAGGATTCCGTCTACTTCTCGTTATCATTGTTTGGCCAGCCTTGCCCATTTTTTTCCCCGTTTGCTCTGTCGAGGATGCACCAGCTCTTCTGACTCACCAGCAGGTTGCTCCCCATGAGTAGCTCGGTTGTTGTTCTTCCACCCTCCGGCCTCTCGACGCGATGTCGGCTTTTTTTTTTTCTTTCCGTCGATTTCGCCCTCCGTTTTCTTTTGCTCTGCCTGTCAATTCGTGATGAGCGGCCCGAATGTAATGTTTTTACCGTAGAGAAGGGACCCCCGCGCCGCCTTGGGGGACACCTTGTTCCCTTCTTCTTCTGCCCTCCCCCTTTGGCGGCCACGCTGCGCGATATCTTTACTTTTATGATTTCTCGAGTTCATCTTGATGCTTCTCTAGTTCATTCTTACCGTCCTTCCATGATGGACGTCTTCTTTCGAAAAATTTTTTCAGCACCTCCCCCCCGGAAGTTGCACTAGCGTTTGTTTCCTGCCTCCCTTTGCCCCTCTTCATCGATTAAATTGCCTCAAATCGAAATGCCCGCCTCTCCGGTGTTTGCCCCGCTTCCTTGATCCCTCTCTTTTGTAAGAGTAATCCTTGGTGCTTCCCCTTTCGATCTTGACCCGGTGCCGCGCATCCAAATGTCTTCTCAAGCGCCTTAGACCTCCCCCCTCCCGACCCCTGCTCCCTCACTTTTCGTTAGACTGGTGACGATTGTACCCCTTACGCTTCCTTCGCCTAGCGGCTTTCCATTTGAGCTTCTAGCCTATCTTTTTGTCTCTTTTCCTAAGACGAGCTGAATCCCGCCCCAATCTCTCTCTTTCCTCCTCTTTCGTTGTGGTTCGACCTCTTTCATTCCTCTTCTTATCCCCAATAGGTCGACGTTCTCTCATTCATAATGCGTCTTCCTTTTCTTCTTTTCCTCCTTTCTCCAAGCGCTTTCCAACACCCCTTGTCAAAATAGAAGTGACCCCGTTTTCCTGTAGGTTACAGTCTTTTTTCCTAAGGAGCCTTCCCTCACATCTTGCCTCGCTCCCTTTTCCCTCTATCTTCCCTTCAGTTTTCTGACAGAGGATGACCCCGCGCTTAGCTCTGCTTCCGTAACCCTAGGTCTCCGTCTTCCGATTTGCCTCAAATGTTTCGAGAGATCTCTTTTGTCATTCGGCGCGGTAGCTTTTTGGAATCCGCGATCCTCTGTTGTTGCGTGTCTGAATTTTCTTTCATAGCTTCCAGTCAGGGTAATGAGTGTTGTTCGACTAATCTTGCATTTTCTCTTTCCTGATCTTTATTCTACGACATTCTTTCCCCGATACTAGGCAGAGTTGTTGCCTCTCGCCTTTGCTTTCCCCTATTTTATGATGACTCTTGAACTCTTGTACCTCCGTTCTTTCTCCGGGCTGTTATCCTCGATTCTCCATCTCCAGATTTTCCCTCTAGAGACCACGTTGCCGACGGCGTCTCTCTTCTCGCACGTCCCCGATAACCTCCCCGACAGCTTCTGCCGAGCGAGATGCCGGGGCTGGGTCAGAGAACCTCAAAGCTTTAAGATATTTGCACCACTTTTCCTTTACAAGACCACCGTTACTTTTCCGCCCTTCCCCCTTCTTTTAACTGGACCCACTTATGAATGCGCCTTCAAAAATAGACTCTTTTTGGAGTAGTAATCCAATTCTTGATCTTCTTTTTCGGGACTGCTTTGTTTCCTCGCGGTATTCTGCGTTAACCGCTTTCTTTGCTTCCGGCTCACGAAATAGACTCCCTCAGGAACGCACTCTTCGTCGACTCGTCGTTCTCTTTTGAGTTGCGGCCCCCAAAGAAAGTCTCCTTTTCCGTGTATTATGCCCGACCTTAATGGTCCTTCTTCCATTTGCCAGGGTTTTCCGTCAAGCCTCACATCTAATCCTTCCCTGACCCTGCCCCAAACTCGTACCCCTTACTTCTGTAGTCGCTGCTGCTCCGCCTGGAGAGGACTTCATTTCCCTGTTCTTCTAAGGAGAGGCTTATGTACATGCGAGCACCTGTTTTATGCACGCTCTTGGCAACCGCGGCCTGGCGTCTCGGTTGGGTTCTTCCCTTCCTCCTTGAGGTGTACCATCAGTCTACGGTTTCCTCACCCCCTCCGGAACCTCTGGGACTCTGCTTCTCCTAGAAGGAGTTTCTGCCACATTGAGCGAAATGAGAGATCTTTCGGCGTCCGTCGGCCTTTGATGATCTTCTGCTCGTCTCTTGACTTTAGGGGTCCGCGCTGCTGGGCCCCTCATTCCGTGTTCCTCGGCTACTTCTTTTCTTTTTCTTCCTCCGTTTCCTTCGATGTCTCCTTGTTCCCTCTCAGTACGGCTATTTCTTTTTCCGCTTAGTAAGACTGTTTCTGACCCTCGCTTCCATCTCACTTTTCTTCCATGAGCAACTGCCGCTCTCTCCGCTCTGTGTTTTCCCCATTTGCTCCGCACTATCTAGAGATCTATCCAGGGGTCCCTGCCCGGATGATTCTTTGTGCTTTATTTTCAGTACGCTTGCCTATCGAATGGTTCCGTTCTCTTCTCCTCATTGTGCCCCGGAACCTCTTCCCAGTCCTCCCTGGTGCATGCTTTGCCAGGAGATTAGACTGACCTCCCCCCGTTTTCCCCCCCTCTCGTGAAACTAGAAGGCTGCGCCCCCCTCGTTCTCTTGACTTGTCCTTTTAATGACCGGGTCTCGAACCCGATTTGAGTTGCCTATAAACCCTTCATTGTTCCACTGCCCTTTCATTATTATGTTTTTATCAGGCGATTTTTCCACTCCCTCCCTACCCCCCGCCTCGATTTTCTTTCTGTTGCTCGCACCCTCAGCTCTTCCTCTAGGCGTCACGTCTTTTTTGACTCTACTTTTTTTCCTCCTGAAGCCGCCGCAACTTACAAAAATGAGTCGCCTGTGCGAAGCTCGACGTTCCTTTCCCTTTCCTGTGATCTCTCCCAAGAGTCTTCCTATTCGTTTTTTTCCGCGTTCTGCATGCGAACATTGCTTTTGAGATATTTTTCCGACTGCCATAGGGCCTACCCTTCTTCTTGGCCTCCTTCTCCCAGTTGCAATTATCTTCTCCTCTTTCCTCTCTGATTCTTCCCCATTAGGATTCTCCACGAGAAGAGGCTGTAGGCGCGTGACCTCCCTTACTCGTCTACTCCTTTTTTTTTTTTTTCCTTTTTTTGTGTGTTCCCTCTGCGGCAAGTCTTCTCCTTTCGATACTCGGTTTCTCGTTCTATTAAGATATAGCTTTGTTGTTGTCCCTTTCTTGGTCCAATGTTTTGCTCTCTGACAAGTGGGAGGGCCCCCTCTGCCAGCTCCCCTTTTTACTTTAGTTACCTCTTGTCTCCGCAGACTCCCCGCTTCAGGCCTTTATCCGGCAGCAAATGCGCCCTGATTTCCCATTTAATTCACGAAATTTTTCCTATCTTTCTCCTTTCCCTGCCTGCGAGCGATCGACCTTTGTTGCAAATCCTCTTGGAGGTTTGCGACTCTCTGCTCCCCGAAAAGTCCTCGGCGCGTATAATCTCTTCTCCGAACCGGTAAGATTTTTCCCTCTCCGGTCCCCCGCTGCTTTTTCCCCCTGTCCCCGTCGTGAAAGGCGACTCCCTCCTCCCGAAGCATGCTTCGGGCACTGCGGTCGAATGGGCCCCCTGGTGCCAAACCGTGAAAGGCCTTCCCTTCTGCGGCGGATGCCCCTTTTAGTGCGTGAGCCGCATTTAGAGCACCTTCTTTGCGGTCTTCTCCTTTTCTTCTCGAGTGATTCCACGACCAATCTTCATCCCCGTGTTTGTTTGAGTTATTTTTGAGTTTTTCGACCGAAGTACCATCTTCTCTACCGCAAATCTAATGCTTTTTTCTCTCCCGGCTCGCCACTCTTCTCCTCCCCTCCTCTCCACTCCTTCCTTCCCGTCAAACGGCACATCGACGACTGACTCCGAAGCTCTTTGTCTTCTCGTTGCTTCCCTTCCTTTCCCTGTCCCCGCATTCCTTCGCTCCCTTTTTTTCAACTCTCCGGGGTCGCTCCCGGAGTCTAGACTGCCGCGTCTGTTTTTTCCCAAAACCCTCGTGTTCTCTTTCCTTTTTGGCCCCATGTTCTCCGCTGCATCTCATGGCTTCTCGGCCCCTCTTCTGCTTTTGATCCGTTGCTTTCATAAGAGAAAGCAGGTCACTTTTGCCGAATTCAAATTCTCCTTTGTATGAGCCTCTTTCCGAAGGTCCGTCTATCTCTCTTCTTTTCGCCGTGCGAGCCCTAGATGAGGACCCCCTCTTTGCCCCCGCCTTCGCCGGACTGCGACTGCATTCCAGCCTTAGATTCGATCCGCTTCACTTGTCGAGAGCATTTTTGACCCCCCAATAGGCCCGGTAGCCCGATCCCGCGACAGATGTCCTCTCCTTGCCTTTCTTCTTGGTGTCCTCGTCCCCGAATTCATATTGAAACCGGCCCCTTAGTTTCGCCCCCTATTTGTTCCCCCTCTCTAGCTTCCCCGCAATTTCTTCTGCGCCGGACCTTCCCCTATCCGGAAGGTGGTGTATATCTCCTCCCTTATCCCCTACTGCATCTGTGCCTCTTGTACTTTCGCGTTTTTAACTCTTTTCCTGGCTCTCTCCCGTGCCATCTCCCGCGTGACAGCCAATCCCTTTGATCGCCAGAGCATCGTCCTTTGGTTCTGTCTTGCCAGACATATCCCTCTCGGCTTATTCATTTGTCCTCCCGGTGTCCTCGCCGAATCAGCCTTTTCCCGGTGTTAATTTTTCCCTCATTTCTGCACGTTTACGCCAGACAAACGGTCTTTCCCCTTAAGCCAAACTCTTCACCCTCTCTTTTCTTTTTGCGTTCATCTTGCTCGACTTCCTTTTTCAATTGTTCTCCTTTCGATTCCTCAAAGCGCTTCCTTTTTGGTCTTTCGCAGCCGTTGTTTCATTTGCCCCCGCCGGGTTTCTGTTCGGTCTCTCCCTACCTCAATTCGCGATGGCAAGCGCCTGGTTCCCTCCCATGACCTGCATTTATTTGAAAGAGTTCCATCCCTGCTCTGTCTTTTGCGATAGTGCTGGCACATTGCTCGCCCTTTCGTCGATGATTGGCTCGTTTCCATTTCAGTCCTCTCTTGTCGCGCGTTTTTGACATTTTCGCTGACTGTTTCAATAGAAGGCATTTCCTCTTGGTACAATAT
>Ga0179593_1496103_pt1 | contig 15142 bp, 19 predicted proteins | sample CZODoug2_1_08_16_FD_185931 | JGI IMG/M metagenome (GOLD analysis project Ga0179593, IMG submission 185931) | Vadose zone soil fungal communities from Angelo Coast Range Reserve, California, USA - CZODoug2_1_08_16fungal (PacBio error correction) | ecosystem: Environmental > Terrestrial > Soil >... | reverse complement strand
TTCATCCTTTTCCCCTCATACTTGCTGTCCGCGGAGACTCTCTTTTTTTCTTTGGTGCCTTTTCTTTGCGATTCCCCACATTTAGATTCCCTTTTCCAACTTGAGTTCAAACCGCTCTTTTTATCTGTGCCGGGATTAGTCATCCCCACCTGTCTCCCACGGTCATGTATGGGCCCTTTCCCTCCCCACTTTCTCTGAGAGACCCTGGAAACTGTAGTAAAGCCGTTTTTCTGTACCGACAGGTTTTTTTTCTTCCCACCGGGCAATCTCGATTCCGCCCCCCGGTGCCTTTTTTCTGCATCCGAGACCTCCTATTTTCCCCCCCTCTCATCCCGGGTGCTTTAACCTAGGTGGGGTCCCTTACACGGATACCTCGTTCTTTTTCCCAAGCTCTTGACTCAAAGCCACGTCCCTTCCCCCGGAACTCTTTTTGCCTAACGTCTCTTTCCCCCTCGATAGTCATCTAAAAGTAAGAACACCCTTGTACAGGATTTTTCCAGACCCTTCACATTTTCCGGTCCAGCCCTGGTCCTTTCATACCTTTTTGCCCCATTCCCGGTCGAATCATTTTTTTCTCGAAACCCTCAGGATAAGCAAAATATCCCCGCCCAAATCGTATCGGTCGAAATTTTCCCCGTGTCTGCCAACTTTTCGAGGGTTCCCCATTTCAATCGTAAACGCTTTGGTTTGGACGGATTTTGCCGCCCTCCCCTCCCGAAAAACCCCGTCCCCCCTAGGAATTTTACTTTTACGTCCGTCTAGGGCCTTGTTCCCTCTATTGGAAAGTCCGCTTCTCCTCTCTCCTACCGATCACGACGCATTTCAACCCAAAAAGGACAATCTGCCTTTAAACCGTTACTTCCACCCCCATGTTGAAGAGTCCTCCTCCTCAATCTTAAGATGCTGATCTTTACCGTAACTTCCCCTCTCTCGAGTAGGAAAAAATTCCCCCCGGCCTTCTTCACACTTTTAGGACTCACACAGCGTCCTCTGGTCGTGTCCGGTTTCTTGAGTATCCCCCCAGCCACGGGTCTGCTCCTGTAAATCCTCATCATTGTTTTCGCTCGCCAAGTGTCGTGTGCGCGGCCCCCAGACTTTCGCAAATTGACCCGTAGCCCAGTCTACGGCTTACCCGCCCAGAAGAACCCTCACCTGAGTCTTGCGCATATTTGTATCCCTTTGTGCTACAGAATATTTGTGAATGTTCGCTTGTAAGCTTGTTGCTCCCGCCACCTGATTTTTGGTGTTTTCCTCGGTGTTCAGCGTGGAACTTTTTCCTTTTTAGTGGCGCTGTTTAGACTTTTGTGGAACGCTCGACCTGTGGCCTTTAGTCCACCTCTCCCGGTCCCTTAGTCCCTACCTCGCGTCACTGTCTCTTTCCTAGCCTGGTTTCTCTCTTTTTGTGTGTTATTGTGATTTCTTCTTCCGTTTCCTCTTGGGATCCTTGTTCTGCCGTCGTCTTCTCCCGTTATACATTCGATCCCGTCGCTTCCTTCCCGCTTGCCACCCTTGTGCCACTGTGATCCCCTCAGTCCCCACAAATAATGCCAAGCTTAACCTCATAGACAACGCCATTCGACCAACCCTGTACGTACCCCCCGCCCCTACCTCCTTGGAGCAAACACGAGGGCTGAGAGCCCCTCCTCAACTCACTTGTTCGTTTCGTGGCAAATACTCTGTTCTTGTATTTAATACTTTTGCCTGTGTTTCGAGTGTCCTCCGAGACAAGAAGCCTCTTTAGTCCTGTTGTTGTTCCTTGGTCCCTTCCCCCCTAGTTTTTCCTTGTTATTTGGCGGGACCGGATATTAGCTTCCATCCAGAACTTCCAATGTCCTGAGGTCGTTCATGGTGAGTGACTAGATCACCTGAATGCCCGGTCCTCTTATAGGCGGCAGCTCGGACCATTAGTAGTCCTTTCCCAATCTGGTCCTTCGAGTTGCCGTCATTTCGATAACTGTCGATTTTTTGGAAAGAACGGAGTTCCGATCTCAGCGTTTCACATAGATTTGATGTTAATTTTCTTGTGCGTTCCCCCCCCCCCCCCTCCCACCCCGATATCAGTCAATTTCTTGAATCATCTCTGCTGGCTTTTTCTTTTTTGTCTTTATTATGACCTACACCCATTGGTGATACTGATTGGTGTTTTTGATTTTTGTTGACGAGCTACGCTTGTTTTATCATCGGGCCCTTACACCCCGCGCCTTGGCTCGGTTTTTCCTTTTTTTTTGTGTGAATATCGTGCGTTTTCCAGGTTACTACGATACCCTTTTTTTCCACCCGAGCTTTCTGATTTGCCTTTCCCGGTTACGTTCATCTGAGTTTTCTGCCTACCCCATTAGGTGTTTTTTTTTTAGTGATTTCAGGCTGACCCGTTGTTTCTTAAACTACTAAGATTCTATTGTCCCATTTGCCCTCATGAATCGCCTCGTATCGGTTTTTTCGTTTCGTATTTTCTCGGTGGCTTTCTGTTCTTTCCCTCTTTTCCCTGTTGTACTTTGGTCGTCTTTTTCCGAGATTCTGTAACCGCCGTGACGCTTTTTTGCCTTTACTTTCTGAGAGCGAGGGTCCTTTTCGCCTTTTTCCGATTCTTTTTCATTTATTGCCTTGGAGCATTGTTTGTACCCCCCAAGCTCCCCATTTATCTTTCCCCCTTTTCCCCCACGCGCTAAACCCACCCCCTTTTTTCGCCCTATGCGAAGTTCCTTTTGATACCGTTTCGAAGGTTCTAGTATTCCTCGGACTCATTCATCCGTCAGCATCTCGGACGTTTTCTCACCTTTAGTAAGTACATTTGCCAAGGAACCAAACCTGGATGGTCTTTTTCGCTTGTAGGATTTTTCTTTCCCATCCCTCCGCCCCCCCGTGGCTGCATCCAGTGTCTTATTCCCGTTTACCGATTAACGCATATAAGCTTTTTTCCCTTTTTTGATGCCCTCCTCGTTTTTGTGTCTCCGCCCCCCCCTTCACAAATCTGTCGGCCCGTCAGCTTCAAGGTTCTCCTTTCTCTCTCTCTCTTTTCCTTTCTCCTCGTTTGATCGAGATTACCCCTCCACTCCCTTCTCCCTGCACTGGCGATCTCTTCCTTTTGGTGCGCCCCCTCCAAATTTCCCCTCTATCCTCAACCGGTCATTCACCTTGAGATGTCTTCCTGTTCGGCTGTTCATCGGGTGATCATCCTTCTGCAACACGGGCTCGTCCTCACACTTTTCTCTTAGAGGACCCCCGCCTTTGTTCCTTGGAACACCAGTACTACCTTGTACCTCGATCAGCTCTATCCCAACCTTTCCTTAGATCCTCTGGATTCCTGGACCGCCTGAGAAAAATCAGCGGTTATTCCCCCCCTTATCTAGCGGTGCCCCTTGATGGTTCTTTCCTCAAGCCGCAGAATTTCTGTCAATACTCACCTCCCTCCAAGTTCCATGCCTCCAGGCTGCAATTTTGTCCCTCCCTCTTTCCCCTCCGACTAACCCCCTCCTCGCCAAAGTCCCGCGTGCCCACCTTTCTCCCTGTCCCGTCCACGTAAATCTTTTCACCCGCCCCCTTAGAGACTCCCTTCTTTCTCACCACCCCAATACCTGCCTATCCTAACCCCCCTCCAAAAAATCACCCCCTTCACCGTTGCGTTGCCCTCCTTTGAAGGCTCACACACCCAGTTTAACGCCGCACTTATTCGCTAGGGCAGACCCCCCCTTTGCGCCTGCATTCTTTCAAACCGCAAAATCCTTATGTCCCGCCGACTGGTCGGAGAGGTTGGTTCAGCTTTCAGTTCTCTTTTTGACATTTCCCTGAACTTTCTTAGAAGGCGCCGTCTTTCTTTCCCCCCGTTTTACCAACAACAACCCCGACACCTTCCTAGAATGTCCCCGGGAAACAACTGTGTCCCTCGTTACCTTTCCTGCTCGTCAACGAAATTCCCAATACTCGCTTCGTATTCCGCCTAGATTGAGTCTTCGTACCATTCAAAAAACCTTCTTTTGAGCTTGCGTGACGTCCAAACCTTCCTTCTTACAACGATTTAGATCCGCCGGGCGCGTTTCTTTTGCCCCCCCAACGTGTAACTTTATTGGATCGGCAATTATCAATTCTTTGACTTTAGATCAATACTTGATTGGGGTGGTTCCCTTCAACAACGCTTCCCCCCCTTATAAGAGCTATTCAGGACCTTCCCCGTGAGTGACTTTTTTGACCCCCTTTCCCCAAAATGGGTGAAACCCTCTTAGAGTTAGTTTTTTCAGGGGCGATTCATTTCTGAGTGTTCTCATCCATTAGTTTGCGTGCACCTGTCTTGAGGCCATTGTAAGTTGATGCTCCTTCGGTACCGGAGGCCCCCTTCCCTTCTCAGAGACTTCTCCCCCCTCCGTTTGGTGATGTCGAGACTCGCATCCCTCCTGCTGGGCCTTTTCCTGCTGCCGTCTCCATTTTTCAACCGTCTTTTTTTTCCCCACCACCTTTCGTGTCCACCCCTTTCTCCAAGAAAACCCAAAACACACCGACACCCCTCACCCCCACACTCACACCCCCCCCCCCCAACGCACACACAAGACCCACGCACCCCCCTTCCACACTGGTCAAGCAGTTCTTTCCCCCCTTGTGCTGAACCTTCTTTTTCCAGGTAATGAAAACTTTTCGCTTCTCTTGGTAGTGTGGGAGATTCTAACACCCCTCCAGAAACTCCCGTCGATGTCGGTAGCGTAAAGTACCAAACTTATTCTTCCTTCCCCCTTTCAGCAAGAAACTGTTCCTTGCCTCATTGATGGGAATCCTTTAGCCTTCTCATTAGATCGACCTTTACCAGAGAGTTAAGCCATGCCAACTTGCTGTTTCATGTTTCTATGTTCTCCCTACTCCCCCATAGGACACCTAGAGGAGTAGATCCATGTACATCCTCTGTGTTTGTGCGGGCGTGGTCTTTGCCCGTCTTTTCTAATGTCCCACCCCTAGGTGACATTTACTCCGCCGATTATCCAGGTGTTAGGAAAGTGTCCTTACTAGATTTCTGAAATTCTTACTAGATGTACCTCTCTACTAATACAGTACCTGAAGCAAGAAAACTAGTCCGCCTGAAAGAATGTCCCCTCATTCTTCCATGCAAACTTTGCACCGAACGATGACTTGTATTTTCTTTCCGGCTCGTTTTTTTACTAATAAGAAGTTTGTTCGTGATGTCCCCCCCTTTTTAGTCCTCCCCCGTCAAATCTGCGATTTGGTGTTTGTCGTATGGAGTCGGAAAGTTGGCTCGCTTGCTGTACTCAGTTTTGCCCCTTTTCCCAGTTTATCGGTGCCCGTCGCGGTTCCCCGTTCCTCCTTTTTTCACCCCCGCATGACCCCTCTGCGGTCTTCCGCCATACTTTCTTCTTTTGCTGTTATTCTTCACTTTGTTTGCTTTTTTTGATTCCCTTCCTTATTTGTTTTTCTAGGGAAACCCCCCCCCCGCGCACTTCGTTTGGCTCCCCCCAAAACGAGACCCCCTACACGATTGCGAAAGCTTATACACTCTTTTCCTCGTTAATTATCTACTGTCCCCTCCTATAAGCTGTGATCCCTTTCTACAGTGATCTTCCTCCACAGAACTTTCTTAAACCTTCCCCCATTTGTTTTGGTTCCACATCTCCTGTTTAAATGACCATCCTAGCCCGTTCTTCCAAATGATGATTCCCGCATCCATTTTCCGCACTCCCCTACGAGTTCCCACCTTTTTTTTCCGACTTTTTTGAACTTCTGTAGCGACGCCCCCTTCCCCCCCCCCAACCTCCCAAGGTCGCCGCAATCATATTCCAATTAGTTCAATGTTTCTTTTCCCCCGGTTGTTTTTTGTTGAGAAGCCTTCACCCCGAACTCTGAATTTTCCAGGCCGGTCTCAGCTTTTCTGTTTGTGGTCGGCCTCCAAAATTTCCCCCCCCCCAGTTTTTTGTCCCTTGCTGGCCTTTTCTTTAAATTTTAATCGCTTGGCAGCCGTTCGGGAATTTTTTCCTCCCCCTTTGCTTGAACAAGCCCGGTTCTTGGAACACCTCTCCCCACGGGAATACCCTTCCCCCCCCCCTTATTTCCCCTCTATAGATGAGCCCATTCCCCTTTCGCGTCCTGCTCAACCCCCCTAAGAAGATGGTCTTACACTCTTTTTCGTTTGAGCCCACCCAGTGGTGTCATACTCCTTCCCTCTCCTTTTGACTTGCACCTGCTCTCCCAACCTTTTTCCAGCCAAAGCCTCCCCCCTCCTAGGCTTAGAACCGTTCCCCCCCTCTCGACTAATAAGCATCCGCCCCCAAGGCGTCGGCGGGACCCCATCTCCTTTTCTCTTTTTTCAAGGAGCCTACGCCCCCCCCTACCCATGCACCAGAAAAGGCTTAGCATCGAGGTTCCCCTCCCTTCCTATACGACCCTTCTCCCCCCCCCCACACCTCTAAACCCGCTTCTCCCCCGACACCTCAACCCCTGGTTGCTTTTTTTGAATTCCAAACGTGCAATCTCGCGGACTTTCCCCTTGGCGTGCCCCCCCCCCACGCGACTCCCAACACCATCTGTAGGCCGACCGGCGTCCTTTCGTCTGGTCTGGGCTTTTTCTATATCCCTTTTCTCCCCTCCCACGGACACTTCCTGTCGCTAGAGCTACACCCCTGCCACCACACTTCTCAGTCCGCGGTTGGTCCGCCAAACATTTGTAAGATTCCCTGATCCCCCCGGTCCAATGCAGCTCCCGCATCTCTTTGCTGTAAGTCCCCCTCGCTTTCTCGAAATTTTAGACCCTTCCGATAACTTTCTGGACCCCCTGCCGATGAAAACTGTCCCTCTTCCAACTTACCCATTCCCCTCTCCAGTTCCAGGGAGGGCCCTCCCCCTCCCGTGTCCATTTATCTTACCAATCGTACCTTGACCAATTCGCTCCTCCTACGGTTTTTTGCGCGTTTTTCCTTCTCCAGCAACTTCCCCAATTCTCCCGGATAGCCCCCGAGTCTTTTTCAATTCCTCACTGTGTCATACCCATTTCCCCAAGTGAAGCCTTTTCCGTGAGATACTTTTTGGTTCGTTGTTGCTCCCGGGTGCAGGTTTTTGAAGTTTTCCGGTTACTTTCTATTTTTCTGTGTCCCGTGAGAGCTAATCCTTCCCCCCCTTCCCATTTTTTGGAGGAACTCCCTTTTCAATCCCCCTTCTCAGCCCTCCCGTCCGCTCTCTCTCATCTTTTCTCGTTTTGTCCCCTTTGTTGTGCTTCACCTCCTTCAAGTCCACTTTTTTTCTATACGAGCCTTCCCTTCCCACACTGTCCCCCGTCTCCACACCCCTTCCCCAAACGTTAATATCAGTTCCGAATAAGTCCCCCCCGTTTTGTAAGTACTTCACCCCCCCTGGTCACTCGGAGGTTTTTCCTTTGCTGCCCTTTTTTACTATTCTGGCTTTTTTGTTTAGCTTGCTGGCGACCTTTAACACCGAAAGAACACCTCCCCTCCTATGTATTAGCGAAAGTCATTCAATGCCCGAGGGAGCCTTTACCTCATCAATGTTTTGTTCTCCCGGCGCCAGTTCTAATACTCTTCTCCGTAGTGTACGTCCTCGGAGTTTCCCAGATTGGTTTGGTTCTATGTTTTAAGAATATCACCTCTTTCTTCAGCGAGCTATTCGGTAGAGGTCCCACCTTTTTTTTGGCGCCTGTCTTCGATGAATATTTGCTGACCCCTTTGAAACGACTCTTTCCCATTTTGTCTGCATTGTATCTCCCTTAGCTTTAGCCTTCCGTTATTGAGACCATGATTCTGTGCCCCAACGTGAATATTACCTGGACTTATACACCAAGTTGCTGGTGGCTAGTGCCTTTTTTTCCTGCCCCACACAGTGCGTTCTTTTCGACCGCTTTTTTCACGTGTCCATTCAATGCTTTTTTCCTTTTTACAAGTTTCATTGAGAGAAGTTAAAGAATTGTGTCGTTTTTTTTTTAGATGGCTCCCTTCTTTGCTACTCCGTTCCCCTTTTTCTCATGGCTTTTGGGCTACTTTGCCTTTCCCCGACCGCTTTGGTTTTCCCCCGCGTTGAGTCCCCGAGAAGCTTGTCTTTCCACCTTTGTCCTTTCCATTGACTTGTGTCTTTCTTCTCGCGTTTTCTGGTACCCCAGCGCATTTCGTCTTCTTTCCGTTAACCCTGGCAAAACCAAACATTTTTTCCCGTGCGCCGTTGCCCAGCTTCGACAGGCTGCATTCGCCTTCTTAGATTCCCTTTTTGGAGGCCCCCCCCCCTGATTTACCGTTTCTGAAGAGTTTCGCCTTCTTTCCACCACCTCGATTTTTCACATTCCAGGATGGTTCGTAACGAGCTGAGGGCTGACCCCCCCCCCGTACCCGTTTCTTCCCAGAGAAGTTTTCTCCCGACCCGGGCCGAAAACCTAATCCCCTCCTTTTTTTCCCACAATTGTTAGACTCCCATGTTTACCTCCCCCACTAGACTCAAGGTCTTCAAGGAGCCTTGCTATCTATTCCCTCCTGTTTGTTTGTTGAGATTTCCCAAGCCTAATTCAGTCCTCCCCTCTAGGTTGAGCGGTAACCTCTCCTGATATCACCCCAGGGTTTTCGTCAACCCTCTTATGATGAGTGTTCAGGTCCTTTCTTTCAGGGTGACTCATTCGCTCCTCCCCTTCGGGAATGTCGGTGTCACTCCCCCTCCCCATATAGTCGGGTCAAACTTGCCAGGTTCCTCACATTTCCTTTATTTTTCCGTGGTACCCGTTCCGTCTTCTCGATACCATTTGAATTATGCTCCACTTTGTCCTCAGAAACCCCTCCACTTCCCATCAGCTTTATAACCCACTCATACTGATCGGCCTGGGCATTCCACGTGTTTTGGTTGCCCTCTGATATCCCGTGCCCACCCCTCCCCGACTCATTCAAGTGCCATGTCCCCCAAATCTGCTTTGACAATCCCCTTTTCATATCTCTCCACCGCCAGCCCCGGTTCCAGACGCATTCCCGGTCGCCCTTCCCCGCTCACTTTGAAAAACGTGTAACGACTTCGCCCGACTCGACCCGCCCCTCCGAACCCCGGATCCAACAACATCATACTTGTTAAACCTTTTGAGCAATCTGCATCCTACTTCCTAAAGATTTTATAGTTTTGCCCACTGGTTGCGTCCCTTCCCCGGCCATCAAATCCTTCCTGGTAGGGCCTTCCCTTTTGCCGTCCAGTCGTAGCTCCCCTTTTCCGCTATCAGTTGCGAAGAACGGAGTTTTCTCTCTCTCGTCCGGAGTTACCTTTGCCACCACCCACCCGAGACCCTGAGACTTCCACCGGTTGTCTCCCCCATTGTCCCGACGTTAACCCTCGCAGACAAATAACTTTTTCACTTCTAATTCGTCTTACGTCTTGAGTTAACAGTACCAAGGCTGCAGCACTGCGGCGTTGACGCTTTTTTCCCAAATAACGGCTCTCTGCCCAGTCCCCTTTGGAGCTTCGTGATCCCGGGAAGTTTCCCCCATGTTTAGTTGCTTCACCCGGTTTGCTAGGAACATCCGAGCCTCCCTTTTGTATGATCCTCATTAAGGGCTTGGATTGCGGGGTTCTCGCAGCAACGCTACCCCTTTCCTCCATCTTGAATATTTCCCCTTTCAAGTTTACCCATTTTAGCCAGACGGGTGGCCCCACTTCGTGGTTCAGATCCCTGCGTCGGTGTCTTCGATTCTTTTCTCTGGGAGCGTCGTTGCCCCTTAAGTTGTTGTGCAAGTCCTGTTTGTCTTACTCGTAATTTGAAGCCTACTTCTTCACCCCCCACGGAGACTCTGTTTTTTTTATCGTATCTCTTCTTCCCTCAGTTTGTTTGTTGAGAGTTACGCTTCCCCCGTTCTCGTTTGAACTACGTTGGGACCGGTGTGCTGTTCTCTCCAGTGCCCTTCATTTCACTCTTTTTCAATCCCGCCGCCCTTTCCACACCCTGACCTAGCCCCCCCCCCAACCCCCACGCGCCCCCCAACCCCTCTCGATGCTCAGTTCACTAACCCCGGCGCGTCTTTTTCTTTCAAATCACCAGCTTGAGTTCCCACAGTTTGCTGATGAGCCTTCCTCTTCCCTGAAGATAGTCTTTTGAGTTGAATTTTCTAGGGGCCTGTAAACCCCCCTGAGACAATACCGATTTTTTTACGGTTTTCCCCCTTCGGTTTGTCGAGCCCACCTCAGAAAAGTGCTGGTTATTACTCCCGCTCCAACCAGTAGCTTTTTCTTCCATGTAAAGGATTCTTCCGCTCCAGAACAGCTTGCCTGCCCTTTGGTGTACTTCAGCTTCCCGCTTAGTTTCCTTTTAGCTATGAGTTCTTTCTTTAGCGTATTTCCTGAGTGTGGCTGCGTTTCTTCCTTGCTTATACGTTCCAAGTGTGACGTTTTTCCTCCGTGTCTTTTTTTGGTCATTAGATTTATTCTCTGAATCTAATATGATAGCCGTTCTTCGCCCACTTTTCCTTCTTTTCCAGCCCCCCCCTCCTTTCCCTTTTTACTTTAACTCTGTTTTTAGATTTGTTTCTGTGATGTTCGGTCCACCAGTTGTCTTAAAGCATGTCACATTTCGTTTTTTTGTATTGCCCTTACAGATTTGATAAGTCACTGAGAGTTATCCCCGACTTTTTGGTTGCGATTTCGTATAGAGTCTGGTTGCTCACGATTCTGCCCCTCCTTCTTTTGCCTTATGTAAAGGTTCCGTAGCGAGTCACCGTTGCGTGTTCCTACTGCTCTGCTTGTTTTCGCGTCGAGGGGACAAGTTTGCTTCAGCGCCCTCTCGCTTTTCTTTCCCCATTTGACTTTTTTCAGATTTAACACCTCCTCAATTCGTCCGGTTTCCCCAAAAAGCGTGCCCCCCCAACCACGGTTGCCCGCCTCTGACCTTTGTTTACCATAATTTCTCTCTTCTGAAGGTCCCGACATGTTCGCTATAGTCTTATTGGAGAAGCTGTTTTTTTTGGACCTGTTTAGTGACTTAAGTAAGTTCAGAGTCCCCTTTTTCAAAGCCGATCTTATTCCAACCCATTTCCCCCCCTCCCCCTTTTCACAATAAAAGTTCTCTCCTTCCACGAAATTTTCCCTACATCATCATTTTGAACTCCCAAAGATGCCCTCCCCTTTCTTTAGTCGACCCCCTTTTACCCCAGCTCTACTGTTCTCCGTTTCGGTCTCTAGTCTTATTTCCCTTCACCCCCCGTTGTTTTTGTGAGACTCTCTCAGAAGTAAATTATCATTGATAATAAACGCCCGGACTCCTTCTCTGTTGGGCCGTGTAGTTCTCCCCAACCTTTTCCCTAATACACTTTTCCCCCTATGATGATGTACCTTGACTGTTTCTTTTACTCGTTAGATGTCAACCGTTGGATTGTTCGTTTTCTCAAAATCTTCCTTCTTTTTTTTCCCCCGACCATGTTCCCCCCTTCCCCCTGGATCCTTTCCCCCCCCGGTTTACCTCCACGTCCGTCGAGCCTCATTCAACGGGAATCTAGTATGCCCATTTCTCAAACTCCTTCAGCTCCTTTATCCCCCAATTCTCACGGCGGGACGAACCTTGGGGTTGCCAGCTTTTCGGATCGCAGTACATTGCCAGCTTTCTTTACCCCCCGTCCAGACAAACCCCTTCAGTTTTTTCCCAGGCGATCTTTGTGCCCCCCTTTCGTACTCTTCACGCTTTCGTTACCCACGGAGGACCGTTCTCCGTCACGCGATTCCCAAAAGATCCCTTACCCCCTTGCAATTTTTTTCCCCTCGTATCCCCATGCTGCAAGCCAGACGAACATGCTACCCCCCCACCAAATGATAAACGCGGTTTCATTCATTGCCTTTTCTCCCCAAATAGCACGTTAAGTAAACTACGCCCCCCGTAAGCCGCCCTGCTCCATGACAACAGAAGGATCCATCCTGGCGAACCCTCCTTTTCCTTTCCTTCCCCCGTAGCGGGAACGGTGATCCTCCTCTCCTGGAACTCCCTTCCCCTGATCTCGTCTGCGAGAGTTCCCTCCTGAACTTTCCCCCAACCAACAAGGACCGGCGCCAGTTCCCGGGTGGTCAAGTCCCCCACCCTCGGTCATCCTTTTCCCATTCAGCGCACACTCAAGGTACCAGCCCGCTCCCTTTCGATTTAAGCTTGCTCGGACCTCAGGCAGCATCCCTGTCTGACTCTGAAACCAATAAGTCCAACTTTTCCCCCTCCCTCGTCAGTGATCAGGGAGTTTAATTCCCCCCCTGGAAGTAGGTCTTTTATTTGCTACACCCCTCCTCCGTTGACAGGTAGCCTGACTCTCCGGTTGTTTCTGGTTCCACCTCCCTTCCACCACCCCCCCCTCCTACTTAATTCTGACCTGAACGGCTCCTTCCAGCCAAGCTTGACTTTTTGGAAAGAAGACGTCCTTGGCGGTTCGTTTGTGGTGGGGAGTTTCCTACCCTTTTTAGGTAGGCTTCCCTTTTTCCTCTGTAACTGTCGCCTAACATAGTTTCGTCCTTCCTCCTTCCTTTTTTTTAGATCCGCTCGATTCCCCCCCTTTGATTCCTCCCCTTTTGACCGGTGAGAGTCGTCTTTTTCCCCCCTTTTCAATCCGTCGAACTTGACCCCAAATTTTCCCCCCCTCCCCCCCCCCGTATAAACCGTCCGGGCGATCCCCCCTCTTTTCCAATGGCTGAAATTTTTGTGTGTTTCTTTGCCGCTTACATAGTTCTTTCTTCTTAGCGTGTTTTTCTGGACTGTACCACGCTCAACACCCCTTCGTTCCTTCTCGAATCATTCCAGTTAGGCGGATGTACTTCTGTCCCAGACCGCCTCCAAAGTTGGGTGCTCCCCCTTCGTCAGAGAACTGTCCCCCGCTCGACGAACGTTGCCCCCCCCTCTTGAGTAGCTTTTTCACTCCCCTCTTAGTTGTTGTTTCCGCTCGAGGCTACGCGTGAGCGTCCTTCCCGTTTAGTTACCTTTAAAGTGCTTGCGACATTTAGCTCCTCTTTGTTTCTTTACAACCTAGTTTCCAGAGTCCCTTTCTGTGGTTGTTGTTCCTTCGTTTGTAGTTCCGACCTTCGTGAAGCAGTTTTATTTGAGAAAATTAATTTCCTCCCCCGTTCCCCGATGGCTCCTCCTGGAACGCTCTTGTTTCCCCCCCTTACCCCTATCCTCTCTCATTCTCTCCCAACCGATCCTTTCCCCACTTGATGCGGGATGGGTTGAGTTGTCTTTCCTCGCCCAGTAACGCTCTTGCGGCTACTTGGAATGCGCGTTACCCCTCCCCCCCCCCTTGAATTTTTTTTTTTGATCTTTCATCCGGGGTTGTAGAAGTGTCTCTCGCTTCTCCTGCCGGCTATCCGTTCTTTGCCACTTGGATCAGGTTGCCGGCCATTTGTCAAGTCATCTCTTTCCCTTTCTTTTTTTCCGCTGCTCTGCGTTTCTTCTATGCCTTCCCCCGACTCCGTTTGGCGTTTTGATCTGGCTGTCCAGCTTGGAAAGAGCTTCCTCTCTCCTTTCCCCGTCAAAGAGTTAACCCCCCACCATCGCTTGCTCTATTTGCAAGATTCGGAAGGTTCCTCGTTCTTTCTTTCAATCATGTAGAATTTCGTAACTTTTCTTTTAGAACTGACTCTTTCTTACCACCCTTTCCACCCCCCCCGTCTGGTCCCCTGCTGTTTTTTGCTAAAGAGACCTTTTAGTGGTGACCCCACCCTTCCCCTCCACGTGGTCTGCCCCCAAGCGAAAGTGTTAGATGTCTTTACCCTCCTCCTTCAGCCGATACTTCACTATTCCACTTGATATCGACTGGAGTAGACGTCCCCACCCACCCTGAAGGGTGCTCCTCCTTCCTTCTTCCCCTCGAATTCCTTTTCTTATTTTTTCTCCAGGTTTTTTGTGAAGATGCGTCCGACCTCCTTGATACTACTGCCCCGTTCGACTTTTTTTGGTGACGTCTGCCCTCCTCACATCTTCGATCCTCACAAGTTTGAGCCAACCCTGATGCGATTTCTTCTCCTGTCTTGGTGTAGTACTCATCTCATTGCCCCGGGCCATTTCTGGGGTCCTTCCTAAATCCTTTTAGCGGACCCATTTCCGTTTTTCCCACCTACGTCCACCGGTGGTACTGAAACGTTTCCCCCGGTTCTAATGACAACGGGCCTCTATGACCATAGTTGCCTTCCCCCCCTTCCCCCGCGGCCCCTTCCGAAGGTCAGTCTGAATCCTCCAGGGTGGTTTGTCCCCGGTTGCCCCTTCAGATCGCGTACTTTCGTCTCCCCGCTCTTCATACCTCCCTATTCAATGAAGAACCCCTTGGCTCGACGTTTCGTCCCTCGACCGATCCCCTTCCAAGCTTCCCCCTTTTCCAGACGGTCCCCATTTCGGACCTCGACTTCCCCCTCCCCATACAGTGGCAACGATTTTGTCGCGTTACGCCCCCCACCTCCCCTCTACTTTACAACCCCTTTCGATACGCGGTCCTGCAATTTCCGTCGTTGCGTCCCCCCTCCTTGACTTTTCACAAGTAAGCTTTTGCCTCTAGCGTTGAAGCACTTTTCTCCTGCCACCCTACTCCATCCCCTCAAATCTGTTTTTTTTCTGCAGCTTTTTCCCCAGTTAGTAGCCTGGGCACGGAACTTTTCTCCTTTGGCGACCCAGCATTCACTGACGCGGCGCGACTCGAGCTAAGACGCCTGCCCACCAACTGCAAAACCTCCTTCACCGCTTTTTTTAAGCAACCCACCGTTAACCCCCATGCCCCATGACGACCGATCGTGCTCTTGCAAATTTCCGAGGTTTCTTTTCCCCCAAGCCCCATAGCCCCCCACGTGCCTACGCGATTGAGTACGCGAACACTTGCCTCTCACATCCATTTAGCGAGTCCGTGTCTTTCACCTAAAAAGCTCTCTCCTGTCCGTTAGACTTCCCGGACCCATCGGCATTTGCTTGCCCATCATTAGGTTTGTATTTCCGCTTCCACGATTCATTCTCCTCGAATCTTTTCCCCCCTTAATCCCGTCTTGCCGGTCCTCCCTAGCCCAGGTGTATCCAATCTTGTCAATCGTTGGGGAGGCCTGACGAGCCTGGGTATCCTTTTTTTGGTTTTTCGTGGGTTTTTCAACTATTTTTGGTGCAAGTTGGAGGGCAGGATTGACTAATTTGACCAAGCGTCCCTTGATCTTTGTACCCCCGCGAGTCACGATATTTCGC
>Ga0179593_1514725_pt1 | contig 15143 bp, 24 predicted proteins | sample CZODoug2_1_08_16_FD_185931 | JGI IMG/M metagenome (GOLD analysis project Ga0179593, IMG submission 185931) | Vadose zone soil fungal communities from Angelo Coast Range Reserve, California, USA - CZODoug2_1_08_16fungal (PacBio error correction) | ecosystem: Environmental > Terrestrial > Soil >... | reverse complement strand
GCGTACTGACCGATCGTCGCCGTCCCGTGATATCAAGTCGGAATTTCTATTTTCCTTCCCTTGTTTTTTCTCTTACGTGGGAGTTGGCTGGCTGTGTTCGGCCAGGAGCACCCCATTCTTCCCCCCCGCCTAGTGGACAAACCGCCAACGCCCCTAACCACCTCTTTTTTGGTGATGTTTTCCAAGGCCCCACCCCTATTTTCTGGAGAATCACCCCGATTTTCTAGAAAACTGTGCAAGACACTTTTTTTAACAGCCTTTTTTCCGTTTTCAGGTTGACCGTCGGACCCCCGTTCGGTATCCCAGTCGTGCGCCCCCCCCCTCCTTGATTTCCCGACACGAGCTTCTTTTTTTGTGCGCACTGAGCCTTTTTTCTTCTTTCATGCCACTTTTTCTGGTATTCCCACCCCCTTTCCACTAGGCCCAGAGGCGTCTGCAACCACCCCTTGTCCCCCTTGCAACACACCCCTTGAGCTCCCCAGCTCCAGGACTTTTTTTGTTTTTTTCCAGTCCTGCTCCGAGAGAGCCCCACATTCCCTGTCATCCCCGATGGTTTGGAGCTCTCCTTTAGAACTCCCTCCCTTCTGCTTTCGATTATGGTAATGGTCCTCAGTGAGGGGTTGGCTTTTCTTTTTCCCCCGGCCCCAACCACCGAGGATTTTTTTTTTTCATATAAGGAGAGGGTCCGGTAAAGTTCCTTCTTAACATTTACCGTGTTTGCCCCCAGCCAAACACCCCCCCCCAAAAGATCTCCCATGAACCTGATGGCCGGCCTTCGCCTCGTTGTCTGGCAGCTTGTGCCCCAGGCCGATTCGGCCGCACAAAACGCCGTCGACTCGACTTCCCTCTGACGTTTTTTTTTTTTTTTTTTCCCCCCTTCGCAGAAGCGCCTCGGTGACGTCCCCTCCAGTCTTACCTTTTCCCCCTAGGGAACTGTTCCCATCCTTCGGTCACATCTGATCGCATGCCCTTGATCCTGTCCCCACGTGGGGCGAGTGCGGGTCCCCCCTGGGGTGCCCAGGTCCCCCCCCCGACCGGTAATTCGCTCAGCACCCGGTTTGCTGCGTCGGACCCTTCCGGTTGCTTCCCCCCGGACTTCTCGATCCCGTCCTTTTTCATGCCCCGTCGTTTCGGTTTGACATGATCCTGTCCCCCCCTTTACCCGGATGACCTCGCACTCGGTACTTGACGCCGAAACCCTTCGACTCTTTATCCCAGACCTTACCCGGAGCCGTCGGCCAGGAGGTTATGGTGGAACACCTCTGTTTCTCTTCTACCCCGGGAGCGGGTGCTTTATCTTTTGATAGTCCGCGCAGCTGTCGTACCCCTTGTTCGCGGGTTTTCCCCTTCTGGGTCTTTGTGAGAGCAGCTTTCTCCGTCACATCGGTCGAGCCTTTGATGGGCCCGGTCACTTTGCTGTCATTTTGCAGGCTGGCGGTTCGGTCCTCCTTTACCTCCCGGCGACCGCGACCAAAAGCGATTGGAGTTCCCTACTGCCACGGATACCGACCAGTTTTCGTCCCCGGGGCAGGCACAGTACGGTGTCTTTTTCCCTTCTCGTTTGCAAAACGCAACTTTTTGATTGTTTGTAGTAAACACTAAATTATAGCCCACTACCGCCCCGTTGCTGCTCAGCCTGTGATGCTTTGACGAACCCCCCCCCCCCCCCTTGCAGGGGTCTCTGGTCACACCTTTTACAGTCTCCCACCTGCCGAACGCCTTCTCGCGAATGACGAAGCTGCCCCTCCCCCGTTTTCCCCCGCCCTTTGAGACTTAGACGGGGTTTTTTTTGTCCACACCACCCACGGACCATGTCTTCCAGGCGAGCCAGAGTCTCGGAACCTTGTGCCGAATTTTCGATTTTTTTTACCCTCTGTCTCAATGTTTCCCCGACATTGTTTTCCCGGCCCCACAGGACCGTGCTCCCTTGTGTCCCTTTATACGGACACAACTGTTTTACCTTTGACCTTCACCCTGCAGGACCTGCCCCCGGTTGCGTGTTATCCGAAACTGACCCCTCCCTTTCGTTCGAACTCCCTGAGTTAGGACCATTTTGCCCGTCTCTCTCCTTTTTCACTCCCGTTTTTTTCCTTCCGGTTTTTTTTTTTTTTGAGATCTCTGGCCCTGAACGCGAGGTTCGGACGTTCCTTCGGGCTACGTTCTCTTCCCCTTTTTTCCCATCTAGGCTTGGGAAGGTACCCCCGTTTTTTTTGAGACCTTGATCCACTTTTCGGCCGAGGACTCCCATGGGGGGACGTGGTTTCTTGTACACGTTGCGGTTTTTTGGAAACTCCCTTCGCATGCCTTTTCTTTTGCATCTTCCTCCGAGGCTCCGCTTCCCGTCCGTTTAGACAGCTCGGCCAGGCCCGTGCCCTGACCATGTAGTTGGTGGCCGTTTTTTGTGTCCTCCCCCATCTGTGAACTTTCTCGTTTCTTTTGACCCACCTTTTTTTGTCTTGTCCGCCCTTCTTCATCAGCGCGGAGTTAATCTATTCGGAACGGCGGCGTGCTTTTTGTACGCGAGGGTATTGCTGAAAATTTCCTGTCTTCTTTCCTCTTACCCTTTCTTTGAGCGCCAGGTTGTGACATTACATTTTTTTCTGGTTGACCTACCAAATCCCTTCTTCGGCACCACCCCCTTCTTTTGCCTACTCCCCTCCGACGGAGTTTATGGTTCCTGGCCCCCCCGGAGAAGATTGCACCGAAGCCACCTGAGTCTTGGTTTGTTCCTTTTTCCCCCAGGTTGGTAAAATGGCCATATCCTTTTCTCATTTGTTAGGTGCGTTCCTCCCCCCTTCTGCGCCCATTCAGGACTTTTTTTTTTTGGCCTGCCGGCACGACTTGCACCCCAGAGCCCGGTGACATTTTTCCCGCAGATCTCCTCCCCCCTATGTCTTTGACCCCCCTTGTTACCCGCTCGACAGTTGAGGAGTCCCTCTGCTGACACGCGTCCACCCCCCTTTTTGCGTCCTTCCCTGTCTTAGGAGCCCCCCTTGCGGGGCCCTGCGAACGTTTACGACCTCGGTCGAAAAAGTTGCACTTTTAGTTTTCCCCTCTTCCCGACTGAAAGGTTTGTACGGTTCTGCTCGTCCAGAACTCCTTTTTCCTTCGCTACCCCCGGGACATTTTTCGCCGTCCTCGTTGTCCTTACTTTTTTTTCTTCCCCCCAGACAGACCGCGTATCAGGACGGCTCGTTTTACTGGAATAAACTTATTTTCGTCCCCCTCCCGCTGGGTCAGAATGTGATATAGGTCCCCGGTCTTCAATTGTTTCCGACGCCAGATAGCCCCCATGCCCCCTCTTGTGTCCCTCCCCCTGATTATTGTTTGACCGCGATGGCAGTTCCCCCCCCCACGTACAGGACCAATTTTTTTTTTCCCCAAAGTTTAAGCCCCCGGCGCGCAATTTGGTCACCGTGGTCCAAGCCCCCCACGTTTATTCGACTGCAGGATCCCCTTTTTTTCTCCACGATCGGGAAAAGCTACATTTCTTGAAACGCATTTTCCTCCATCCCCCCCTTCGTTCCCCTATCTTTGACTCCCCCCGTAATTGGATTTGGCATGGCACCCAAAAAGTCTTCAGCATCCCTCCCACCCCTCTCCCCCCCCCCCGTATTATAAACCATGTTTTCGTTCACGGGTATGATAATGTCCATGTTTGTATGTTAGACGCTGTTAGAAAGTTTTCTTCGTTTTTTAGGATCCCCCCCTGTTAGAATGTACACTGAGTGTGACTTCTCCTTGGCCCCGGTCCAATTGGGCCTTATCCACTTTCTCTGATGAAGATTCAATAGTGAGATTCCTTTCGTGTGGCCCCAGGGACCTTTCGCGGCCGTGATTAGCTTATGTCCCCCCTCCCATCGGTTCCCTAGGGCGCCGTTTCCCCCAACCAGGGCGACGGCCGTTTTTCCTTTTGACTCTTCAACTGGATGGCTAAGGGCCTGGCCGGGGCGGGCAGGTTTTTTGTATGGAGTTGTAACCGATGTCCCCCTTTATGTGGTTTGTACGTTGCTCACAGGCACGGCCCCTCCCCCCGGTTTCTTTCCCGTTCTTTCCTCCCCCCCCCCCGGGAGCCGTTTCCCCTGTACGAATTCCTCGATTAGCTCCCACCTCACTTCTGGCGCGCCTGGTTTTTTTCAGCAGCTTCAGAGATTAGCTGACCGTCCAATGGCCAGTTTTCCCCCTTATGTGGCCTTGTTTCCCCCCCACACCCCCTTTTGGCTCTGCACCCTTGCTCTTTCACCCTCCTGATCACTCTTGGTGCCGGCCCACCTTCATAGTCGGTGCCCCCCTCCTTAGACGGACGTGTTCCACTGTCGCCGGTGAAAACTTGCCCCCCGGATTCGTGGGGACGGTTTTCCCCTTTCCCTTGGTTTTTTTTTTTCCTGGCCGGGTTTTTGCAATCACGCACGCGGCCGCCCTCTCGTAAGTTACGGTCATTCTCCTTTTGTCAGTTGAGTGGTTTGGGAGCTGAGGCCTCAAGGTGCCGGCACCGGTTCAGTTGTAGTTGCGCTTTACCCCTTTGTGGCCCTTTTGGGCCCCAGTTCGCTGCCTGGGTTGACCCCCCCCCCCCCACCCCCCCCCCCCCAGAAAGTTTTTAGTTCCCCCCCTTTTTCGCACACTCGGTGCTTTTCTGCTGGGTGAAAATGGTGGGGTTCAGGGACCTCCCCCCTTCCTCATCTTTTTAACTCGTTTATCTACTTTTGTGATTTTAATTTCTTTCCGGTGCGTTTTGAGCGGCCTCCGGTCTAGATGAACATCCCTCGCATTTTTCCAGATGCCCGATACTGTTTACCCTTATTGACAAGTGGAGGTCTCCCCCAGGGAGCGGTCGAGTTCTTCCGTTCCATGGACTCCGGTGGGGGAGGTTTTTAAATCTTCACTGGTTTTTCTCCTTCCCGGTGTTTTGGCTTTTCCGGGGTGTAACCCCCTCGGTTTTTTGGTTTTTCAGTCCCCTTTTGACCTACGGGCGTCTAATTTTGCCCACGCCCTAACCCCTGAGCCGGTAAATTTTCCCTTGATTTCGATTTCGGTTTTTTCTGGCCAGCCTGACACCCGTCGTCTTGGACGGGAAAGTCATCCGACTTTTTCCGTGGGCCTTCGTCTCTTCTGGAAGGACTTTTTTTTTTGACTAGGCCTCCGTCGTTGGACTAACACACCCACATACAAAAATTGGCTAGCCCCCCTATTAGACAGCGGATCCTTATCGACCCCTCTTACTTCGCGGTAAAAGTCGCTTCCACCCGCAACAAGGGAGGTAAGGTTTTGAGACGAGGTTATCTCTTCTCCGTTTGGGAGGTTCATCTCCCCTCCCGTTCTTTGCAAACCAGAACCTCCCCCAAGGCCATTGAGCCAGTTTTCGCCGATTACCGGGACTTCCTTGGACTTTTTCGAGGGGGAGTGTTTTTTTGGTTGTGGGGGACTTTTTCGGTTTCAAACGGGAGGTTTTTTCTGCCCCCATTTCTGTGTGTCCCATTTCCCTTTGGGTCCTCGGGCTGTGGCGTCCTCCCTCAAGCGATTTGTAATCTTCATGATGCACAGTTATCGCCCTTGCGGTAGCGTTGACAACGTTTGGGTTTGTTCTTTTCTTTCCCCACATTGCTTGCATCCCCTTTTTCCCCAACTTCAGTCAAATGTGGTCTCTTTTTTTTGTCTGTCAAGGCTGAGCGCGTTGAATTCGATTTTGCGGCTACCCTTTTGGAAACTTTTACACTCGGGCGCCTTCACCCCGCCTTCTGCGGACAGGATTTGTTGGCTTTATTTGGCGTGGCTTACACTCCTTGGGACTGCTGGGTCCCCCACCCCCTTTCGAACTCTGGACCAAAGGGTACGGGGCGTGCTCTGTGTTTTCATGCTGGACTGTACGGCGTTCACACTGAAAACCGCGATCCTAGCACAGCCTGCAGCGGCGATTTTCCCCAGCTTTGTTGCCTCTTTAGGTCCTTTCCCTGTGATTCCAGTGAAACCCATCGCTTTTATTTTCTCGAGTTTACACGGTTGATTTTGATCTTTTTTCTATTTCACGACATCCAATCTTGAGTCTTTCTGTAAGTGGGTAACTCTTGGCCTGGTTTTTTTTGACGATTGAAACTGGAGGCCCACCCTTTTTTTCTATGGGTCGTTCCAACTCCTCTCTTTCCCCCCCTTTTTTTTTTCGGGTTCCATTTCCTGGCTTTCGACCCTCCTTGCGGAGTGCCTTACCTTGTGGCTTTGCCTTAAAATACGGGCTTTCCGCTTTTTTTTTGATTTCTTTTCCGGTGGGACCCCTACGCGACGTACTCTGACTTGATAGGTACCTCTTTTCTTTTAAGGTCAGTCCTTTGTCTTGACCGGCACCTTTAATTCTTCGCCCACAAGAGAGCTGGTTAGCTTGCAAATGTTTTTACCTCCCCTCCCCGTTTCGTGTGGGTCTTTTTTCTGCTCGTCTCGGGGTGAACCAAGGGATGGTTTTACCCCCCCTTTGTTATTTAATGACCCCTTTCTTGTACCTCTTCGGTTTCCGTGGTGCGGGTTCCCTCATTCCCGGGAAGACTTTGGAAGGAACCCCACGCTAAATGTGTCTTGCCCGGCTCGCGCAACGCACTCTTTTTTTTTCTATGGTGATATTCCTTCAGTTTGACGACACCCTGCCAACTTACGTCACTGTGCAGAGAGGCCCCTTTGTTTTTTTTTGGTGTTGCACGTTCGTTTTTTTGCGGGCGCCCCCTGCCCGGGGACGTGAAATGCGCATAGTTTTTTCCCCAAAGATTTGTGGTCTGGTTCTTTTCCCCTGCGGATTTTGCTGTATCGGCCTTGGGGGGGGGTTCGTCTTTCCTGATCTACAACCCCGTTTCATATAAGGTTTTTGCGGCTTTTTCAAGAATGGGCATTTGACGGGCCGTCGTCCGATCGCAGACTCGTCTTTTCGTTTTTTTCTTTTTGGTAGAGGGTTTTTCTCGGCCATTGATGGGAGATTTTTTTTCATTAATGGTTCACTTTTTCTGGAATCGCTTGGGCGGGTTTCGTTTTTTCTTCCGTGAATGTTCTGCCCCAGTGAAGGGCGTAGGGGATCGTTGACTCCGTTCTCTGGGCCCTTTTGGCGAGGTGGTTGTTTTTTCGTTTTGCCATCTTCACACCTCTCGACGGAGTGTGGGAAACTTTTTTCCCTTGGCACCTCTGTTCCAAGTGCCGGAGGGCCCCCTATTGGGGCCAAAGGCCCGCGCCTCGCCTCTCCCCTAAAAGCTCTCCCACATCTCTCTCTTTCTGCGCAAAGCTCCCCGTTTCCCCAATGCCCCTTTTTGCCCCCTGCCCTCCCACCAATGATACCTGATTCGCTCCCCGGAACGCCAACACCAGTTTGCTTGATGTTTTGTCTTGGATTTTATTCCAGAGCCCAAACGTAAAAAGCCCGAAAACCAGTGTAAGCTCTCTTTTCCGCCCTTGGACCAGGTGGTGGACGCATTTACAGGTGGCACACCCCTGCCCTTTTTTTTTTCCCTTATTGGAATTCTTTAGCTCCCCCCGGAACACAATCGATGTCTCTTCCAAGGCAAATTGTACCCGTGGCATGCTTCTGCCTGTCCATCACTTTTTTTTGTTCCGAAATTTCCCCGAAAAATCACTCACAGAACCTTATCAGCAGCGAACCTGTTCCCCTTAATTAATTTTTTCCATCCTACGAGAGGACCAAAACCGCTTTTTCCTGCATTGATCGATGTCCTCTTTCCCCCTTTCTTGTATTTTCTCTCAGTTAAGGTGTTGCCGCTTAACGCGTTTCTCTGGCTGCCCCTTCCCCTCTCTATCCCCCTTTCCCTATCAAACAGGTTTTTCCTCTTTCCCCCAGAGTTCCAACCCCCCTCCCCACATCGCGGCCGAAATTCCTTTCGGACATTTTTGCAAGGATTTTGAAACCGTTTGTGTCGCTCCGCTATGTTCAAACCCCAGTTTTCCCCCTTGCCCGGTTCCATCTAAGGTTCATCCCCAAGACAGCCCTTTCATTTCACCTCTCCCCCATTCCGGTCATTCCCCCCTCACAGTCCAGGTCACCATCCAGTCCCCCCCAATGCTCGTGACAAACTTGCCCCATCATCAACCGTTCCCAAGTTTCCTGAGTAAGTCTCCCCCGCGTCACCTTTCCCCCCCCCCCTGGCCCTTAATAAGATTTAAAAGGTCTCCCCCCCCTGATTTTCCTCCTCTTTCCATGTTGATTGGATCTTTCCTTCTCTGCGTTCAGTCAAAGGAATATTTCCAGCTCCGACCCGTCGCCCCCCCCGTGTCCCCTCATTTAATTTATCTCCTTGACCCGAACCGGTATGCGATGGACTTTGTCGCCTCCCCCTCCCTCTCGCCAAAAGATCTTCCGCTGACAGATGGTTTTTTCGAACCTCGCTCTAGTCTGTTCCACCCACATTGTCAGCTTCGCCTGCTCCTCCCCAAAGATTAATACCTTTCTCCCTTCCCGTGAGGCCTACACTTCCTGAATTTTATGCTCTGATTAAAGACCAACCTCCCTTCTTTTCCCCCCCCCCGCACCCCTTTCGTATTTTGATTTGTCCCCCCCCGATACGTCACGTTTCGTTTTCCCTCCCATGCCCCTCCCTTCTGGAAAACAAACATTCCAGTTGCAGTATGCTTTTGCCTGCTCCGGCCCAAACCCAGGGCGCCTACCCCCCAAACCTACCCCCATCCGGGTCCCCCGCTTCTCCATCCCCCAGGAGCTTCTATGTCTGTATATTTTTGGCTGTACGTTTTGGAGTGATCAATCGAACCTTCGTTTTCTCCAGCTGAAACCGCTATTAAGGTGGTTTTTCGAGCATTTTCCCACTTCTAAAGTTTTTTAAAAGTCTTCATCCCCCTTTTTCCTTCCCTTTTCTTTTCGATCACTGCCCCCCTGGGAAGATACTTTTCCCCCCCATTCCAGTGTTCTTCCTTCTCTTTCCCTTTTCTTTCTGCCCTTTTTTGTCCGGAAAGACACTTCGTTTTTGTTTTTCAAATTTTTGTGGCCCCCTAATGGTCGCTGCCCCTTCCCCCCCTTCCTCACCTTTTCTCTGAAAGTAGAAAACCTCTCCGTCGGTTTTGAGAGGGTATTGCTCCAAAGTTGTTGTTTGGGCCTCCGTTCCGGCCCCGGATGGACTCCCCCCTTGTTCCTTTTTTAACATTTAAAGTGTCCCCCCCTCACTCCCCCCCCCCTGATCCCCACCACAATTACCCCCTACCCCCGAACCCATCTCCCTCCCCCCCACGGTTTTCAAGACCCCCACTTGGAACCAAGCCCGACCCCTGTTCTTGTAATCCCCTACGCAGTTCCGTGAATTTTTTTCCCCCCCCCCATCGGGTGGTTCTCGTGCCTCGGTGGTTCATCGAGTTACCCGTGGGGGCTCCCCCCCCGCCGTTCCCCAAGCCCTCTTGTGAAAGTATTTTCCCACAAATTCGCTCCCTGACTACGCACTTCGACCCAGGCTGGAACCCGTCACCTCAAGCCCCCCTTTCCCAGAGTCCCTTTTTTTCGTTTCGACTTTTTTTCTCCTGGCTCTGATTTTTGTCACCCCCCGGCGAAGACACTGAAAAAATGGCCCTGTTATGCTGGTTTTTTTACCCCTTTACAAATTTACGGTTGTCGGAACCTCAGTCCCCAGGCTGAGACTCTTCCCCCCCCCCGGGTGATGAACACCTGGCCCTTTTTGGTCCCAAGTTTTTGACCTTTTTTTCTCTTTTCGGTAGATCTTCTGGCTTTCAGGCCCCCACGGGGAAAGGTCCCACCCCCTTTTCCCTACCCCCCAGTGTTCCTTTCCCCCTTAAGGTGGCATGTTCGTCACCTGGGGTCAGACCGGGCCAAGTGTTTTCGCGTTTCAATGAAGTGGTCCCCTCCCATACCTTTCTTCCCTTCCGGCGGATCTCTGGGTTTTTCAGCAGTGTTCAGGGATCTTTTGGGGATGTCCCTGACAAACGACCCGCCCCCCCCCCAAACCCAGTTTGTCCTTTGGAAGATTGCCGACTTTTTCGATGCGCAGTCACAAAATTTTCCTTCCTTGCAGAGAGCCTTGACTTCCACGTCTGCGCGGCAATGTTCACGTTGAGCATTATGAAATTTTTTTTTGTTTCATCTTCCCTCATCTGTTTCCTTTTTTTTTCCCCTGGAAGTGGCCGTTTTTTTAGGGTTCCCCCGGCCACATGACCGGCCCCAGCAGTCCCCAATAAGACCCCCTCCCTTGCTTGCGGTCTCCCGGTCCTACGCCATCGATTCTTCGTTAGAAGCCCCCGGAACGCCCCCCGTACCTGTGCCCCAGCAGGGTTTTCTTCCCCCCGAAGCTGGGGCTGGTTTCATTCTTTTCCCAAAAGGGACGACTTTTTACGTCCCTCCGCTAACATGACCCTCCCGACTCCTGGAGACCAGACTGTTCGACTAACTTTCCAGACCATATAGTAATTGTTTTCCCCTTTTTTGACTCCCCCTTTATTTTATTCAACTTCCTTGATGACTTAACCATGTGTTTGCTGTCTTTTTTATTCCCATTCGCCCTTAAGATCGAACTTTTCCCCCCTTTCCACACTGCGTGTTTCCTTTTTTAAGCTCTCCTCACCCTTTTTTCCCCATTATCCTTCTACCTATTTCAACTGGCCTTTTCTGCCCCCTCGTGTATCTGTTTGTAAGGGAGTTCCTTCCCCCCTGGGGTTGGCGTCCTTGTTTTTGTTCAGTTTTTAACCCCCCAGGCCGTCGTTTCGTCATCATGCGTTAAAGAACTGTACCCCTGCTTATCCTTTTTACTTGTTCGGCCCCTGCGTGATTTTTATGCGGTTTTGTTTAAGGATTGTTCATGGCACTTTTCACTCCCTTTCCTGGCCCGGTGATATGACCTTGTTTTTAGGAACCCCCCTTTTGCCCGGCTTGCCGAAGCCGTTGACCTTGGTCCCTCTACCCTGGTAGGAGGTAGCCCTTTTTTTCTGTTTTGAAATTTTTAAAACCATCGCTTTCCCCACTATCGGCACCAACACGGATTTTTTTTTTCCATCTTTTTCCTTCGCGGTTTTTCGAGGCGTCTTTTTCCCCACCCAAGGTACACTTCTGTCCCTCGCCCCCCCGGTCCCCCACTCAGGTGGCTGTCTTGCCATGTGCCCCCCCTTCCCTCTTTTGTATTCCTTGTCCTGGCAGAGGGTTCTGACCTTCGTCCCAGAGTCCTCCCCCTGGTCTGTCGGTTGAGACGCTTCCCTGTACCCCTATTGAACCTGCGCAATACAGTGTTGGCCTTCGCGAGTTCCCCTTATCCACTGAGTCTTCTGGGGCGTCCCTTGGACCCCCAGTTTCCGAAGAAAGAACCCTGGACTCCATTTTGACTGAGGAGTCCTTCTTCTGTGGTTTCATTTGGTGTGCTATGGTGGTCACAGTGGCCCTGGTCCTTCCTGATTCCTTTGGAATTTTTTTTTTTGCTGGGGGGGAGATGTGAGAAGCTCGGCGTGCATCTCCTTTTGTTTTCCCCTTTAGGTAGGTTCTGAGGAATCGGTCGTTTTTTACGTTCTTTTACTAAGGCTTGACTCCCTGTGGGGTCGCGAGGTTGTCATAGTGAAGGGCTTCACTGCCAATTTTTTTTTGGTCAGTTCTGGGCACACCTCGTGCGTTATGTTTCCTGTTGGCGTATTTTTTTTCGATACACCCCTAGGGGCTGATACAATCGGTCCCCCTGTTTTTTTGCGAACAGTCTAAAAGGCGTCTGCAATTCAATTCCCCAACCCTCCTCCCTGCCCACCCCTGGTTCTTTCTTCTCTCTTTTTCAATTACTCCCATTCCCATCGCTCCCCCTCCTGTTAAGTATCTACCCGCCGTTTTTCATAGCAAGAGTTATTCCCCTTCCCCCCACTCAAATTCATTTCCCCTCCCCGGATTTGGCGCCCAGGGCATGTCGTCGATGATGTTTGGGGTATCCCCTTTTCCCCTTTTACAATTGGTCATCATGTACACAGAACCCCTGCCTGACAGCCCGAATTTCTCTCTGATGTTTTTGTACTTGCCTTTTTTTTTCTTCCCTTTACGTCCCCCCCCAAACGCCGAGGGGGGGGTCCTAGTCTGGTCCCCGATTCACCACCAATTCATGTTTTCTAATTCAGCTTCCTGGCCGGGTTTTTCACGGATGGGTGGCGCCCGCCCTTTTTTTCAACATGATGTGCGCCTGGAAAACGAACATGCGTGTCACGAGGAACAATTACCCGCATCCCCCAGTTTTCCCTTTTTTTTTTTTTGCGATATCACTGTTTCTGTCCAAAACGGCTGCCATGCCCCACGGCGAAGCGTTACCATGAAGCATGCCCCCTTTGTTCGACCCAGGAAAGGGTCCCTCCCTTCCCCCTTCCTCGGCCAGACCCCACCCCCAGATCTTTTTTTCGACGTTGTTTGTTTTGTTTTTTATGAGATAGTATTTTTTTCTGTGGGCCCGCCTTTCGAGGTCCTCCTTTCCCAAGGGGCCGTAGTGCTAATCTGTTCTGGTCCCAGTTCGCGGGTTTTGAAGGACCCCCCAAGTTCCTGTCCTCCTTGCTTTTCCCTTGGAATAGGGTAAGGGTCTACCCCTTATTTTCGGGGAAACCATGCCTTTCATTTTTCACCCGAGTTTCCGTGCCGCTTAGTAAAGTAGGTTCCCTCTTCCCCTGTTGTGCTGATGTACCGCGGACCCCCCCATTTTTCCCCTTGTGTTTTTTAACCTCCACCCACGAAGTCTCGGGTTGGAAAAACCTTTTTTACTGCGGAAGATTTCCCGGTCCCTGCTTGTTGTCCGGTGGGTGGACATGCTCCCCTTTGATACAGCTCCACAGGGAGCGCCGGTTCTAGGTTTAGTGTTGACTCCAAAACCCCCTTCACCTTTTTTTTTTTTTCTTTATTATTCCGGGTGGTTGCGTCCTTCAGTACTGAGAGATTCACCTTCTTGGCGACTTCTCCCCCCCGCAAGCACTGGTCTTCTATTCTTCCGCCCATTTGGCTGATCGCTTCGCTTTTTTCTTTTTTTTTCCGTTTTCTGATGAGGCACTTCGCCTCCGCTCATGTCCCCCCCCCTGACCCATCCGAAGAGATCCCCTGACCTTTACCTTTCAGGTCCTTCTTTTCAAGCGATTGGGGACCTTAATGCTGAAACGATTCCGATTAAGCCGCGGGCACCTCTTTTATCCTCCCCTCGGTTATGCCGCGTCCTTGCTCGATTCCCCTGCGCTCCGCGCCCGGTTCACCGGAAAGCCCCTTTGAAAGTTCCATTTCACCCCCTCGGGAATATATCGAACCTGGTCCGGGTAGGTAGGGAGCCTGTCCTCCCCGTATCAGGTAATAACCCGGATTTTCGTTATTACAGGTCCTTGCGGATATCCCCCCAACTCCTCTTGGCTTTTGCGATGAAGGTCCCAGCCTTCGTCCTTTTGCTCACCCGTTTTTCCTTTTTTCCCTCTTTATCATGCAACCCGTGGTGGATGCGGCTCGACCTTTTTTTTTTGTTTCTACGTCCCCCCCGGCTCGTTCCATGTTCCCCTTTTTTTGGTTTCGCGTTTCTTTTTTTTATGACTCGATGGGTTCCAGTTTTTCTGCCCCCCTCACCCCAGGAATGGCGAGTGCCTCTTTATTGATTCCCCCTCCCCCCACCTGGAGTGGCTCCATCTTTGACGTCTTGCGTGGTCCGCACGTTCTATTCGAGAAGGGAGTCCTTTTTTTTTTCCTTCACTCTTCGGGATGTTAACCCTTTTTTTTTTGTACACCGGGATGTTGCCACGCCTGCCCCCCCTGACCCCTTACCGTCGTTCCGGCTCCTTCCCGCCCCCCCCCTTCCTTTTGTTGATGGCAACCCCCCCGCTCCCCCACCCCAGTGATCCGCTACCTCCCCAGATTTTTCCCCCTCTCCGTTCCCCCCTTCCCGGGGTGCCGGTTTTTGGTATTGCGCCTGATGCTCCATTGCCATTTTTCTGAGGAAGGCCGTTTAGATTCCTCCCCCCATTTTTTCGAGCTTTTTTTTTTCGAGTCTCTCTTTTTGGCCAGTGTTTCCAAGTGCTCCCACCTTTTTTTCTTCGCAAGCTGTCCTCCTTTCCTTGTTTCCCTTCCTTGCTGCGATGCGAATTCTCGCCCGCTGAGTTCTTTTCCGTCGTTTCCCTTTTCATTTTTTTCCTGGATCTCGTGTCCGACCTCCGGTCCCCTGTTTTTCTTTTTCGTCGGCACCCCCCAGGCCCATTTTTTTTTTGGTTCTTTTTGACCTGGCTGTGCGTTATCCCCCTTTTTTCACCCTCCCCCCCCCCCCTCCCTGAGGTTTTTTTTTGGTAAGTTCACTTTGATTGGTCCCCTCATTTTGTTCTTGGTCCTAACACAGTTACGGGGCGGTTTTTTCTTTTTTCCCCAACTTTCCGGAAGTAAACCTCCCCCTTTCTTCCTCCCTTCCCGCTTCAGATCGTTTCCTTAGTAGGTCTTTTCCCCTGGCTTCCGGCCGTCTCTTTTCCTTTTGACCTTTAGATGACACTTGGACAGCACTTTCCGGTTTTCTTTTTGTGGCCGGGTGCCCCCCGGGGGCTTCACCGGTGCTTTTTTCTTTCCCTCTATCCAACCTGCGCCAAAACGTAGTGAGATAGTGTTTTTTGAACCACTTTTTTTCCATCGGCGCCCCTGTTTTTTTTTTCCGTCCCCCCCCTTTCGTTTTTTTCCCATGAAAACCGGATTCTGGGGACGGTTTGGGTTTTGTGTGCCTTCCGGTGGTCCTGCCTCAGCCCCGGTCCTTTTTCTGTTCTCTTTTTTGATTTCTTTTTTTCTGAAGAGACAGCGGTCCTTGCTTACAGGCATCAAGTTTCCTGTTGCCCCCAACCCTTTGACCCCCTTTCCCCACGGATGGTTTACCCTGTGGAATTGGTTCCCGGCGGTGCCTTGGCATTGTTGTCCAAGTCACAAGTCTTCATGCCCGGCGGCCCTCCTCCTAATGTCCTTGCTCGGGGTTTACGTGCGTGTTTTACTGTCACAGGCCCTCTGGCCCCTTTTAGTTCCCCCCGGTAGCGCCAACTTTTCCCTTCGTTTTTGTTGCAGATTTCCCGTCTAGATGCCAGCCCCGCTTTCTTTGTTCCTCCGTGACCCTTATTGGGCCAGCTTTTCTCGGCGTTTTATTACCATGGTCGCGGTTCCCGTTCTTGCACGTCTGGGCGGTTTCGGGGTAGTTAAGATGGTT
>Ga0179593_1578847_pt1 | contig 15144 bp, 20 predicted proteins | sample CZODoug2_1_08_16_FD_185931 | JGI IMG/M metagenome (GOLD analysis project Ga0179593, IMG submission 185931) | Vadose zone soil fungal communities from Angelo Coast Range Reserve, California, USA - CZODoug2_1_08_16fungal (PacBio error correction) | ecosystem: Environmental > Terrestrial > Soil >... | reverse complement strand
CATCGTACCTATTGAATACCCCCCCCCCCCCTAAGCGAATTCAGGACCTTTTTTCCCTGGCAGTGAGTCGCCCGACCGAAAGGAAAGCGTCAATTTTACGTTCTTGCACCACCAATCTCCACCGTGCTGGCTCAGGATTCCTTTTCCCCCGGTCGTCATTTTCCGGTCGCCCACCCCCGCTCGTACGCGTGGGCCGCGTCCGCATTCCCCCGGCCCTGCTGACAGTTAGCCCAATTCTGTGTGGAAGTCCTTCCGGTCTGGCCCCACCGGACTCTCTTTCCTTTTTCTCCTTATCCCCAGATAGGGGAAAGATGATTCGCCTAAGGCATGGGTGACGGTTTTTTGTCCCGTTATCACCGTGTTGTGTCTTTAGTCCCCCCCGTTTGTTGTTGCTCTCTCCCACTGTTGTATGCCTGGTCGACCAAGTTTCCACCTGATTTCTCTGTTGAAATGACGCCCGAGCTTTTTCCTACCTGATCCCTCCCCCATTTTTGTTTTTCTTTTTTCGACAGCCCTGGGTCAAATTATGCCGCTGATGCAGAGGTAACGTTCTTTCGTTCCCTGCCCGCGGGAGTTTATTTTGGAGGTTTTGCCCTGTCTCCTGTTGGTAACACCGTATCAACGCTTTTCTCCTTCCCCTGGTCCAGGTCTTTTCTTTGCGACCCCCCGCCCAAAGGCTTGTCTTTGCCATCCCATTGTGCGAGGTGCTTCTGTCCGTCCCCTTTGCTTTGGAGACCAGGTGAAATTTCACCTCTGGCTGGGTAAGTTCTCGCCCGTCGTCCTTTCCCCAATCTGACCTTTCCCCACCACCCCTTTCTTTTCGATGCCCCCCGGTGGAATAACGACGTTCATATTTGTTTTCAACAGTCCCTTGATGATCGGAACATCGACTTGAACTACGACTGTCCTCTCCCGAGCCCCCTGGTTTTTTGTTTTACTGGGTGGCAGTGTTTCTCCCCAACTGGGGACCGGTGATGACCCTGTGGCTTCTTGACCCTTTCTTTCTTATTCAATTTCCCGCACGAGGCCGGGGCAGTACAGTTACGCCAAGAAGACATTTTTTTGACCTCTGTCCGACGGTTCTGTGATGGCTCGATGCAGGATCCGCTTTTTATTCCTCCTTTACTTTTGGACGAGGTCCCTGGTTTCGAACATCCTGAATCTCTCTCCTTTTCCCTACTCCCCTGGTTTTTGTCGCATCTCACTCTTTTTTTTTTTCCCACAAGTACATGTCGTGTTCGATTCCCATAGGAGCCCTTTGAAGAACAAAGACTTCCGCGAACCCCAGTAGGGCTCCCCCAAACAGTTTTTACGATCGTGATTGGCCTATTCCCCTGGTTCCTTGTTATACTTTTCCCCCTTTGAGGTGTTTTTTGCTACCTTGAATACCCCAAAATTGTCACCTTTTCTCCATCCACCGCCCCGTTCCTTTGAACCCTGTTGGCCCCCTGCAAGCTTTCTCGGGTTCGTCTGTTCAGGAGTCGTCTTTCTCTTCCCCCTCCCCCAACCACCCGTCGGGGGACTATGTTGAGTGTTTAGTCTGGGGCATTCCCCGATTTTGGGGTTTTTTTTCTTCCCCCCTTATGGTGACCCGGGACTTTTTGGAGGGGACTGAACCCAAAGTACATTTCGCTGTCTCCCCCCTTTCCCCCTCTGAGGGGCGAAATTCCTTTATTTGTGTTTCTGAACAGGACCTGGCCTTCGTTGAGGATTTTTCCCCTGCATCCTCCCCTTGCTGGGTCGCCGAGAAAAAGCCAGGTGTCGCCTTACCCCGGAGTCACAATGTGATTTGTTCTGATTTCCCCACCCCTTCCGAACCGGCCAAACATCCGTACCTCTTTTGGCGATGATCAAGCCACGTCTTTTCTACCTTCCCTCATGACTTTTCCCCCCCAGGACTGGGAACCAGGAAGGTCCCTCGGTCCCTCTCTCCCGACGACAATCACTCGCAGGATTACGGGTTAATCCAGGCGATTCGGCTTTCGGACCCCGCCCTCCTTCTTCGTTTTTTTTTCACGACCCTCTCAATTCCAAACGATCCTTTTTTTCTCCCTTGTAGCCCCCCGTCATACCCCTCGGGGTGAATTTCGCTTTTCCGACACTTTTTTTTTGCTACCATAGCTTGGATAAACCTCTGCCACCCCCATGGTTTTTTTACGCTTTTTTCTAATATGGGTCTCCTCCTGCCCTCTATATTCGCCGGACTCTTGGCAGCGATTGTTTTTTTCTGATTGTCAGGTAGGTTTTGCTCCCTTTTTCTATTCCGAAACGGCCTTATAGCCGGAGCCTTAGGGACAGAGATGTTTCTCTCCCTCAGGGGCCTCCCCCCGTTTGCCGGCCCTCTTTTTGAACGATTGTGATCTGGAGCACACGTTTCGTCTCCGTTGCACTCTCTCTTGTCGACATTCCCCGACAATTTCGCCGAATTCTTCGTCTAGGGGTCAAAAGCTCGTATCTCCTCCGACTTTTCTCGTGTTTTTTTCCACAATTTCTTCCTTTACCCGAACTTGGAGCGAAATTTGTCAACCTTCAAATTTACGCTTCCCCTTTCGGGGCGTATGTTCCCCCCGATTTCTGGTGGCCGCGAGGTTTCTTCTGTCTTCCCCCCCTTCCCTTATCTTTCCCCCCTTGCTCAGTAGGAAAAAATTTTTTTTCCGTTGGGTGGATGGAAACGGGGTTTGTTCGGGTTTTCCCTTTTGTTTTTTGCTTGAAGCTTCCCTTACAGAACCCCCCCCCTGGACCCATATGCACTCAACAGGTTCTTTTACTGCAGTGACAGTTCTCCATTTTAGGCATCGCTCTATCCCTGCCCCAACTCTTGGTGTCCCCCCCCATGCGACTTTTGAGTGTGTGTAACCAAGTAAATGTGCTGGACTCGTTTTTCCCCGTTTTTTTGCACCTTTTCCTTTCAGAGTTCCTGAGGGTTTCCGGAATGTCAAGTGTGGTGACTTTTTTTTCAAATTTGGTTAGACAGTTCGTGCTAGTTCGCGTCTTTTTTGGACCCCCTCCCGCAGGCTCGGAGCAGATTGAGGACCAGGCGGCTTTGTCTTCTCTTTCTCTCCCCCGGAGGAGACGTCGTTTCCCCCCCCCCAATCCCTGCCGAGACAAACTTCCCTTTTTTTTCCCCCTCCAGACCTTCGACCCGTCTTCCTCCTCGAGGTGATTTCCCCAGTTCAGTTGTCATCGAGCCGTCCGCTCCTGAGATTCTGCTCCTGTTTTGTGTACTGGACCCTGGTTTTTGGACTCGTTGTCCCTTACGGGACCTACAACATTGGTAATCGGCTCATTCCCCGACACCCTTAAGGCCCTCAGCCTGGTATCGTAGGAGGGGGTTTTTCTTTGAGCACCCCGCTCTTTTTCGTAATTTTTTTTTCTTGCTTTTTTAGTTGTCCCCCCTTCTCTAAAACTCATTTGTTTACAAAAAGCGGTTGGGACTTTTCCGGTATTGTAATCCCCCGTTATTCTTTTACCTCTTTAGCTCTTTTCCAAGTGTCCCCCACACAGCCAGACCACCACCCAATACGTGTACCGACCGGTTCTCGTCCCCCCCCCCTTTCAACATTTTTGCTCACGCCCCTCGTCCGGCGATTTTTCTCCCCCTCTGAATGGCGCACAAACACTTCATCTTCGGGATTTTCTCCATGGTCCCCCCGGTTTGCAAGGCCCGTGTTTCCCCCCCTCCGAACTTTTTTTCCCAGTTGATCAGTCCCCGCCGAAAGTTTTGCGACCTGTAACCTTTCTTTTTTTCCTCTATCCCCAGACGTCTTCTTCCCATCCCCCCTCCTCACCCTAGTCCAATAGACCTCTTGCCAAAAAAGCTGCTGATTTTTCCATCTGTCCGTCTCCGGATTTTTTTTTTCCCGGCCCCCCCCCCCCCACCCAGGGTCCCTTTCCTTTCTTCCCCCTTTATGAGAGGACTATTGAAGTTCAGTTTTGTCTTAATCCCGGCGTCGCCCCTCACCCTCGCCCTCCCCCTTCCGACGATCTTTTCTTTCGACGACAGTTGGATATCTCTCTCTTTTCCTACTCTTTTGTTGTTTTTTTGATTCTCTGCTTTTTGATCGTCTACTCTGTCGTTGCTCTGTTATTTTCTTCCGGACCGCTGATGGACTTTTAACGATCGCGGACACCCCTGTCCCCCCCTGTCCCCGTTGTCTGCCTTTTTTTTTTTTTTTGCCTCCAGTTCGTTCAAAATTTTCAAAAAAGGGGTTTTTTTTGGTGACGGAACTTGTACCTAGAAGACTTGTTGTTTTCACCTCTCCCCCCCCTCCTCAGATTTTTTCCAGTATGGTAGATTTGTCTTGATGGGAGGAGTTTTTTCTTTCCTTGATTTTTTTCCCAGCGCGCGTCCCAATCGTTGGAGCCCCCCTGCAGGCGCCCCCCCTTTCCTTGCTTCTTACGTGGCTCTTTTCTTCTGGCACGTCTTGCTTCGTTTTGCCACTGTAAAGGGTCCCTCCAACGCAAGATATTCCACTGTGTTTTGTTGCTCTTTTTTCCCCCCTCCTCTGGATATTTTTCCCTAGGTCCGGTTGTATACCCCCCGGTTCTCCTGGATCACAACGACCGTGGTAGGGAATTTCGGCGGTGTTCCCCATTCCCCATTTTGTTAAACTTTTCCCTTTTTTTTGCAGTTTTCCCCTATACGGAAGTCTCCCCCCTATTTTTTAACCGGTCTGGGTTGTGGAGACTGGCGCAAACCGACGGACCTCTGCCCTTCTTTTGATCCCCTTTCTTTTTGTTTTTTCCCCAGCCTCCCGGGCCATTCCCCTTTCTGATTGGCTTGTCGGTTTATCGAGATCCCTGAGTCGCGGTCTTTTCCCGTTTTCCCGAACCATTTCCTTGTGGGGTTGTGGTAAAAAGACTCTTTTTCCGGGATGTGTCTACCATTTGCCGGATTCCTGTCTTTCGACCTTTCCCGATTCCTTTTTGTGGTCTTTTTTTCCTAAGTTTTTGTTTTGCTTTCTGGGGGTGATTCCCAGGTGTGTTGTAGACTGCTGGCCTGCTTTGTGGCCGTTCTCACTTGTCCCTCTCCGTCATTTTTTCCCCCTTCCTCTCTGATCTTTTGGTTTTTATGGACGCGGCACCGACGGGACGGCACCGTGCGGCCGGTCCCTTCTTCTTCTTTCCACTTTTTCTTTTTTGAGCTTTCCCCCTCCTGGGCTACGAAAACCTGGCATTTCGTAGCGGGTGAAGACTTTTCATGGAGGTTTCGTGAACGTCATTTGGTCCCTTTCTCTCTCTAGTTTCCTCCAACCAAATGAAACTTTTCCCTACCGTCCGTTTCGTGCTAGGTCGTTGAAGGTGGAGGTACTGCTCTGAGGTCCTTCTTTGAGAACCACCCCCCATCCATGCTCGCAGACGTTTTTACTCCCAAGCCCCCAACCCCGGAGGTTCTCGACTAATTTTTTTCACTGTTACCAGTCCGTACCTCCCGTAGCGTCGTTTTCGGCGGTTTCTTCCTGATCCCCCCCTTCGGCCGACGCGGTAAAGTTTTGGACCCGTTGGGTTTTTCCCCCCGCCTCCCTTTCCTTTCGTGGTCTCTCCGTCCAAAATCGTTGGGTCCATCTGGCACTGAAGATTTGGGGAGGAACCCTTTAGAAGATCGTTTGTTTTATCTTCCCAAGCTCTTCTTTTTTTGTCCGGTTGGAAGGCCCACTAACCTCTTCCAACCGTGCTGTGTCAGGCCCTCCAAAAAAGAGGGGCCTGCGTCCCCCTTTGCGCCCCTTTTCCACCCCCCAGCTTGCTCTTTCCTCGCGTTGAAGGCTCTCTAACCCTTTGACCCTGATGAAGGTCCCCAAGGATTTCGAGCCAGGATCCTCTGACCCCCCCCCTCGATTTTTGACCCAGATTCTTTCTCGAAGAGTCCCTTTCCCCCAAAGGGTTCCCAACAGACTGTGGGGGGTTGTATCACTTCCGGGGAGTCCAACCCGTTTTTTTTTCCTGTCCTTTTTTTTCTTGGCTTTCTCTTCGTGTTCGACTTCTCCTGGTTTTCCTGACCCCTACTTCCCTTTTGGCTAGTCAGTCTGATCCGGAGGGACTTTAAAGTCTTTTCCTTTTGTCTCCCTTGTTTCTCCCTTTTCCCCCCTGACCTTTTCGGTCCTCCGTTCCTTCCCCCAGCTTTCGTCTTTTGCTGGAATCGCCATGTAGTTTCCTTTTTTTCGGGCTTTTTTTTTCCGGTGTGTTTGTCCCCCCCCCCCCTTTTTTCCCGGACTTTTTTCCCGTGCTGCCTTGTCTTCGGCTCACTTCCGCAAAGGCTACTTTTGCAGGACATCGTGCGTTCCTCCCCTTTTTTGCCAGGTTTCCCAGCCTTTTTTTTTTGTCGGCTTTGTGGTCCCCGTTTACCACGGCTGCTTGGTCTCTCCCCTTTTCCTCCTTGACACCCCTCCTCTTGGGCCCCTTTTTACAAACGCCCTCGCCGGTCAGTACCTTCACAACCAACGTGCTTTTTCGTGACCACCCAACACCCCAAACCCGATCCCCCTTTTTTTTTTCCGATCCCCCCCCACTACGAGACCCACAACGACTATTCTACCAATTTTCAAGAACAGTTACAATCCCCACCACTAAGGAACAAAAACAGTGGAGGGCGAACTTAGGAGTGTACAAAAGACACACCCCACCACACCAAACCCCGCGCCGCAGAGACCCTATGCTGTCTCAAGTCCGGTGCTGCCGGGGTTTCCCGTTTCCGCACCGTCCCAGTCGTACGTTCCCCCCTCACACAAAGGACTTAGAAGAGGGCATCTTAGCGTTGGGGCTCTTGTTTTGTTCCTTCTATGGTTTTTTTCCAATGTTTTTCTCTTCCTTGACGGGTTCTGAAAACTCGTGTGGATTCATATCCATAATAACTCCGCTGTTTTTCTTTCTGAGTGATTTTTGAACCTCCTAGTCAACGTTCTTTTCCTTCCGCTGCCTCCTTTTGCAGAAGCTACACGACCAATGGGCTCTCCGATGCCTTTTCTCTGCTTGGCGTGACCTTCCTTCCTGGCTGGCTTGACTTCCCTTGTAGTGCTCCACCTCCGCGGTCTTAGCAACCTTCCTCCCCTTGACTCTCACGCGCAAAACGGAAAAGATTGGGCAGGATCTACTCCCCTCTAGATGTCTCTTACGTTTAGATAATTGTTCTCTGCTTTCGTCTTTTTTAACTTTTTTCCAATTTCTTTTGATTTTTCGATTTAGTCGACTAGACGATGTTGGTCATAGTACCCTTGATCCCCGCTTCCCCACCCATGTAATTTTCCCTTGAGTGTATTTCAATCTTCCTCCTCTTGATCTTTACTCCCTCTCTGAACCCGCACTTTGTGGGCCATGGTGAGGTCTCCTGATTTTCTGTCCTGGCATGTTCATAGCATTGTTTTTGGAGTCCGACTTTTCACGTCTTCTGACAGCCCTTTTCGTTTTTGCCGCTGGCATCTTTGTTGACCACCATCTTGACAAACCGCTTACTTCTGACCTCCTCCGTCCGTTGATGCTTAGCAACGGCTTGTGACCCGACCCCTGCTGTTTCCGTGCCTTGTTCCCCTCCCGTTCGCAAAAAAACCTTGGACGTAAACAGAGGATGTTCTCTCCCTTTTTTTTTTGGTTGGGTGTGTGGTGGGGTTTCTGACGTGTCTGTACGTTTTGAAGTAACCGATGATGTACTTTAAATCTGTCGAACGATACACCTTCTGTCTGAACGTTGGCCTTCCCTCCCTTTAAGGTTATGTGACACACTAGTTAAAATTATGGATCCCCCATCTTTCTGGGTTCCTCCCGTCCCTTACGGTGGGCTTCTGCTTTGCGTTGTCCTGCTTTTTTCCGTTCCCCTATGTCTTCCGAACCTTAATCCCTGTCTCTGCTCTTTCTCGGGACGTCTTCTAGATGCCGGCTTTTTAGGTCCCTTTTTGTTTGGTTTTTTTTTTGTTTACCCAGTTGTCGGTCAAGGCCTTTGACGAGCGCATGAGCAGCAAGTTGGCGGTCCCGCTTTTTCAACTTTCGGTTCTTCCCTCTTTGTGATTTGGAACAGCTCAGGCGCATATCTTTCTCGTAGTTCAAGGACTTCTATGGCTGCCTCCCCTTTTTAGTTGGTTTCTCCGCACCCCACCTTTTTTTTTCTCAATGGTCGAAATTTTAATTGGGACCAACAGTCACCCCCTCCTTCTTATTTTGCCCGTTTTTTTTTTTGCCCGCTGCCTTCTTCCTTTTCTTCAACCTCCAATTTACTGGACATTGCGAAGTTATTTCGCTTGGGTACCAGAGGATGGACCGTCGCGGTGTTCGTTTTTTTTTTACTGACTGTTTGCCTTTCTTGTTGGGTTACGCTGCCGCGGTCCGTTCCTCAAGGTCCCCGACGCACTCACCGGTTTTGGCAGTGCAGTGTCATTTTTTGCACTCGCCCTATATCTCGTGCCATTCTTTGGGAATTTTTTCCTTTTCCTTTCGTTTGGCCACCGTACAAATGAACGTACCGTCCTCACCCCTTTCCCCTTGTTTCTTCCCCTGAAAGGTCTTGGCAAATTTCCCATCGTTGCCTGAATATCGGGTTTAACGTCGACGTCCCGGAGCGCCCCCGCAGTTATCCCCATCCCTCTCGCTCGGAATCCTCTGCAACATCCCCCCCCCGGTCGTAGTTTGAGTTCGACTGGTCGATGTGCCCTACGGCACAGCTTCATCGACCCATGTAACTCCAGTCCCCCCCCCTCCCCGGCCCCCGGTTCAAGGCGTCAGTCCTTCCCCCCCAGGTCAGTTTGTCAGCGAATTTCGTGACCCCCCCTGATTTTTTGTGCGCTTCCTTTTCCAAACCTTTGAACCTTCTTCCTTGGTATTTTCCAACTTGTGGGGGTGTTAAACTTCTGTGTCAGCCTCTCCTCACTGCGCTTTTCGGCTTCCCTCGTAACACGACTTCCCACCCTCAGCCCTTCCTTTTGTCTTATTTGTCTTTAGAGACCAGGGGTGTTGTCGTGTTGACCTACTTTTTATCGGCTTCGCGGTTTTGCGCATTCTTCCTTTTCCCTGGTTTTGCCAAGCGGGGGTTTCCTTTTATCCAAAACCTTTTTTTTTGCACGCCCCCCCCCCCGTTTAACCCTTACAATCTGAGGGAGCTTTTGGATAAGCTGGACAACCTCCAATTCCCTTTTTTGCGACCCTTTGTAACTGGTTTTCTTCCACCCCCCACTTGACTCTCTTTTATAAACCCGCGTGGAGGCTGGCGCGAAGGGCTCACATTTTCGTTTGATTCCCCGCAGCACTTTTTCTGCATTTTCCCGACCTTTTCCCCACCTGCTTTTTTGTGGCCTTTTTTCCCACGCCGGACAGTTTTTCCCCCCCCTGCACTTTGGACTTTCTGGCCCCTTATCCACGGCACCTCGCGGAGCAAACCCACACCCACTCCCCCACGCTTTTTTTATACTGATCCCCCCTGTCTTGATGTGGGCCTACGTCGTCCCACCAGGAAGGCTTCTAGTTTGGCAGTTCGGCACCCCCAAAACTGCGGCCATTGCCCCCTTTTCCTTCCATGTCCCCTCCCTTAGTCTTTTTCGTTAGTGACTTTCAGACAGGTTGGTTGTTCGGTCTGACCTACCTCGACCTGATTCGAACTGTTGAGCGCAGCTATCTCTCCTTTCTTTTTTTTTCTTTTTCTCCGTTGTGTTTCCAGAGGCTTTTCAGATTAGAGTGAATTGTCGGCGTATGGATTGTCGGCCGGCTTGCTCTCCACCCTTCCGATCTAACCTGGCTCCACAGGCAGAGGGGGTCGAATTCCGGTTCCTGTCCCCCCATGGAACTTTGGGGTCGGTTTGCCGACTGAAAACTTCGTTTTTCAGTCTGGTAGAGCGTTCCCACAGCTTTTGTTTTTCAAGTAGGCGATGGTTATCGTGTGGAGGCGGTCCTCCTCTGTGTGGAGTTGTTCCCCTTTCAACCCGCAGTAACCCCTTTTGAGTTCATGTGCCCAAGCTTTTTCACCTCTTGCGTGGACCCCTTGTGGATTTTTTTCTTTCGTACTTAAGGTCAATTTTTATTGCTCACCGCCAGAAGTGTTGTGCTCTCTTCACGGACTCTTTTGATGTGCCCGAGTTTTTTCAGTCCTGAAGTTAAAGTGTTCTACCCGGTTTTTTCTCTTTTTCGGACGGTTCTGTTGTTCTTCTTTCTGCTGTTGTCAAACTAGACATTGTGGATCAAATCCCTTTACTCCACTGGGTTTTCAAGTTTTTTATGGACCCCCTTCCCTCAAACTGTTTGTACCACGTTGGGTTTGGTTGATTTGTCCTTGCAAAATTTTCTCCTGCCGTCCCTTCCTTGGGTGGTCCGCTTCCATCACCCGCGGCTTTTGTCTCGAACCCTCACGTCTCCTTCTTTCTGTTCCTGACAGTGGACTTCTACGGAGGGTGGTTTGGTTTGTTGTGGTTGGGTTTGGGGGGGGGTGCGCCGTCGTGGTTGCCGGACAAACCCCCTTTTTTTTCACCCTTTACTGAATCCCCCTTCTTTTGATCCTTGTCTCTGTTTCGCCCTTTTTCTCAGACCCCCCCCCAACAAACCACCCCCGATTTTGCTTACATCGATTCTTGTTCTTTTGTAACTTTTGGTATTCCAAGATTTTTCCCATCCGTTTCTTTTTTTTTCTTGTGATGTTATTTTTTCTTTGACTCCGTATTCCCGGTGTTTTGCGGCTGGCAGGGATTAATCGATTAGTTCTTCGGGTTCCTCCGTTCCGCACCTTCTTTTTCTTTCTTTTGGCTTATGGTGCCTGTTCCACCCCGCGCCGGGACGGTCTAAACTCTGGGACGTCGGGACGTTCGAGATCAAGGAACCCTTTGGTTTTTTTTTGACAGGTTTCTACCTTGATTTTTTTTCTCTTTCTGGGGTTTTCCTGGCCAGTTATATTGACGGTAACTCTCCCGTCGTCGCTTGAGGGGACCTCTCCTCACTAGCTATAGTTTGGTTTCCCCTCACACTTCCACCGTTTCCTTTTGAAGTTTTTTTTCCGTTTTCTAAGGTACATCTCTACCCACCCCCCGTCCGTCGCGTGTACTGCCCCCGACCGCACCTTGATTCCATCTCCTCCCAATTCCCCCCTTTCCAATGAGCCTTACTTACAGTTATTCCCCCCGTCGCGGCTTGGGGCCTGACGGCACTCCTGCCTCATCCTTTAAAGTCCTTTCCCCTTGCCGCAACCGTTTTTCCTGTTTCCCAGGACTTTGGCGATCCCACTCCCCCCCCGATGTGCGTTGTCCGACCAATTGAAGTTCTCTGTTCAGGAACCCCTGATGTTTTGATGTCCGTTTCCCAATCCTTTTCCTCCTTTTGGAATTTCCCGTGCCTTGCACCACACGGCCACTTGGGCGGCTGTGCCGCTCGTTCCCCCGTCTTTTTCTCCAACTTTTTCGGCGCCCCCCCCTCTGCCTACAATCTGGATGGGTACGTTGAGGTCCATGTCGAAAGTAACCTGACCCACTGTTGTCGTCCCTCTTTTCGGACCACAATTTTTTTTTTTTTCGATGCCCCTGGCCCGACGAGTCTCCCTGTCTACCCACACAAGATCTTCTAGCTTCTCCCCGAGCTGGACAAGTTTAATCTCTCTTTGTGCGTAGTTTCCCCACTTTTCTTTTCTCTAGACTCTCCACCCGTTTAGATCTGGTTCGACAAGTCTTTTTTTTTTTTTTTTACATCTGTTTTCTTTCGTTCCCCCTGCCTTTCGTCCCCTAATGTATTTTTCATGTTGGGGACCCCCCTTTACATTCTGCTGGTGTCTTTCGAAGGTTTCTCCTACCAAGGCCTTTGGCTTTCCTTCAGTCTCCGGCCAGTGATACCACTCCTCCCCCTCGGGAACGAGGGGTAGTGGCCATTTCGCCCTTTTTTTCAATTCAATGTCTTTTTTTTTTTTACAATCTGTCCCTTGCTTTCTGACAGCGCAGCTGAGTTTTGCAGGAACATTCTCGATACTTCTTGGTCCAGTTCCTCTGAGTTTACCCGGTACATTTTCTTTTCGACAGTCTCCTTTTGAATCACGCTGGGTTATTGGGTAAGGCTTCACTTGTCCCTTACCCCCGTCAGATTGACCACCCCACTCTTCCCTGGCGTCTCCGGTGACCCCGAAGCCCCTCGCCTTTTGGGCCCTTCTCAGATCTCGATAAAACTGCTCTACTAAGCTTTTTGAGTCAAGATGCATCTTCGGCGACTTGGCCCCCCCGTATTCTTCTCCTTTTCCCTTTTCATGGTCTGTCCATTCCCCCTTCTGTGGGTGCAGGTTATGGAGCAAGCCAACCAGCATTGAGGAATCGTCCCCCCCGGTTTCGTATGTTTTCTCTCTTTGCTCGTCGTCCGTTTTGATTTCGCTCTTTCTATGGTTCCAGATTTTCTTTATAAATTGTGTGACGAGTTCCCGGTTGAATGATCTCTACCTTCCTCCTCAGTGTTTGTTTTGTTTATTTCGATCATTTCACTTTCGTCCTTTACTGTGAGCTTTCATGACTCGAGAGTCCGGATTGAAGACTTTCCGAAGAAGTAAGCCACCCCGCCAAGGCTTCTCTGACGGATTTTCTTTTGATTAAGGCTCTTCTTGTTCCTCGATTCCTTTTTGTTCTTAATTCTTTTTTTTTTAACCTTTCAAAGGACCTTTTATCCAACGTTTTTAAAAACCCGAAGGCCTCTGGCCTCCTGATACTCTATTTTTTTTTTTTCATAAGGGTCCTTTTAGTAGGGACGAGATAGTATTTTTTTTGTTTCTTCTTCATAGACAGTATATGGGCCACAGTTTCCATTTTTTGGTGATTGGCGTAGGACATTTTCCCCCTGAGATTCGTGCCTCTCGTTGTTGTTTTCCTATAGTTCCTTGTTTTTGTTTCCTTTCCATCTTTCCCTCTTTTTTTGCTTCGATGTTTCCCCGTTCCCTCCCCCCGCGTGAGAGGGCCCCCCTCTCGCTTACGTTTTTGGTTTTCTGTTTCTTTCGAAGTGCGGCGGTCGCCGCCCGGCGTCCCCTTTGTACCTTCTTTCAATTCGTGTTTCTTGGCAGAGTCTTTGTTTTTGAACCCCACTTTTTAGACCAGTTTACCCCCCCTGACTCTTAAGCCCGTTTTGTCCTGCCTGAATTCACTTCTCAGCTTTCAGTTCGACCTTCTTGGTTTTTTCTTCCCAACTTCTAACTACCCCCGCATATTTCCGGTACTTTCTAGGGGTGCGTAAAGTGCAGGTAGTAGTAACCTATATGTTCCCTCTTTGAGATGGCTGGGCAGTCGAAAGTGTTGGCCTCCTCGCCCTGTGTTGCTTGTGATTTGCCAAACAGTTTGGCCCCTTGGGCTTTCTTACTTTTTCTTTTGCCCGAGCTTGCGCTCCTCCGTCCCGAGGAATCGTCCGGTGTTTCCTTTCCCCCATGTGTGTCTCGACCCCACTGGAGTAATTCCCTTTTCAGGGTTTTCATTTGGACCCTGTTCCGTGGCCTTGTAATGCTTGAGTCGGCCGATCTTTTTCCCTTCTTTTTTTTCCCCGTTGACTCGTCATGCATGACGACGCTTGACTGCTTCCCTGATTTGGTGGAGCCTGACAAGGTTGGGTTTTTCTTTGTGAGAATCCCTTGGACCCCTTCAGCGCTTTTCTCGTTAGGGTTGTTTTCATTATCTTAATTAATTTTTTTTTGTGATCAGGTAGAGACACTTATCTTCCCATGAAGAGTTGCGGCCGGAACCCAACCAAGTCACTTCTTTCCTTGTTTTTTCTGTTTTGCCCCCTTTGCAGGGGGCCGGGGTCCTATTTCGTCGTATCCAATTCTCTTGGACAACCCCTTTCTTTTTTTTCATTTCTCCTTTTTGGTTTATTGGTTGTGCACTTTGCCCTTCTATGGCCAGAACTGACGGTCTTGGGTTCTCTCTCTTTTGGCCGTACCCGTCCACGACCCCACTCTCTTAGTAACAACACACTTTCCCCCAGTGTCCAGCACCCTTCTATTATCGAGTGCCCTGATTCGAGCCCTACACTCATGGTGCGTTCTTTTAAAACATGTCCCTTCCGACTGGTCACCACCGCTAGCCGTTCTCCATCTCCCGTATTTTTTTCCCCCTTGAGTGTGATATATGGAAGTCTTGGACTTCTGGCTTACCGTCCCAGGGCTTTGCGGAGGCCTTTCGCTCTTCTTTTTTTGCCAGTTTCCATTTGTGTTTTTTTTTTTTTTTTTTTTTTAAAAACGGCAGCTTAGTTTTTTTTCAGCGCACTCGTCCCTTCTCTACTCCCCTTTTTCCAACTTAGACCCCCCCACCCCATGGCTTCTGGTTTCTGGTCACCCCATCCTTTAACATCGAACGTAGTTCAGGATGAACCGGACGCTTACCCCTAAGTTTTTCCTGTCCTTCCCCCCCAGTGTATTCTATTGATCGAAGTAGTTCTTCCTTCTGTCTAAAGCCGGCTCTATTCCTTGGTTTCCCAACGGTTTTTTTTGAAGTTTCCATTTTCCGTTTTTCCCTGGAATTATAGTCTCTTCTTACCAGTCCAATGGACCTTTCGTGCCGCGACTGTCTCGTAGGCTTGAGCACCCGGCCTGCGCTCAGTTTTTTTCCCTCGTTTAACCAGCTCGCAGTCGATTCGCTTTTTGCGCCAGCTTCACCACACTACCTTTGACCCCACCTCTTTTTTGACTTCTCCTTTTGAAGCTTTTTCCAGCCACTACCTTAAACCCTCAGGGTCTCTTTTTCCATTTCGCTAAATACAAACCCGCTCAAATTCCTCCCAGTGAACAGTGTTTTCAATCACCCTGTTATAACATGGACTCTTCTAACGAAACTTCAGCGGCTTTCAGGCGGACATTTTCTTGCACCTTCTTCGCCAACTGCATGGACGTCCGTCCGGTTCCCCCGGATTCCGTTCCCAACAGTACTTCTTTGGCGCTGTGCAGGACTCGCTTTTTCCTCGTCTTGTATAAACTCCGTTCTGAGTTTTCTCAGGCGCCCCCACTTTATCTCACATGTGCGACATAAACTTTTGCTTCCACCCCCACAAACTTTTGCTTTTTCCCTGACTAATGTCACCCCCCAGTCAGGCTTCGTGTGTTGCCTTAGGGAAACCACCCACCCTGGTTTGACTTTCCTTTTCATTTCTCACTTTTTGAACGGTCGGCCGTGGTTTAAGGATCGTTTTCATTAAAGTGTCTTCCCCCCCTTTTCTTCCCCGTTCCCCAATTTTGGA
>Ga0179593_1412623_pt1 | contig 15144 bp, 16 predicted proteins | sample CZODoug2_1_08_16_FD_185931 | JGI IMG/M metagenome (GOLD analysis project Ga0179593, IMG submission 185931) | Vadose zone soil fungal communities from Angelo Coast Range Reserve, California, USA - CZODoug2_1_08_16fungal (PacBio error correction) | ecosystem: Environmental > Terrestrial > Soil >... | reverse complement strand
TGGCCAGACGCCATTTTGCTTCCTCCCTCCCCCCTTTGGGTCGGGGCCAGAGATAGCTTTTTACTGCCCTCGCCTGTCTGCCGTGTCGTAGGACGCCGGGCGTCAGACATTGTTGTGAGCCTTTGTCGCGCCCACGCCTGTTGGCCGTCGCCGCACCCACGGGTAGACTCGTTGCAGTACCTGTTTATTGATACTCACGACAGTTCATCCCAACCCCTTTTTTCCTCGTGAATGTTTATCTTTTCCTTCCTCGTCGCGTGGCTGCCTCTTTTATCCTCCTTTTTGTTACCCTTTCTGTTCGTTTTGTCCTGCCCTTAGTTTTAGTTACTGAGACCCCAGTGGCCCGGATTTATGGTTGTTCCGCCCGGCAACCCTTGCTCCACCACACCAGCGGGACAGTCTTTCCACCGGCCGTGTTAAAATCTTCCAATTGGACCTTGTACGCTTGAGGTTGCCCTGTCCTTGCATGTGCACCCGGTCGTTTAGCTGAGCTGAGATGCTGCCCAAAATGGGTCCGTTTTCCCTTTTTTCCCTTGCCCTTCCTTCTTTGTTGTGGGATAGAGATTCTGCTTCGCTTTCCCTTCGCTCTCCCTTTCCTCATACTTACAGTTCCCCTGCCGTATTGATCCCACTTGGCATGCAGCGTTCGGGGGCGTAAGCATATGGGCCCCTTGCCCCTGGGTCCCGAATGGGGTTCGACCCCCAAGCAGCGAAGGCGCCATAGATGAATTATGTTTCTTCCCACGTGTAGATGGTTTTCGGGTCGGTGTAGTACGGCCCTTTCTGCTCGGGCACGCCTGCTTTTTACCCGTCCCCCCAAACCCCAGCACGTCATCGCATTTCCGTCGCCTGGAGGTTGCCACCTCCTTTACTCTCTGTTCTTTCACTTGTCCACCTCCGCGGGGGGATGGTCCTGTACTCGTTGCTGACTTTACGCAGTGTGTGCGCGGTTGCGTTGATGTTATCGTCCCCACCCTTAGTGATTCATGTCGCTCTTCGTACACCTGAACCACCCCCCATTTTTGCGTCGCCGCGTGTGGGTGTCCCTGCCTCCTTCCTCCGTGTCTGGGCGCTGCTGCGTGCTCCCTTCGTCGCCGACGGCCGCGCTTTATCCGTTCACTCGACGACCCGCCTTCGAGCCTCGCTAGGCCTCGCCCCTATTTACGACGTGGAGGGCCTTGATCTTTTCCCTTTTTTTTTTTTTGGCTTTTGCGTGACCTTTTTTTCGGTGGTTGGCCGTTCTGCTCTGAGGAGTTCATTGTTTTTACCTTGGCGACCTTTTGCCCTTCTACGGCTGCTTTCGTCGGCCCTGGCCGGCGCTCCTTTCTAGAGCGGTTGTGGTCCGGCTGTGCCTTTTTGCTTCGCCTGCCGTGCTTTCTCAGAACACGATCCCCTCGCGTTACTTATAAAATGCTCACCCCGTTCATACGTCTGTAAGCGTTTTCTGCCCGGGTCGTTATCCTCGTTCAACCCCGCGGTCCAGGATCACTCATCGCGCCCCGCGAGCCACTCGTACTTATGTGTCATCCCAACCTCCCCGAGCGCGTCACATCCCCGACGTACTTCCCGCCGCTCTTTCTCCGTTTTCCCACGAGCCTTCCTGTGGGCGTTTCCCTGGGAGGTCAGGCGAAACGGTCTCCGTCCTCTCGTCCCTGTTGTTCTGATCGGTTGTGTCGTGCCGGCGCCCATCTACCCCCTTTCCTTAGGCCCCGTACTATCTGCAGTCCCCCCGAGCGACGAGGCCTTCCCCCTAGCTGAAAAGGTCCACCCCTGCACCCGTTGAGGCGACATCGCCAGCACCTTGCATGCCTTGACGCTTTTTGCTTTTGCGCCCGCGCGAGTGAGGTATTCCTGCTATTGGATTGGCACTTAGCCTTTTTTTATATGCCTTTGGGCACCGCCCATTTCCGTACCCCGGTAGGGGCTTTCACGTGCTTTTCCACCCTCACGGGACTATATCCAGGGCTGTGGGGTCTCGATTTCCTCACGACGAGGCCCTGTTCTTAGTGTATACTTTTTTTTCATTCTATACGTCTTTTCTCGCTCGCTCCTGTCCGGTGGAGTGTCCGTATGACCATGATTCCCCCCATCCACCCTTAGTTATGCTCGGCTTACGTTCCCCCCTAGTCGCGGTACCCCCCCCATCTGGCTTTATCCAACACGATCCTTCAAGTGGTGTACCTTTTTTTTCCATGCTTGTCTTGGTGTTTTCCAGACCCCAGCCATTTTTTTTCTCTTTTCCGTTGCGTGGGTGCGATTTGGACCGTCGTACCGTCATTCTCGTTTCACCCCTTCTCATCCGCCTTCCGACCCGTGAGCTTCTTTGTCCCCCTTTTCTACCCGGTTAGAGGGACTTTTACAAATGCACGAATTGATTCCCTCCCTCTCCCCACTGTCTTACGTCGCTTTTCTTCAACCGTTTTGAGACGTAACTTCCGTTATCGGCTCGTTTGTCTCTTCTCGGCTAGGTGGCGGCTTGTCCTTCCTATCCTCACTTGATGCGACAAGCCTATCGGCTGCCCGCTTCTGCCTGCGCTTTATTTATCCTCGAGTACTACTTGCTCCTTCCGTAGCTCGTCAGTTTTCTTGCCGCGGTTGCTGACCGCACATGTTCACAAATAAGGTTGCCCTTGCCACCTTTTTATCTCTCCACGTTCCTTACATGTGCACGCGCAAGCCGCTTCTCCTTTGGGTAGCGTAGTCTAACGTGCGCCATTCCCCCCCACCCCCCCCCAGGCCTACATAGCGGGTTTTTTCCGTCAAGGGGGTAGCAGCTTCGCTGTTGTTGACGTTCACGACCCCTCGGTGTGCGCTTTTTTGTTTGGCTTTCCTTTTGTGATTTCCGCTGCTCCCCCTCTTTCCCTCGTGTTACTTTTTGGGTTGAGAAGCGGTGGTGCTGTGCTCATCCTTTTGCGTTTTGGGCTGATCCTCTTCTGCATGTCATGTATTCGAAGATTTCACTTGGATTTTCTCCCCTCCGTGGCCCTGTTTCTTTCGACGCTTCCCCTTTTTTGTTTGTCGGATGTCCCCCACCACCTTTACCCTCCCTGCTTTTTGCTCCCGAGGTGTTTATTGCGGTCCTCTCTTTGGGTTTCCATCGTATGTACAACCTCTGCTTCCTAGAATTTTTTCTTTGTTGCCGCGCCAGGTTGAACTTTTCCCTCTTTTTGATTTGGTGAAGAGACCCCGCGTTTTATTTTTTTGTTTCGACACGCCTGTCTTTCTCTCCCCCTGCCGGCTCAACGGCGAGTGCTATCCCCCCACCCATCCCAGAGTTGATTTGACCTAATGTTTCGCGCGGCCAGCCCATCTGTAGATCGCGACCTTCTCAGTCGTTTCCCGTTCGCGTGGTAGAACGAGCCCTTATTTGCCCCGATATGTCCTTTTGCACTCCTCCCCACGATGTCTCCTCCCCCCCCCCCCGTTTTTCTGAGTGCCCCCTCTCTCCCCCTTTTCACTTAAATGCACGATGTCCTCGACCCACACCGGCGATGCACTTGTGGAGACCCCCCCCTCTTCCACGACCGCCTTTGCTCGTGAACGTGGACCCCCAGTGAGTACCTCGGTTCCCTTTCCTTTCCTGCTGCCCGATGTGTACGCTTGCGTTGGTGCGTTTTCGTGAGCCAGCCGCAAGGAATGCTGCCTGGCGTCGTCCCTCACTATGGTGAGGGTGGTGGTTTTTTTATGTATTTTTTTGTTGTCGCCCATTCCCTTTGCTTACGCCCCTTATGTCTCTGTTCTTTGATCGGCGGGGCTCAGACGCCACTCCTGTCTACTTCATTCCCCCCTCCCCCTTATGAAGGCGGTGAGACACCGCCCCCTGTATTCAGCGATAGGCGTTTCTTTCCTTTTTACGAACCCTCCTGCTGCCTCTAGTGTCAGTTCGTGGTCATGCCTGTTCGCGCCCGGGGCCTCACGTGCCGATACCTCTCGTAGCCAGCCCGGCGCTGGCCAAGTCACTTGACTTTTTTTTTTTTAAAACTCATAACCCCCCCCTTTAGAACGGCCGCCCCGTCACTCATGCGCCGAGTGCCTGCTGCCTGAGAGTCCCTCCTTTTCCTTCTCGCCCGCCCACATCGTGTATGCTATCATACGATGCCGGTCCGGATTCGTCGCGATGACTTCGCTTTCTGTCCCGTTATCCGGCGTCGCGGAGTCTCAGAACAGCGGGGTTCCCCCGTACACCCCTCCCAATCCCGCCCCCCCCTCTGCTGATACGCTGCTCCCCTATGCCTCTTGTTGAATAGGTTCGATTTTTTTTTTTGCCACTCCCTCCTTTTCTGCTTTCTGGGGTTGCCGCTTTTTTTCGTCCCTCCTGTCTTTTTTTCTATCCCACTATAGCCTGTTATAAGCATCTGCCCGAGGTCTCCCCCCACTGCTTCCCCCCATGCCCCCCGAATTTGAACGTCCTAGTCGGGAATGTTTTTTTTCCCGACGTCCCCTCTGCCTCGCCATGGGTTCATTATACCTTCCCCCTGCTTAACACGTTCACTTCCGTCCCCCCCGGTTGTTACGTGTATTCAGCGATTCTTATGTGACCGTCACGAACCGACCCCCTATCTTCGGCCACTCGTACTGTTTGCTCTCCCCCCCCCTCTCGGGTTCGTCTCACGTTCTTCTCCCCGTTTCCCCTTTGTACTACGAGGCCGCCGGGGCCGTCGCGGGTTCGGACGCCTATATTGTTTCAGCTATGCGTCTTTTTTTTGTTGCCCGCTCACGCGCCGACATCCTCCGGCCGGATAGTCGCGACTTTTTCGCGCTCGCCCCCCCCGCTTCCCCCAGTTGTAGTCCAGCTTCGTTTACTTCTCGTTCACCCCTGCCCGAGCCGTTCGCTTCGTGCGTGACGGGCGCTATTGCCGCGATCGGCGGCGTTTTTCTCTTTTATATACCTCGATAGTACCGTTATGATCGAGAGTAGGCCCGGCGTATTTTGATCCGCTCGTGACCAGGTTTTACCATTTGCTTTCGACCCCCTTTCCAGCCGCCCTGTAGCGCTTCCGCACACCTTTCCCCCCTTACTCGTTCCCCCCAGATGACGGGAGAGTTAGCGCACTGTTGAGTGTTGGACCGAAGATCACGAGATCCGCTGTACTTTAGGGTTTTAAACGAGGTGCTCTCTTGAGGCTACCGGCGTCTCCGACAGTCCGCCGGCGCCTTCCCCTTGTGGGGAGTGTGTTTATTTTTATAACCAACTCGCCCATTACACTGTGCAGCCCTGTCCGTCCCCCCCGTTCAGAACCGAAGCTTGACATCCCCCACGTGCCCGAACTGACTCGTCACAACCCCCTTCTTTCCTGTTTCCCGAAGGCGCGGCTTTCTAGAGATGATGCCGTGCTTTGCTTTTTCCGTGGGAGGCTTCCGCCGTTCTCTCTTATACCTCGCAGGAGGATGCAGAGTGCCTATTTTTTTTTTTCCGCGCTTCTCCCCCATAACCCGTCTCTGTGTGCGAGCGATGCCACCTGTTTTATTTATTCGTCGACGAATACAGGACGCCTTAGATTTCAGTCGCGTGTTTTCCTCTTAGGGTTGGAAGAGGACCGTACAAGCCCACGGGGTTTTTGTACTTCCTTTTATTTTTTCGTTGCAGTTTTTCGCAGCCCGCGCCTTCCTTTCCTTCTTTTTCCCCCCCCACCTTTTCTCGCTTCGCTTCCTTCCCCATCCCGCGCGGTGAGCGTTGCTTACTGCCTAGTATCCTGTCTTCGTTTACGGCAGGTCCCCTTTCCTGCACGCCCAGGGCGATGCGAAGGTCAATAAGGCGCTCCCCAAGCGATACCATTTTCCCCTCTAAGGCGGTCTCCTTCGAAAGGGTCATCTTCCCAGACTTCTGTCCTCAAGCGTCACAGGTTTTTTCCTTCGTTTTGCTCCTAAGAGTCCCGATTGTTCCTCGTTGTCTTCCCTTTCCCCTCGGGTTCCTCCCCTCCGCAGCCGTCACCGGAGGCAGGCCCCCCTTTCTTACTTCGCGCGCACTTCTGGCTGGGCGGGTCGCGCCCTTTCGTCCCTTTTTCCACCTCTTTTTCCCGGTACTCAGCTTTCCCTTCCTTTATCCTTCCTGGGACTTCAAACGACGAATACCGCACGCCGGTGTTTGTTTTATCATCCAAGCGTTTTTTCAGATCCTTGACATAGCCGCCCTTTGTAACGCCGACCTGAATTTCCCTTTTGTTTTGCAGTCCCTTCCTCCCCCCCTGTGGTTGCCCGGACCGCGTCGGGACTTACTACAGATGGTCGTGGGCATTTTCCCGACTCTTTCTTTTCCTTCTCCCTTTTTGTGCTCGCGGAGTTCTGGTTTCCCTCCGAACGCCTGTGGCCTTTTTTGTCTTTCTCTGCGTTTGGGACGCTTTCCCGTTCTCCCCCCGGCAATGCAGTCGGCGTGTTAAACGGGGGCTTGTGCTGCTCCCTCCGCTTGGCTGATACCGCACCCCACTTAGAAGTTGCGTGCTGTTTTCGTTTTGTGATTCCCTTTCCCTGTGATTTTATGTTGCCTCCGTAATTTTCCCATTCTGAGGTCCCGAGCGGTTTCGTCGTAAAGTTCTTCCTGATGATACGATCGACGTATTTTTTGCTGTGCCGCGCTTTGTTTTGCGGTTTTTCCTCTGGCCTTTTGGATTCGTTTCCTTTCTTAAGGCGGCGGTCGGTCGGACGCTTGGTCCGGTGCGCCCCCCTTTGTAATGTTCCGTATCTTATGGGTGCTTCGACGGTAGACCCCTTAGGTCTAGGCCTGTTCCGCCTCGTTCCCCCTCCTGCTTCCCGTGCCATCTGCCTGTCCGCTTATTTGTACCATTCAGGTATTGCTAGTCGACTCGTTCGCGTGTTTCGGAGGTGTGTCAGAGCGGAGTCCGCATTTAGGCCCAGGACCTGTTCGCATTCCCCGTCGTTGTGGGGATTAACGCCTCAAGAGTTCCCCCCCTTTGTACGGGTGTTTGGCGCGCCGTCCGGGTGAGGCGGTTTATTATTCTTCTGAGAGGTGCATTTTGCCTTGGATGAGACGACAGAGCATCCCTCTTTTATATTTCGCCCTTCCCCGTCCGTTTTTAGGTCGCTCTCTGCGCCCACCCTTCCACCTTCTATGTATTATTTTTCGGGCGCGGTGGATTGTGTTTACCGGTGCCCCGCCCCCCCCGCGTATATCGTCCTCAGGAAACATTTTCGCTTCTCTCCCGATTTGTTTGGGTCTTTCGAGTTCTTTAGTAGTCGGTCCCCCGTTGCGCCTGAGCCGGAGTAATAACGTCCAGCCGCATCAACCCTTCTTTTTTTGACCCCCAATGTTTGCGCTTCGAGTCCGCCCTGCGCTCTTTTTTTCCCCTTTTGGCCACTTTTCCTTTGTGGTTTTTCTCGAGTTTCTTGTTTCTTGACGGACTTGGCAGGTTGTCTGATCGCTTTTCTTTTGTTTTTTTGGTCGCCGTAGGTCGTGCGATTAGGCCCTCCCTTGTTTAGCAGACGGCGTTTCCCTCTTCCCCTTGGTCGATTCCCCCCTTGCTCTTGCTTATCGACGGGCCTGCGGACGCTTTTTTTCCTCTCCTTTTCGAACTCAGCGTTGGGGGATTCCGCAGTCTTTTGCTCCCCTCGGGCCCGTCCCTGCACCTGTCTGAGCTTGCTCTCCCTCTTCTTTCGACCACACCTGGTGTTTTATCACGCGCGATTTCCCATTTCACCGCTTACCTGTTTTCACCTTCCCGATAGGCGCCGCGCCCGTGCCAATCTTTCCTTCTCATTTCATGTACGGCTAGGGCCAGTACCTCCCGATTCTTCTGGCTCTCTTTGTTGCGTGCGTGTTGCCGTTTGTGTTCATCTGCAGGGCCGCGGTGCTCCCCTGGAGGCGACCATCCGGGCTCAGAGTTCCGCACTTGACATAATTGCACGGGCCCCAGCAGGTGGTGTTCCCCCCCTCGTTTCGTGCGGCCCCTTATTTACCCGCGACGTTCCTTGTAATCCGGTCTGGCTAGTTTGTGTTTCACGTGTCTCGCCCATTTCCTTTCGCGCGCGCCGCTTTGTGAGGTCCGCGTAGAGCGGCAGTCTGAACCTATATATTGAGTATCACGGTGTCCGGGGCGACCGGCCTGTGGCCCAGCGTGTTTTAGGCCCTAGCCAGGCCCCTTCGTGCTTGCGTCACCTCATTTAGTGAACCCTCTTACCTCGTTCTGTCGAGACGTATACAACTCGCCCCCTCGTTGTTCTCCCAACCAGGAGGGCGAGTTGTGCGTGGAGCCGTTCTTCACGCCTATCCTCACCCGAGCGCTGCATTTTTCTCGCATCTGGTGTTTAGCGTTTGTTGGTTCGTGCACCGCTATGGCTTCCTGGTGCCTACCATGTTAGAGCGACGGGAACGTACATTCCCTAAGTTTTTGTGGGTTGTTGCGGAGATCGTCACTGCCCCTTTTCTCCAAAGCCCCCGTTTTGATTATACGACAGATTCGTTCACGCCGAAATTAGCTTTGGCCTATTAGGCAGACCGTGAAGAGTCTTTCACCGATCCAGACGTCCTCCTGTCGTTAGGTGTTTTATCCTTTTTTTGTTTTTTTTGATTTTTTTTTTTTTTTTTGTTCTTTTACCCCCCCCATTGTTTTCGTTCCAAAGGAAGGCCGGGGGGTGGTTTTCGGCACGTCGTACACGTCTTCTCTCTCAAGTATTTTGACCCTTCTCGCTTAAAGACAACAGTTGTTGGCCTTTCTACCGGCATTCGTTGCTACGTAGGTGTTTGCGCAGACTTGCCTCTTTGCCACCGTCTTCTTCCTTCGTCGTTCCCTTTTACTGGCCATCCCATTTTACTTTTTTTTTGCTAGTGATCTTCTGTCCCAATTTGGGCAACTGGGGTTTTATTCTCGCCTCTGCATGCTTCTCGAACCTTGGATTCTCCTTCGCCGCGCGGCCCTCTCAGAGTTACGACCGCACTCCCTAGTCCTTGTTCCTTGTTAAGCCCGGTCAGGGTCCCTCGGGCCCGTACTGAGTAAGGTTCCGTCTCGTTAGTCCTCCCCTCCTTTTGGTCGTTTGTCGTTTCTTCACTTTTTGCCCTGAGCGTGCATCTTTTCCGTGTTCTCGCGCGCTTTCCCCCCCCGCCACTTACCAGGCCCCCTTATTGCTCCGAAGTTGGACATCAGCACTTGATCTTTTTTTAGCGCACACCATCGTTGTGTTTTGTGTGTTCAGGTACCTTTGTCTTTCCTCTTGGTCCGCCTGACATCGTGCGTTCCTTGTGAAAGTGGCCTCCGTGGTTTTTTTTGTCCCTTTTGATGGCATCGCGGCGGCAGTACCGAGCGAGTTAAACTGGGACGCTACCCGCTATTTTCTTGTGCCGATCTCCCCTCCTCGTCTGTTTGCTTCTTCGCTCCACCCAGTTGTTGTTCACTTCTCTGAGTTTGGCAGTGGTGGACCTTCTCTCCGGTTTTTCTTTTTTGCGCAATTCATTTTTTTATGTACGGCGTCGTGCCCTTTTCCGCCTCCCTGTAATCTCTCTCTTTCGCCCACCGCTCCTGGCTTGTGTGTGTTGATTCTCCCCTCGTTGCATTGCCCCTGATGCCGGCCTTTTTCGCTACCCTACCGACTTTATTGTGTCCCCGTCCCCCTTTCGCTGCAACCGTTCTTGCCCCTTTGTCATATTGCCACGGTCAAATTCCCAGCTGTTGATGTACTGTTCTGTCTTGTTTTTTGCCTGTCTTGCGGTGGGAATGACTTCCATGTTGTCCGACATTTTGGCCGTTAGTCAAATACCAGCCGGGATAGCACCACTCCCCGCTGTCGCATTTCGTCCATCATACGAGGTCATGGCGAATCAGTTCCCAGAATGCCCACTCCACTTTAACTCCGTGAGCGATGGTCTCGTGCCACGTTTTTCTCAATTCACGCTCGTTCGTTTTTTGCCTTGACGCACACGGGTATGGCGAGTTTTATGTCTTTTCCGCCCCCCCCTATTCGCAGGGTCTCCCTCTGTCTCACCCCCCATATCGTCGAGGGAATTGCTCCTGCTCGTGTGAGTCGATCCCGTCTTTAGTCGCTTGCGAGCCCCATCGTGTGTTATGTTGTTACGCCGTTGAATCGTGAACGGCGCAGCTGCCCGATTTTTGTTGTCCTCTGGATTTGTGACTTGGTGTGGTCCTTCCTCGTTGATTAAGCCAACAACTTGTTTAGAAGCGTCTGATTCGTGTCGGTGGCACCTTCTGTGCCCCATTCGTCGGGTACCTCAAGCCCGCGATTTCCTTTTTTTTCGCTTCGTCAGCACTTCTGCACTCCACCCCCAGGCCGGGCTATGCAACAGCTCCGTTTTGGTCCCTCTATGAAGATTGTTTAGGTTATTGCGGCACCGATGTATTGAGTTCCAGCCAATCGCTGGCCCCCCAGTTCCTTTTTTTTTCCCGAGACTTTTTATCTTGTCCCCCCTATAGCCGGTTTCTCTTTCCCCTCCGCTGTAAACACATTTGATGAGAAGACACCCACATGTGTGCTGGGTTAACATTTGATTACAGTTACGATTCGCGGAATGCTCTCCCTCGATCGACCAGGTTGTGCAGCTAACACCGCCCCATGTTACAGTTGCCGCTTACTATCCCCCCGTTAGCGGTGAACAGCCGGGGTTCCGAACAGCCCCCAGTCCCCAACAAGACCTTCCCAGCACCCATGCTATTGAAACGTTGACTTATCAGTGCTGTTTCCTCCCCTTATTGTTTCGTCTTGGTTATGTACTGTCGTCCACGGTAGATCTTTCTATCGGTGCCCCCTTGGTGTATCTGACCCTCACCGATCCGAACTGCCCGTCGGTAGATTTGCTGCCGGCTCGACCCTGTCTTTCATAGCAGCAGTTTTCCCTCTTTCCACTTGAGGAACACTTTTCCCCCACGTGCCCCTCTTTGGCAGCACCAGGACGTCTAGGACTTCTTCTTCCCACGTTTCGGTCTCCGCTTTCCCCTCCTGAGCGGGCGCCTTTTCCCTTTCGCTTGTTTTTTTCCCCCGGGCACCTTTCTTGCCGGCTGTCCTTCTTCTCCTTTTTTAAGATATCCCTACGTCTAGTTTCGGGTCTTTCCCACGCGCCGTTCCTCCATTCGCATTGCTTTGTGTTTCTACTTGTGCCCGCCCTCGGCCGATTTACCGCGGACTTCGTGATGTCAGCTCCCCCTCTCCTCTCCCCATTCGTCTTTTGACTGTTTGCGTTGTCTGATGGGCGTGCTCGTTTGTTTTTCTTTTATCTTTGTTTTGTTTTTTCAGTTGCTCTTCTTTTTTTCTGGCCAGCGTGTTGGTTATCTGTTTCTGGTACACTTCCTCCACAGAGGGATGTTTTTGCCCAACCTCGCGTCATGTACCCCACGCTGAGTCCGCTCCCTTCTCAGCCTTTATCCTCGCATGCTCCGCGCCCCTGACTCGTTTACCGCCCGTCACCTTTTTTGAAGACTTAGCCCCTCTCCCTTCGGCCTCTGTAGTATTTGAGACGCACGCAGACTTCTGAGTCCGCCCCTATCCTCCTCGAGCAGGCGTGCCATTTTCATGAGTCCTTTCCCCCATCTCCCCACGAAACTTACGCCCACACATTTTTTTTTTTGCGTCTTCTTACCGGTCAGTTAGAAGCAGCCCTTTTATTTCGTTTCAATTATTTTATTCCCTTGTTCTCTGCACTCTACGTTCGGTTCTTCTATCCTCTATTGGGCCGGTAAGCGACCTATGGGCGAAGCGCTTGTATTCCCCAGGTTTCCCCCCCTGGCGCTTTGCTTCGCCAGTACAGTGTCCCTGATCCCAGCTTTTTGGCAGTTTTCAAGGCGATCGCTACTTCCTGCGCCCGATAAAGCCCGCAGGCGGCCCCTTGTCGTGTTCTTCTTTTTTCTGTGTGGCCAGCGAATCCAATTACTGTCCTTTGGGGCTCGCATGTTTTCCCGGGGGGTGGGGGTGCCCGCTGTTTTTTTTTGTTTGTTCGTGGGACTCAAACCTGACGACGCCTGAGGCCCTTCGTTCCCCCATCCCTTTGGCCCGGATCACTCGTTCGTTTTAACTTGTTCTTCGCTTACTCCCCCATACTGCTTTTCATCTTTTCTTTCCGCTGATTGCGCAATTTGCGGTCCCTTTGCCTCTTTTCCCGATCTGAAGGCCGTACCCTACCGCTGGGCACATGCTGTACATGGGTGTGCAAAGCAGAAGCTCCTGTTTCGAACTTCCCCATCTGTGCGTTCAGAGCCCCGGCGTACCGCACGTACCGCTCCTTTCCCCGTGCCCTCGTTTAGGGTTGCCAATGCGTTTGGGATCTCCCGCCCAGTTCGCGTCTTTTCCTTGTGCCCATCCTTCCTATGTCTCCGACCAACCTTGCCCGCTTTAGCGCGTCTGTTACCCCGATTCCTTTCTCCTTCTTTGAGGCACCCTTTACGTGAACCTCCTGTCGTTCCCCAGCAGTCCCTGCTATCGTTCTCGTCTCGTGCATTTCTCCGTCTGCTGTCCATCTATCCAGACGTCGGAAGCCCGTGGTGTCACACCGAACGAACTACCCGACACGCCAGTTTAACACCTTGTGGTGGGATAATCAAGGTTGCGTGTACCTTCGTGACCCTCCTTTGACTCCGTCCTGCAGTCCGTTTGTTTAGCATTGTCACACGCATCCCGCCTCACGGGCGTTTACGGTTCCCAGATGGATCTGATCTGGCCTTCTCCTTTTTCCTTTCCTCACTTTTTTTTTTCTCGGATCTCGCCCATGACGACATAGTGGTTTCCAGCCCCGCGGGTTTTTTTCCCCGGCGGGTTCTCGGGCCCTGGTCTCCCATCTGCCCTATCTTGCTTCCGGGCGGTTTCGAACTCCCCCGCAAGCTTTTTGCCTGCCACCAATCTAGCCGGTTTATTCCTTTTCTTCGTATTTCTTTGTTTAAGTTCCCGTCTTTCTCTTGCTTCTTCTATTTTCGTCTTGCGCGTTAGAGTTCTATCGGGTGCGTCGTTCGCCGACTGTTTTTTCCCTCGATTTTCTTCTTTGATCCGGTGCCGCAGCCTTGGTTCCGTCCGGGTTCCCCTGCGCTGTGTCCGGCGGGCACTTTATTTCCTTGTCGGCGCTTTTGACCGTTCCGCCTTGTCGGGAGTACGCCCGGCAGTTCCTTTGGGTTTTTACCGGAAGGGACGATTGCATGTCAGCCTTGGGCCTTCCCTCCTTTGCTTTTTTTTGTCCCTTGTATTCTTTCGATGTCGGGCTTCGCATCGACTGGCGTGCCGGATCTTCCACGTTCGTCCTCTTATCCGGATCCCGTCTATTTTGGACAGTCCCGGCACAGCGCATCTTAATTTGAGTTAGGGAAACATTCCGAGCCACCACTCCGGTTGTATTGAACTCGAAAGTTTTTTGTGAGTTGATCAAGGGCGCTTCGCTTTTTGCACGCCCGACCAACAGTCGGGACAATCCTCCCTGCGTATGCCAGCCCTTGCCTTTCTTTATTCATTTCTTCACCATACCTTTTTTCTTTTGGTGAGCGAACGGCTTCAAGGGCGCTTGTTTGGTGTCGCACTTTATCGTTTCATTACTTTCGCTCTCTCGCCGCGTTGGGGGTTTCTCTCCTGCGTTCCGTCTCTTGCCTGTCCTAGGCGGCTCTTGTCTCCGTCCGTCGCTCACCCTCGTTCCAGGGGTAAATCTACTCGCCTCCCGCCCGCGCACGGACCCCCCTGCCGACTGGTTTGTTTTCTGGAGAAATGTTCGTTTTCTTTGGCTACTTCGGTCCGTTTGCCTACATCCCGTTCCAGCGTTCTGCTTCGGTTTCTTTTGTTGTGGATTTTGTCTTGGCCTGGCTCTCTTTGCCTCCGCTCTAGATCGTTTATCGAAAGTTGCCTCTTCTGCACTGGTGCGCCGCATTCTATTTTCATATAGTCAGAATTCCACCGCGTTTTCGTAATAAACCTTTCGCCCCTTCTACTCTCTGTTGCGTTGGGACGTCATATGGAGATGCACTTGGTTCCTCCCCTTTTTCGTTTTTTTGCGTGTCGAACGTACATGCTTTAGCTGACCTCGCTGGATCACGATTCTCTGACTTCTACACCCGCGTTAGCCTTAAGCATCCACACCTACCCACGCCCCCCGATTCGTGCGCTCCGCCCTCCCCCCCCTATCCCACTTCTTGCCCGCTTTCTTTTCTCTTCCATGAGCGGCTCCGGACTTGGTTTGCTTTCCTTTATTTTGCTCTTTTTCGTGGTGGCTATACGGCGGACCATCCGGCGCGATCTGGCCTCTTCGTCTACCGTTCCTAGGAACCCCTCGTTGCGACCCCGTTTAGTTGCCCGGCGCAGCGTTTCACCCTCCCGTTCTGTTTCCCGTTGTCCCTTCCCTCCGCCTTGTTTTCAGCCCCCTGTTTGTGGAGCGCCCCGTTCGTGTCTTTGTGCTTGTGCAACCGGACGGCGAACGCGTTCTTTTTCGCCTTTCCCCTCTCCTTGCCTCCCCCTCCCCCACGCGTCGTTGCTTTTGTGGGCTTCGTGACACGGCTTGTTCCTTTTTTGTTTTCCCGGTGTCACTATTGACAGCGAAACTACACGAACCGTTTAAAGACTTCCCTCCCCCCTTTTCCCTCCCTTCAGTTAGCCCCGTGAAGGAGGTAGAGCTGGGGTGGGGTGTGAATGCGAATTTTCATTCACCTATTTTTGTTCGCGTCGCTGCCTCTTGGTATCGCAGACATTCAAGCCAGCTGATGACCATTACCCTTGATCCTCCCACCTCGCCCCGGGAGCAGGGGGTGTTCCAAAGGCCAGGTGATCTCCCTGAAGTGCGCCCCCTGATGCACCTGCTGGAGGTTCGCAGGTTGGTCTGTAGTCCGCCCCTCTAGTCTTCCTGTCGCTTCTTCCTCTCAGGTTTTTAAGATTCACGTCATCTGCGCCGTCCCCCCGATACCCGCCCATTGCGGGGCCTGAAGCCTTACCCTCGCTCTGTATTTTGGGCCCGCTCACGTCGATGGTTAAACGCTAGGCTTCACGGGTGTTGCCACTTTATCCCTGCCCCGCCGCCTCCATTCCTTCCTCACACGCTTCGGTTGCGTTACTCCCTTGATCGTTTGGCGTATGTCATTTTTTCCTGATTTCTTTTAGCCGTTTTCCTTTTTTCGCTGACCGCTAGCCTACATACCGGTATGTCGGACGCCACATCGGGGTGTCTGTACTCTATTGTCGCATGCTTCCCCTTGTCCCGGTACGCTTGAGATGAACGCTGGCGGGCGC
>Ga0179593_1627221_pt1 | contig 15145 bp, 16 predicted proteins | sample CZODoug2_1_08_16_FD_185931 | JGI IMG/M metagenome (GOLD analysis project Ga0179593, IMG submission 185931) | Vadose zone soil fungal communities from Angelo Coast Range Reserve, California, USA - CZODoug2_1_08_16fungal (PacBio error correction) | ecosystem: Environmental > Terrestrial > Soil >... | reverse complement strand
CGGCCTATTCGTCCCTAGCTGTCCTTACTTGTTCCCATGCTGCCACCCTCTTATCTTCGACTCTTTTTTATTGCTTTCAACCCCCGGACTTCAACGGCCGTGAGGCAAAGCGCTCTCTCTGCTGGCCTCCTTTCCTCTTTTCACTCCAAGCACATTAGTACGCGGTTCCTTCTCTTCTTCCTGCTGCCCCCTCACTTCCTTTATAGACGGCTCCCGGTGCGCCCCTCTTTTTTCCTCAAGAAGTTTCACCCTCACTTTGAAGATGGCTCGCCGGCATGAACTGCGATAAGTTCCTCCTCACCCGCCTTAATCATGGACCAGTCCCCACACAGCGGGTCTATTCCCAGGGCGACTGCTCTGGGATTTCTCAGTCTGTCATCTTTTTTGCTGATTTGTCAACTTTGAAACGCCCCTTTGTTGCTCCTTTTTTTTGGCAATTATGGTTTTTCCCTTTTTTCTTTTAGTTAGTGTTGTTTATCCGCCTGATGATTTTTTTTTTAGTTTGTTCCTTTTGCCTCACTTTGGTTCATTTGTGCCCGCGAGAAGTACTCAAGAGAAATGCTTCTTTTTGCGCCAGGAGGACTTCAGGTAGATTTTCCCTAGTTCTCTTCACCCTCTCGCGTCCTTTCGCTTTCTGCTTTAACTCCAATATTGATTTATTTCCCTTTTTATTTAACATTTTCGGCATTGTAGGGGGTTTTTTCCGTGGAGTCCCTTTTTTTTCGTTCCGAGGTCGGTTTGGTATTACCCACCGTCGACGAGGCATCGTTCTTTGCCCCTCCCCTCGTCTCCGCCAAGTTTTTTCTTTTTTTCCATTTCATAAATCGACAGAGTGTGAGGTTCTTCGCCTCCCGTCTTTTGGACCCTTGGGTTTTTTTTTTCCCCAGCTTTTCCAGGCGATCCTTTCATTGAGTCTCGCCGAGCGGATCATTGTCAGGCGCCTTTTGGCCCCGCTTGCTCTCCGACCGCCCCCCCCCCAAACTCGGACATACCTTCGGTCGGAGCATCTTTTTTCAGGACGAAGATGTTTTCCTTTTCCCCCTGCTCTTTCATTTCGGATCGGACGTGCTCAACCAGCAAGTTTTTCCGTTCCAAATCCCTTTTTGAGCTTTTTCTAAAGCGCGACCCCACCCGTTTTTATCCCCGAACTAACCAGGATTTTGGTAATTCTTTTTTTCATGTTTTCCCCCTTTTGACCCCCCCGGTTTCCCCCCACGTCTACTTGTCACCCCCGAAGACGACTTCCTTTGTTCATCGCCTGTTTCCACCTAGGCTCACACAGCGACCTTTATTTATAGTGGCACGCCTTGCCTGGATATATGAACCTTTCAGTTTCCCTCAATTTTTGTTTTTCCGCCTTGGGATTCGGCGGCGCGTTCGACTTGGGCCGCTACGCCCCCGTCTTGGTCTCTCTTGCCACTTGTTTCCTTTCCCCCATCTGTAGGTCGATAAGGAAGTTTTATAGGATTACCCTCTTTTCTTTCTTCCCGCCCTTTGCCCCCTCCCAACAGGTTTCCCCAACCTTCAACCGGCGCGCCGCTTGTTTGCTTTCACCATGTTAGCAGCAAGACACTCCTCCTCCCGTTGCCAGTCCGAGGAATAGTAACCTCTATTTGAGGCCCCCCGACCTATTCCCTTGGCTTGCTTCCGAAAGGGCGTGGACTTTCCATCTCTCCTCCTATCCCTTTCCGTCTGTGCATTACCCTTCACCTTCCCTTGAGTGAAGAGGTGGATGTTTCTCCCAAATAGCCTGTCCCGTTCTTAATCCTCAAGACCTGAGAGTTCCCCCTTCTCCTGAACTGCCGCGAACATCCTCCGGCGTATGAGGTCTCAAGTCCTTTCCGGTCAGTCGCTTTTCCCTTTTTGCCCTTCCTCCACACAAGTGCGGTCCTCTTTCTTGGCTTCGACTTGCCCCAAAAGCGATCCGAAACGTTACTTTTGCCCCTTTACAAAGTCCTCTGCGCCAAGAAGCATGTTGTTTCCCCCCGCTGCCTTCGGCGGCCTTGACGCCGCCTTTCCCGCCGGTAGGACGGCGAGTTATGGAACGTCATCGTCGTCTTGGCGATTGGCCGGCCCCACTTTCATTCCCCGCTCCCTTCCTTCCACTTTGCTCAAAATCCTTTCTCTCCTCCTCCTACGTTTGGCCGATACTTGATTTCTGCATTCTGAATTGCGGCGATGAGGGGTCGTCCCCGTTTTCTCCGGCGATGACGGAGATCAGCCTTTTCTATGCCGAGACGTTAGTTTTTAACCTCTTTTCTTGGCCCTTTCTCTTTTTAGCAATTTGCATGTTCCTTGGCGACAGCCTTTCTTTCCGCGTGCGTTGACGCTTCGGTTCTACGCTTTGGCTCCTTGTCTAGCCACGAAGCTGAGTGCCTTCGGTTTTAGAGAAGGTAGTTGCGACGAGACCTTATGGACTCACTTTCTTTTCCCGCCCTCAGGCATTCTTGCCTTTTCTTTTTTGCAGGTTACCTGGGCCTTCTCCGGGCTTGGGTGATTCGAGGCGATGGCTGCATCAACTCTTCCCATCTCTGGGTTTTTCTGACGGGGTAATGCCGGCGACGACGTTTTTCTTTTTTCATATAACCCTCCCCCTCCCTCCGGTCGGTCCATTTGTCTTTTTTCTTTTGCTTCCATCTGCGGGAGCTCCTTTTTTTCGTTTGCGCGGCCGTGCGTTAGCCCATGTTCGGTTTGCGTTTTTTCTTTTCTTGCTCAATGTTTTCTTCCTTTCGCTCGTCCCTTGCTCGACACGCCAAGTTTGACCTTTTTCTTCCGCGCCGTTAGGGCGTTGGCGAGCATGTAGGGAAAGCCTCGGCTTCTCCCTTCCGATCGACCTTCGTTTTCCATTCCACGATTGCTTGCTTTGCCGGTTTGTTTCAGAGGTGCGGTGCGGCACGTATTCCCCCCTCGCCGCCTATAGATTCCCACGCCCTGCTGTGATTTACAGTGCAGTGTTGCCTCTTCCCTTTGACTTTTACTCCTTTCGTGTCTGCCTTCTTTTTTACAGTCTGATCCTTCCAAGGTTCGTTTTCTTCGTTGATCCTTAGTTCCAGCGTGTTTTTGCGAGGATGGGAACCGTTTCAAAATGAGTCTCCTTGCTTCCCCCCCTCCCTGGTGTCCCCTCCCTTTTGTTGACGCTCGTTTCTCAAGGGGAGCGTCTCCCCACGTGTTTCTTGCTGGTGGCTCCACGATGGCCTTCTTTTCCGAAAGAAAGTATCAAGAGGTCGTCCTCCCCCTAATCCTTCTTGCGGCCGCTTTTCTTGGGGTTGGGGGTCCGTGGCTTCTGTCTCCTCTTTTTGTCCTGGTAGGCAGTTTCGCGAACCCCTACGCTTTAATAGACGGTCTCTCCTTTTCCATTCTTATCCTAGCCTCTACCAACACCCCAATGAAGTTCCAGAAATGAACATTTTTTTTCTTCCCTTTTCCCCCCCTTCGCCGCTTTGCCCTTCTTTTTTTTCCCCCTCGTCAAGCAATTCGCGGGAGCGAGGGACGAATTCTTATCGTTTAAAGGTTGTTATTTCCCGCCTCATTACCACCTCTACCGCATTTTGAGAAAAAGAGGCAAACTAGTCACGCCCACATCAGTAACTTCCCCCGGGTGGGCCTCCAGCCCTTCCCTTTATTGGATCCCCCAGAGTGGAGGAAGATGAAAGAGAGAGACGATATTACTCTCTCATCTCCCATATATACCCCCTCCCCGTCGCAAGTTTCTTGCGTACCCAGGCCGGGTTTTAGCGGGACACTGGATTTTTTTTACCCCCCTCACAACGTGTTCGCTCCTTCCGACTATCCTTCAAGCACGTTCACCTCCAACGACCCTCTCCCTTTGCACCGACCTACCCCGCGGAATATGCAATTCAAGGACTCAGTGGGATTTTTCCGGTCGACCTCCCTTTTTCTTGACTTCGTTCAGCTTAAATATAGGCAATTCTTGAAGAGCTTCTCTCCTTGCTGTGTGGGCCGGCGGAAATGTGGAGTTGCTCCTTTATTCGTGATCGTTCCCTTTCCATTGCCACCTTTTCCTCATCTCGACGGCTTCTTGGCTTTGAAACTTCCGTACCTCACCCAGATTGCCCGTTTCCGGGCCGTTTGCATTGGAGGGAAGACTTTTAGAGATGAATCTCATGTTGTTTTAGTTCAGGGTTGCGCCGCCGGGGCGTCTCCTGCGCCTCGTGCGAAGTACGGTCACGAGCATACCTCTTAAGATTAAGCGGGTTGGATGCCTTATCCCATAGTGGCCCCTCCCCCTCCTTCGACCTACCTTTTCCTATCTCTTCCCATCCCTCGTTTGAGAGTCCCTCTTCTGCCTTTTTTAGGATGGCAATGTGCCAACGATTTATTCTTCCCTGTTCACCCCTTTGACGCTCGATGATTTGACCCCGTACTTCCACACTCACGTTTAGGCGCACGGCGCGCCATCCTGCGTTGAGTTCCGACGTCAATTCAGACAAGTACGTCATTCGCTTCATCCTTTTGTCCTCCTCCACGTAAGGGAAAGAAACATTGTCCCGTTCCTCTGTTTGCGGTTAGCGTCTTCAAACCACTCCGAAGTCTGCTTCTCTGCCGATCACCGTGTGAAGTCCTTCACGCCCCGATCCGGCAACCTTCCCGCCCCAAAGCGATTGACGGTAGCGATCGCCTTTCCTCCCCTGTCGCCCGCGATGATTCTTCCAGATGAAGAGGAGCTTTTGCAAAGCCTCGACCTTCCCCCCCGCCTCCTGTATCCTTGAACTTCTTTTCCGGTGGTTCATTATCGGCCCCGAAATTAGTCTTAGTTTCGAACTGAAGTGTTGATCTTTTCTTCTCGTTTTCATTGCGTTTTCAGTTGTGGTTAGTCAGGGTCCTAGTACCTTCTCCCTGGTCGACGGCGATTGCCAGCGACGGTTCTTAGTATTTCTTCCTTATTATCTTTCCGAATAGGCATATTGAGTCTCCTATAGAGCATCTTTCCTCCAATCTTGAGTACCACTCATTCCGCTTCTTTTCCCCCTTTTTTAATGATGCTCCTCGTTTCTGTGGCAGGTTGGAGCCGCCGGTTTCGTTCGACCTCCGGCGGGGCCGTTGGTCATGGTACTGTTCGTAATAACAACCCGTGAGATTCAGATTTTCCTCACAAAGCCCCGACTGCGACCCCAGTTGCCGTTGAATCCTTTCCCCTCGCTTTCGCCAAAAGTTTCGCTTGGCCGCGGCCGGAGCAATTTTAACTTCAGTGGGCCACGCTTTTTGATAGGCGATTGCAATAAGACTGGAGTCCTCTCGCTTTGCTCTTCCTGCCGCACGTCAGTCTTTTTTCCAATTCCTACAAGCCAACTTTCCACTGACAGACGGCCGGATTAACGCGCTTCCGTCACTCCTGTTCTTGCGCACGGACTTCGGATGGGCAACAATCGATGGCTCCCCAACCTTGCCCCCACCAAGTGTCTTCAGGCCCCCCCCTCTTCTTGATCGGTAATGCCCCGCACGTTGAGATACCCTCCAGGATTGGATCACGGTCGTCTTTGACGGTTACCGGCATTTAGGTTTCCCCCACGTGACCTATTAACAGCAGAATCCTTTCATCAAACGGCCGGGCCCTTGGCGAACCCGATCTGGGCCCCCTCAGGACTTATGCACTATTGCCTGTGCAATCGAATCGCCTACTGTTAAGACTTGTATAGGTTCGGTCTTTGTTTCTTTCGTTGCCCAGCCGCAAAAACGTATCCCGCGACCGGGCCAGCCTCATCGCTGGGCACGCCAGCTCGGCGGAGTCGATCAGGCCTTCTCCGCCCCTCCGGCGCAGTCACTTGCGTCCCCCCTCCCTCCCGGCTCTGTCCCCTTCCCCCAATGTTCAAACATGCACTCTGATCGACACCGCGGGCCCTCGCCGAGCGACCCCCTTGGACAGACAAACCACGCCTCTCCCCTTGCGATTCGTGAGCGTTTAACTTTCCTGAATTTCTGCTTTATCCGCAGAAGATTTAGCGTTATCGAACAGGCCCGCCGGAGTTGGGACGCAGCCGCAAGCAGATAGGAGTAGTCGTTCCTTCCCCCCCCTTAAACTCCCCGCTCTTTGGTTTCTGGGTTTTTCCGCCCCTAACTCCCTAAACCCTTCATAAGACCTAGGAGACACCCCTTCCGTCAGTCTTTCTTTGCCCCGGCAATCTCGCCGGAAGGCGGGCGTGTTGTGTTTAGGGCGCTTTGATAACGTTTTTTGGTTCCTTTCCTTTCCCTATAACCAGACTTGATCTTGGACGCCGTGACACTGATATACGAAACCCGTCCCTCTCCACTTAAAACACGTTGTTGCCCCTTTTTGGGAGGACAAGGCACACATTGTGCTCCCCCGAGGCATTCTAGGCCTTTTTCTCCTCTGAGCCGTTTTAAGCTCTACTTTCTTTTATCCTCTATGTCCGCTCTCAGTCATGTGCCGAAACTTTCCATCTCCTCTCTTTGGAACGCCAGGTCAAATCAAGGTATCCTTTTCCCCCTCCCTAAGTGTTGTGTTGAGAATACCCCTTTTTCTTTGAGCATGATGACTTGTTCTTTTTTCCGGCCCGTTTGCCTTCTCTCTCGGTCTTTTAACATGTTCAGCCGCCTTGCGGTGAAAAGGACGGATCGGGTGACATTCGCTCCTCGTTTCCATGTGTCTTCTTGTCGCCTCTTTGCAGAGTTTTCAGTGACGGTGTTTAGTAGCCTTTTTTCTTGGTCGCTTCCACCTCTCCTTCCCCCCGTAGTGAGCCGTCTAGAATACACTTAGCCATGCCACGCAACACCTCGCAGGCACGCCGGCCCGTTTTGATCAGAAAGGATAAGGTGATTGTTTCAATTCGGTTTTCTTGCCTTGGTTTTATTTCCTCTTTGTTGTTTTTGGCGCAACGCCCTCGCGGTTGAAGGGGGTAATGCCGGCGTCTGTCTCTAGTCTTCTTCGGACTTTTTCTGGTACCCCGTACACGCCGCTGTGCTTGCGGAATAGCACTCTGAATTATGAGGGTCTTGTCTCTCCCCTTCTCTGTTTTCGACGGTAGCGTAATGGAGTCTTTGAGTGGTTTGCAGTGTACCTGGGATGCGCTCCGGAGTCGTCGGCGATTGCGTCGTCAGGTAGAGTATTTTTTTGACCTTTTTCCTCCGAAGGTTTGTTCTTTTTTTTTTTTCGAGTTCTTTTTTTTCGGTTTCCAAGGCCATGAGATCGATCCTTTCCTGGGCGTCATTCCACGATGTGCTTTCTTCGTCGCGGGGATTCACGAGAGGACCGAAGTAGTGGATCGCACCGCCTCCCCTGCCTCTCCCCCTTCTGCAAACATTTTTTTTTCCCCTATTCACAGTCATATTGCAGATTCCTGACTGAATCATACATATCAGGTCGCGTCAGTCTCGTTCTTTGAGAAGCGTATTCCCTGACCAGTTTGAGTTGACTTGGTTTTTTTTTTTTCGGCGGTCACCCGTCACAGATCCCAGTGATAATCCTTTTTTCTGCTCACGGTGGGATCTCTAACAACTTCAAGTGAGTGACTTCTCAACGTGTTTCTGTTTGGAGCCATCCGATGGCCTTGCTTTCCGCCTTCAATCGCGTTGCGCAAAACGACGGATGACGGAGGCTCACGCTGCTGTATTCGCCGAGTGGTTTTGTGCCAGTCGCGACCGCGCCTGGGAATTCATGAGCCGGAATTGTCGCTTTTCCAATTCGATTTCGCTTCCCAAAGATTTTTTATTTCTTCAGAAGTTCTCCCGGCGCGCTAGAGCTCAACGACTTGAGCAACTAGAGTTGACATTTCCGCCCCCTGCGGGATCGGGCTGTTCCCGACCTCTTGCGTTGACACCTTTTTTTAGGCGTCCTATGAAACCTACCCCCCGACTGTCGTGGTACCGCCCCGCGGAAATCATCCCGCCACTTAGTCATACAAGGGTGGGAATAAACTTTATAATGGGTACCAGTTTGTTGATGCTCCCCAACGATCTCCTCCCAGTATTCGTGCTCCTCCCCTGGTTTCTTTACATGAACCGCTTGCCGCGTCAAGGCTTCTCGGGACGGGCCCTGCGTGGGCCCCACGCCCAACGTGACGAGAATCCACCGACTAAAAGATTTTTTTCACTCCTCTTCCCTTTCTCCAACTCCCACCCTCCGATCGGCACTACCATGAATAGCCAAGAACTTCAGAACGCCGTTACGGTGAAGGTCGGCTTTGAGCCAACCGGCCTTTTCCCCGCCTGGAATGCCATAGATGGTCCTCTGGCCACTATTTTCTCTCATTGCTTTTGCCTGGGTCATCTTGGTGCAGGTGGGTTACGTTGAAGCGCTGGCCTCCACGGTGGCTCCGGCGTAGGCAAGTACTGCTTTGAAAATCTTTCTACCTGCCCACGCTTTACGCAATGCATTACGTGGAGGGATTCGTTGAAGCGATGCTCTTAGCGATTTTTGTCGTGGGCAGAGAGCGTGCGCGTTTTTTTTCTCCCGTTTCCCCCCTTCCGGGGACGTCCTGGGGTCTTTTCTCATCCAACGTAATTGGGCAAGAATGGACGACACATCGTGGAACATTGTTTTCTTCGACGAATACGTAGATATATATTTTTTTCCATCTAACAGTTGTTTGTGGTTTCTCTCTGATTCTCCCCTCCCGTATTCCTTGGTTCAGGCATGGGTAGGAGGTCCGCCACAGCTTAAATACGATCGATTTGATGCTCTTGAACGTTACCCTTTTCCAGGCGGTGATGCATTCTCTTTTTCCCCCCCCCTGGTTTTATCTTTTTCCCCCCTGAAACCCGAGCTGGGACCTAGCTTCATCCATGTCCTCCACGTAAGGGGATTTTCCCGGGCCGCGGGCGATCTTGCGGGGGTCTAAGTGGTTTCCCCCCAATCCCCCTCAGCTTGCCCCCTTACCTCCCTTCTCTCCCACCTTGGCGGCGACCCCAAAACACCCGATCCCGCACCCCCGAATGAGTCCCCAAGTGCAGGTGGTAGCGCTTTCAGCTTCCTGGATTTGCTTCCAGGTGGCGGCTTGGGAAAAGTACCTCCACCGTCCACGCTCTTCTTACGTTCTTGGAATATTGGTTTTTCAGTTATGGTGCCGCTCGTAGTAGTTTTTGTGTGGCTCGTCCTTTTTAAGATTTTTTCATCCTTTTGTCCCTGGCTATTACATCGTTGGATTTGGCCCCGCTCGCGCCCTGCGTTCCGGTGATGCGGCGGGACGGGCCAGTCCTTTCTCGTAGACCTTCTGTTTTTCGGATTCTCCCCCCTTCCTTCAGTTGGCATCTCCTTTATTCTCTTTGCTAGTCCTTTGATAACAGTAAGGTTCCCCCTTTGTTCATTTACGCCTTGGCGGGGGAAGGGGTAAAGTTGATTGTGTTTCGGACCCTCATCCCTCCCTTATGTTTTTTCTTTTCCGTGTTTCTACCCCGTGGACCGTGCAGAGGTCTGACATCCCTCTGCTCCGCCGGACCAGTTGGTATTTAAATAGTAGTGCGAAACCCTTTTTTGATCGTCTCCCGCTCGTTTTTCCTTCAGGGCGTGTTTCCCTTTTGGGTCGAGGCGATTGAATGCTGACGAGCTCCGGCTCATGGAGCCTGCCTTCTTGGCTGTCGGTCTCTCTCAACTTGCCTAAGCCACCAAACTCGGCTAAATACACGGAGAAACTTTGCTCCCCCGGCTCGGATGCGGTTTTGCGGCCCTGTCTTTTTTTTTTGTCGCTAAGAATCGCGGGCTCCCACCACCGACCACGTTGTTCGACGGAGTGCTCCTTGAGATGATAGAGATCCACAAGCGTTGTTTGCGAAACCACGATTGCCCCCCCTGAGTTATCACCTTTTTTCCTTTTTCTGGACTGGACAACATGGATGAACCCCGACACGACTGCCCTTTTCGATCACGCCTTGTCTCCAAACCGATGAGGAAGAGAACGGTCCTTTCCTTATAGTATTTCCTTCATTCCCTCATTGCAAATGACTGTCCAATCGGCTTTTTTTCTTTTCCGAATGGGGCGGGCGTGTTTCGCAGACTTCGGGACCGCTCGTTTTTTTTTTTTTTTTTTTTTATCCCGCGACCGGCCACGCAAGACATCGTTTTAGAGACAGAGCGGCGTAGTCCTTTCCGATCTAGGCCGTCCCCCCCTTTCTTTATTAGGCCCTTTCCAGACACTCGCCACGCAACCCCTCCTTCTCGACTGAAACCCACGGACGACCTTTTCCTCCCCCCCCCCGACGCCCCTCCCCTCTTTTCTCTCGGTCGCCTCACCAACCGGTCAGCCCACGCCCGACGCCATTGCGAAATTGCGTCGCGGCCTCGAACACGAATGTGAACTGTATCATTCCATCAGTCAAAGGGCTGGTTTCATCCCTTCCTTTTTCGTGAGTTTACCGCCCGCGACCGTCGTCTTGCACACCCCACCCCCTTCCCTCTGCCGCTTGGATGTTCGCCACGGCCATTCGCGCTGCGGACCAAACCAATTCCCCCTCAAGGAATTCCCCCCCTTTCTCCTGCATTCCTTGCTCGTCCCCCCTCCTTCCTTGCGATTTTCTCTGCTTTCGTGCGGGCGATTGTCGCGGGGAGATCGCGCACCCCTCCCCCACCTATTTGAAGTCCGTCAGCTAGTGGGCTTCCGGTTCTTCTTTCGTAAACCGCACGAACGGCCCGGTGAAGCCATCGCCATCATCACATGTTGTGCTCCCCCCACCTAGGCAGGCACGAAGCCCGTTGTCCCCAACTTTAGGAGGATTAGCGCGGCTTTTTTTCTACTTTCCTTCCTTCGGAGCCCTTTTTGCCCACTTTTTCCCTCGTCCGAGATTCGGAAATAAATAAAGGTCTCTACTCCTCCTCCGTTGTTGTGTTGTGCGTATTGCTTAGAATGGCGTTCCTGAAGCGAGGGTTACAACGGTCGCCCTTTTCTCCGTTGACGGATCGCCATGCCTCGCTTCTTGATTTCCTTTTTTTCACCCGGCGGCGTCGGCGGCCAGCTTCGGCCTGGGAGAACCAGATGTGATTGCGCCGAGTTGGTCTTTTTGTTTTCCTTTGCGCGTGCCGTTTTTTGTAGCAGCGCTTTGGCGACCCCCTTTGGTACTGAAAAGAATTGTCTTATCACTTTTCTGTTAGAGACCTTTTTTTGCTCTCCTTTACCCCTCTCTCCCAAGACCGCAAGAGGACGCCGGCATAGTGGAGATGGACCCTGATTCATCTTCCTATTTTTCTCGCGGGCTGAGGATGAAGGCTCAGAGATGGAGTTGGCGAACCCTACCCCCCCTTCCAAAACTCTCGTTCTTCCTTCTTTTCCTCCCCGGCCGACGATCCTTTTTTTTTTTCTTGTAAAGCACTGGCTGCGGCTAGCCGCCCTGCAGCCTCTGGTTGCGCCGGTCTTCTTTTTTTCTAGTGCCGGAACTTTCGCCCATGGCGTCTTCGTGAAGTGCTTTTTTCTCTCTATTTTGCCTCTTCCTCATGGTCTCCTACATTTTCTTGCAGTTTGAAAAGTTTGGCGCGGGGGGGAACCCCAAAGCTGGTCTTTGGGCGCTCCAGGCGGGACGGCAATTAGCGGCGTCGAAGGAGATCGATCCGTTTCTGTTTCATTCCCCTCTGGCTTGGTTTCTTTCTCTTTGATTAATGTCTACTTCGAGGCTCACCTGCTCGCCGCTCCCCTGCCACCACACGCCTGATGATTCCGATTGCAAAGTCCCGCAGATGATCCTTTGACGTTCCCCCTACTCCTCCCCCCTCTCCGGTTCGTTGTCAGTTCCTCCCGGCTGGGGGAATTTGATCGAATGAAAGGTCCTCGTTTGCGTTGATCCTTTCCAGCGGTTTTCGCGTGCCCTGGAACCGAACTTTTATGACTCCGTGATACCCACATTTAGTTCTATCTCCCCTTTTTTCTTTCTTACAGCTCAAGAGGTGCCTCGACTTGGTTTCGGCTGGTGGGAGCGTTGGCATTTCTGATCCCCTTATGAAAGGCTCAAAGCTGTGCCTCCCCCTTCACATTTTCTCTTTTTTCCTTACGCGCGGCTGCCTTCGCTGGCCGAGTTTGGGTGCTGGACGGTTGCGAGCAGCGCCCTAGGTGGCGGCAGGAGGCCGGAGACTCCGTAATCAATTATGATTTCAATCTTTTTTTCCAAAAGCCTGCCACACTCCTTCCAAAGGGCCTGCTCAAACCGCAGCTCTGCCGCAGTGGAATGAGACGCCCCGTTCTGTGGATCGAGGGGCTACAGCCCTCTTTAGTCCTTTTTGGAGGTTCCTCCCCCCTCCCCACACCTTACCTTTTTGACGACAGGCAAATACAAATTCCCCCGTCTTTCGTACTCATCCACAAAGGGTGGGATAAGCATCTTTCCTGGATAAAGAGTTTTGCCCCAATCGATGTTGCTTTCCATCGAGCCGCCTCGCTCTTTTCTCTTCCCCTCTCGTCCTGACCGCAAAGTTTTGCCCGCCCGTCCCGGCTCCTTTCCGGACGCGGGCCCTGTCGTGGTGGACACCAAATGCCACGAGTCAGACATGACGGACCTGACCAACTTTCCTCCCTTCCCCTTCTTTTCCTCACAAACTACTACGAACGGCCACATAAGGACCAGCCTTCGAAATCTTCCCCGCCCTTCCAGCCGTGGTTGAGGTGAATCGATTATCCAATCTCCTTTTTCAGCTTGTCCCCATCTTTATCCCCCTTCGCCGCTGGAAGACGTGATATCAGTTGGGCGCTGGTTCGTGTTGCCGGTTGGATGTCATTCGTTGAGAGAGCTTAACCTTTGGAGACTCCCCCCCCATCTTTCGCGGGGGAGGAGCGAAGGCAAGTTGTGGCTGTTTGAATCTTCGCGCCAAACAGACCGCACACGACGGCGGGGCAATTCATTGGATTTCTTGCGCAGTTAATGCTTTTCTCAGCTTTGTCGGTGGCATGTCGGCGAGAGCTGCGCCGCAGGAGCGCCTTGCGCCTCCCGCTTGGAAGTACGTGTTCAAGTTTCATTAAAATCGATCGCCTTTCTTTTTTTGCATATTGCCGTCTACCTGTGGAACTTTCCCTTTGTACTAAGACTTTTTTCTTTTCCTCCTCCTCTGTTGGATCCCTGAGATTAGAAAGCACGGATTGTCTGACGAGGTTCACTGTTCCCCTTTTCCGGCATGGCTGCCCACCTAATCCGATCGATTTGATGTCTACGTACTTCCCCGGACTAGGCGCAACGGCCGCGCATCCGGAGGAAGACTTTTAAACCTACCCTGTAGGAGATCATCGCTAATACTCGCTTCCCTCCACAACGGGCCTTTGCACTCCCGCGGCGGATGTTTGCGGTCTTTTTCAGGTTAACTAACGTCCTTTTTCTTTCCCCTCGCCCCTTGACCTTTTTATCAGTGCTAAAAGTACCAGCCAAATGAAAACAAGAGGAGCTAACTTGCCCTTATCAGAAGAGGCGCAAGGGCTAGGATTTTCCAGGCTAATCTGTCCGCGGCTTGCGCCCTTCCCTTCGAACCAGTCAAAAGGCTTCTTTCTCATTCTCTTTCTCTTCTCTTTTTCTTCCCCCTTACCCCGTTCGTATTCGTAGTAGTTGTAGTGGACCACTTGAAGGTTTCGTCCGTCGTTATTGCTCTTCATCCCGTTGGGCGTTACCGCGCGAAGGGTTAAGCCCCCTCTGTTTCCTTCGCCAGGACTTTTTTAATAGTATTAGGAGTGATTCCCTGAAATCGGAGGCTCTTTTTTCTTTCCTCCACTTTCTCGTTATAATGCCGCTTTATTCCTTTGTTAATGAGTAGATGTTCGGAGGGAACTGACTTTCCTCGTTGGTTCTGTCCCCGACCTCAGCGCGTGGTCATTGTATCGGGTTACCGCCTAACCCTTAAGAAGAGGGTAAAGAGTTACCTCTCGTCTTTCCTCTTTCCCTGTGTCTTTTATTTTCCCGAATTTTTTTCCCCGAACAGTCCTGCTGACAGACGGATCCTTCTGGACCAGTTTTGGGCACCAAACGCTGTTTTTAGCTGCGGTATCAAGAATTGAGTACTGACGAGTTTTGGTTCTGGAAGGCCATTATGCTGATTTTTGCCCCCTTTTTCCCTCCGCCACAACTTGACGCGGGCCGGCTTGACAACGCTTCCGGGCCGCCGTGATTTTCTTGGCCGCACGCTCTGCTTTGGAGAAGTCGGATTACTCTTTGGCTCCCCTTTTTGACACCCGTTTCTCCCGGTCCTCCTTCCTGAAGAGCACCACAGCTTTGGAGATCGAAAATCCCCAGTATTGGATACGGCTCTGACGGGTTTACCGCCTCGAACACCGCGACCCCCCCTCAAGGATAACCGCACAAGAAACCCGATTCCTCCTTCTATTTTTCCCGCCTGTTCTCCAACTCGATGAAGGCCGCACACCGATGTATGTAGGGCCCGTCAGGACGGCCCTTGCAATATGAATTGTGCCATCGAAATAGCCCCCTTTCTAGTTTTATGCATTGATCGCGGCTCTTTTTTTTTTTCCTCGGGCCCTGGAAGCGACCGGCAAAACGTAAGCCATCGTTGGTAATTTTTGCGCGGCGGAGTCGTCAGGACCGTAGCCGAGGAGGCGGCCTTTCTTTTTTTTTTTTTCCCCGCCCCCCCCTGTCGCCTGAAACTCCCCGACTGCTCGCCGCCACTCGCCGTGCGCCTCGCCGAGGCGCTCACCTGGAGCACGGAAAGAACACGACAGACCTTAGAAGTAGCGCTTCCCCGACCAACATCGACTTTCTGCCCGCCCCTGCAGGCTATTCGACAGTGCAGCTGACGGATCCGCAGCGCCGGCGTCGTCCTTCATTTTACCCCCTCAACTCCGGATGGTGAAGATGGGATTAAGCAAAGCCATGCATTCCTTCCCAATCCCCCATCTCTTCTCCTGTCCCCTTTTCTGACCTTGCCGATCCCGAGGCGCCTCTGCTTTCTGTTCGTATTGCAGGGCGCTGTGATAGGTATCGGGTCTATGTTCCCCTGAACAACCCCCGAATTGCTTTTCTCATCCGTTGCTCGAGTCCCCTCATTACGAAAACAGGCATTCACGGTGAAACGCGTTTTCACTCCCCCTCGGCGGGCGCCAATTCATGGCTGGTGCTCCCCCCTTGCTTAGGCTTTCCCTCCCCGAAGCCCGACCTTTCTGCCTTCTGGGCTCGGCCTGCGTCTTTTTTGGTTTCTTTTCTTTTTTCTCGCTAGGCGAGCCGTGAAACTAACGATTTGCATGCCTCAACTCAAGGG
>Ga0179593_1555706_pt1 | contig 15146 bp, 14 predicted proteins | sample CZODoug2_1_08_16_FD_185931 | JGI IMG/M metagenome (GOLD analysis project Ga0179593, IMG submission 185931) | Vadose zone soil fungal communities from Angelo Coast Range Reserve, California, USA - CZODoug2_1_08_16fungal (PacBio error correction) | ecosystem: Environmental > Terrestrial > Soil >... | reverse complement strand
CCCGCGTCTCGCACATTATATCAACCCTCCGCATTTTCATTCCACTCCTGTTGCTTGTTGTGGTGCGGCCTCAGTTTATATATTTTGGCGTGTATTCGACCTGGAAACTGCTGCCGGTTGGCACAGCTCGCAGATGGTAAAGCCTGGACCCCCGGAATTGGCACGATGCCTTTGCGTATTGCGCTGGACATGAGCCTTCCCCCCCCCCGCAGCGGGGAAGAAATCCCTTGGCTGGCAGGAATGACGACCTATTGCGCTCACGTCGCTTACGCTGGACTCTGGCGTCAGAAATTTCACTGCGCTTGTGTTGCGGATACCCAATGACTTTTCGACCCCATGGGCGTTGTACGGAAGAATACAGGCACGATTCGATGGTATCCCAACCCAGGCACTCGTGCAGACGATGTCAATGCACGCTCATTTCACGCATGTCTCAGCGCACATGGATTTTCGGCGATTATCCGCGAAGTCGTTTCATGCCACTCTTGGAGTTCATGTCGTGCAGTTTGTTCCTGTGTCTCGTGGATACGACCACCTGGCGGCACATATGTTGTGGTCCCCCCTTATTTGATATCCGAGCGTGTCCTCCGTTGTTGCTTGCGAACAAGGAAAGGGCGAGGCCCTTCCTTCTATCGATCGCGGCGCTGTTTGCCCAGTTTTTTCCTCGCTGATGAAATTCCCCCCGACCTTAGTCCCGCCCTGCGTGCTTCGCTCTTTCAAATTCCCCCCCCTAGTTCGATGTAGTGGTCTCCCCCCCTTCGGGACCTCCTACGATTCATCGATGGCTTCCCACCGCGTTCACAGAGCACGGGCTTTTCTGGCATTTTCCCCCCCCCCTTTCAGACGTTCTACTTGCCTCCGTCCCTCAAGACTCTAGAGCGTTCCCGCTCAAACTTTTTTTTCTTTAATTCCTTTCGAGAGTGGCCATCAGTTTCTTAAGGAAGAGTGCATTTTTTTTTTAGTGATCAGTTTCTCAGCTCCCCCCCCCCCCGAAACTCCGGTAAGCCCCCCCCCACTCGAACATTCGGAACTGCCTCGACGAAGACTCTTGGATCGCTCCCTCTAGTTGAGCAGACCCTATTGTCTTTCCCAAATCTTTCCAGACGTAGCTCCTTAACCCATTGGAGGTTCCCTGGAAGAAGTACGAACAAGTGGAAACACCCCCCCCCTGGCTAAGTTTTATTTACTACTGAGAAGGCCTTTTCGAAAGGAACAGGTTGTCCCCCTGGCCCCTCCCACCGGACCCCTTGAACTTCCGGTCAAGAACTTAAAAACTTTTCAGAAGATTTTACCCCCAAAAAAAATGATTCCCCGGAGATCTCCCGATGAATTATTCCGCGTCATACTTCATCCCAAAGGGAGAAAATTTCTCCCCCTGAACCATCAGAATCACACCGCTTTTGGCTCTTTCTTCGGCTTTCTTTCCAACTTTTCTCCTGCGAACGTCTGGCTCTCTCAAAAAGTTCTTCTCCTTTCTTGAGGAAATTAGTTAGCTTCCCCATAGACCCCCTTTGTGTTCTTGCTTAGTCCCCCTGACATTCTCGCAGGTACTTCCTAAGATCCCAAGAGATTGGATACTTCCACTTGGGAAGAAACCCCCCTTTCGTACCCCCTATCTCTGTTTTCATCCTACCCCCACCTGTCCCCTCGATGTAGGTTTCCATGGGAAAGGTACAAGCCCCTGAATTTGTCCTGTAACCGTCCCCTGTTCACAAACCACCTTCAGGGCTGAAGACTCCCCCCTTCGTTTATTTGTGATGGTGGTTCACGAGGATAATTCCTCCCCCCCCCTTGTTCTCCCGCGGACGTACCCCGACTTACCTTTACCTGAGTAACCCCTTCTCATTCTCTCCCACTAAACAGTGCGATTGGATCTCGGGCGGGATCTTTTCTCCTGAAGCTCCCCCCTTTTCTTTGCAAACGGGTGTGTTTTTTAACTGTTCTCAAGTGTATGATAATTGCAATTCGTAGGGAATTCACATTTGCCCAGACACTTAAAACTGAGACCTGCACCCTTTCTCGTCACTCCGCCCCCTTTTAAACTCCTTTCGTAAAATATTCGGGCAGTGGGGTCCTTTCGGAGTGCTCTCCCCGGCCCAATGCTCTGATTGTTTCTCTCTCCATTGAGAGTTTTTTTTCTTTTCGGCCAGGGCTTTTTAGCCCCGAGGCGCGCTTCTTTCTACTCAAAGGCGTTTTCCTTTAGGAAGCAAATTTTCTTTGTGTGGCCTCCCCCATCGATCACGACTTTTCCTTTGTTCTTTCCCGAATGATGCACCCCACGACTCGCCCCTTCAGAACCCGTGGTCGGAATCCCGCCTCAATTCCCGCTATCATCTTTCCTTAGGAAAGCACGACCCCTCGACCCCCACGCAGACCCGTTACGTTGGAAATTTTTTCATTTTCTCCCTTTCCGATCTTTGTAAATGTTTCACCCCCTCGAAACGTTTGGTTGAACTCCCCCCCTCCCCCGAAAGGTATTGAACTCCCCTATGTTCCTAAGTCTTTCCCCAACTCGTTGACACAAAGTCTTGTATAATATACAAATCAGTCCCTGGAGAGAGTGCTTTACTGCGGCCCCAACGCTATTAGTCCCCCTTAAGCTCGTTGTTTTTGCTCGTTTTTATTCTTTCAACGACCCCTTCTGATTTAGATAGAAGATAGTTTAGAGTCCCTGAGGCCTCCTGAAAAAATTTTCTCTTCGACTGCAGTTCCTTTTTTCGCCCTCCCTCTCCTTTTAATTACTTCCTCCTTTTTGGTGTCCTGGATATGATCCGTGTTCCTAAGGAAGCTGTTTTCCACTTGGCGAGAAAGGAGCTCCCCCCCCTACCTCTTCCCTGACTTTTCCAGTTTCTTTTTTTCTTGACTAAATGTGAGAGTCTCCTTTTTTCCTCCGAGGTGGGAAGAATTCCCTTCACTCGAGCCTGTACCTTGTGGAAACTCCCGCTTCCCACTGAGTTTCCTTTGGGCCTCTGTAGGACCTTTCCTCTTTCAATGAAAGTTTTTTGAGACTTTTAATGCTTTGAGCTTTGAACCGGACCCCCCCTCTCCTCCTTGAGCGCCATGCTTTTCCCCACGGTGTCTGCGGTGACGAAGAAGCCCTTTTGCAGGGCTTTTTTTATTAATTAGCCCTAGTTCCCTCCGCAAATCCGTGTCTTTGGGTGGAGATTGGCATTTGTGAATCACTGGTTCTCCCACCCAAGTAGGCCCCAATAGCAGATTCCCCCAAGGCACCCCCCTCAACTTTTTTACCGTCCCACCTGGCCTTTCTCATACTCGTAAACGACCTAGGAGGCTGCACTGTTTTTTTCCCTTCCCACGGCTCCTTTGCAGGACCCTCCCCTTCCACCTTCAGGTGGTTATTCCTTGTTGAGAAACCCTTTTTTTCCTCCAAACCCAATCTTTTCATGAGTGGTTCCATCGTCCGAAGTCTTCCCTCCCCTCATTTTTTTTTTTCTTAAGTGTAAATTCTCTGGTGAAGGTTTCTTTTTCCACAGGGCTCTTATATATTTACCTAACACCCCCCCACTTTGACTTTCTAGAACACCAGTCTCTTCTAGGAACCCCCGCCTGAATGTTTTGTGCTATTGCAGTCCCCTTTTTTTCTTTGGTAGCCTCTTTCCCTTGCCCTCCCCCCCCAGGGGAAGCAGGGAAACAAGTCGTCTTGCAGCATCTTGGTTCCCAATATCCTCCCCCCCTTTTATCACCTTTCCTTTCTCGGAAAGGCGCGTGGTGGTACGCGAACTTTTTTTCCCACCTTCTGGACCCTTCCCCTCTGACCCTGGTCTTCTTCCTCTTAGCATGGAGAAAATTCTCTAAAGAAGGGTTCTTGCGGTTGGAGTCCCCCACGGAGCCCCCGAATTCTTTTCCCCTTCCCCCAAAATAGGTCTCGATATGAGATTTCCTCCCCTGCAGGGAATCCTCCAGGTTCTTTGGCTCCCATCATTTTTCTCCCTGCGTGAAGCTAACAGTTTACAGGAATCCAGGCAAGATCAGCCCCTAGAGGTTTTCGCGTCTCCATAACCTCTCGTCCCTTTTTTAGTTGATTTTGTTGCGATCGCTATCTGATGTCTTCGCCGCGTGTTTTTGAGAGTTCTTCCAACAGGCCTTTCAATGTGCCCCCTTTCTGTACCCACAGCCTTCTTTCTTCCGAGAAGCCACAAAAGGCTACCGTTCTCGGCACCCATCACTTTTTATGGAACCCCTTCCATATTGGGGTGTTACTTTAGTTTTTCCTGCTTCTGGTTGCCGATCAAGTTCCTCAAGACTTCCGGGAAGATCAATTTGAGAATGACCTTGTTCTTCGAACCCATACACGATGACATTTTTAGAGTTTCTTCTCGCGCCATAACCTTTTTTCTGAGAGTCCACAACCCTTCATTTTCTAGTTTGGAGAGGTCGTCCAGCGGGTGATTAATCTCTCTTGGAATAGAAGTTTTCCTTGCTAAGATCCTCGGTTTGCAACAGGGAGCCGGGAGAACTTGGTAAGGTAAAAGCGTGCCTAGCTTCGCTTTTGGGAATCTTTATCAGATCTTCGTCCTAACGGACCCTGAGGCCAGATTTACATAACATGCGCAAAGCCTCCCTCCTTCGGCTCCGTGGTCTCAGTAGAAACCAAAAAAACCCCTTTTCCTCGCATGCCGCGTGTGAATTTCCCCCATCGTGTTCTTCTCGAATCTGGTAAAGAAGCGTGTTGTGGAGTTAAGGCCTTTTCCAATCTTTTCTCCGCCAGCGTTCCTGGTGCATTCCACAGGATCGTATCCCCCGTGTCCCAACCTTGACTTTTCTCTGTTTCCGTCTCAATATGCTCTTCCTTTTCCTCCTCAGCTTTTGGTGTGGAGTTTTTGGCCTAAACTCTTTTGTCTTTTTAGACTTCGGGACGTTGCGATATATTATTAATGTGGCTCTTTCCAATCAGTAGAAATCCCGTGACAATGGCTCGTGAACACGACTCCTTCCGAGGATGCTCTCCCTCTCCCGATTGTTTTCCGAATTTATTCCCGGAAGAGAGGTCCCACTGGTATAGGATGGTGGTTCTTGGCCATCCCCCAGCAACGCCTCAAAACCCCTTTTTGTATTACCCCCCCACACTTCCTTTCTTCGTCGCCTACCCGGGAATCGGAGAGGGCGAATGTAGTTCAAGCCCTTCGTTTTCTTTACTTGACAGATTTTCTTTTTCGGGAAGAATTTACCCCCCGAAAAGATTCCACCCCTTTCCAATGAGTCCCGGGATTTATGCCTTAAAAACTCCCTTCTTGTTGTTTTTCTAATTAGCGCCCCAGCTCCACGCCTTTCCTCTAGAGAACTTCGACCTTTAACCCGTCTTCTTTCCGCACCCTCCGGTGGTATAATGCGAAGTGAATTCCTTGGATAGTGAGACAGTTTTTCGTTTTCAGTTCTTCTTTCCAAGGTGGTTAATGGATTTTCATCCCAGACTTTTCCCCCACCCCCGGAAGTTTACTTTCTCGAGTACTCTACCGATGTCGGGGACTTTCAACTCCCCTGGTTTAAGACCCCAGACACCCCGGTTCAGGAAGAGAACCGTTGGGATCCAACCCCAGTGCAGTGATTTTCGACAAATTTTTCCCCCCACGAGACCCCCGAGAAGGGGAAATACTGAGACTTTTTTGTTTTTCAAACATGTCAAAGTGTGTTCCGGACTCCGGCGTGTAGAAGACCCATGCGGATTTACTCTCCAGGTTTAAGCACAGCCTCTGCAACCCCCAAAAAAGTCGGAACCTTCGAAACCCTGTAACCCCCCTCCTAGATTTACCAGCCAGACCTCAGACTTTAATCAAAGTACCCCCTGGAATATTTTCAGAAGTTCTTCTCCAGCCCATTCTCCACCCCAAGGGTTTAGTCTCTATATGCTTTGCTTTATGCCCACTGTAATTCCCCTCCTCATTCTCCCCTTCTACCCAAGATAAAGATAGTCGGACATTGACATTACCATTCAGACCCTAGATGAAGAGGTCTGATGGATCGTCCAATGACCCCCGGTCCTCCTTTTCTCCGGCAGATGGGACGCCCCCGAAAAGAACTTTTCCTTCTGGGGTTTTTCCTGGAGAGCCTCCTTTTTCCGTCCCCTTCGAGAAATCACAAATTTCCTCCTTCAGGTCAGTCCATGGGTCCGTCCAAGCCCCCTTCCTGTGCACCCCAAAGTGAGCGTCCCCCCCACACGTGCCTCTGAACCATCAACCGAAGTCCCCCTGATTTTGGAGAGGTTTTTTCCTTTTTTTTAAGTTGCGACACGAAGGCTCCACAAAGGCCTGGGAAATTAACCTCTTAAGTGCCTTTACTTTCTATTGTGAGCCCTGCGTGTTAGCCCTCTTTTTTTTCCTTTTAGCGGTTACGAAGAAAAGTCCCTGTTTTGATGATTAAGTTGTGTTCAGTCAGGTTTCCTTTTCCCCGATAATTGTCTTTTTCCCCCTTAGGATTACCGTTGTGACTAAGACACAAACCCCAACCACGTCCCCCCAATTCCCTTTTTTTCAAATTAGAATATTTTCCTTCCCCCCCAATATTTCCCTTGGTGTTCCTATCTTTTTTAACCCCCTTTTCAACCCCCCCCCGGAAGAGGATTTTTCGCGCTCAAAAATTTTTTTTTTAATTCTTTCGGTCGTGTAGCCCTTCTTCGGCCGGCTTTTTCCGATAGATATGATCAAGGCTTTCTGGTAGGACCCCATTTTCTTCCTGTTGCCTTGGTCATTCTATTGTTTTGACTTTTTTCTGTCCGGAAGAATTCACGGTCACTGATCCATTATCCCCTTTGTTTTTAGCTCTTTCCCGAATCCCTCCGTACCACGTCCATAATTAAATCCTTTTTCCCTCCCGGAACCCTTTCCCCCGACCTTCCGTTTCTCAAATTCCTTCTTGAAAGGTTTCCACCTTGGGATAATTTCCACAGCCCCCCCTCTGTCGTCCCATTTTTTTCCCAATCGCCCCCACGAGGGTGGCATGAAAATTCTCCTTCCCCTTTTTTCGAACTCGAATTTTTGCCCCCCCTCCCCCGACCCCTTCCCCTTCGATTCCTAAAGGAATGTTCCCCCCGGAGACATCCGGATTGGTTCCCCTATCTTTCTCCCCAACAGGATTCGCTTCAGATTTTTTTTCCGTGATTCACCTCGGAAGAAGGTTTCTTTCGATCCCCTTGTTTCTGGGTCATGCTGACGTGACCCTGAGTCCTCTTTCTTAAGAGGATGTGGTCCTAAATCTATCTCTTTAACTTTGTGTTTTCTTCCCTCTTTTGATTTTCACCCTTCCCTTTCAGCTTTCCCTGTTCGGAGCAAAGGCTTCCCTTTTTTCCTCGCGATAGAACTCTCCCGGCTTCAAGTCTCTCCCGACGCTCCCTCTCGTCTCTTGTATTCTGGTGTGCAGAATTCCATTCGAACTCTTCGCTGCTGGTCTCTGACCACTTCCCCTCGCTTTTTCCTTCAAGCATGGCCTGAATAGTTTAGTTCACCTTCCCTTTATGGAGGTTTAACTTGTCTACTTCCCTGTCTTACTTCTTGACCGCACACCTTCCCTTTTCTTGAGCGATGAATGAGCCTGAGTTACCCTTCCCTTTTCTCGCTGTGACCTCGATTTTTCCTTTAGTTCTTTCCTACTCTTAGGATTTTCTTCTCCGCTGGCCTTTTTTATGCGGCCCCTCCGTGAAAACCCTTTTCTGGTGGTCCTTTTTTGACGTTGTCCTGACGGCCTTCCTAACAACATTTTCCCCCCTCCCCCAGTAGTGACCACTCTTGATGGAAAAGGCCCACCCCGAAAAGGGATTTTTCTCAAAGCTTTTCCCTACTCGCCTGCCGGCCCCCTTTAGAAAAACTTAGGCGGAATTTCCACTTTTCCGACCGTCTGAAGGTATATATAGTTTTTTTCTAACAGCATTTTTTTTCCAAACCCCCTGTCCCCCTCTTAAAGATTTTTTCCCCCATCTTTCCTAATTAGATGAAGAGCAGTGATGGGTGTTCGAGAATTCTTTTTTTTCCTTTTTTTTAAGGTATTCTTTCCCCCCTTTTCTTCATACTGCGCCTCCCGATATAGTTAAAACACACCTTAAAAATTAGTTCTATTTTTCTCACCCCACCCTTTTCCTTTCCGGCCCTTTCCCCCAAGGACCCTCCTCCGAGGGGATTGCACACGTTGAGCCCCGTCTCCTTCAAGGCCGTGTTTTTTCCCTCGGGACCCCCCCCCCAAGTGGTGCTTCTCCCCCGTCATTTGCTGTGTTTTCATCCGTTTCCACCCCCCCCTTTTTCTTAGGCCATGGCCATTGTTGGTACCCTAAATTTTTTTTTTTTTTTTCCCCCCATTATTTTGACCCCTGCCTTTTCCTTTTGCGTATTTCATTTAGATGGAGAACTCGTGAGAATTGCTGTTGGCGTTTCCCCTGTAGCCCCTTTATGGTACCTCGTGGCGATTCCCTACCTAAGAAGGCCTCCCTGATGGTAATAGACCAATGTCGCCCTGGCACCTTCGTGGGCCATTCTCTCCACTATTCGCCTTTCCTTCCGGAAGATTCGAAAAGTCTTCTTCAATTAACTTGACCGACGTAACTCTTTAGTTTGATATGAGTTTCTAAGCCCCCCTTTCCCGCGGTTGGACTTCATTCCTTCCACCGATTTTTTTTCCCTCTTCAGTCCTTTCCCGGAAAAGGAATGGTTGAAGAAGCCATTTCTCTCCGCAATCTTCAACACGTGTAAAACATGGTCAATTTTTCCAGCTTTCCCCAATGTGTTTTTTTTTGGACTTCATGCGCATGTCCTTAGGGTTGGAGAGGCCCTTTACTCTTTTAATTAACTTTTCAGATCCCTTTCTGAAACGTCTCCCCTCGGTCGGCCCGAAAGATCGTTTTCCTTCCTTTCTGCTAATTTAAGTCCCACTGCGCCCCTCCACCTTTTCGAGATGAATGCTTTCAAAACTTCCGTATCTTGAATCCTTTGCTCTTCTTTTTTCTTAACGTTCTCAGCTCTTATTAGGCGGGCGTAGCGTCTCTGTCACATTAAAGACAACCTTGAGTTCCTCCCCCCACTTGCGTTTCCTGCGCTTTTTCTCCCCAAGCGCTCTCCTTAACGGAACCGTTAATTGCCCTGCCGCCCCTAATGCGTTCAACCTTTCGCAGCTTTGGAGTTCCCTTCCAACCCACCCCCAGAGAAAAAGTGCTTCACCCCGGTCTTCAGACCCCAAATTTCCATAATCCCCCCCTGGAGAGTGTTTTTCCCGGAAATGTCCCCCCCAGGGATTTAGGAAGCCCTCGGCCCTTTACCCCCCCTTTTGCTATCTCTTCAAAGTCTCCACGCCCCAAGTGAAAAGCGTATCCTGGTCCTACACCCTATCTATCCCTCATAAGTTTCTTGAGGAATAGATGGAAAGGAGTTTAAACGTCTGCTATAGATTTGGTTTTGGCTCTCTTATTCCCCAGTGCTTCATAGCTTTCATGAGTCTACATGTCCGCTTTACTTTCCTTTTTTTCTAACTCCCCAACTTCGTTAACCGATTCTTGCCGCCGAGTGGGTTTACCCGTTCTGTGTGCTTTTTCTCGGAGACCTTTTCGCCGCCTTTTTTCAACCTCCTCCTCTGAGGACTTTTTTCTTTCTAAATTTCAACGGCGCTTCCCCTTTTTTCAGTTACTTTTCTTTCTGTTGGAATTTAATTCCCCCCCCAAGAGAGCTTTCCAAAAAAAGCCCTCGGACCCCTGAATTTTTTAATGTCCATTTGAGCCTTCCCCCTCCTTCCTTCCCTTTAGTAGAGAGATCCCAATTCGATCGTAATTTTTCCCTCGCTTTTAAGTCCCGCTCTGGTCGATCCTCAGTGCGTTTGTGGATCGTGACTTCTCCTCATCTCTCCCCTCCCACGGTGTCCTCGAAGGTAAAGTCCCCCTTTTTTTTGAAAAATTCACTTCCACGCCTCGAGTTCTCCCCTTTGGAATAACGAAGAGCTCTAGAGTGAGCAGTTGGTCATAACAATTCCCATCCCTTTCATCTTAAGAACCTTTTGCGCCCCGAGTAATTGTCCTCAGTATCCTTTAACCCCCGCCTTCTTTTCACTCCCTTTTCAGGTTCTTTCCATGGTTTGGTACGTTTTTTCCTTTCTCCAGGCATCTTTTTCCACCTTCTTAACCTCCGTCCGGTCTCCCTCTCTCTTGAAACAACCCCTTCAGTAAAACTTCCTCAAGAGTTTCCGAAGTTCTCCCTAGTTTCCTTTAAACTGTCATTATCATCCTTCGAAAAATGGGTTACGATACAAGTTTCTTTTTTCACTCCTACCAGCCCCCCCTGGTTTCTTTCTTATGAAGGTGACGAGAAAAATTGTCTTTCCTAGCTCTAGAGCCCACTAATTCCCCGATTCCAGTTCTTCTCAGCTCCCCATTCTCCACAACTGAAGAGGTTTATGATGCTCGCCTTCCCCTAGATCCCCTCTTCCTGATCACCTTCTTGGAGCAAGTCCAAAGTGGGGAATTTCCCCTCAATTCTTTCTTCCGCCTGCGGGACCATTCAGACCTCCCCTGAAATACCTCCTTTCCTTCAGTCTTTTCAGTCCCCCTAGTCTTTGAAAAACCGTCCCAACTTACCCCCAACTCGTTCCGCCCCCTGCAGAGATTTCGGTGATAGGTGTTTTTTTTCCAGAGGAGAATTTCCCCTCCGACAATTTTCCCCCCTTCACCCCTCTTCTCCACCTTCCCCCCCCCCCCAAGGTTCAATCGTGTTGTATAAAAATACCCCCCTTTGACGTAGTGTGGCCGATTCTTTTTTCGGTTTCTTCCGAATCAAATGGTGTTTCCAAGAAGAACCCCTGGGAATTTTTGTTCCCTTCATCCCTTCTCTTCGGACTTCTTCCCTCAGGACCCCTCACCTTCAAAAATAGATCCCAAAGTCTCCCGACCCCCCTTTGCTTCTCCCTCCTAACTATGTTTAAAATTCCCCCTCAATATTTAGGGAGTTTTTGTGGAGAATCCTGGTGTTTCCCCCCCTCTCCTCAGCTTCCTAGTATCAGATAAAACAAGTTCTTGTAATGCCTTCCCCCGGGTTCTTGGAGAAGGAGTTTCTATATGCCCAGCGGTTCCCTTTTTCCTGCAATTTATTCTTGACTGGGAAATAAATCTCTTTTTTCCCAACCTGTTTTCCGCTCCGTCTTGATGTTAATTCCCCCCCCTTCCCGCAAACCAGAACCCTCTTGTTTTAGACTAACTGAAGCCCCCTGGCCCTCCCGACCTTAAACTCCCCCACCAAGCTCTCGAAGATATAGTTTTTTCGAAAGGCAGAAACCCTTTTTCCCTCATGGGTTCCCGCTCTATCCTTCTGTCCAATTAATTTCCCCTAGAACCCGTGGTGGAATGCCCTCTACAAGAAATTATTGAACCCCCTTAGTCACTCCCCCCTGGTTTTCCCCCCCCCCCGCACCTCGATTGAGGAAGTCATCAGAATCCCTTCTCCAGAAACTAAACCCCCCGACTTGATTTTTCTTTTTTCCCCCTTTGCCCCCCCCTTCACCCCCCTTAGAGATAGTGCTCCCGCTATTTCTCAGTAGTGATTTGAATTCCCTCCCCCCTGATTTTCCCCCCCCCCCATTCCGAGACTTACCCCCGAAGTGCGTCTCCGCCTCCAAAGAGGAACGTTCCTCCCTCGCAGACCTTTTTTTTTTGTACCTCCCCTTCTCCCCCTTTTTGTGATACTTATTCCCCTCTTCCGCTAGGAGTACGACAGGCCCGCTTTTTTGGCGGCGAGAAAGAGAGAACCCCTCTCCCTAAATCCCTCCCCCCCTTTTCTCTTAAGAATTCCTTCGAGACCCCGAGTCGCTATAGCGTTTTCCCGCATTAAAGAAACTCTCCCTTTCCTCTGGATGGTTGTGCTGATCCTTTTCCCCTCTCTCATAAATCGAGGTGCCCATTTTTTCCAAGATGGCAATGAGGACTTTTTCTTTTTTCAAGAAATTCTTGTGTAATGTCCCCCCTTCTCTTTCCGGCTACCCCTTCCCCCCCCCGATTCCCCCTTTTCCGATGAAGGAGCCCCCCCAGTAAACGGAAAACAGGTTTCCCCCCCCCCCTTTTGGACGTAACGTGACTTTAGGTTTTTGATTTCCCCTTTCGAGGTTTCTAGAGCGTTGCCGCAGAAGTGATGTCTCCTCGAAAACTTTTCTGGTTTTTCCTCCTTTCTTTTTGCCTTTTTTTTGGTTTGGCCCCCCTTAAAGACAAGAGTAGTTCCCCCCCTTCGATTTCCACCTCTTGCTTCCTTTTTGCGTCCAGCATTCCTACGCCGCCTCGGAATAGCGCTGTTCAAAAGGAAATGGACAGCCATATGCAAGATCCCCCCTCATCGGTCCTTTTCATTGTGCGCCCTCCCCCCCCCTCCTGTGATCCCCCCCCCGAAACTCAAGAAGGTTGAAGGCCCTATCCGCAGTTATCCCTTTGTTTCCTTCTTTCTACGTTGTTTCCTGTGGTTAATTTACCTTTTGAGTAAAAAAAAAAAAACCCGAATAAGGAATGAACCCTATAGTTACCCCAATCCCCCCCTTTTCCTGATCCCCCCCTAGATTTTCTTCTCCCTAAACACGGCACGCTCCCAGAAGAGGGAGATTTCCCCTCTTTTTAAAAGGTGTTCCCGATTCTTCCCCGGGGGTTTATTGAACGGTAAAGTTCTCTTTGAACGAGAAAGCATTTTTTGCCCCCGGGCCACCCCTTACCAATACCTCTTCTAAATTCTTTTCTGTGCCATGGAATTTCTTTCCTGTTTTCCCAAACTTTCTTCCGGTCCCCACTTCCTTCTCCCTGAGGAGGATTTCTTCTTTTATAGATGTCTCCCTACTCTTTTTTCCTTTCAGTCATTGTCCCTAAAGATATTCCGGACCGAGATCAGGTTTGTTTCTTTCTTGTCCTTGACATCAGAAACTCTCCCTAGAGTCGATTTCCGCTGGTCTTTTTCCTGCGAGCTGTGCGTTGAGAGGACATCCCCTCCTCTCCCGCTACAATTCTCAACTCCCCCTTTATGCCCAATTTCCCTTTTGGTTTTTTTTTTTGGACATCACTTTCTTCAGAGATTCTTCAAGGGTTCTTCTCTTCGGCCTTTTTTCCCCTTCGCTTTTCCCTTTGGACTTCGCCGTGAGGTGGGGTTTTTCCGAGTCCCCCCCAGTCGACCTTTTTTTAACATTTCCAACGACCTTTCCCCCGCTAAACCACCTTGGGAAACTTTTCCCGGAACCCCATTTTTTTTCCTATTTCCACGTACCTCCCTTTTGTGGAAATTGTTCCTCCCGGAGCCCTTCCTCTTTTCGCCACTAGTCTCCGGATGGTAACTTTATCCATCCTCTGCATCCTCGAAGCCCTTTTAGCCCGATAAACCAAGTGAAGGACCCTCTGTTATATTTCTTCCTCTTTTTTGTTGCGTTCCTGCATAACTCCACAAAATTGAACTCCCCTTCCCTGATGGAACAGGAGCCCCTTTTTTTCTCTTCCCTTCAGAGTCCCCCTCTCTTTCCTTTTTTTCAGTGGTCTCGCCCGTTCTGTCTTGGCATTACCCGCCCGTTTCAAAGGCCCAATTTTTACTTATAAAAGCCCTTTCGCTGTTTTTTCTCGATGGGTCATCTTCCCCCCCCATCCCTGTAATGTTCCCTTTTACGAACTCCTTTCCGAAAACGAAAAATCCCTCTTCCTCTTTCGGTCAGTTTTCCTTGTTTTCGAACCCCACCCTCCTTAGCTACGTGATGCACCTCTCTGCGAAATGAAAGACCCCCTTTTTTCCTCTGCAGACTCGGTTTTCCTTTCCCTCCTTTCCACCTCCTGTCCAATCGGTCCCGTGCGCCAAAGAGGCATGGAAGCCCCCCCCACTAATTCTGAGATACTCCCTTTCCACAAGTCCTCCCAAGTACTCTAGCCTTTTTCGGCCAAATATCTCCTTTATAATCTCCGTTGTTGTTGTTTCCCTGTCCTTACCCTTTCTTTTTTCCTATCTTCGGGGGTTCTTTTCCCAGTTGAGGACTAAGATAATGAGTTCTTTTTTAATGTCTTGAGTATCCTCCTTGGCCCTCCTTCCAATCACCGTTACACCGATTGACTTTAATTCATCTTCAGGCTTTTTATTCCGTGAATCACTGTTTTTTTAAATTTGTTGTCCGAAAGAAGCACCTTCCAAATTTAGAGTCATTTTTGGGCCAACCCTTTGGTTTTTAAGTTAAGGACCGAGACGACCCTTTAATTCAAAAGCTTTCATTCCATTGGCAACCCTCTTTTATCTTCCACTTTAGAAGGTTCGCACCTGGCAACGCCCCTTCTCGACCCCCGAACTTCCTCTTCCTCTCGCTCCAAAATGCTCTGAATAATTACCCCCTCTTACCATGCAGCACCACTGCCCATAACTCCTCCTTTCAGGTTGTGTTTCCTTTTTTTTCCTACCCTTTCTATCCTCCTTTGCCGAGGTAAGACCTGCCCTTGAAGCGTGTTAGTCCTCTACTCTGTCGTGGATTCCTTTTTTAATTGATTTTTCCAGATTTTTCTCCTTCCCCCCCCCGGTAGAGCCTTTTTTGGCTCTCCTGTCGCAGGTCCCAGTAGAAAAATGCCCCCCAATTCTTTGTAAATCACTTTCTCTCTCCCTTTAAGAAAATGGCGGGGGTACCGTGCCTCGGCATGATGAAGGAGTTTCTCCTCCAGACCCTCCATTTTTATTCCGGTTCGCCTCCGCAAAACACGCTGTAGCGAAGTACAACTTTTTCGACATGCCCCCCTCACATCATTCCCCCCGTAGAACCCTTCCATCGACTTCAGGACCCACTCCTCCCCCCCCTCTTGTGCTGGCATTGCTTCTCCCCACTTGTAGCTCGCGGATACTCATAAATCTCTCCTGGAGGATTTAGAGTAACTCGAACCCTTTTTTTCTTGCCCTCCAGTCCGAGAACGAGTTCCGTACACTTTTGGACGAAAAACTCCCTCCCGGTTTTAGCAGTTTTCGCCCCTTGCCCCTTTTTTTGGACACCGCCCCAGCTGTCGTCTTTTTACCGTCCCCTATGAAAGGGGGTTCCCCGTCCAAATGGTCCCAACGAAGATTTAGGTGATCGTGTTACAGAGGACTTTTTCGCAAAAACCTTGATTGCTCTTTAACGTTCCGTTTCCCCCTGGGCATGAAGAGCGTTGTCTCAAATAACAGTCCTTTTTTCCCCCCTCTCAATTT
>Ga0179593_1555153_pt1 | contig 15146 bp, 15 predicted proteins | sample CZODoug2_1_08_16_FD_185931 | JGI IMG/M metagenome (GOLD analysis project Ga0179593, IMG submission 185931) | Vadose zone soil fungal communities from Angelo Coast Range Reserve, California, USA - CZODoug2_1_08_16fungal (PacBio error correction) | ecosystem: Environmental > Terrestrial > Soil >... | reverse complement strand
CCTCCACCGCTGCTAGTTTGCTGCTTTCCTTTTCCCGCCACCGGTTCAGGCTGACTATCTTCCTCCCCATCTTTTTTTCGTTTCTCTCTCACCTGGACATCGAACCCCTGATGCGGGGAGACGCCCAGCACCCCTGTCTCTCTGGATGTCATCGCTTCTAAACCCCTCCAACCTCTGTCTGAGACATACCCTTAGTTCTGATGGAAAAGTCCCCGGCCAGACGCCTCTTTTCCCCCCCTCCCGAGTCTCGTAGTGGATTTACTCCGACCGAACGCCCCCTCACCGAGGGGATGACGCTATCCCCTCCCGATGTCGTTCCAGTCTTCGGATTAAGTTTCATGAGGCTGCTATTTTTCTCCTACCCTCGTAACTCGTTGCTCATCCCTAGAACGATCTACCGGGGATTGTACGACTCGCTGAGCGCTTTTTTCCTTCTCAGAAGCCTTCGAGGGTACGACCGTTTGCCCGGTTATGGCTCCTGAGACTCTCCTGACCCGATATTCTTATTACCTCGAAGCGATTCAACGCGGTGTCCGAGACACGCATCCTTCAACTTGCTTCTTTAAGGCCGAGTTGCGGTTCTTTTCTAACTCCTCTCCCAGCGAGAGGGGAGTCCACTTTAATCACGTCGGCGACCTGGACCTTCCGAGTGTTAGAGATCACATTTCACCCCTTCCGCGCTCCTCTCCCCTGGAATGAACACCCCAGTTAGGAGCTTCTGCTTTTATGAGGCTGCCCACTTTCGCGTAATGTTCCTGTCCCCACAGATAAAGAGAAAATTGAACCTGTTCGGGCTTTCCTTTTCTATTCCTCCCCGATAGGGCCTCAAATGCAAATTAGGTTCCGAGGTTGTTCCGTGGAGCCCCCCGTCCTCGGCCATGATAATACTGGTCCATCGCCCTCCCGAGTGTTTCCTGGCGGATCTTTTTCATCGCGAGACCGAATCTAACAAGAGCAATACGACCATGCAAATTCTCTTTTCCCTCCTCGGGGGCAGTCCGAAGCCCCTGATTCTGCTTTCCCCAACATAAAAGCAAACGCTCCGGATATCCCCATACAAGAGATACTCACGTTTTTCCTCCCCCGACCCGACACACGATCTATCATCCATTCGGATATACTTTTTTATCTTAACGGGCACCCCCCCCTTTTACGAACTATAATCTACCGCAATCAGCCCCCCCTCCTTTTCTCCCCGACCTTTATGAACCCCGACTGGTCGCTCCTCTTGAGCGAGTCTCCAGACGAGAGTAGACTTACATGGCGTTTCCTGAATTCCCCTTCTTCCAGGAAAATAGGATTAACTTTATCTGAAAGCCTCCACCATTAAATCCAGGCACGCTGAATATTTACTCTTTTAAACAACGTTCTCGGAAAAACGCGGGCCAACTGACATCGCTTCTCACCGCTACTTGGACTAGGAGCGCCCGATTTCATGTTTCTCAAGAGGTAGTCGCGAAGATCTATTCCCAATGAGAAGTGGGTGCGAGGAAGTTCGGGGTTAACCCCATCCTCTATGAGCTTAAGCGATGCGCCCTGCTCCGCTTTCTTTCGGAGCCTCTAAAGGGGCCTAAAGGGTCGTTCTTCTGTTCCTAATATTCTCAGGCTTCATGCCGCCATACAAGTTTTTCTTGACCTCCTAGGTGGCGCACGTCGCGCGCCAGGCTGACCCTTATCCGTTTTTCTCTACGGGAAGCCCTCGCTACAGTGATCGCTGACCCCCAGGTTGCCTGTTCCCCTGTTACAGGTATTTTCCCGTTCCTTTCACCAAACTTTTGATTCGCGCGCTAATCCGGCCGACGTGTGGTCCGATCATATATCGAGTCTTGTTCGATCGCTCATGGACAGGGAGTGCCCTTTCCGCCAAAAGTCTTTTTCTTGGACTAGGTTGTGCTTGATGGAGTAATTGTCGCGTCCTTATCAGCACTCTCGCGCGAGCCGACCCGATCGTCTTCGGATCTTCCCTTGTGGTCGTTCTTCGGAGGGTGAGATGGAAAGGAACCTTATTTGTTTGTGACCCTTTGGAGGCGCTCGAGTTTGCTGGATTGAGGACTCCCAGGTGACCCCTCCCAGAAAACAATTTCCCGGGTCCTGGCACCAGTAAGATCTGGGATGGACAGAGTGATTTCATCCTGTTCCTTTCCCCCTCCGATAAAGCCGGACTGAACTGGTGGGAAAACTTTCCTGCAGACGGCTTTCCCTGCGGAGGACTTTCCGAGCCCCGAATTCGGGGCGTACAGATTTGGTTGCTAGAGTTCTGAACCTCCCCTCCCGCCGGCTCTCCCTCGGTCTTTCCGATCCCGCTCTGGGGGGGTCCCACTCGATTACTCTTTTAAAACGACACCGTGCTGGATCGGGGTTTCCTCAGACCCTGCACTCCGCGCTGCGGTCTCCGCGCGGGCCTTTTCTTTCCCCTAAGATCTACTACTTTAGTTCCGCACCCCCTATTTTATGGCGCGAGGCGCTTTTCTTGCTGCTTGTCTGGGTTTCCCGAACGGAAAAACTTACCTCTTCCCTCTCCTCTTGATCCGATCTTTTCACTTTCCGCGTTTTCTCCCTCTCCAGGGAGGAGATTTATTTTTTTTCTCCTTGTACAGCTTACCATCACGTGGAGAAGTTGGAAGAGGCGGGCCGAGATAGACGTCCTCTGGTACGCTGTCCTCGCGAGTGTGCACCGTTTTCAGAGATCTGGTCCCGGTCTTCCCCCCCCCCCTTACTAACCGATCCTGAGGTCGGATATAAAGAAAAGGTCCTCTGTGCCCTCTCTCCCAATGAGTGCCTTTCTGGACAATCTCGATCCTTCACCGCTTGAGATATTTCTTTGGCTTACTCCCCCCCTGCACTCCCTTTGGGAAATGATCTTCTTAGAGGACCTTCGATCGAGAGGCTTCCAGAACCCAGACCATCATTCGCGATTGAATCGGACCGCAATTCCCTGCCCGCCCGGGCCGGAGTTAGGCCCATTCATTCTTTCCCCGCTCCTTCCTTGATCCCCCCCATCTCTCTCGAGGGCCGAGTTCTACCTTGATGCCTCCTATATCTCGAGTAGCAGCCATATACTTTTTCCTCCCTAATGTTTGTTGTTGGTTGATTCCGGCGACTCTCGCCTCCTTGAGATCGGCTCGACGGTATAGACGAGGATCGTCTACCCCGGTGAATGTTCCTCCCCCTTCGGGAGAAGGGGAGGGAGATCTTGCTGGTTCAGAGTAGATCGCTTGAGGTTCCTGATTAAGTTCTACACGGTGGCTTAGATCTAAGGATCGCGTGGTATCCGAAACCAGAGCAGGGCCCCAGAGAGATAACCGATATCGCTCTCTTTCTTCTCCCTTGTTCTTTCCCTTCCAGTAGGTACCAAGTGGAGGGGGGGTTTTTTTTCCAAAGAACGCCGTGCGACTTGAAGTGAGCGAAATGGAGAAGGTCTTTACTTTAAGGGGGTTTGATCCTACTCAGGAGTTTTTTTTTCTGTGCTAGTAGAGAAGTGGGACTGAGTCTTTCCCCCCTCCCCCCCCGCGTTTCCGGGCGTTTCAGTAACCCCGTCCTCACGTCTCTCCCTCCCGGGATACAAGGAGCCACCCATTCCCGCGCTCCTGGTGGAGCACCTGCCGGAGACGGCGACATACTCCCGATCTCCCGCGGCGCTTCTTTCCCGTTTTTTTTTTCTACTGCCCGGCTTTTCCTTCTCCCCCCCAGACCAGCCCCCGCCCTTCTCTTAGTCCAAGCAGAAACTACGTGGGGCGTCGAAGGGAGTAGGCGAGAAGCGCCCTGAGTTGGATCGCCTCGGCGCGATGAGAAGGCCCCCCGAGTCCCCCCCCCTTCATCCCCCTGACTCGTTTACTTCAGGAGGATATCTTTTTTTAAAAAGAAGTTTGAGTTTTCCCTGCCACTCGTTAACTCCCGCCTAAATAGAGGGCCTTCTCCTCGCGGACCCCACCTGCACACCTTCCCCCCTCCCCCCTTTACAATTCGTCTTTACGGACTAAGCCGTTCGTGAAAAGTGTCAGGAGGCTCATTGCTCGCCAGGCCGAGTCAGAACTTTTTTGTCCCCCGGAGCTGATCGAGTCTCTTTGTCCCCAGCGCACAAGTTGGCTTCTTTCACGGATCCTCCGACACCCCATCCCGATCGCTCTAGGCCTCCCCCAAGGTGCCTGTCAGCCCACCCCGCCCGACTCACCGGGCCCCCTTCCATATCCAGAAGTCCCCCCTCATCGAGACAGAGCTGGCTTTCTCGGGCTGACCAGTGATGAGAATCCCCTTCACTCTCCCAGAGTGCGTGGGGCATATTCCAACGCCGCGACGAACCGCCCCTGCGCTTCTACCGGAGCCGTCTCCTGATCTTAGATTGTCCAAGAGCAGGAAACGCAGCTGAAGTAGCGATTTGGATCTCTTTGGGTCCTTCGGTTCCCTCTACCCGGATAACCCTTTTTTCCTGAGCCGCCTCTCCCCTGCGCGGCGGCATCGTCTCTCCTGAACCAAAAGATGCTCAGGTACAACCAGAGTACGGTTTCGCCGAGCGTGTGCTCCACGTCTATTCTCCTAGCCTTGTATGGTTCTCAAGTCCCTATGTGATCCGCGACACCGATCCCCCCCTTGAGCCCGTCGCTCCTAGGATCGGGGCGCTAATAGATGTCAAAATAGGAGTGGATGTGCCCCGCGGTCACGCCTTTCCCAGGGCCTCGATTTAATAATAGAGCCTTCCCCCTTCCTTGCTTCCCCTTTCCCGCCCCCTATTGAGTTCCAGTAGGAGTCCAGCAGAGTCGAGTGTGTTTCCCCCTTGGGGCTCGTTTGTGCCTGAGAAAGCTTTAGGCCTTCAGTTGCGTCCTTTGTTCCAGCGGGACGTTCCCATTCTTTGACGGACCCCAGGTATGCCAACCATACCCCCCTGAACGGAGCGAGCGCGCGATCGCTACCGCGCGGAAACCCTGGTTAGGATTCTTTTCTTTGTTTGTTCCTTTTTTATTTATGGGGGCTCCCCGATTTTCCTTGGGTTTGCAGGGAAGAGACCCCTGTCCCGTCTGAATTCTTATGATCGAACGTATCCTCGTGGATGTAATAGGAGATTTCGCGTTCTCGATCCGTCCGCCCGGTGGCGGGTATTTTTGCCCAGCCCTCTCTTCCTCAACCGACTAGGGACGAAGGCTAGGGAGCTTTCCCTGCGGAGTCGGAGGAGTGTCCTCGTGAGCTAGGCCCCATCCCCCCATCCCTCGATCCTTATGCCAAGGCTGACCCTACCTTAGATTTGGGCGCGGGACTAAACCAGCCCCTCGCCAATCCCCAGGCCAGGACCCGACCGTGATCGGCCTGCCCCCACGACCCGCCCCGACGCAGCCCGTCTCTTTTCTGAAAAGGGCATTTCCGCGGAGAGGGGGGGGGGGTGTTGGGGATTGTTTTGAAATTCCCCCACTTAGCGTCCCCTGTCAGAAGTTCATTCCAATCGCGTTCCCTAATCTTTTCCAGTGGCCGCTTTTTTTTTTTGCCAGGTCTCTATGACCAAGACGGAATTCCCCTTCAGTTTCTTCGAGCGCCGTTCTTTCCTCGTTTGAGCTCCACTCTGCCTTTGATAGTCCCCCCCGAGAGGTCATAAGCCCATGTCATGTCGTGGAGACTTGCCGTCATCGGGAGGTTTCACCCCTCTGAACTCTAGTTCTCGTCTTGGCACTTTTGGTTCCTTCGCTTCTGCCCTTCACACTTTAGAAAATCGTAAAATAGTATCGCTTTGCTAAGGCCTAGATCATTTTTCCGCGCTTATCCGTCAGATTGAAGAGGTCTCCCCTTTCCGTCGCTTCCTCCCCCCCAGAGCTTGCATAAGATTTAAGTATCTACTGAAGACGATGCGCGCAAGATGCGGACTTCATGAAGGTTTGAGCGGCGTCGTTTTTTTTCTTTCGGGCCCCAAGTCTAAAGAGAGGATTAGTTTTACCCCTCTCCTCCCTGGTCTCGTCATTCTGGATGTAAGGAACGGCTCGAGATTGCCTCGTGGTCACGTGTATGTTCCTACCTCCCCTTGAGTGATGAGGTCCCTTCCCCGAATCCTCCTATTTAAGATGAAACCATTATTTTTATAAGCCTATCTTGTTTTGAGAGAGATATGTATTTGGCAGCTCTCTTTGCGGGATAACTTCTCCCCCCCAGCCCCCCGTTCGATTTGGAGGTCCGACCGTTCCATCCCGTCTACCACGAGGCGTAAATCTCGCTCCTTTACCCTCTTTCACCTTTCTCCCCCCCCTCCCTGGGCCCCCGGCCAAAACGAGTCCATAGCTAGCCGACGGATGAAAGCCCCCCCATCGAGCGATCTCCTGATCCCGCACTGCGCGCCCTTTCCCCTGGCGGAATACGGGACCCCTTCTTTCGCTCTAGGTGGGACTCGCGGCCTTTGCATCTGTCACGTCGGCACGGGTCTCCTCTTCTGCAGATCGGAGCTGTCTCCCCCCCTCAATCTACGAGGTACGACCCCTTTCTTTTCATTGGAAGAGCAAGAAGGAAAGACACTTTCCTCCTCTTCTTCAAAGCGGTGTACTGATCAACGTTCCTCCCTCCTAACGGGCGTAAGCCTACCCGAGGAGTGGTGAAGTCCTACTTCATCTGCGTTTTTTTCTCAAACCTCTTATTCTAGCGAAGGACCGGCCCCTCGTGTTTCGCTCTCGCACCCTCCCCGCGGATGACCCCCCTTTTTCCCCTAGCCCTGCTCCTTTCCTAAAGGCCTTCTGTCTTTACACATAGACAGTGTTCACGCCCCCCAAGCCTACAGCGTCCCCTGCCACCTTGGGAGTTATAGGGGTTTCTTTGCGCTCGTGGGCGCCCTCTCCCCTTCTGATTATTCCCTTTTTATGGTTCTTTTGATGGGTCTCCTGTTTTGAACCCTCTCCGGTGCTTTCTCCCGGGAATCCGTTCATCTCGATTGGGTTCTTTTTCCCGACTTCCCCGACTATCATTCTAAGACTACTACGAATCGGGTTTTAACCGGAAGCATCTAGTCGGGCTCTAAGGAGGTTGCGGTCCCTCCCGCTTTTTTCCAATAACCGCAAGTTCTTGGATCTCGCCAAGCAGCTCCTCGCCTTTCCTCAACGAGAGACACACTCTTCACTCTTTCCTTCCCCGGCTCTCTACCGGGTTTCTTCTCCCTGGAAAAAACCTTTCTTAATAGAGAGAAGACACCTCCTCCCCCGATTCCCCCCCTATCCTCTCCTACCAATGCCTGAGAGTCCGAGCTTTCCTCCTCTCATCTTCTCTAAGAACTTTTAGTAAGTGGTTTCATAAATTAGCCCTCGCCTTTTAACTATTTTCCGTTCCGAGTTTTTAACTTCTTGGCTAATATTATTTTTTCAAACCAGTATTCTCCCCTTGGTCAACACCCTATAAAGAAGTACAATTAATACGGGCTCCACTTCGGTCTCCCTAGCCCTCCCTTCCTGGGGCACTCGGTCTCGGAGGAGGAGTCATTTCCCCTTTCGAGCGATTAAAGCTTGCGTTTTCCCCCCATAAATAACTATGGAGATTTCGAGGAGAAAGAGAAGCTAGTTCTGGAGCCTGAAGCTCCCTTTTTGCTTTACTTTTTCAGTTTTTTCGTCTAACTATAGGATAAGTCCTCCCCTAACAATGTCCCGGGGAATCTAGTTGAGCCTCTCTCCGTACGCCTGAGCCTGTTTCTAATAGTGGGTCATCTTTCTACTACCCTTTTACCCCCCTTAGAGATTTTGCTCAAGTCCCTGTTGCGGAGGAGTGTGTCTGAACCGCTCCTTCCCCCCCGAGGATGTAGCTGACCAGTTCGGCCCTATTGGCGGCCGCCCTATCGCGCGCGGTCCTGTCAGTCCCGGTCGCGTTTTTTTTTTTTTTTCTTTTTCGGGAGTGCCGATAGACAAAAGAAAATGGGGGATGCCCCTCGTGGTTTTAAGTTTCTGAACGGTCTCCGTTTCCAACCCTCCAGACTCTGTGCGCTCTCTGATCGATTTATTTTTCTTGGAGAGGGACGGTGCACCCCCCGTATTCGTTTGGGAGTTTGCGAGGGAACGTCCCCGTCTTTCGTTGGTCTCCTGCCCTTTGGATTCAGATTCTTTTGTTAGGAATTCTACTTGTGACCGAACGAAATTTTGTCGCTTCTGGCTATCAGCCTGAACACCGCGATTTACCCGGTACTGGCCCATCCCCCTCCCTGCCCGGTTCCTCTTTGGGAAACGGGTTAATTCGAAAAAAAAACTGGAGGATTTTCGCGAGCGGTCTTCCCGGCTGTCGAGGTGTCTGCCTCCGTTCGAAGAACCACTTCTTTTTCTCCATTCGGTCTGACCCTGCTCGCCGCTCCCCGGAGCGTTAGGCCACCCCCCGATACTCCTGAAACCCCCCCTGCATGGGGGAGCGAGATCCTGTCTCGCTCGAGTCGGATACGAAGGCTCGCGCCGATATCCACTACCCTAGAAAAGACTTTTTTTAGGAGGGCTCCTCTTCTTTGAGGGCGGTTTCTTTATCCTTAATCGCTTTGCCGCAGTGAAAAACTAGAGCTTGCGACTCGCCTCGTTCGATGAGATGATGTATACGCTTTCCAGGAAATACCATGTATTCGCTGGAACCCTTTGTGGATACTGTATCCTTTCCTTTCCTCTTTCGTTTCTTCCGTGTGAATGGATTCGCAGGGAAATCTGGCGGAAGTGTAAATTTTACGACGGAGGAGAGTGTTCCCCACGTTCTCCTCGTAGTGAGTGATCGGTCCCTATCCCCACCATCCAGGCATTACTCCCTTATAAGTTTGCCGTTTTGGGGCCTATAATTACAGTTCCCCTTCCGTCTTCCTCCCGTCAATTGTCGAATAACTTTTCCTTTTTCCCCCTCGCTCCTCCCTCCCCGAGATAGCTTGGAGCTGCGGGCTAGAGGATGGGCCTCCTTTATTAGCGGAATTCCCCTGATAGCTTCCCACCCCGTTCGTTATTGACCCCCTCATTACGCATCCTCTAATCGACGATGATTTTGGCAGTCTCGCACGCCCTTCTTCCCTTGCCTGGCCATTTGCCGGATCCCGCCTCTGCGAATCAACCCCTCGCGCCTCGGCGGAGTCGCCGGATTCTTGTTTCGCGCAGCGTCGAGCCTACCATAGATTATAGTGTATCTCTCTTTTTTTGTTTTGGATTTGAGTCTTTCTTTTCTTTGACTTTGGCTTCTCTGCCTCTTACTCGGATCCTCGCGCGGGTGGATCGCCTGTTGTCTGTTCTCCTGTTTTTCATTGGACGCGCTTTGCTTTTCGGTCTCTCTCTGCCGGTTTCCTGCGTTCTCTCGTTTTCCTGCTCGATGGATCAGTCGCACGGGTTTGTCGTCAGCCTGAGCCTTTCTTGGAAGTCAGATACTAAAAGATCAAGGGCCCCTTTTTTGCGCTGCGCGTCTCCCTCTTAACGCGCTGGGAGAGAGCTAGTTTCCTTGCCAGGTATTCGTCCAGTGGCGCGGCGGGTCCAAGACGGAAGTGTCCGTTTGCATTTTTCTATACGCTCGAGACGGCCCTAGGGGGGGCCCTCCCTCCTCTCTTTCTACTCAGTTTGCCAAACTCTCAGACGGGATAGTAAAACCGCCACAGTCTCCCTCTCGGTTCACGTTCCTCCTCCCCTCTTATTTTAGTAATAGGGATCGGTATCCCCAAACTTCCCCTGCGCCTCACGGGATATGGAATCATCTCTCAGAAGGAGGCACCCAGATATAGGGGCGCGGACTATCTCTTTCCGTTTTTCCCCTCTCCCTCCTGATGTTCGGTCCAGCGCCCTACGACAGACGCCATCGACAGATCCCCTTAGGGGATCTAGTAGTTCTCTTAGTCGAGCCCTTTCCGTCTCGACCGATAAGAGGTTGTTCGACTGCGCCCAAAGGTACAGAGAAGAACATTCCCGAACTCCTTCCGTTGTCAGTAGTCAGTTTTCCCCTTTATTGCGCCGTTTTTTTTTTCCGAAATAGATAAGAAGAAACCCCCTTTTTAGGTTCTTTCTGTCTGAACCCCCCCTCTCATCAGGTTAAAAGGCGTCACGGCTCCGCCGTTTTTTCCTTCGTGCGGCCCCCTTTGTCCACCAGGGAGGACCTTTTTTGGGGCGGGATGAGGTCCTAACGGTTAAGACACGCTTTCCGTCCCTCTCCGCTCCTCCAGAAACTCCGGTATGGGGCGGCTTCACCGGAGACCTTTCTTGTTCCCGCAAGCCCCCTGCGCCTAAGAGGCTTCAAAAAACTAGAGGTTTTGACTCTCCCCCAACAGCCCCATACTCCAGCCAACGAAGAAACTCGTAGAGAGCCCAGATCTTAGGCCTCTTTCCACCAGGTTATGAAGAAATATTCAAGAAACAGTCCCATTCCCAGGTGAGTTTCGCTCCCCCTGAACTTCCCCTTCTCACTCCTACCTCAGCGATACGTGCCCTGCCTCGATGGAAGAGACTCACTGCTTCCGCCCGCGACGTAGCTTCCCATCCCCCTTATTTCAGGTTAAGATTCGCTAACACTTTTTTGTTCATTTCGTTCCTCTTTCTTTAGATAGCGCTTTCCTCGTAGAAATCGCACCGTCTCAAATACTTCCCATCTACTGGCTCATTAGTGAGAGACTATTAGGTTCATTACCTTTCTCGTTTCTCCCCTCTAACAGAGCCGCGCCAAGTGAGCCGCTCTTTCTCTCCCTCTCTTCTCGTTTCCCCTAAATATAGACAAATCTCACTTAGGGACTTTTGGGGCCTCGGTCGAATGTCCTCTCCCATTCTCGAGATTCTCCGCCCTCCCTTGTTGCAACATTGAAGGCGTAGGTTTTAACGACCATTACAATTTTCGATCTCGAGTTCCTTTTTTGTGCGTGGAGACGTTTGAGAGAAATCCTCTGCCGGACTTCGTTGCGTCGAACGGCGTTTCCCAGATTTTTAACCCCGAGGTTCCCCTCAAGACCGTTTCTTCCAAGGAAACGGACAATGTATCAGGGAGCCGCGCGATCCTTCCCCGCTCTCTCCCAGTTTACCTTGTTCCGGATGTATCTGGTATTGGGAACTGTCTTGATTGGGGCGCCCTTCTCTCTTCTCAGGCTTTCGGAGATCCGGTAGAGCCTGATTATATTATCTCAAATTTTGTGTTCTTCGAGGGAAAGGAGCTTTATTTGTAGTTTTCGAGCTCCCCTACTCTTAGGTTAGGTGGGACAAGAATCGCGGAATTAAAACCACCTTTAGGCGGCCGTTTCAGAGTCTTTACCGGTTCGTCAGTGATTTTACCCTAGAGAGTCCTACGATTGATGCTTCTCTCCCCCTTTTCCACACTCGAATGCACTTTATGACCATTTCCCCCAGCACCTCTCTCAATAGAGCTCTTGGAATAAAAAGTCCGACCCTCTCCCATGCACCTCTCCTTTCTAATACCTGATCGGGCGTCCCTATCGCGAAGCAGACCCCCGATCCTCAAGAAACTTTTCCATTTCCGAAGGGCGTGTTTTAATGAACACTCTGCTAGGCGTACAGGCTCTGAAAAGAGCCCTACTCCTTGGTTTCCCGTGGAGCCGCGGTCGTTTGGGAGCTATAAAAACGAGAACCCGTCCCAGTGAGACGAGAGCATGATCACTCCTTGGTTTGATTCACCCGCAGATGTTTAACAACCCGCTTGCGCGAGGCCCCACCAAAGTTAATGTAGTGGTCTTGATTTATGATTTAGGTCTGATCCCCCCTCCGTTTTTCCTCTTTAGGATTCGTTCCGTATTGGAGATCTGTTGTTCTTGCTCCCCTTATTCCATCCCTACCCCGGTTCTCCCCGAAATAGTATTTTTCTTTATTACAGTTTTCCGTTCAATAAGCGTCTCTTATCTCCCCGTAGGATCGACCTTCCTGCGTATCCCCCTCGTAGAGCGAAGCTACGGAAGAATTCTGAATCCCTGCTTCTCGCCCGCGGAGGTTTGATAAGCCTAGAGTTAGAGAAACTGTCGTTTCTCGGTAGAGCTCCACGAAGATCTCTTTCTAATAGCCTTCCTCTAGAACCTTCTTAGGACTTCCTCACCCTTCCGAATTCCTCCTCGTGGCTAGGCCTGGAGAGAGCGCTACTCCCCGCTCAGAGGTTTATTGTGAATTTTTGCCTACTAAGATGTTAACCCTCTCTAACTATATCATTTTAATACTCAATTAATTTCTTTGGGGGGTTCACGAGAGGACGCTGTAACAATGATGGGATTGCCTGTAATAATGAATACGCACCCTACCTTTGCTATGGAGGTAATCCCCTAGTTTTTCTAAATAAGTATAACACTTCTTGAGTACTCATCGAGGTCAGTCGATGGTTCCAACTAAAGTACGACCTCCGTGGCGCCGGTTGCAACCTATCTCTCGGCCGCGGTCCTTCAGACAGACTACACCTTCCTAGGCGCGCTGTCTTTTATCCCTTGACTGCCATCTGCGCTCCTTGTAATGCCGTTTTAAACGGTCCAATCCCTTAGTGCTCTCGGGGATTTTCAGCGCTGCCCCGATGGCTCCCCGAACGATCTGGTTCTTACTGACCTTCCCCTTCTTGATGGGCCTGACAGAAGCTCTAGTTCTCACTCCTTGGTCTCTGGATGTACTTACTCAGAGAAATTTTCCGATATCCCCTTCTCCCTCGAAGCCCTCCTCCCCTCCTGATCCGGGCCTACTCTCCCCTGCCCTGAACTCCTTGGGATTCATTTTTTTCCTACAGCAGTTATTTTCGGTTGAGCCTATTTCACCTATTCTACGGTTGGATCCCATCATCCAGGATCTTGCTTGGAACGTTTCCGCTGGGTGATTTCCGAGTATCCCGAAAGTTGCAAATAAGGATCCAGTTAAAATACAAGTCCTTCTAGGCGTTGGTTTTTCTGAACTGTCAGTACTGGACCTCAGTCATGTTAATTGAAAACACCGATCCGTCGGGCCCCTGCACCTGTCTTAGGACGGGTATTATTCCTTTTCTTGAATTTGGGAGAAATGCTCACTTTTCTTTTAACATGGCTTGGGCGTGGATGGCTTTGAGGCCCGCTCTCTAATATTCGGTTATAGTGATTTTTCATCCTTCTTAAATCCTTCTCCCCTCTGGTCTCCGATGATCATCGCGGTCACTGAGATTTAACTTGCCCTCAATAAGCCCTCCCTTGTAAGCGTCACCACGGGGCGAGGTTGAGTCCCCGATTCTGTTCCCCACACCCGCACCTTCTTATCTGACTCCCCAGAAAGTTCTCGTCGTGTGACCCCCCTTCCACAAACTTCGATCTCCGAGGCATACCGGGTCTTTCCAGGTGACCCACCAGTCTACCGCACCATCCCCGCAGCCCCTTTCCCCCTCGTCATCGAAACTTATGCCCCCGTTTTTCGCGTCCTCTTGAGCGAGGTCTCCGGCCGTCTCCTTGTCGTTCTGGGTTGCATAAATTCTTATTCCAGTGGGGACACTTCCCTCAGGGTCCCGGCAGACACAAATGCCGGTTTCTTTATCGCCAACTTTCCCACATCGGGCACCACACTCGACCGGCCTCACCGCTTACGTTCGTCTGCGACCGTCCGACTTGGTTCAAGAACCGGTCGTAGGACGTAGAATCCGAGGCTGGAGACCCTCAGGATACCTTTTCGTTCCCCCCATCAATTCCAATTCTTTCAGCAGAGGATCAAAAGAGAAGTCGGATTCTCCCTGAATTCTACTTGGGATCGGTGGAGTAAAATTAGTTTACCTTGCTCCCCTACACGGTCCTCGAGGACCTCCTGGCTCTAAAGCTCTCTCGAATGACTCTTTTACCTTTTTCTCTTCATCTTGGCTAGCCGAATCCGATATCGCGAGCGGACTCAAGGACACGGTTTTGCGCCTCTTTTCCAGGTAGGCACAGTCTACTTTTTCCCCCCCCACGAGTTTCTCAGATTAGCGTAGGACTTAAGTGCTGAAGACTTACTCAGGAAAGTTGTGCTCTCCTCAGGTATTCCCCCCTTCGCTTGGAGTTGCACTAACCACGCCACGGGGAGCATCTGGTGGTGGACAGTTTGAATCTGGTCTTCCCTTTTCCCCTGTTCGCCCCGCGCCGAATAAATCTTGCGCTCCGATCGATGAGGTTTAATTCGGACTTGAAATGTGAACCAGGTTTCTTTTTTGTTTGGGTCCGGCACGGTTGCTTGCCCGTGGAGGCGTCGCGGGGCTTGCGGGGATAATGTCGTTAAGAAACGAACCTTTTTCTCTTTTCCTGGCTATCCCTCTTTCCTCTTAGACCCCTTGAGGATTGCTCCTGGCCCTTCTTCCGCCCAGTCCGGGTAATCCATGTTTGAAAAGGGTAAGTTCTTTCACAGAAGGCGGCCCTCTTCGGCCAGTGCCGGCCGAATTCCCGGAGCCTCGGTTTGTACTGCCTTTCTGCGTAACCTCATTTCGCGGGCTTTTCGTACGAGGGAGCTCTAATCTTTGCTTTTGAAACCCCTAACAAAGTAGTGCTGGATAGGGTTCGGTCAGATTCCTTGCCAGGATAGAGGCAGGATCTAGCGTGACTACTTTTTTCTGAAAGATCTACTTCACGAACCCGTCCTTTCGGTTCTCTGTCTTCTCGCTGTCTTTGCTATAAGACAAACAAGTTGGCATTTTCCCGTTTAAAAACCTCTCCTCACTGCAAGTTGATCCTCGATATTTTCTCCTTCGCCGCGGTTTTTTTTTCTACTCTAAAGGGAGGAGCTTTTGAACTTTTTTCTCCCTTTCATCCACCGATGGAATTCATTAAGGTGAGGACGTGACTTGACCAGCCGCGAGAGTATTCGGTCCGTAATTTGCAGACATACGGCAGAGAGTGTGTCCCAACCTTTATCCTGACCGATCCCCCTTCTCGGTATCACAAGTATTACTTTACCGTCTCCGGAGGCTTGGGTCTAATTCCCATGAGAAAAGGCTCAGTGGGAGCGACAAACTGTGGCTTTCCCATAACCTGGCCTTACCCCATAAGATCACAGCGCGCTTCTCCCGCGGTGATACTCTAGCCTAAGAGGTTTGGTTATGTACATACCATTTGCCTTAGTTCTACTAGGATTCACCTCCACCCCTTTCTTCTAAATTTCATCCTACTAGAGAAATAGACGCACTGTACCCCCCTCGAGATCACAGCCCCTTGGTCCCCCTGAGAGAGCCAATCTCTCAAGAGACCTTAGGCGATCACCTTCAGCGAGCGAGGGAGGTAGAAGGAGGCAGCTGGTTCCTAGCCCTCCTTT
>Ga0179593_1397360_pt1 | contig 15146 bp, 21 predicted proteins | sample CZODoug2_1_08_16_FD_185931 | JGI IMG/M metagenome (GOLD analysis project Ga0179593, IMG submission 185931) | Vadose zone soil fungal communities from Angelo Coast Range Reserve, California, USA - CZODoug2_1_08_16fungal (PacBio error correction) | ecosystem: Environmental > Terrestrial > Soil >... | reverse complement strand
GCGGCACCCACCACCTATTTTATTCATTCGATTTCTTTCCTTCCAGCTGCAGGTGGGCAAGGGAGGGCACCGATTACGCTTCAGGCTCTCTCGAATCCCCCGACGGTGTGTGTATCTCTTTCCCCCGAGTGTTGCCGCTTCCGAAGGCAGAGCTCTTTGAATTTTACACAGGTCGCCCTGCTCTGGTCCGTTTTTCTCTCGATCCTTTTTCTTCTTCCTAATCAAAACCGAAAAACGCGTGGGGCTTTTTCAGGGGTTTTCTGTTTCCTTTTCCCTCTTCCTGCGCAATGCGTTGGCTCCTGCTGCCTTACGGGATTCTTCGCGTTTTTCCGCCCCTCCTCTCTCTGGGCGAGGCCGAAAAGACGACACAACAACCCGGGGCCGGTATTGACTTCTTCGGATACCTTTATATCGGGTGTGCGGTTTTCCCTTTGTTGAAGCCGCGTTCAGTGACGTAAGCCCTGCGTGATTCCCATGAACCGGTTTCACTTAATGACTGCTTTTTTCAATCCCAGTGATCTTTTCCTTTTCATATCACCGCGATGGATGAGAGATGAATTTTGGTATCTTTGTTGTCGAGGGCTTCTCCCCAGCCTCTGCTTAAACGATGTTGTCGTCCTTCAGGTTGCTAAAAATAATGGTGTAAGGGATGGTTTCTTGTCTCTCATCCCTCCGTTTGTTTGAGTTTTGTGCTGTTCTTTCGACAGTGCGAAGAATCCTCAGTTGTTTCTCAGCCTCTTTTCCCGTTCATCCGCGATTTAAGGTTCTGAAAACTTTTAGAAAGAAGCCCCGACGGCTCTTGTGGACCCCTACTTTTCTGCTACTTTAGTTTGATAAATACCCTGGTTTCGGGAAAGATTTGTTTTAAACAAGATCGCTCCTAGAAATGGCCTCCGGAATATACAGATTCAAGGAGGCCGAGGATCCTATGTCCACCCAGCCCTTTTTCTTAACTGGCGGAAATGTCTTCGGACATAGTCCTCCCAGTAGCTGAGTCTCTCCCTTGCGTCTTCTGGTCTAGACTAGAACCGGTAAGAGAATACTTTTCTCTGCGTTCCCCCCCCTGTTCTCTCATCTGCGTGGATGTCCTTCCCCAACGCGACGCCAAGGTTTTTATTTCACTATTGAGGAATTAAGCCGTCAAGAATAAGAGCGAGTTCCAGCCGGTGGACCTTACCTCCGCCAAGGTCAGACTCCTCCAAGCGCGGATCGTTGCCTTCTCTCCCGAAAAGAGGACGAAAAAGCCTTACCGGCTCAGCACGCCCCCCCTGCTGCTCCGTTACGCCCGTTTACACACTAGCTAAAAAATGGCTTCGAACCCTTCGCCGCTCCCCCCTCAGTTCCCCAGAGTTTTCCATGCACCCCTCCCATGCCTCATTATTCTCTTTTTTCACCCCCCTCACGCCGAGTCCAGGAACTGCTCCGGGCACTTTCTGTTGTGGTCCAAACTGTGATTTCCCGTCATTTTTCTTGTTTCCCCTCCTCTTGCCTGGGCCTCATACTAGCGAGGAAAGTGCCCCAAATTTCAATTCCTAATCGGGCCGCAAGCTTTTTCCCGCTAACAAGATTCTGCCTCGGCACCATAACCTCCTCCTCTTTCTCAGTCCTTTGCCGTGGCCGAATTGTCCCGCACGATTGATTTTCCGTATCCTCCGACCCCCCCCGTCTTCCTTACCGCTGACTTTTTCTTCGCGTGAGTATGTGGTCTACCGGCCCGCCAAACACGACTGGATATGCATGTTGCACCTCCTTCACACCTGTCTCAGGAGATCTGCCAAGTGGGTTATCCAAACCCGTGGATTTTCCGCATTTGCCCCAAGGCCCTTTTTCCCAATCAGGAAAAAATATCCAGACGCATCCCGAACCACTTTTTTCTTGCCTTTGTATGTGATGGTCCTCCCCTCCACACAATGTTGGCTCTGTTGGCGTGTCGTCCGCTGGTGTGGGTTTTCCGCAGACATTCAGTTTGACCGGCCTGCTGTCTCCCCCCCCATTCTCGTGGGGGCCCTGGACGCCTTTTGACCCGCTTCCTGTCGAAGCCGTTGCATTTCGGCAAGGACTCCTCTTACGGTACCATTGATGGTGTACAGAATCCCGAGGAATGTTAAAGTTTTTTGCAGTTTTCATCTCGGTCTTTTTGTAGAAAGCCAGCTCCAGGTCCGCGGGTCATAGAAAAAGTCCCCTTTTGCTTTTTAATCGCACTCTCTTCTCCCAGGGATATCTCGCCTGCTCCAGGCCTTGCTTAGGTAGGCGACAGCGGGCGGAATGTCCCCTTCCCCGCCTCTGGCAGCTCTCGGGACTTATTCTGACAACGAATCCCCGATTCGGATCAACCCTTATAACTAGGATTCCAATTGGTGTCCCAATGAGTCATCTCTTAACCTTAAGCGCATTTAATGAAATGGGAAGGTTTTCTAGCGCCCTCGTCTCCCCCGATCCCCACCTCTCCTTTGGCGCTTCCCTTCCTTTCGCCTCTGCCCGGCCACCAGGCGTACTTCAGATAAATTAGTCTCTGGGTACCGACACCGCGGCACGCCCCGCCCGGATCGCCCCAATATTTCTTTTCCTTTCCTCTTCGAACACCTACAGGTACCCAGATTTGTTTGTTTGGGGGCCCAAGCTTCGGTGCACGTTTAGCCGCTTTAGCCCCCCTTCATCTTACTCTTTTGTGTTGATGATCTAACTTGCATCGATGCTCCCCTCTCATAGCTGTCCCTAACCTACCACCGCTTGTCGCCACACCCCCCTCCAAATAGTCTTGGCTATGCCGGTGTTCCGGCAGGATTACAGTTCTCTTCCGGTGCTGCCTACCGAGTGGGGTCGAGTAACCACCTGATAAGTTAGAGGAGTAGAGTGTGAGTGCCTGCGTAGTTCGTTCCTCCGCCACCCTTACCTTTTTTTCGGTCTCGGGGGCACGAAGACCCTCGTCGTGACCCACGTGGTACCCCCGATTTGCAATTCCGCTTTTCAATAGGCTCCTTTCCCAGCATGAACTCAGGCCGACCTGTAGCCCCCTATACGCGCGAGTTAATCATTGGAACAGACCAAGCTGCGCTCCCCCCTTCCACTCCCTTCTCTCCTCTCTCCTCTCCCCCGCCCCATTCCCCCCTCTTTTCGCCCTCCCTGCCCTTACCCGACTCAACCCACCCCCTCTGCTCCCTTACCCCCCCTTCTCTACCTCTCCCCCCCCCCCTCTCTTTCGTCCCTCACTCTCTATCCCCCACCCCCACTTCCTTCTCCCCAACTCCCCCAGCCTTCCCCCCCCCTCCCCACCCCCCATCACCCCCTCCGTCTCACCCCCCCCCACCTCCCAACCACTTGTCCAACCCCTTCCAGCCCAATTTATTCCCTCCACCCTCCTCGTCCTCCTACTAGCACCTCCTTTCCACCCTCACCCTACCCTCCCTCCTCTAACCCCTCCCCCCTCCCCCTTCCCCATTCCTTTTTCCCCCCTCCCACACTCCCCCCCCTCCCTCGCATCCCTCTCTTTCCTCTTCCAATCGCCCACCAACCAACTCGCGGTCTCCCGCACCCCACTCCTTTTCCCCCGCCCCCTTTTTCATCCTTCATCCTACTCCCTTTCCCCCCCCCCCCCCGCCACCCTGTCCCCCACTTCCCTCCATTCCCCCCCCCCCCGTCTCCCCTTTACTCGCACCTCTCCTCCCCCCCCTCCCCCCCCCCCCCCCCTCTACCCCCCCCCTCCTCCTTCCCCCCTTACCCCCTCTCGCCCCCCCTTTTCCGTTTGTCACCTTATACTCACCCTCCCCTCTTTCACTCCTCCCCCTCTCATCCCTCCTTACCTCTCTCTCGCCCCCCACCAACGTCTCCTCTCCCTCCTTCCTCCCCCCGTCCGTATCACCTCCCCCCTCCTCTCCCTCCTGCCCTCCACAATCCCCTCAACCCCAGCTGCGCCCCCCTCCCCCCCCTCCTCGCTCTCCCCCCCCCCTCTCCTCGCCTTTTCCCTTCCCTTTTTCGCTCCTCCCTCCAGCCCCCTCCCCACCCCGCCACCAACCCCTAACCCCCCCCTCCCCCTCCGCACCCCCTCCGCCTCACCCCCCCCCCCTCCCTCCTTCCCCACCCTCTCTTTCTTCTTATCCTCTGTCCTCTTCCTCCCGTCCTCCCCCCCCTCCCTCCCCACTCGCCCCTCCTCACTTCCTTGTCTCTACCTCCCTTACACAATACCCATCCCCAGCTCCCCCACCACCCTCCATTTCATCTGCCTCCTTTCACCTTCTTCGCCCTCCCCCCTCCCTTTCCGCCTTTATATTCCTTCCCATCTCCTCTCCCACCAGACCCCCTTCCTACCGTCCTATTTCGCATCTCCCTACTACTTTTCTTACTCTCATCCTTCTTGCTCTACTCCTCACTCCCTCCTCTCCTCTTTCCTCCCTTCCCCCCCCCCGTCACCCCTTACCACTTCTCCCACCCGACCTCCCCTACCCGTCCTTCTGTCCCCCCTTCCGGCCCCTCCCCCACCTCCTTCCCCCTCACTCTGCCCCTCCCCCACCTCCATACTCCGCTTCGAGACCCCTCCCCCTCCCCCCCGCATCACCCCCTGCCACACTTTCCTCTCCCCTCTACTCCCAAATCCCATCCTCCCCATTCCTCCCAACACTCCCTCCATCGTACAACCTCTTTCCCCTCACCCCATTGCCTCCTCACCCCACACTTAGCCTCTCTCTCCCTGCCGGTTCCTTCTCCCATCATCCCTTCCACCCTCCCCCCCCCCGTCTCCACTCCTACATTTTTCTCCCCCCCCTTATCTTCTCCCACCTCATCCGCCTCCTCTCTCTTACCCCCCCACCTCTTTTCGGCCCTCCCCCCTTATTATTTTGTTCCCCCTCCGCCCTTCCCGTCCGCATCTCGCCTCCTTTCCCTTTCCCCCCCTCCCACCCACACCCTTCGTCTCCCTTCTCCCCGCCACCCCCCTACCTCGCCTCTCACTCCTCTTGCCCACCCCCCCTCTTCTCTCCCCTTTCCGCCCTTTCTCCCACTCCTCCCCCCTCCTCCCTTCCCCCCCCCCCGCCTCCCTCGCCTCCCCCCCCCCTTCGTAGCATCCCCCTTTCTTCGCCCCCCCTCACTCCCCTCATCACCCCCTCCGGCCCCCCCTCGCTCCCCTCATTTCCCCTCTCATTCTTTACACTCCCTTCCAACCGTTACCCATCTCCTTTACCATACCCCCCCTTCCCCCCTCTCTTCTTCTTGCCCCCGAACCCCTCCCCCTCTCTCCCACCCCCTCCCACTACTCCCTCCCGCCCTCCCCTACACCCCCCCTATTCTTCCATAACCCTCTCCTCCCTCACCCCCCCACCCCCCCCTCTCTCCCTCTCTCCTTATCTCTCCCCAACCCCCCTTTTACCATCCCCTCCTCCACATTACCCCTTTTCGCCCATTCTCCCCCTCCCTTCCCCCTCCTTCTCCCCCCCCTTCTTTTCTCCCATTGGCTTTCCCCCTACCCAAGCCCCCCCCCCACCCACTCCCCTCTCCGCTTTCTCCCCCCTCCTCTTAATCTGCCCTCTTCTTCCCCCTTTCCTCCCTTTTTTCCCCCTCCCCCCTCCCCCTTTTCTCTTCCCCTCCACTCTTTTTCTCTAGTCGTTCCCCGTACCCCCCCTCCCTCCCCTCTATTCCTCTTCCCCCCTCAACTTTTTCCCATGCCCCCCCCCTCCTCCTCCCCCTCCCATTCTTCCCCCCCTCCCTCCCTCTACACCTCTCTCTTCTACGTCCACCACTATCTTCCCCCAGCCCTACCCTTCCCCCCTCCTCCCCCCCCTTCCACCCCCCCCCCTCTTTCCATCCCTGGAATTCGCCAGAGGCCTCCAGCCTTAAATCGTCCTTCTGTCCCCCCTCCGTCCCGGACGCATGCCTGAGATACTGGAGGTAGAAACGGAGAGATAACAACAAGAACTGAAGTCTATGCACTTAATCTGCGGGATTGAGTTCGACCCAGAACCGAGATGCATAGAGCCCCCATGGGTCACCGCTCCTGCTGCACGCACGTTACCGCCTTGTCCGACTTCCCCTCCCCTCTATAAAAACTCGACGCCAGTCCAGGGCCCCCACTCTAAGGTATCCTATAGACTGCTCCCCGTCCTGACGTTTAGGTTCGGGCAACCGTTAAAAGGCAGCTAAACCGTACTAGGGCCAAATTTTCCCTGGGTGGTATAGTTCCATAAACTCCCCTCCACAAGAACTGGTTCGTCCTAATGAATATTACTGATTGGCACTGAGATGGCAAATTCCTTTCCAGCCCTGTCGGCTTTCACACGATTTGCCGCGTTTCGCCGAGAAGAGAGGAGATTGCCGCCTGGCCGCTGCCAAGACTGTGAGGCGGTGGGATGGTGAAGAGAAATAGTGTGGTCCTTCGACACACTCCGGACCGAAAACGCGAGCGACGCTAAAGTACGGCGGCGGTCCCCCACCCTATACGCACTAAAGCAAGATCCACTGCGCCACCGAGGGAAACCTGGCAAGTTGCGGCCCGATCGGGAATCTGAGACTTTTTCCCCGACCTGCCGGTTTTAATCTAAGGCCCACTTGCCCATGTCATCGCTAGTATGAGTCAAGAGGTTCGCGCCACGTACCATGTCTGTGAAACATCACAGCTTTCGAAAGTGCCAGGATTCCTTCGAGGCGTGAGTTTGAGGTCCTCGGTATAGATAGGGACGATGCCCATCTGGAAACAGGGCGGCGGTTCTGCGCGCTGACCCGGCAAGCTTGAGAGCTGGGTAGAGAAATTTTTCTTCAGGAGCTCGGCTGCGCCCAACGGCGATGGGTTTATAGCCCGCAAACGGACTTTATCATCGCTGCAGCTCGGCAACGTGACTGCGGTAAGTCGCCAGCAATGCCTTTATGTATCCACATCCGTTTCCCTTGCGCCAAAACCGGCGACGGCGTCCCACCAGATTCCCCATCAGCCACGAACCAGTGTGTGGAGATATTCCTTCCGGACTCTCAAGTGAGCGAACAGACCAGCACCGTACCGACCCGCAGTGAGCCTGGTGCTATAACCACCTTCGCCAGTGAGTACTGGTCATGAATGTTAGCGGCGACCTGACGCGGTCATCGCAGAGCATTCCGCGGCCTGGCCTCCGGATAGACGTTAGAATGGTTGACCCTCTTCCGAACCTCCATGTCTAATTGCCCCCAACAGAACATCCGAGCAGCACCCTGTTAGGGTGTCCCCAGGAGACTTTCTTCTTTCGAAAAACGGTGTCCCCCTGAAAGCTCACGCCGTGCCCCGCGTGTGATTCCCACCCCTGAGCACTGGCTGGGTTTACCGATCATCGAAACACAAAGGTTGAAGAAAAGCCAGACCCACTCGCCTCAAAGGCTGCGTCACCCCAATAGTCCATTAACGGGACAAAATTGGGGCAACGTGCCGCCAATTGCATGCCACTGGATAGGCTCCCGGAAGACCAAGCTACTATACACCCCGTCATAGAGCAATCTTTTTGCCAGTTTATACTCCACTTTCCACGCCTGAACTCATGATTCGTAAGGGGCGCCAACTTCGCGCGCGTGAAGAAATCCAACATGGCTACCTGACATTCAGCGTTACGTCGCCACCCTAAAGTGGGATCCTAGGAGTCAAATACGTCAGGGGCGTTGGTTGTCGTATTTTGCTTCTCCCCACTAGATTCGGCGTTCAAGCCTCATATCTTCTACGGATAAGACGCCGTCGCAAACGAGAACCATCATTTACCCCCCCGGCCGCCCCCCGCCACGCTGTTGGAGCTTTGTTTTTGTAACGTCAGAAAAGGATCCTTCCTTTCCTGCCCCCAACGCCCTCGCGCGAGTCTCATCGTTATGTAGAATCGCCCCGAGCGGGCGGTTCCAATTCGTCACTCCGCGTGTTCTTCAACCCGCGAACTATAGGGATTTCCGATTCGCCGGGCCTTGGCAGAGTTGGCCGCTTACTGTGACCTGCAGGTTGGCAATAGGAATCTTTCAAGTTGGTGTTGCCGTCAGACCTTTTCCTCCCCCCCCTCCTCGTTGTTTGCTTCCTATATCTCGGCAATCTGTTGTCGTCGCTATTTTTCCTGACCCGTGCAGGTCTCCAAGGCCCCGGGACATTCAAAGGCTCTTCGAAATTCCCTCTGTTTCGCGTGCAGAATTTGATTGACTTTTGATTCTTCCGGGCTGATTGAGATATACCTAGCCGATTTCGTCGCAGAGGAGCGTTTTGTCTTTATCGCCAGGCCGCGATCCCTCTGACCGGGTACATTCGCCACCCAGCGCAGCGGCGGTGCCGGTGCCGCCTTCTGCGCTTGGCGCGGTTTTTTTCTGCCTGGTTCGTATTTCCGTGAGGACTTTCTTCCGCGTAACGGAAGCGCTAGTTTGGGGCTTCCGCACAAAAACGACCATAACCGGGCCGCATTTGCCCTTTAACATTTATCAATTACTTTATCGGGTGCTCTGGGCAGCTCGTTAATTTCATTGATTGGTCTTCCCGTCGCGAGGTTGTAGCGGGCCTCTTGCCTCTTTCCCCTTTTTCCAGATGCGGATTACGGTGACTCTCCAGGAAGTGGAGGATGAGTTTTTTTTTTTTTTTTTTGGGTATCGTCAATTGAAGGGCCCGTGTCTGCTAAACATATCCAGAAATTCGCTGGGCGAGCGTAACGTTGTCATCATGGTGTAACGTATGCGGGTATACCAGAAAAGTGAGAGCGCCTTCTTGTTTGCGATGATATGTTGATTGACATGCCTATGCGGAACCATTCCCCCCACGTAAGGGGGTGGTCTCAATCCGCATCCGGAAACTCACCTGCTAGCTCCACCCCTCCCCCCCCCTACCCTTCCCCGCCCCCTCATCAACTCCCCCCACCCCCCTCCACTTCCTATCCCCCCTCCTCTTCTCCACCTTCCCTCATCCTTCCTCCCCCAGTCTCCTCTCTCTCACCCCCACTTCCCCCCCTTCCCCATCTCTCACACCACACAAAATCCCCCTTCCCACCCTCTCCCCCCCCTCACCCCTACCATCCCCCCTCTCCTCTCTCCCTACCTCCCTCCCTACTCTCTTTCCCCCTTACACCACTCCCCCTCCCACTCTCTTGCCCCCTACCCCCTCCCCACCTCCATTCCCCCACAACCCATCTCACTATGTTCCCTCTCCTCTCTTTCCCTTGCCTAATCCCTCAACTTTCCTTCCCCATGCTCCCCCCCCCCCTCTCCACCCCCCCCCTCTCTCCCCTTCCCCGCTCCCCCCCCTTCCCCTCTCTCCCCGTGACAGGTTGTCTCCAGTTTTTCGATTTACTCTTTTCGGTGGAAAACCAGCATGCCGCTGTTCGTTGGTGAGTAAATTTCATCGCTTTGTTTTTTCTGGAAGATGCACCATTCTCCGAGTACTGAAACATGGCCGTGCGGCCTTTACACGATACAGGAAGTAAGGTCTCCCGCATTTCATGTACGTTTACTGTAATGCTTGATGTAGAGGGAATTGCACCCTTTGAGCTCGTTTTTCTTCCCCTTTGTGGTTTATGGAATCCGCTCCCGATTTTTTAGACCCCGGTTCCAGACGACTCCGAGGTGCGGTGGATGATACTTGTTGGAACGGAAGGACAGCAGAACGTCTCCTTTCCCGGAATAATTCGCCCTCGTTGTAATCATAAGACGCTTTTTGAGATGTATTACCGCTTTCATTCCATGTGGATCGATTCCGGCCTAGACCGTGCCTCGCTCGTTTATGAGTGAGAGCCAAACTCCCTCCTAGACCATGCCCTCTTGGATCAGACAGCGGCCTGCTGCTGCACGTCCCAGGCAATGACCCCGTTCAACGACTCAAAATTTTTTCCTTTTACCCTTTTAGGCGACCGTACGCATCCATTTAGAGCATAGGACACCCCCTCCCCCCTGTAATTATTTCCCCTCATTTCTCAAACCCAAGCCCCAGAAGCGCAATGATCCCTTGAGAGGGTGGGCGTACCTTCTCCCCCTTAGTAAATCTGAGACTGATCCGATGTCCAGGGGTTTAATCCCGGAACATTGTCCAAAAGGGGAGGAAATCCTCTTTCGTCGATTTTTTATATTCCAGAGGTTGAAAAGATTCGCTTTGCGCTTCTTTTGCAACGCTTTACAGCCTTATAGAAAAATCCTTTAAGGAAGGGGAAGGGTCCGCAAAGATCTGGAGTTCGGAGCCGCTCGGTGCCACCCCGCTCCCCTCCTGTACCGCTTACTTTCTTAGATCGATTTCGGTCCTGGCGTCATTTGCAAACCCCCTTCGCCACACGCTCTTGGTATGACACCCCTCCCTTCCTTCTTTCTCATCCCCCTTTCTCCTATGCTAGACGGCAAAATTTGTTGTTGTCCATACAGAATAACCCCAAGGAGTTTAATTCCTGCCTTATTTCCCTCAGTTCCTCCCCTACACGCATGACCGAACCTTTTTCCCGGGTATGGTGGATGGACTTCCCCCCCCTTAAATTTTTCAATTACCTTTTTCTTTGCCGTTGGTTTTCAGAGCAGGGGGGGTCTTCTTTTTTTCCCGACACTGTTTCCCCAGCCCTTCCTGATTTCCTTTCCGGCCCTAGATACAATAGTTTGGACCTCTTCTTACGCCTTTTTCCCCTCCCCTAGTAATGTTTTTATCAGCCCGCCGGTATGGAAACGTTAGTTTCCCAGTTTCCCGTACCCCCCTATTTTCCCCCCCTTTTTCCCCCCCGCCTCTTGGTGCCTGTCCCCCGCGGTCGGAAGCCGGAATTCATATATTTCGGTTTCTTTGTTTCTCCTCCCCCCCCCTCTCACTGGGAATTTCCCTACCCCCGGACCAACTGGTTGTTAGTAATCCGATCATTATACCGTTGCTTTCTTTCCTCAGCCCCTTCTCCTCACACTTCCCTTTTTTCCCCCTTCGTACGAAGTGCTAATTTGCTGATCGATCCCTCCTTCTTTCGTCAGTTAGAGAAATGGAGGCCCTGTTCCCCTTTCTCCCCCCACCAAAAAGCCCCTTCTCCCTGATTCTTCCTTCATCGCCCTCCCTCGTTACAATGAGGTTGCCAGGAATTCCTAGGCCTAACTTCCGAGCCTTCTGGAACTGCTGTTAATGTGTTTTTTCCCCACTCGGCTTAGGAGGCAAAGCCCACAACGCTCCCTTCCCCTTTTTATCCCTTCCCTCAGACCTGAACCCAGTTTCTTCCTGATCAGCTCACCCCATTGTATGGGGTGACCCTTTTCCCACCCTTTCCCGCTCGTCTTGACGCGCGTCGACTGCCTTCTTTCTCCTGGACGAGAGAAACAAAGGACTCCCCTCCCCTTTTCCCCCTTCCCTTTTCTTTTTTCCCCGACCCCCCCTGTGAGAGGTCCCCCTGTCCATAGGCTTCTAGACGTCGTACGTTATTCTCTCTTTTACTCCTTTTTTTTCGTCTCCCCTTTTTCCGACCTCCCCCTCCCGGTCCCCCCTTCCCCTAGGGGTCTTGACATAAGATTTTTTTTTCCCCAAATCCACAGCTGTGGATCTTTTTTTTCTTCCGTGTTCGCTTTTTCCCCTTCTATCGATTTTAACTTTTCTTCCCTCCTTCGTCCTCCTCTTTTTTGGGAAAGATCAATACTTTCTTTATTGTACGCTCTGAATTGCTGAGAGTTCGGCGCCCCCTGGTACTGTTTTCTTTCTTTTGCATTCCGAGCTGCCGTTATGACCACGGTAGACCCGCACGTAATCTGATGCTTTCCTTTCCTTTGCTTAAGCCTTTTCCCCCCTCTTTCCCTGGCTTAAGATGGTAACGCCTCTCCGCCCGCCCCTCTTAGCTTTTCATCACCTCCCTCCCTAGCCCTGGGCGTCCCTGTTCGATCAGCTGAGCACTTTCTTCTTCCTCCCTCCCATGACCTCGTCTCATTTTCCCCCCCCCTTCCGATAGAGTATAGTCTCTTTTTCTCCCATCCTTCTTTGGCCCCCCGTTTCCCCTTACCTGGCATTGCGCGTTCTGCTCTGACTTCCCTCCGTATCTTTTCAGAGCGCCCACCGTGAACATTCCCTCCCCGCTGCGTTAAACTCTTCAGCGATAGTTCTCCCCCCCCCCCCCTTCGACTACCCCCCCTCTTTACTATACCCCGGGTTTTTTGTACCACTCTGCTTTCCCAAGTTGCGTCAGCATGATTGTCCTTGTCTCCTTTTCTTCCCGCGAAAGCCTCTTTTTTTTTAGCCCTTTCACGTTGCTTTTTCCCCTTGGGCCGAACATCCAGAACCCACTCCCCGCTTCCGCTCCCCCCTTCCCCAAGATCGTGACAACCCCCCCCCCCTTGTTTTCGGTAGCTCATCCACTCTTTCCCCCCCATGGACCCGAAACTTTTTCTTTCCTTGCCTTATGACCTATATTCCTTTTTTTCTTTTGAAGGCGATGGTCCAATGCATTTATCTGTTTGGCTTCGGGAGTACCCAAACCCCCTCCCTCTTTTTCCGCGAGATTAGACTGAGTTCTTTTTGGTGGTCTCTTTCCTGAATTTCCCCCTGTTTGTTAATAGCCCCTTTTTTTTTTTGGTTCCTTTTTTCCTTCTCCCCCCGTAGAAAGACCCAAGAGACAAGAAATCCCAGTTACTTTCCTTTAAGCTGTTTTTTCTCTTATTCTCCTAAATACCAGACTAGTTTTCCTTCCACCTTCGGCACCAACCAGTTTACTGTTATTTCATGTCTCTCCTTCACGAGGATGGTACTCTTGATTAGTGGAACCAAGAAACACACCCCAACTGAAATATTTTTCATCGCGATTCTTTCAGACGAGCGTAATTCTCGGTCCCCCCCCCTTGTCCCCCCTTTTTCAATAATAGTATGGGCCGAGGATCAATCGAGACAGTTTCTAATACCTTCCCCCGCTACTGATTTACCCCTTTGCCACACGCCCCATTTTCTGCCAGTTCCTTAGCCTGTTAGGCTCGGATTTTGGTGATACTTTTCTGTCCTGAGTTGTTTTTTCCTTGTTTTTCCTGAACCCTGCGGAAATCCTGTCCGCTGGTTCCGATTTCCTTTCTTTGAACCCCATGTTCTTTCCCAAATCCTTTGATCTTTGTTCTCTGAGGCAGTTACTGGTCTTCGTCCCGCATTGCGCTTCTTTTTTTCCCCATTCCCTTGATGTTTTATTTATGGATTATCTCGCCCCATCATCACCCTTCGCCCGCGCTTTGCCCTTTCCCTCCCGCCACGTGAACTTGGCCTCCCTTGTACACAGAGTCCAGAACTCGTCTCTTATTCTCCACATACTGGAGTCCGCAAGAGGCTCCCCCTTCGTCACTGGAAAGGGGGTGTGGGTTTTTTTAATTCTTTTATTTGGAGGTGCCGGGGGGGGTGGGTGGGGGGTGGTTCCCGTGCCTTTCTTCCCCACAGATTCGCAATCAAGTCAACCGCGAGCGATTCGAGCCGGGACTTCTGCACGCGAGACCTATCCCTCCCAAACGTGACCAGAAGTCTGGCCGATCTAGGTGATTGATAAATACCTTTGCCAGTGACACTCCGTCTGAATGTCCATCTGCTCGACTTCCCAGTTCCACGACTAGGGTGCAAGAGCCGGAAAATGGCTTCCCTTGAGAACCCGTTCTTTTTGATACCGCTTCCACCACCCCCCCGTGCCCCCAAACCCAAAGCACCTTGAACTTTATTTCACAACAATCTGCGTCAGCCCTTCTTGTTGTCCACCAGCCGGCGTCTTCTTGAAAACCCGGGCGACCCCTGACTGCCCTCTGAGACCACTTTGGAGAGACCACTGACCGCTTTTCCTGGTTTACTATCGCAGCGTTCTCACTGCACCCGACCAGCAAACCCCAACCGCTCCACGGCTCGTCGCGCAACACACCAAGCCAGCACGGTAAAATGATTTGCGCCACCCAGTGCTCGCAAAGTTTTTGTCCTGTGCCAGAGGTTGGGATGAACGGCCCTAACCATAGCCCAAACCACCGTTTTCTTCCCTGGGTATCGAGGTGTATTTCCACTAAATCAAGCGCCTAGTGCATCATGCTACCCTTCTCTGAGAGTAAAGAACCAAGGATTAATTCCTTAATTCAGAGCGGACCAGAAACATTCCTTGGGATTCCGCTGACGTTCAAATACTTGGGGTTGATTGCTCCCAGCCTAGATTACGCCACGCGAAGTATCGTCCTCACGTCAAAGTTCCACGGCCAACTACCCAACAAGCTGAAGCAGGCTTCACGCTGACTGCCAAATCCCCCGTCCCACGCTTGTTGGCGCTTTGAGTAACGGTCTATACTCCCTTCCGGCTCCAGGAACCCCCCCCCCCACGGCCTCGATCGCTCCGCTGATGATCGCAAACCAGCCAGAGCGACCACACCCACCACCGGAGTCACAACTCCAGCGGTTCATCTGATGCGCACCCACGACTCGCACTCTGGAGGCTACCGCTTGTTGTGCCGAATGCCGCGCGCCTTGGCGACGCCGCTGGTCATGACCTCTCACAGTTCGCCTGGTCGTAGGTGCGGCAATCGACCTTTCTCCTGTGTGGGGAGAGATATCTGAGGCACTCTTCCCTTCTTGAATGTTTTTTTCCGGACCTCGAAGGTTTCTAAGGCGCGCTGCACCTTGGCAAAGGCGTATTCCTACGCTACCTCCGTCCGACGTGGTAGCGTGCATATGAACAGGCGTGGTTCCTCCTTCCTGCCGTCCTTATGTTTGCGTTCTACATCAGCCGTGGATTGTCCGCGCTTTGCCTGGCCGTTTCGTATCTTATCTCTTCTTACCAGCCGCCAACAGGCGGGGAGGGGTTCATTCCGGCCTGTGCCGCTCCTGTGCTCTTTTGCCCTAGGCGCAGTGCCGAATGGTGTGAGGACAGTATCTCTCGTTTTAAAGCGTCAAAATCCTTTGGTATCTCCGCAAAGAACATCCCCCCGGGCGTTTTTTTTCTTAAGGCGTCTTTTCCCAGTTCCGATGGTTTTTTTGTGCTGAGGTCCGATACCGCTGAATATTGGCCGTCTGCCCTTTTCGTGTCAAAGCGGCCTCCCGGTTGTTACTTAGATGCCATTAAAGCCCTATTTTTACAGTCAGTTAGGATTATTGGCTCAACAGATCAGGGACCAATCCCCCCCCCCCCTTCATGTTGATGACGTTTTTTTGCTAGCCGTGTTCTAGCAGGTGAACCATAAATGCAAACACTCTGCGTCACGTAAAGTTGGCGGACCATCAGGTTTTACCCTTTTGGCTCTTGTTTTGATTT
>Ga0179593_1517740_pt1 | contig 15147 bp, 20 predicted proteins | sample CZODoug2_1_08_16_FD_185931 | JGI IMG/M metagenome (GOLD analysis project Ga0179593, IMG submission 185931) | Vadose zone soil fungal communities from Angelo Coast Range Reserve, California, USA - CZODoug2_1_08_16fungal (PacBio error correction) | ecosystem: Environmental > Terrestrial > Soil >... | reverse complement strand
CTCTCTTCCCTTTTCCCCCTCTTTTTCCTCTCTTTCCTTTTCCGATGGAAACCCGGGTAGAAGGATGATTTTTTATGTTTGTATTAATGGACCCTTCGATTTCTTTTCTTTTCCCCCTCCCTTTTTTTTTCCTCCCCTCGGTCGCGGGCTTAATGAAGATGGGCAACGCTAGCCACTGACCATCTTGCCAACGACTCCTTTTCCCTCCTCCCCCCTCCCCTTTTCTCCGTTTTTTTTCACATCCGGGCAAACACCGCCAATGGGGGCGGCTTGCCTTGCTCTCCCTCTCCCCTTTCCTTTTTCCCCGGGCGCGGCCAATGAAGAACCGGCAGAACCTTTGGTCCGCCGGTCCCCTTCTTCTCCCCTGCAGAAAATAGGCACCCCCCAAGTGGAAAGTGCGGTCCTCCCCCCCCATTTTTCTCCTTCGGAGTTGGCAGGGGAAAAGAGGAAGCAGCATCGGGGCCAGACAGGCGAGCTCCCCCCTTCTTCTTCTCTCTCTTTTTTCCCTCTCCTTTCCTGGATAGGGAGGAAACACATTCTTCCGTTTTCCTTTTCAAAGGGGAGCGGATTCATCCCATTTCCTTTCTTTCTTTCCCCTTCCTGACAGCCGGAAAAAAAATCATCGGGCTTTTTTCCCCTTCCCCTCCCCTTTCTTCCCTTTCCTGGGCCAGGGCAGTTGCGTGAGATATTGTAGGGAGGCAGAGAGAAAAGTAAGGATTTTCTCTTTTCCCTCCTTCCCCTCTTTTTCTCCCCGCCAAGAAGAGAGACGAACGCCCTCGCAGAATTTTTCCACCCTCCCCCTTTCCCTTGCGGCAGTCGCAGGAAGCCTTTCAATTCGCATAGTGGCCAAACTCTTTCCCTTTTTTTCTCCCCCCTCCCCCCTCCGTCCCGCAAGCACGGGCATCGTGTGAGGTTTTTATGGAAGCTCCTCCCTTTCCTTTCCCCCTTCCTCTCGAGGAAGGGATGGACGGCGCCGCCCCCATTTCTCCAGCATCTTCCCTTCTTTCCCCTTTTTCTTTCCTCTTCCCTCCAGAACGATAATGGGTGATGATTCGAGCAACCAACTTCCTTTTCCCCCTTTCTTTTTCCTCCAGGATTAAAAAAGGTGATAAGGCACGTTCATTGGTTTGTTCTTTCTTTTTAGTGAAACGGTCCTTTTTTCTTTTTTTTTCTTACTTTTATTAGAATGAGTAATTCACCGATCCAGCCTCCTTGTTCGAGAAGTCTTTTTTTTCCTCCCCCCCCTCTTCCTCTCCTCGGAGAGGAGGGAAAGATGAGAAGAAAAGCCAGGCCTTTCAAAGGACATCTGTCCGTCGCTTTTTTCCTTTTTTTTTTTTTTTTTTTCCCCTCGCTCGGCATGCCACCAACCATAAGGGAAGGTGGAGAGCCACCCGCAGGTTCTTTCCTCCCCCTTTCTTTTCTCTCCTTTTTTTCCCTAAATCGGAATAACGAGGAACGATCGCGATGATAGAAAGCCCCCCCTCCTCTTCCCTTTCCCCCCTTCTCCCTCCTTGATAAAGCCGCAGAAAGGTTTGTTGAGGATTGCGTGGAGGCCTTTTTTCCCTCCCCCTTTCTCTTTTTTCCCTCTCCTAGTACGGAGTTTTTAATTAGGAAAAAAGGCATTCGAGTCGAGGTGCGGGCGTGGAAGGTCTCTTTTCTTCCCCTTTTTTTCTTTTCTTTTCACCTCCCCCGACAGCACCAGGGAAAAAGAATTTAAATAAACCGCTTCCTTCTCTCTCCCTAACAGAGTATGGTGAAAGGACTGCCAGTCCCCCCTTCTCCCCCCCACCCAAGAAAGAATGAGAAGGAAGGTTGAAGTCCCGGTGGAAGATCCTTTCTTTCCTTTTTTTTCCCCCCTTTTTTCCTCCTCCTCACGAGAGATAAGAATAATATTAGGAGCGCTTCGGCCGCGTCGTTTAAAGTCGCGTAGACCCCCCTCCCCCCCCTCCCCCCCTCTTTTTTTCCTCCCCCCCCCCTTCATTGAAACTGAGTGGATAAGAGAAGGGGACGATGGCTCCGTCCCCGAATTTTCCTCCTTTTTTTCCTTTTTTTCCTCCCCCTTTTCGATGGGCGGCATTACGGAAGTGCAGTGCGGAAGTCGGCAACTTGTGAAAACTCTTCCCTCTTTCCCTCCCCCCCCCTCCCTTCCTTCTCACGCCGGACGATTTAGGAGGCGGTATTGCTTTCTTCTTCCCGCAGATGTTTTTCTTTTCCCCCTTCTTTCCCATGAGAATTCCTGTCAGAAAGTGGACGGCACCCTTTCCGCTAAAGCCTTTTTTCTTTCTTTTTTTGGCCTTTCTGGGTTCAGCAACAATAGGAGAGGAAGGGGGGAATCTCCTCCGTTGTGGGTGTTTTCTCTCTTTTTTTTACCCAGAACGAAAACGCAGCTAAACACCTTTTCTTCTCAAAACGCTATGATAAGCGGGGGGCAACCCTGCCGGCAACTGGAGGACAGGAATTTCTCCTTGGCCCTCCCGACCGCCCATGCTGCGGCGGGAAAAGAGAAAAATTCCCTCCCCCCCCCCCTTCTCAAAAAAGAAAGAGAAAAGCCCCTTTCTCACCGAAAAAGAAAGAAAGAAATCCCGCCGAAGAACCTTTTCCTTTCTCCTCCCTTGCGGTGGCTGGGTGAAAATGATAAAAATGAAGTAAGGATTTTTCCCTCTTCTTCCCCCCCTCCCCGGAAAGAAGGATTGAAGACATTCTACGTTTCTACCCCCCCCTTTTCTTCTTTCCCTTCTCTTTAGGGCAGGAGACATCGATTCCCGGACTTCGAGGAAAGAAAAGGGAAAGGGGCCCTCGGTTTTTCTTTCTTCTTTCCTTTCTTCTCCCTTACAAGTAGGGAAAGAAGAAAAAAGAGAGGTTCTTGTTCAAGATTGGCCCTGTACTCTTTTTCCCCGAGGAGCGAAAGAAGATGAAGCAGCAGGATAGTGGCCGAGCGCTAGAACTTTCTTTTCCTCCCCCCTTTCTAAAGGGAGGGGGAGGGGAGGAAACCCATACAGGATAGTGTCACCCTTTCCTCTTCTCAGAGGATTTGGTGAGATGAATTTGTGTTTCGTCCGAAGTCTTCTTTTCTTCTTTCTTATAGGGATGTTTCACCAGGGCTTTTCTTCCTTTTCCTTTTTTTCTTCTTTCGGGGGGCTTCGAGGAGATCGAGACCGACCCTTCGCTCGAACTCAGAAAATGCAGTGTGGGAGCGAAAGAATTTTTTAAACTTCCTTACCCCCCCAATCTCAACACGTGGCGTTTCCTTTCCGGCGCCAGGGAATACACTCAACACAAGTGTTGCCTTCCCTTTCCCTCTTTGCCGGTTCACACCGGCCACCCCTCTTTTTGTCACGCTGGCGATCATAGCATATCTTTCTTTCGGCGGATTTAAGATTTTCGTGAACCTATTCTGGCACGAGGGGGATTTCTTGGCTTGGTTTTCCCCTCCCTTTTTGGCCTCCCACCGGGCCTGATTGGTGTTTTCATTCCTCTAGATTGAATGAGGGGAGTAAATTCCTCGGGACCACCGTTTTCCTCTCTTTTTCTCCTTTTCTTCTCTTTTGCGAAGGGGGGGAGTGAAGAATGGCCGAGGAGCGGCGGTTTCCCTTTTCTCGTTAGATGATCCAGAAAAAGTGTTGACAGTCGGAATTTTCTTCCCCTCCTTTTCTTCCCTTTATGGAACTATTCGAAGAGAAAAGTTCCTCCGGGTTCTTTTCTTCCCCCCCCCATGGCCGTGGATATGATAAAACGCGAATTTTATTTGGCCCCTCCTCTCTTTTTTTCCTTTTTGGTTGGTTGCTCGATCAGAAAGATGAGGTGCCTGGAGGGTTGTACGATGTGAAAGGCAGGAAGAGGAAGAAATTCCTGTCCTCCTTTTCAAAGAGAAAAGAAAGGATTTTTTTTCCTTCTCGGCCGGTCTGGCCCATGAGATGGAGCGCCGGGGCAGGGGGTTCCTCCCCCCCTCTTTTTTTTTTCTTTTCCGGCTGCGGCTAAAGAAAATGAGGGGATCGGCAATAGGGCCTACTTCCTCTTATTGCTGGAGGAAATGAGACAGAGCGCAGGTAACTTCTTCTTTCTTTTTTTTCTTTTCTTCCCCCTATGGGGGCAGGACTAATTTCTTCCCAGAGGAAAGGAGGAAAGACGTTGGGACGATGGAGATTGAGTTTTTCCTGACGTAGAGGTGATAAATGGAGGAGATTAGAATAAGTAAGCCCTTTCTTTTCTCTTCCCCCTTCATTTTTTAGGGGAGGGGATTTTGAATGAGTGAGGCTTTTTTCTTTCCTTCTCCGCCCGAGAAGGAGTGGTGAAGAGTCCTCTAGTTCCTCCCCTTTTTGCCAGATTTAAAGTAATGATGAATCGCCAGTTCCATTTCCCTCCTTTCTGTTAGGAAAGATAAGGGAGGAAGATTGGATAAAGCGGAGACCTATTTTTTTTCCTTTTCCCTAAGATGAGGCCTTCTCTTTTTCCCTTTCTTTTCCCCTCCCTTTCTTTTGGCGGGCCGACAGGTATTTGCCGATTGTTTTGGCAGCTCTCTCTTTTTCTCCCCCCCCCTCCTCTTCGCGTCTATGGGGGAAGGGAGACGGGCAAACCGGCGAAAGCTCTTCGCTCTTTTTTTTCCTTTCCCTCCCTTCCCTTGCAGAGAGGAATTGGAGGGTGTTTTCCCCCCTTATTGACGCTTCAAAGATTTGTGAAGACGGTCACAGCCGACCTCCCCTCCCCTTTTCCTTTTTTTCTTCCGGCGGGGGAGGAGGAGTATTTGAAGATTGGTCATTTCTTCTCCTCTTTTCTTCTTCTTCTTTTCCCTCCCTTTCCGGCCGATCGCGCGGAGAAGACGGCGGGCCCTTGATGTGGCGGCAACCCCTTCTCTTTTTCTTCCCCCCCCCTCCCCTCTTTCATAACCGGTTCCATCTTTAAACGGCCATAAAACGCCTAGTCGGATTTTTCTGAGGTTCAGGGTTCCTCTCCCCTCTTCTTTTTTTCCCCCTTTCCCCTTCCCCCTTTCCCTCTCGACTAGCGTTATGGAAGTTAAAGATGGAAACCGGGTATGAAAGCTGCTTTTTTCCTTTTTTTTTTTCTCCCTTCTCCTCTTTTCCCCTTCGATCGGCCGCGGCCGTCGCGGGCTTAAGAAGGCGGCAACGCTAGCCACTGACCATCGGCAAAGACTCCTCTTTTCCCCTTTTTTTTTTTTTTTTTTTTTTCTTTTTCCTTTTTCCTTCGTTGAGAGTCAAATCAGGGCACAACGCCAAATGGCGTCGCGGCTTGACTTCTTTTTTCCCTTTTTTCCCCTGCGCGGCAAATAGACAGGAAGAAACATTTGTTTCCTTCCCCCCCCCCCTCTGCGCTGCAAGAACATCGCAAAGGAACAGTCGGCCCGCCCAAACTTCCTTTCGTTCCCTTACACGCGACGGCAAGGGAATCGGCCCGAAATCTTCCCTTTTTCCTCCCCACGGCAGCCTTCAGGGGATAAGGGGCGACACATTCTGAAGAGTCTCCTTTTTTCCCCTTTCCTCAGGACGTGATCGGCAAATGGGAAAGGTGGTGGAATGCCGAACAAGGTTCCCCCCCATTTTTTCCTTCTTTTTTTTCTCCTCCTCCCCACCACCGCCCATAGAAAGAACGGCCCAGGGAAGTTTTCTTTTTCGCCTCTTTTTTCTTTTTTTTTTTTCTTTTTTTTTTCCTCTTTTCCGCCCAGGATCAAATAGAACGGTCAGGCACCACGGCCCTCCCCTTCCTCCCCCCCCTCCCTCCGCGCCGAAACTAAAAAGAAAAGATCGACGGGACCTGGAGCCCCTTTCTCCTCCTCCTCCCCCCTTTCATCGTGCCAAAAATGATGGAACGCGCCGCAATTGCTTGAGCAGTCCTTCCTTTTTCTTTCGATGAAGGGAAAAGAAGGGAAAGGAGAAGCAAAACACGTAAATCTTATCCTCACGCCTCCCCCTTAGTTTCCCTCCCATTTTACCTCCCCGTCCGTTCACCCCCGCTTTCTTTGTTTCCCTTACTCCCCATATCCTCCTCTCGCTCAATCTCCCTCCCCGTATCTTTTTCCCCCTATGTCCTCCCCTCCCCCCCTCCACAGCTCTTAATACCTTCCTCTTGCCCCCCATCAGCCCTCCTCTTCCCCTATCCTTACTATTTCTGTTCCGCTCGCCTCTCATACTGTTCTGTCTTCGTTACTTTATCTCCCTGCTCACGATTTTATCCCTCTCCATCCCTTTTCTGACCTTTTATCCTCTTCTTTTTCATCACTGATTTATTTTCTCCTTTTTCAACGGGCCAGGGCCCGGCTCTTCCTTTCTCTCCCTTTTTCCCCCCTTTTTTCTCCGCATCGAACAGGAATGAGAAGAGGACAGGATGGGCCAAGAGAGCTCCCTGCCCCCCTCTTTTTTTCCTTTCTTCCCCCTTCTCAGCAGCGCTTCATAGGAGGTGATAAGAACGGCATTTGTTGGTGAGGTCTTATTTTCTTTTTTCTCCCCTTGATGACTTTTATTAGAATTAATACCGCTCCAGGCTAAATTGTTTCCTCCTCCCTCCCCTTCTTCTTTTTCCCTTTTCTACTCGCTCCGCAGCAGATCACTAGGCAGGCGCCACGGCTGCTCCCCTCCCCCTCCCTTCTTTTACCGGCGCGTAACGGTGTCTGAGGAGGACCCCCCCCTTTCCCCCCCTCCCACCACCATAAGGAAGGTGGAGAGAACCGAGGTTCCTTCCCTCCCCTTCTTCCCCCCTCCCCCTCTTCAGATATCACAGAAAATCGGGAACTTTCTCTCCTCTTCTTCCCCTTCCCCCCCCCCCCCCCGCGACCAAGCAGAGGAAAGGGGAACAAGGCCTTCCTTTTTTTTTTTTTTCTTCTTTTAAAGCCGAGAAATGTGGTGAGGATGAGGGCGGCACTTCCTCCCCTTCTTTTCCCTTGGGCCTCGAAGAGTAAGGGGTTTTCATTTCGCAAACTTTCCTTTTTCCCTTTTTTCCTCCCCCTTCCCCTTTTTCGGTATAGATTATAGGAAAGGGCACCAACTACATTCCCCCTTTTTCAACTATCTCTTCTTTCACCGGGAAAAGCGGTGCCCCCCCTCCCTTTCCCCTCGTATGGTGAAAGAATGGCCGAACAAAATGAGATCCCCCCCCCCCCCCCCCCCCCTTTGTCAGGAAAGGTGGACGAGGGGGGTATGCCGACATAATAACTTTTTCTACTCTTTTCCCCTTTTTTCCCCTCCTCCCCTCTTGCTAGATCATATTAAGGAGAGATAGGAGAGTAGTAAGTCGCGTCGAAATCTCCTTTCCCCCTCTTTCCCCCCCCTGCCGCAAACCAAAAAGGGAATTGAAATGAGTTGCTTCGCGCGGAAGGGTTCTCCTTCCCTCCTTTTCCCTCCCACTCATTGTTTCATAACGTAGGATGCGGAATCCGGCAAGTGGCCGTTGCGGAAGTCTTCCCCTCCTTTTTTTTTTTTTTTTTTCTCCTTTCCCCACAACGAAGTGATGGCATAAGGACGAAGATTCTTCTTCTTTTCCTTTGGGGCGGTAATAAAGAAGGATGAATTGCGTTTCCATTTCTTCCTTTTTTTCCCCCCCCTTGCACCCCTTGCAAAAGATTATAATAGAGTTTATATAGTAAAGTTTTTATTTCTTTTTTTTTCCCCCCTCTTCCTTTTTCTATTTTTTCATACATAAGAAGGGGTTGTTTGTTTGATCTCCCCCCCCTCCGCCCCCGCAGATAACACGGAACAGTTAGGAACACAACAGACTTAGAGGTAATCCCTCTCTCTTTAAGCGGGGGGGAAGGTTTTTCCTTTCCCTTTTCTCTTCTTTTTTCCTGGCCCCGAGGAAAGCGGCTTATTTTTTTTGGAGAAAGGGCCCATGCTGCTGGGCACGAGAAATGCCCCCTTACTTTTCCCCTTCCCCTTTCCCCCTGGAAGGAAAGCAGCATTGAATTCTTTTTTTTCTCCCCCCCCTTCTTCCCATCCAAGGGGTAGTTTGCAGGAAGTCCCGCCCCTTTTCCCGCCCCCCCTTCTTACGTTTTAGGAAAACCACAAATTCGCCTTTTTTCCCCTCCTTTCCCGACGCAATTAGAGGAAGCGAGACATCGTCCGGTCCTTTTCTCCCTCTTCGGTGCGGGGGATGAGGATGTTTAACGGACGTGGAAGACCCATCCTTTTTTTTTTTTATCTTTCGACGCGACTTACGGACGAGAAGAAAGAGAGGACACGAAGATGATCGTTCATCTTTTCTTTTTTTCCTTTTCCCCCTTTCTTTTCGAATTTCGCAGTTAGGGGACCGAGAGGAGGCGGAATACCTTGCTTCTCCACCTTTTTCCCTCCTTCCGATAAGAGGGATTTGTCGCTCATGTGTCTTCCCTTCTTCTTTTAGCATTCCTTTTTTCTGTTAAAAATGTCGTTTTTTTTTCGCGTTTGATGTAGGGGGGCTTCAGAGTTCTAGTACCTCCCTTTTTCCCCCCAAAGCGCTCGAAATCGACACCTTTTTTTTCCCTTTTCTGCGAAATTGAAAAAAAAGTGAAGAGTAATAGGCTTCCCCCCCCCCCTCCCCCCCCTCCAAGCCTCAAAAAGTTGGGCCGTGGTGAACGGCCTCCCCTTTCCCACACAGTGCTTGCGGACTTTATGAGAAGAAGGAGGTAAGATTTTCCCTCCCCCCCCCGGCATCGGATTGTAGATTGCGAGATTTAATTTCGCGATTTCGGGTCTCCTCTTCCTTTTTTTCCTTTCCCTTTCTGTCCTGCGAGGCGATGGGCTAGGGAAGAGGCGGAAGTGCCTCTTTCTTTTCTCCACGATTGGGGAGAGAAAAAAGGAAGAGACTCTTCTCCGAATAAAGGGGAGGGCCAGTTTTCTTTCCCCCCCCGGAGTCCATACTCGTCCCCCCCCCCCGCCTTTTTTCCCCTCCGTGAAATTTGAATTTGAAAAAAAGGATGGTTTTCCCCCTCTTCCTTTTGTGAGGGAGGAAGAGGAGGCGCGGGAGGCCCCTTAAAGTAGAATGATGTCCCGAAAACAGTGTGAAGCGTGTTTTTTTTCCTTTTTCTTTCCTTTTCCCTCCCCCCTTGAGCTGGGAGAGGGGGGATTCCTTCCCCCCCTTCTCCCCCTTCATCCCGGTCTGGGTGAAGTGCAAGAAATTCCCTCCCCCCCCCCTTTTTCCCCCGCGATATGATTGAAAGGAGCTGCTAGACGGCTCTTTCCTTTTTTTTTCCCCCTTTTTTTTTTTTTTCCCCTTCGATCAGCACATAATGGGCGGTTTCTTTCTTCCTTTTTTTTTTTTTTTTTCTCCTCCTGGTCGATGCGGAGAAAAACTGGAGGGTCTCCTCCCTTTCCCTCTTTTCCCTTTTTCTTTTTCCTTTTCCCATGAGCTGCGCGCCGGGGAAGGCGGGGCCTGCCTCCGCCTCCCTCCTCTTTTTCCCCCCCTCTTTCCTGGCGTCAAGCAAAAATGGGCGGCGCGGCCATTTTTGTTCCCTATCTGGCTGGCTGGTAGAGATGAGACCGGTCGAAGTGGAAACGCGCTCTTTTCGATGGGAGGGGTGTTGTTTTCCTCTTCCCTTCCTGCTTGGGGGAGGAGGCCACCCGCCCTCCTTTCCTTAGACCCCGGTTTTCCCTATGGCGCATGCTGACTTTTTTTTCCGGGACGGTAGAGGTGGAATACCGGAGGAGGCCTCTCCTTTTTCTTTTTTGGCTCGCCGCCCGAAAAATAGAGACAGCAAAAGAATGGAAGGCGCCATGGTCCCCCCCCACTTTTTTTTCCGGCGGTGTTTTTTTTTTTTTTTTTTCCTCCCCTTCTTCCGCCGATGTGATTGTTTGAAAGGAGGTCGCATTCAAAGGGGTCCCATGGGAAGATTAAAGTCATGATGTTATAAGGGTTTTACCTTCTTTTTCCTTCGGAAAGGAAGGAATTGCTCTTTTCTTTCCCTCTTCTTTTCCTTCCTTTTTCCCCTCCCTCGGCGCAAGAGGGGAATGATAGAGGTATGGGGAAGCCTTCTTCCCCCTTTCCCTCTTAGAGTGGGGGCTTTTTCATGCAAATTAAGAAGGAAATTTTTTTTCCTTCTCCCACTTCCTCCTTTCTTGGAAGATGTTATTGAAAGCTCTTAGTTTTCTCTCCCCTTTTTTTCCAAAAAAATGTTTCTTTTCCCTTTCCCCCCTCTGCCGGGCAAAACGGAGGAGCGGATCAGCTTTTTTTTTTGGGCGCGCAAAAAAGGCCTTTTCTTCCTTTCGGTGGGGCTTCATTGACGGAGTAAAAGATGGAAAGGAAGGCACCTCCCCCTTTTTTTTCCCCCCCTCCCCTCGAAAAGAGAGTTTTGGAGTGCGCGGAGTCCCATGCCCTTCTTCGCCGATGGTCAGTGGCTAGAGTTGCCCTTCTGCCATTAATCCTGATAGAAGAGGAAAGCAGCGCGCCCTTTGTGTCCTTCCATTCCCCCCCCCTTCTTTTTTCCCCTCCCTCTCCCTTTTCATTACCCGGTTCATTAGGTAAAGTAATAAACCAGAAATAAGTCGATTATGGGTTTTTCCGGGGACCCCCTCTTTTTTTCTATCTCTTTCCCGGAAACCTCAGAATAGAATAGGCGTTATGACGTTTTAAAGAATGTTTCCCCTTCCTCTCTCCTTTTCCCTCCTCACACCACCCCCCCCGCCTGCTGGAGAAAAATCAAAGGGGAGACGAGCTCCGCGCTCTTTTTTTTCTTTTCCTTTTTTGCTCGGCAACGCTAAGAACACTGACCATTCGCAAACGTCATAGATTCCTTTCTCCCCCCCCTTCCCTTTTCTCCCCCGTCTTCATCGTTGAGCGTAAATCAAGGGAAAAACCGCCAATGGAGGTCCCTGCTGCCTTTTTTCTCTTTCCTCTTCTCCTTTTTCCGGCGAGGAAAGAGAAAGGGAAGAAAAGTTCTGCCGCCGACCCCCTTTTCCTTTCCCAAGTAAATAGGAAAAGGACCGTCGGGCAAAGTCCCCCATCCTCTTCCCCCTTCCTGGACAGAGGGAAGAAGAATAGGAAAAGAAGCGATCATTCCCCTTTTCCCCCCCCCCCCCTTTTTCTTCCCCGGGGATAGGGAGGAAAACATTCTCCTCTTCCCTTTTTTTCTTTTTCTGAATAAGGAAGTGATCCTCCATGTCCCTTTCCCTCCCCCCCCCCCCCCGCGGCCACAATTCTTTTTCCCCCCTTCCGAGCAAAAAAAGAACTCGACACGCCGGCCAGGCCGTTGAGCTTTTCATTTTCTGCGTCTCTCTCTTTTCCCCCTTTCCCCCTTCTCCTGTCGGCAACACGCATAGAAAGAGAAAAAGAGCGGCGGAAGAAGCCCCGTCTCCTCCCCCCCCCCCCTCCCCTCCCCCCCTTTTCCCTTGCGGCCCGGGTTAGGAAGCAGAAAGACAAAAGAATAGCCTTTTCCCCCCCCTTCTTTTTCTCCCCTCCCCTCCCTTCCGCAAAGGAAACGGCATCGTAGCTTAGTGTAGGATTTGGCAGGCCCCTCCTTTCCCCCTTCTCCTTCTTTTTCTTTCCTCCCCCCCCCCTCGAGGAAGCTGCGAGACCGGAATAAAGTTTCCGAATCGTGACCAGGATGAGCTCGGCTTATTCCCCTCCCCCTTTTTCCTTCCCCCCCTCTCCCCCCCCCCCCCCATGCGAAATTCCGAAGAATTAAGAAGGAGCTCAATCGCGGTGCCAGCCTTCCTTTTTTTTTCCTTTTTCCCTTCCCCCCCCCCTCCCGGGATGACTTTTATTAGAATAGTAATAACGCTCCAGCTCCTTAGCTTCAGGTGCCTCAGATCTTTTCCTCCCCCCCCTCCTTCCTCCTCCCTCTCCGACGCCGATTACTAGCGCCGGACGCACGCTGCGAAATTCTAATCCCATCCTCCCCCCCCCTTTTTTTGTCCGAGGATTGAAGAGAAGGACAATCGAGAGAATTTTCCCCCCCTTTTTCCCCTTGCCACCGCGGTAGGAAGAAGAGGGAAACAAGGCCCTTCTTTCCTCTCTCCCCCTAATTAGAGAGGCCCGAATAGAGCTCTTTTTTTTCCCCCCCCCTTCCCCTTTCCCTTTTTTTTACACAGCGGCATCGGGAAGACCGGCGCGGGATTATTAAAACCTCCCCCTCCTCCCCCTTTCTTCCCTTGCGCCGTTCACGAAACGTGTTGAGATTGGAGCTGAGCACTTTGCTTTTTCTTTTTTTCCTTTTTTTCGGCCCACAGGAATTTCGAGTTCGGAGCGAGTTGTCCCGTCAGTTCTTTTTTTTTTTCCCTCCCCCCCCCTAAACGACTTAACGAACAGCCGGTGAACACCTCTAGCCCTCCCCTTCCCTTTCCCTCAACCCATGAGAGACAAAAAGAAGCTGAGGCAGCCGGTTTCCGTCCTTTTTTCCTCCCCCTTTTCTTTTTCCCCTTTCCCCCCGACGCGGAATAGAAAAGACCAGTCGAGGCCGCTCGGCCCCAGTTTCCTCGACTCATCTTCTTCCTCCTCCTTCCTTTTTTTTTTTTTCTCTCGCCATGAACAGACCAACAGATTTTTTTTTTTTGGATTGTTAGGAGTACACGTGCCCGTGAAATCCTCCCTCCCCCCCCCCCTTCCCCCCTTTTCCCCTGACGCATGGATCCGGAAAGAAATCTTCCGTCCTCTTCTTTTTCCTCCTTTATTTTCCATAAACGAGGATGGAGAGAAACGCAGTGCGGACGTCATTCTGTCCCCTCCCCCTTTTCTTTTTCCCCCTTTTGTAGGACATGGAAAAAGAACAGGCAAAGTGCTGATAAGGTCGACGATTCCTTTCCCTTTTTCCTTCTTTTTTTTTCCTTTTCTGTTTCCCGCCGGATGAATTGAGGGGCCAGGAGAATTCCCCCCGTCCCATTTTTTTTTCCCCCCTTTTTTTTTTCTTCCATAGCGTTTAGAGAGGGGAAAGGGGTAGTGAGGAGGGGGAGTTCTGGGGAAGCCACCCAATCTTCTCTCTTTTCCCCCTCCCCCCCCCCCCTTCTTTTCCTATCTGGAATGGGTGGCGGAAAAAGAAAAGAAACACGCAGGGATCCCGGAACAGATCGCCCCCTCCCTTGGAGTTTTTTTTGAGAATTTTATCTCTCTCCCCCTTTTTAGCTTTTTCCCCCCCCTTTTTGCGGACCAGAATTATCCTGGCCCGCAAGGCACTCCGTCTTTTTCCTTCCTTCTTCCCCTCCCATAAGGAAGGGAAGCAAAATACCGCCGCCGAAATCCTTTGGCCGTCTCCCTTTTTTTCCTTTTGGCCCGTGCTACAATTGAGGGAGGAAGGCACCATCGAAATTCTTTCTTTCTCCCCTTGCCGGAGAGTGCAGCCATACTACGACTTATGACACACCCCCCCTTTTCCCCCCTTCCCCCCTCCTTCCTCTTTCGGGGCCCGGAAGACATCGGGTCCGGCGTTGAGCAACCTTCTTTTTCTTTTTGCGGGCGAGTATGTTTACAACGGACGGTGGAAACCGCCGACCATCTTCCTTCTTTCCGACGCGACAGGAAGAAGAGAAGTCCCCTCTTCTTCCCCTCCAGGACTATGATTCGAGCCCTTTTCTTTCCCCCCCTTCTTTTTGCGATCGCCGTCGAAAGGGAGGGGAGGCGGAAAATGCAAGGCTGGCCACCCTTTTTTTTTTCTCCTCCGAGGTGAGGGGGAGAGTAATCTTTTTCTTTCCCCCCCTTTTTTCTTGTTTCGGTTCCTTCTTTTTCCGTGACAAAGTGGAGGAGTTACGGTGCTGTCTTTTTTTTCTCTATTCCTCGACCGAAAACTGACGGGTTCCCCCCCCGGCGATAGAACACTCGGAAACTTCCTTCTTTTCTTTCCCCCCTCTCTTCCCAAGGGGCTTAAGACTAAAGCTCAACACGTGTTGCAAGAAGAATAATAAAAAAAGTTGCTGCTTCATCCCCCCCCTTCTCCCCCTCTTTCACCGGAATAGGAGTGTGAGATGGGGGAGAGAATCAGCGATCCTTTTTCTTTCTCCCCTTCTAGTATATTTTTTACCTATATCTATCCCCCCTTTTTCCACTAGGTGATTGGTGGGAACGGCTGCATTTTCTCTCCACGGAAATAGAAGGGTTGTTCCCCCCCCTTCTCCTCTGATTGCCCTGCCGGAGGGTAATAATAGAAAACGTTTGGACGAGCTGGCCCTTCCTTTTCCTCCCCCTCCCTTTCCTTATTAGGGGAAAGAAGGAGTGGAGACGGCCTCTTCTTTTCTTCGGATCGTTTTTTCTTTTTTCCAAAGTAAGAGGAGAATGATCCCGAAAAAGTTTTTGATTGACGCTTTTTTTTTCCCCCCTCAAGAAAAAGATTCTCTTTTTCTTTCCCTTTCTTTTTGGGATGACGATTTCGAAGAAAAATTCCTTTCCCCTTCTGTCAAGAAAAGAAATCGGCCGCAACACAATTCCCTTTTTTCTTCTTCCCCTTTTTTTTTCCTTCTGAAGTGCTTGCGGACATTTTAGAATGTGGTGATAGATTCAGCACCAATTCTCTTTTCCTTCTTTCTCCCTTCTCAATTCCTGTAGATGAGAGAAAAAACTTTGAGGGTTTCTCCCCCCCCCTCTCTAGGCGGGGTTTATTCTGGGCCCCTTCCTTTCCTCCTTTTTTTTTTCCTTCATTCCCGAATCAAGAAGATGAACAGTGATTGGGGGACGGCATGGAGAGATCCAGCAAAGCTTCTCTTTTTCCCCCCCCCTTTTTTTCCCCGGCTGATGAGAGGGGAGGTAGGGAGCCATTGCGGAACCTTTCCCCCCCCCCCCCCTTTCCATGGGGAGGGGGGGGGGGGGAGTTAGGAGTCCCGTCCCGCTGCAAAAGTTGGCTCTTTCTTGTTGCTAGAGAAAGTCGAGGGGTGATCCCTGGTTCGGATCTCTCTTTTTCGTCCTTTCCTCACACTATAGAAAGAAAAGGAAAATGGAAGGGGCTGGTTCTTTCGGGGCGGTTGTGGTTTTTCCTCCCTTCCTTCTTTGATTTGCCGCGGGTAGGGCATAATTATTTCACCGGGTCTTCCCTATGTCTGATCACGTAAAAATGATTGAAATCCTCCGGTCCCTTCCTTTTTTTTCCCCTGCAGGAAGGTGTAGCACGATCCCCCCCCCCCCCGGGGCTCTTGTCTCCCTCTTCCCAAACCGAATATACAGAGGGGATGATAGATTGCTTCTTTCCTCTTTTTTTTAGGGGGAAGGAAATAAGCTACCCTCTTTTCCTTGGATGAAGATCTGTGATGTGGG
>Ga0179593_1504197_pt1 | contig 15147 bp, 16 predicted proteins | sample CZODoug2_1_08_16_FD_185931 | JGI IMG/M metagenome (GOLD analysis project Ga0179593, IMG submission 185931) | Vadose zone soil fungal communities from Angelo Coast Range Reserve, California, USA - CZODoug2_1_08_16fungal (PacBio error correction) | ecosystem: Environmental > Terrestrial > Soil >... | reverse complement strand
TTCCTGAGCCCCCATTTTCCAGAGAGTTGCAGTCGTGCGGCACAGGTGCGTTTCGTTTATGGTTCTGGTTTTCAGAAAATTTTTTTGAGGGCCTGTCCCTCTTGAGCCTCAAAAAACTCCCCCTTTATAAATCCCATCCCCAACGCCAACCCCACACGCCTACTTTATTTTTCCTTTTCGACACCCACGTCGTTTGCCAGGTTTTTTTTTTTTGTTAACGCTGAACCCACTGTCCCAACTCTTTACCGTTCTGAATTTGACCTTCCTGCGTGGCTATCGTACCCACCGGCCTGGGTAATAACAAACCTCATCCTGTTTAGGTACTCTTTGTTTTTTCCATTCTCACCCCACTCCCTTAATGAAAACAATGGGTCTACCCCCTTCATATCCGCACGGGCTCCGTCTGGGGCATTTCCGTTTTTTCTGCAGGGTCCCGCCAGTTTTTTTTTCCCCTTTTAGCAGCGTGAGATATTTTTATTTTACGCTACTCACGGCGCTTGAATTTCCACGCACAGCCCGACGCTGTTCGGTCTTGTCAGCCGATTTGCTTGTTACAGCCAGTAGTGGAGAGATTTCCTCCGTCTCCCCCCTTCCTTCCCTCCCGATTGGAGCAGATCAATGGATTTGTTGGTAACTTTTTCCCTAATGTTCTACCAACGGTTTCCCATTTGTTTCCCTTTTGTTGTCCTCTTCCAAAAGTCGTCCGCCCCGGCTCTCACTTTAGGTCAGGTTTTGGTTTGTTTTCCCCCGTGCCCCTTTTGATTCCTTTCATCGCTCTCCTGTTTTTCGGTCCACTCCCTTTCTTTCTCCCCCTTCTTGGAAGGTCCCCGCGAAGCCGTCCTATCTGTCCATCTGGAACGCCACCCATCGCTTCTACTCGGTAGACCTTTTCTTGTTTTCCATTTTGTCTGTAACATCTAACCCTTTCCGACTTCGACAGGTCCCACATCCCCTCCGTTTCCGTGGCCCCGCTTTTCCGTTGACCTTTTGTGTTTGCATTACCCACACCCCCCTCGCGGTGGCAGCAAGGTGCTTTTGGCACTTAAGGCTACATGTCATTTTTCCTCTTCCCTCCGTAGATCTTCCTTCTCTTTCCATCGCGTCCCGTTATTGTCGCTTTTTGCCTTGGTTTTTTTGTGTTTGCGACAAATGCTCGTTTTTACCCCTGGGTGTGCTGATCTCGTTTAGCGGAGGGGCTTTTTTTCGCCCACAGTTTTTCAATTCCCCCCACCTTCTGTTTAATATGAGGTCGTACAACTTGTCTTTTCGGTTTTCTGCCACGTGAGTCCACGGCACCTTGGCACCGGGTCCCCTTGTGTTCCCCCCCAGGGATCCCTACGCACCCCCCCCGACTTTGTTTTCTTCAAAAGTTAATTACTTTCCGACCATGTCACGTTTTGATTGTCTTATTTAGCTGCCCTCAATGGGTTTTGGTTATTCTTTCTGGGTGGTTGGGGTATTAGCTTGGATATTTTTTTTTTTTTCGGCTTTTTCTTCTTCGATCGTTTGCAAGAATTCTTGCGATTCGCAGGTTCGTGCCCTCTATTTTCCTTTCCTTTGGGATGTTCAACGGAAGGGTCCGCTAGACTTGTTTTCTTTCAGTGTTGTTTTCTCATCTATGGATTATTCCTTTTTAATAGTTAGGCCCCCGGTCCTCACAGCCCCTCTCTCTCTTTGCGAAAGAGTACTTTTCGCAATACCTAATTACGATCCGCGAGATGGACTTTAGTCGAGCTTTAGGCCTGATACCGTCCAGCTCTTCTAGCGCTTTTTGCCTGTTTCAGAAGGGCGTGAACGACGATTTTTGATTCCTTTATAGCTCGATGTCACGTTTTCCCTTCCGCCCTCCGAGACATTTTTTTTTTTCTCATTCTTTTCCAGTCCTTATTCTTACGATCCCCAACAAGAGCTTTATCGTCACACGTTGGTCTTCTTTTCGTACGGTTCTCCGTTCCTTTCCTTTTTCCCCTCCTTGCCCGCGGCCGTTCATTGGAGTCCCTCGAGCTTCTATAGCCCCCCGGAAACATTGCCTTTCCCCGGCGCGAATTGACATGTGAAGCTTCTTTGATCTTCGGTTATGTCTCGTCTCCTTCTCGCGCTTTCTCCCTCTGTCTTCCTGATGAGTTCTCCCACTCCCTCTTTTTTTCTTCGGGCCCAGATCTTGGCCGGCGCGATCTTTTAATCTCCGTTTTGGCACCCTTTACAACAACAATCGCCGGGCCCCGTATCTAAGGTTAGGAATCTTGATTGTCGATGTTCGGTATAATACGGCTTTGTGCGCTACCGATTTTTCTTGTTTTCCGGTTTGTCCGCCAATGATTTAGCCGTGTTCTCAACAGAAGAACTTAAGCCCGGTTCCGGCCTCTCTTGCACGCCAAACGATTATTTCATGCCGGCTGCCGTCGTCCTTCCCCCTTTAACAATTTTCACCTCATTTTCTTTTTTGTCCCACGGAGAAAAGTTCATACCCCATGCAGCCCGCGTACGCGCTTTAAATTTTTTTGTTCCTTTGCGATTCCTTCTTCTCAAGACTTTTTTTCCCCGGTTCGGACCCCCCTGGGGGCTTTTGGGTCCCCCCATTCCTTTGAATCGGGACGCCCTTTTTACTTGTAGCCTCTCTTTCCTCCTCCTTTTTTTGAGCTTTAGCTTGAAAATGCCCCCCTTGCTTCCCCTCATTAGAGTATTGGTACGTCCATCCATCCCTCTGGGATATGCCGTTTACCTTTCGTCGATCCGGAATTTGAGGTCCATCGCACTTGTACCCGCTCCCTCTGCCTCGTTCTAGAACTCATGTACTGTCTGCGGTTTTCACCGATGCTGGCCTGCTGCTGCTGTAGCACAAGCTTCCGGGGGTGACCTTTTATTCGCTCCCTCCCGCCAAGCCCAGGGAACAATCCTTCGTTTTTCTTTTCCCCCCTTTACCAGTTGTTCCCTTGCTTTAAGTCTTCTCTGAGCCCTCACACGACACTAATCTTTTTTTTCCCCGCGTACCCTTTACTGACCCGTTATCTCGCCACGATGTAACTTTCCTTGCCCCCCAGCCGATGCTTTACGGCTCCTCTTTTATTTAGTCGACATTTGCATCCGCTCTAAGACGGCTTTCATTGCTCCCCGTCCTCAGCTTCTTTTGACAGCGCGGGTTTGGCTTTTCCCCGTTCATTTTCCCCTCAATTCGTGTCGCGCCTCTTTTTCTCGCGGAATAAGTGAGTGTGTTGTTGATGATGGCAGTTTTTGCAGTCGGCCAGCTACTTTTTGCTTACCCTTTCGTTTTTTTTTTCTCCTATTTCTAGGCGTCGCGGTGTTTCGGCTTTTTCTCTTGGATCAACCTCTTGGACCGACTCCTTACGCCGGACAAATACCCCCGCGGGTCGGCATTATCGTCTCCACGTTCTACAATTTCTTTTCGCGACCTGTTTGGCGTTTCCTGCCTTCCGGATGGAAATCTTGCGATTGGCCCCGAACGTCGTAATCGGGCAACTTGCCAAACTCCTGTCCTTGTTTCCGCTAGAATTTTTCAGCTCGAGTTGTAGAAACCTCCCCCCCTTCCCTCGTCAGGCGGGAGAACAGTTTGCACCTTTACGAGATTATTGAATCGTCGGACCGTGCTTGCTTACCGAATTGAATTTGACCTACCACTCGCTCTTTTCCACGCCTTTCCTTTTCTTCGGCGTTCACCTTCTGCCTTCTCGTCCAGGAAAAGAGCTTCCCGTTATACGACTGGAATGGCATTTCCCTTCCGGCGGCCACCCTTGATCCTTCTACCATTTTTTTCCACGACCATCTCCTCCAATGCTGATTACCCCCCCCACCAAGGAAGAATCTGATCCCTGGCGCTTCAAAATATCATTACATGAGAAAGAGGTGGTCCATTCTCATTTTTTCCCCGTTTGCGTCTTCATCTCTTCCTAATATGTTGTGGGGAGTTCTCTTGCTGTTGACCGTGCCTGTCTTTTTGCGGACAATTTTCCGCCCTTTTAGTCAGCGCATGAATCCTCCTTTTTTTGTAGACCGTGCTTCGAGGCCTTCTCCCCTCTTGTTGTATGTACTTTTGGTTTTTGCACTCGTCACTCCGCGCTCCCCCTTTCTCTTCTTTACCGTTACGATCCGCGGGTCGCCAATCCCCCATACCGCCTGCAGAGAGAATTATCGATACTCTGACCGATGGGGGCAAGTCCCCGTTCTTATTTATTCCCCTTACTCATTTTTCCCTTTCATTTCAACCACCCCCCCCTCGGTTCTCTCCATTTCTGCATCGCTGGAGAAGTTAGTGTACCCCCAGCCACTTGACAATGACTTGGGCCGCTGCCGGTAATGGTTCGGTGCCCCGTGCAGGTTTTTTTTTAGTGATGGTTCCGATTTCCGCTGTCTCTAAAATTTTTTCTATCTGAAGATTGGATGGTTGTTTCCCCTCCCGTGTTACTCCTCCTTTTTCTTACCTATTTCTTTGCTCCGTTGGTCGATCCTCTTCTTATGACTAAGTGAGCTTTCACCAGTCGTGGGCCTCTGACCCCCGTTGCGAGTCTGGGTTTCGTAACGATTTGCAGCTTTTTTGAACCTCTTAGCCCACCCCTCCTTTTTCTTATGACTTCCTGTTGAATTTCCCAGCTCCCAAATGGCTTTTTAGGGCAGTTACGCCGGAGTTTTCCCCCGAAACGTGATGTCGTGCTTCCTTTAGACAGGTTTGGTTCCGCCGTGCTCAGGTGTTTTTCCCTTTCTTCACATGATACGGTAGTCGCTTGTCTCCCCTTCATCGTACGATGCGCTTGAAAGGTCTCCGGTGTCCCGTTGCATTGGTCGGACATGTTCCCTTTTCATGCCACTCTTCCAGCGGCCCCGTGCTTTGCTCTCTGGCGCTGGTAAGCGTGCTTTGTTCCCGCTCCCACCCCAAATAACTCGTTGTTAACTTTTCCTGCCCACGGCCGGTTTTCTTTTTTTGTGCGGTTGGACTCCCCCTTTGGAACCCTTCTTTTTTCCCGGTTACATAGTTACACCCACCACAACGGGCCCGTACCTATGGTTTTTCGTCTCCATTGGCACATAGCGGTTGCGGTGTTTTGTTGTCGCCCCCCCCCAATTTTTTTTTCTACACTCGTATAAGCGCGATTTTCCCAATTCTGACCACCCCCAGTCAGCCATAATCGCCCCCCTCTGACCCAGCTGCTTCCCGTGGATAGTTTTTAAAATTGCGCAAATCTCTCTTGTCCTCCTTTTGTGTTTGGTGATTTTTGCTAGATTTTTCATGCCCCCCTTCAATGTCCCCTTTTACTTTCCCCAGGTCTGTTAGGCTGGTGGATTTCCCCTTGTTTGTACGTTTCTGACCTCTACTCTTTATCCCAACTCCTTCTACCCCCACCCAACTACCAGTACTGCTAGTTTTGCAATGGCCGAACCACCTACCTTGTTGCCAGGTTGTAAGAGTACCCCCCCCTTTACACAGCCTTCCATTTGCATCTTCGGTATTTCATGATTTCTTCCGTTGACCCCCGGCCTGGTCCATTCCTTGGTACCCCAAAACTCCCCACCTTGGTTTACGTTTCTTTTTCGCCCCCTCTACCCCTTCTCCATTTTTCCTTTCCACCTTCCCTTTTTTCCGATTCTCAGCCTTTCCCGTTTCTCTGTGCCAATTTTCCCCCCTCCCGGTCGATTCACTGATAGCAGAGGCGTTCCCCTTTGTTTGTGATGGATTTCCTTCACCCGGCTTTTTGAAATCCAATTTGATATACTTTCGGCCCTATCCTTTCCCCCTTTAATTCCCCTCCGGAGGACAAGCTTCGGGAGCGTCATCGGCGCTCCCTGTCACGCCGCACGAATGATGCCGCCTTTCCAGTGTGTCCATGGAACCGTCCTTTTCCTCCTCAAACTCGTGTGGCCTTTTTTTTGACATTGTTTTCGGTGTGACGATCAACACTTTTTTCGTCTCTCCCAATTGAAGGGTCGTTTTTTCCACGTTAACTGGACCCCCCCCGCCCGGATTTTTCTCTTTCTCTTCGTTCAGCTAAACCTCCCGAATTCCCTCTTCGTCCTAAAACGCTGGCCATGGCGGTTTGAAAACATACGCTTAAGATTCTCCCCCCCCGTCTTTAGCAGTCGCAGTCCTTCGGTCGAAATCTTCACTGGAGTTCTCTGTTCTCCACTTTACACAGACCTTCATCACTTCGTCCTATGGCAATCGGCTTTCCTTTCCTTCAAAGAAATTCCTTTCCGCGTTTGGCCGCCCCCCTTTTTCCAACCACAGATGTTACTGCTGCCACCCTCTGGTGTTTCCGGCTTTTCCTGTTTTCCGAGCCCACCCTTTTCCTTCTTATGGTCTCCTCCCGATAGACTGCATGTTTCATGTTTTTGGCGCCACGACTTTCCTCGTCGTGTTTTTCATTGTATCTTTCTGCCGTCCGGGGACGAGTTCCAACCAAGAAAACCAACCACCCCCCCCCCCCCCTCCTATATTCTGTTTCCAATCTAAACCCCGGCTCCTTTTGATCCCCCTTTTTTTTCTGCCCCTGCCCACGTTGAGAAACAGTTCTTTAAATTCCGCCCACATATCACTTCACCCTTCAGACGGAGCCGCAACTACCTTTTTTTGTTCACCGTTTAAGCTTTTTTCTCCCATTTCTCTTTTCGGATTTTTGGAGATTTTTTCTCCCTGCCGCCCATGGGTGCTGGTTTTTTTTTTTTTTGGGTAAAGCCTTTGGATCTTGGGGTCGGGGACTTTATTGTTTCGAGGGTCGTCTTAGGCTGCTTCCCATCGCGGTTTTCGATCTTAACGGGGCGCTCTTCCGTCGCCTTCTTCCTTTTCCGACTTCTCAGCTCAGGTTAGATCAGATGGCAGTGGATTATTCTCCTGTCTTTCCGAACAATGTCTGCCTTTGTTCCCGATGCGCCTTTTCCTCCTCTCCGGTTCGCCCGAGATGTCGGCTTTTTTTGAATTTTCTCCCGTTTTCGATTACCCGGCGGCTATCGCGAGCTAATCGTCGTACGGTTGGCGTTTCTTGAACTCTGAAGCACTCCTCGAAGAGATGACCTTTTAAGCAGCCCCGAGCCCTCTCTCACCTGTTTACCTGTAGGAATCTTCTTCGATCCATCCCAGCTCCTTTGGCTTGTACGTTTAGTCCTGCTTTTTTTTTTTTTAAGTCGTTCCCTTTTCATTGCTCCGCCCTTCCTCCTCAGAGCCGGCTTCAACTATTGGCCGCCCTCTTCCCTCCCTCCGGCCCGACTTGTTGCTCAGGAGTTTTGGGTCTCACCACGCTCTGCTTCCTCTCATATCGCGGCATCGCCTTCGCCCTTCGTTGATTAACGTGTCTTTCCCTTACCCCGCCCGAGCTGCCTCCGCTTCCCTACGGGTCCCAAGTCGCTTTGCTCCCTGACTGACTTTCCTCCCGGAATCTTTGAAATTTTCCTTAATACCACCACTCTAGAGAACGGCCTTTTTTTCTCTCGATGCGGGTAGGAACTAACCTTCTTTTTTAGCCGTGCGGAGCATTTGTCCGTCCTCATTTTCGTTGTCCCTTTCCCCGTAAGATGGAGGTTGTGTTTTCCATTTTACCCCAAGTCGATGATTTCACCCCCCCTTTTACATGCGTGCACCCCCCCCACTTCTTCTTTTCGTGCTGGTTGCGCTTTCCCCTTTTTCCACACCCCTTCCTCGATCAAACCACCTGCGCATCATGCAGCGCGCTGACATTCCCCCCCCCTTCCCCTCAAAGTCAATCCAATGAGTTCTATGAAGCTCTGCCACCGAGGTTTTCCCCTTTGTTCTTATCCCCTCTTTTTTGCGACGGTGCAAGTTTATCGGACCCCCAGAGTTTTTCTTATTTTTTCACCTCCTTTTTCACCGTTCTGGCCTCCTTTACTTTTCTCTCAGATACTTTTCCCTATCGTTGTTGAGTCCAACTTCAACCCCCCGTGTTGTTGTGTTGGGGGGGGGGGGGGGTTGGGGGGGGGGGGGGGGGTCCCGGATTTCTTGGTTGGTCGAAAACCCCATCAATTTTTTTTCTATGTTTCCCCGATTTCGCTTTTTCTCCTCTTAATCGCAAAGGTCACCCACCTATTGACGTTATCGATACTTTTTTTTCCTAGTACATATGGTTTTCTCCTTCCGGTGTTTTTCTTTCTCCCTGCATGATTTCTAGGGTCTCCCACGTCTTCCTTGGTGAACGATTTTATCCGCGCTCTCTCCGTGACTCTCTCTTTTTTTGCTTGGGCCCCCCCCTTTTTGAAAAAGTGTGACCATTGCGTTTTTCCCTGGTTCTTCTTTTCCCCCCCTCCTCCTCCTTTTTGAGGCCCCAGTCCCCACTTAGGCGTTCCCTCCGTCACCAAAGGATTTTCCCCCCCTTTTTCTCTGAGTATCTCCTTCTGAGTTTTTTTAGAGTGCTCTTTTCCAGTCTCATCAGCTATACTTATCCTCTCCCTATCTGCTGGTCAATTTTCTAAGATTTTCGGTGTCACTCATTTGCAATCCTCTCAGGCTTTTTCCCCCCTTCGATATGGAGGATACGCGGTTTGGTGATGCCCCCGTCAAGTCAGCCTTTCCCTTTCTCGCCTGAATACCAAGGGATGATCCTGAAGTGATTCCTTCGCTTCCTGTTTCTTCTGTGTGAAACGATGATCACCTTAATCCTCCTTTCTATGCACGTCCCCTTGATTTGTACTTTCTTCTCTAAATCTTTACGTCATGGACATCATTCTGTTTTTTTTGAATTGATTTTCCCTTCCCCTGGTTCCACGTCCTAATCGACCCGAAATCTTTAGTCCCTGCTGCGACACCTGTACCTACTCTTCTCTCAGTCGATATGCCGCCCCCCTGCTACCCCCCCCCCCCATTTTCGGCTGCGGGTGAAATCGATTCCACCTTTTGCTTGACACTCTCTTTTTGCTTTTACCGAGATCTACCCCTTTCCCTCTTTATATCCCCGCGACTTACTGGGAACTTCGCTCCCGCTCATCCCCGGCCCCCGGCACCTTCAGAGTAGAGACGATGTCTTCCTTACCGCGGCCCCTCGCTGGACCAGTTCCCCCTTCCAACACGAGAGATCCTTTTTGTACCCAAAACCAGTTATAAGATGAATTCACTCCTGGCGGCTTCACCGACATCCCTTGACTTGTGGCGGTGCCAAATGAACGTTGAGTCCTGCGTGGCGATTTTCTTTTTTCTTAGCTTCTTTCTTTTTTTTTGGGGCCTTTTACTTTTCTAAACGTGGCCTTTTCCTCAGAATCCCCTTTAGCGTCGGGTCTCCCCTTCCTTACCTAGCTGTGGTTTTGTATTTTATAGGGTTTTTTTTTTTCAACGTCCCCGCCGCTTGACCCTTCGCACTCCCAAGTCTACCATCTCCGCGGGATTTTGTCCCCCCCACCAGGAAAAAGGCCAGGCTATCGCCATCTCCCCGTAACGATGAACCGCGTCTTGCCCATACTTCTCTGGATTCAATCTGCCCTCTTTGGTCACAGAATACTGATGTGGTGTTCCTGCGCATAGGACCGCAGCTCCCCTGATTTTTGCGTGTACCTCCTTCCCCCTGTGCAATTTAGACGCTGGAGTGGCTTTCTTCCGTGTCTACTTCAGCTCGGACAGTTGGTCGACTCTTGTTGCTTCCGTTTCTCGCCAACGGGGCTGGGTCTCTTGGTTTGTGTGGGTACTTCGTATCTGCTCATTCCTTTCCGTACCTCACCGTTGTTTAGACCCTAGACGCTTTATTCCCTTCTCTTGACTCTCCGACGTTTTACCCCTGCTCAAGGTCACTACTTTGTTAGGAACATCAGTAGACCAAATGTCCGTAGGCCATCCTTTATTTAGATGGTCATTTCCCCCACCAAGCTCCCCCCCCCCCTTCTCGGGCCTCCTGCGGCTGCCGGACCCTTCTTTCTCAGGAGTTGACGACCAACTAGTGCGTCGCTGCGACTTTTTAAGGAATTTGTTCCGCAGGGCCGTCTGTGATGTTTTCCATTTTATCCTCGTTTTTAGCCTTTTCCCTCCTTTTTCACCTCCCCAACCTATTCCTGTCACGCGCTCGTTGAAAAGTCTACTTTCCAGGTGTCCGTTGCAGGGGCGTAGCTGAGGTCCCTTTTTTAATCGGCCTGCGTTATTTCGGGGAAAAACCCCCACCCCCCCCAACACCCACCCCAGCCTATTGTGTTCTGAGCTCCCCCAAACATTCAAATATAGTTTTACGGACGCCCCATGTTTTTCTTCCGAAGGGGCATTCCCCTTTTCCCCCTTTACCTTCTTCCATTTTACATCTTCCCACACCTGGTCCGGCAATCGTTTTCTCTAATCTTTCTCTTTTTGTTTGTTTTGTGGGTTGTTGGTAGTTGGCTTTTGTCCGCGTCTATTCCGCATCCTTTTCTTTTCCCATTTCAGCCCCTTCTATCAACTCCGCCACCACGTACGCCTCTGCTGCTGTATATTTCCCCTTTGTTGCTGACATTTTTTTCTCCTCCCTTTTTAAGCGATGTCGCCCCCCATAGCCCCAGCGGGACTCTCGTACGTTTTTTTCCTTGAGTTCTGTTCTTTTGATCCTCCTTGTATGGAGCATAGGGATCGAAAATCTACCCTTTATTAACCTTCCGCAACCCACTACCCCGCCCTCTCCTTTCATGTGATCGAACACCACTCCCTTTAGTCCCTCTCTCTTAATGATTTTTCCCAACCCGAATTGTTCCGGGCCCTGGCTCCGTCTTGCCGTTTTCTTCCCGACCCCTTTCCGGTTCTTAATGTAAAATTCCTTTTACGGTCTAACAACTCTGCTTGTTACATGGTTCTCCCGTACTACACCCGGGTCCTCTTGTATATTTCCTTTCTGCTGTTGATCCACGGGGTCGACCTCTTTCCGTCTTAGAGAGTTCTATTGTGTTGATGGAACGCTCCCCCGGATCTTTTCACAATTTTGAAACATCACCTCTGATTGCCCCGGGAAATTCCGGTCCCTCGACTAGCAGCGAACACATCTGTTTACACACCGGCTGCCCTCCTTCCCAATCGATTGAGATCTTCCCCCTTTTGATTTTACTTTATTTTCACCGGTCATGTTCCTACTCCCAGTGTGGGCTAGGGACATTTTTCCACTTGATTTTATCAAAAACTTCCCCGTTGTCTTACCCCTCCTCTCCGCTTTTATGACATGTTTAAGACGTCTTCATGTGTTCGTTTATCAAGATTGATAAAACAGCTTTTGAGTCTCGGATCAGAATACTCTAACTTCACGCCAGATTTTCTTATCTTGTAGCCCGTTTTGCGCGAGCCATGCCGCCCACTTCGGCATTTTATGATAACTGGAGTAGGCCCCCCTCCCCCCTCTGCAACTTCCGCCCCCAATAAGGGGCCCCAGTGACCTTCTTTTTTCCCGAAACTAGCTTTTTTTCTCAGCTCCTTTCGTGCAACCTTTTTATGTTTACATTCCACTTTTAACACGAGTGCCGTCTTCCAACCTTCTGAGTCTTGACCAGGCGTCTCCCCCCACTCGGTTTCGATTCTGCGCTTAGCCGTCCTTTTTTGTATTTCGTCCCCCCTTGCTCGGCGGGATCTTTTGGAATCGTGTTTCCTCCGCGGCTGTTTTTAACGCGTTGCGCCCAAGCTCCCTAAAAACCCCCCGCCTAGTTTTTCCCGACATCTGACTGCGACACACCGCTTATGGACTAATTTGATAAGGCCCAAGTTGGCCACGTCCCTTGCCTCCCCAACCTTCCCCCTACAGCTTAGCCAAACTACCACTTAACGTTGTTCTGTCCCGCTTTCTATGACCACGCTTCGTCGTATTGCCCCCCTGTAATTTACCTTCCGCCAGGGGGTTTCTTCAGTCTTCTTCCTGCGGTTTTGGGTAATCAGCCTTGGTTTTCGGGTTAGGTGGCGTTTCGTAATGAGATGGTTTCTCCCGGAATCTTTGTTTCATCGTCTCCCTTTATCTGAAGTTTGAAGAGAGGTGAGTGCATTCCGTACGGCTGCCTATGTCATTTTTGGTCTTCTTTTCGGTGGTCTTTCCTCTTCGGAACTTCTCAAGGCCCCTTTTACGTTTTCCAGATCGACTTTGCTCGCCTTGCCAGGCTTCGGCATTGTGACTTTCTACCTTTTAGAGTACGTTCGTCCGACGCCTTCGTCCAGATGTTTGTCTTTTGTTCTGTACGACTTATTTCGACTGATCTCGGGCGCACCTTGCGTATTGTTCGAGAAAGCCGTTTTCATGGAGTTATTTAGTTTGTCTTTTTTTAAACATTCCCCCTTGCGCGTGGCTTGTTACCCCCAGTCACAATTCTGTTTTTTTGTATCCCCCGCGGCCCCGACCAGCATACGACTCTGCGTTGCTCAGAGTTGCTCCCTGAGATCTCTACCCAGTAAATTTCCTCCCCCTTACTACGGCGTTCCATTCTTGGTTGCGTTACTTTTTTTTTGAACCCCCCTCGCGGAGTCTCTCCCCCGCCGCCCCGCCGTGAGTGTCCGAACCTCGGGTCACCCCTCCCCCCTTTTCCTCTGCTTCTAGGAAAAGACCTTTTTTTTGCTGCGGATCTTTTTGCGAGAGTGAAAGCTTCAAGCGCGTCCGTTTCTATCCCTTAGTGTTATTCCCTTCACTGCTGTTTCCTCTCTTTTTTGCTCCCGGCTTCCTCACGAATTTTTATTCCGCATTGGATGTGGGTTTTGGGTAGACATAGAAAGGCGCCCTATGCAAAAACTTTGATTGGTGCCCTTCGCAACGGTATTTCCTTGTTTTCGTTCGTTTTATTCGGTTTTCCTAATTGTTAATCCGCGCGCTTAATAGCTAGCGGTGCCCCCACGGCAGGCAGGGTCGACACGTTTCTTCCGGCAAGTCGATACGCGCGTCAACATTTACGTGCTCGTATTTCAACTCGTGACGACTGCTTAGCAAGCGGCTGCTCGGTAAACATATCCAGCTGGGGGCTGTATTTTTGACAATACTCCGGGCCGACCGGTTTTCTTTCCCCTTCTCCTATCCTTTTTGGAGCTGACACTCCGGTCAACGGAGTTTGGTTATGTCCTTTCGATCGCCTGGCTCAGCCGTCTTCAGCTGGGACGAATCGCAATTCACAGTTTTCGACGTAGTTAACTAGTGGTTTCTCCCTTGCGTGGGCAGGTCCCTTTGCATGCCTTTTTTTTATTAAAGTGGAAGGTTTTCACCCCGAGACTATCCTCCGCCCTTTCCATACTAATCGTTTGCGAGGGGTTCCCCCACTTTTTCCCACAATTTGTCAAAATTTCGTAAGGTCTCTAGCTCCCCCCCCATTTCGGCCGGCACCAGTCATCGTGTCTCCTCCGTATAAGTCTCTCTTCCAGTTGATTTCATACCCCGGGTTTTTTTGTGTTGATGGACTTTATTAAGGTCGAACCTCAGGTCCTTGGATCGTTTTCTTTCCACTCCTCTTATTCCCCTTGTGGCTGGTCCTCACTTGGCGAAATCGCTAAGGGCTCTTTCGCCGCAGATTTTTTGCTTCCGGTGGGTGTTCTGACTGGACCGCTCGTCCCCTTTTGATCCTTCTCTTCCTACTTGTACATGTGTCGCGACTTGACCCCGCTTGATTTTTTTCGTCCCCTGCTTGCGGTTTGCCTTCTTTATGTGGCAGTTCCCCCAACACCCACGATGGGACAAGCCCACCGCGGCTGTTTATCTGATAATACCTGCATTGCGTGTTCGGTTGTTTGGCACGGCCCTTCCTGGTTTTTTGAACGTCAGTATCTTTTTCTGCCTCCCACTTTTGCAAAAACACTCGACGCTGCAGCCCTCCTCCCTCTATCCAGTCGAGATGTTCCAATCACCCTGAAGCGACTGTCGACTTAGTTTTCCTTGGATCTTTGACAAAGGCTTTCTCTTCGAGGAATAATCACTTATTTCCGAGAGGCATTTCTCCCGTACCCGGAGCCGTTTTCCCCGCGGCCAGGTAGCTTTTCCCCAACCAGACTTCTACTGCCAATCTCCGGCTATTCCGTCTGAAACTCTATCCTTCCCTTTCTCCAACCCGGTTCCCGGGGATTACACCCCCCCACCACCCCCCATGTTAGACTCCCAGCCCCCGCGGCCTCTAAAAACTTTATACCATGTTACGTTTTTTTCGGGACCATCCCTAACTTACAGAGACCCCCTGCATATTGCGTACCGCTTTTTTGCGTGATGGTCCTGTTGGGGCCATTTGTCTCCTTTCCTTTTCCGTACGGAATCATTCCTTTGGGGGAAGGATGCTATGCCCTCGGGTGTTGTGGTGGACTTTAGTCTGGGTGCGCAACGCGCATTTTCCTCTCACTCTCCACTTCCCCCCTTCTCCCCCTCTTCCTATGTCCCTCCCCCCAGTCAACAGTCTTTAGATTCAGCTTTGCAAATCTCCCCGATTGTTCCGTTTTTTTGGCCCCAAGCCGTCCTAATCTGCCTATTTGTCTTTCAAGTGAATTTTAAACATTGGTCTGCTCCCCTTTTCAGAAGCGCTCGTTGATTTTTCAACACCCAAAGGTCAATTTTCCTACGTACCAGCGACGGTAAGTTTATTAGGGGTTATAATTGTTGACCGCTTCCGTACTTTTTTCCCAGTATGGACGGAATTTTACTCTTTAGATCCACACTTGTCCTCCCCCTCGTATTCATCTTGTGTTTTGCCAGGCCATTTACTATTCTCCTCCCCTTTTTAGCTTTACTATCGTTCCAGGAATTGTAGCCACAGTTTTTTTCATCGCCTCCCCCATTTGGATCGGTTTTTTCCGTTTGGATCTGCCCTCCCCGTTTTTTCTGAAGCAAGTAGGACTATTGTGGTTTTTCTAAATGCCTTTTCCCCCTTCGTCCCCTCCTCCAAAAAGTGCCCCTTCTCCTTCGGGATGGGTGCCCCCCTGAGTTGATCTCCCAAATCCGTTTTTCGCCTGCGTTCTAGGAGGATAGTTGTGCTTTTTCCTCGTATTTTTTTCCCCCATTTCCTTTTCCCCCCTCCTCCCGGTCGTAAATCCTTCCCCAACGCCCTTCTGTCTTTCTTGTGACGCTTTTAAGGTGGTTTACCTTGCCACACCCACCCCCCGGCAGCCAAACGGAAGCAGAGACCTGACCCTTTGCTGTTTTACGTTCGTCCCTTGGTCAGTTGCGTTGTGCCGACCAAACACCCCCCCATTAAAGATGTTTTACTCCAAACCGTTCTTCTCTCCTAGGCCTTTTCCTCTCTGCCTGGAACTCTTTC
>Ga0179593_1287874_pt1 | contig 15147 bp, 26 predicted proteins | sample CZODoug2_1_08_16_FD_185931 | JGI IMG/M metagenome (GOLD analysis project Ga0179593, IMG submission 185931) | Vadose zone soil fungal communities from Angelo Coast Range Reserve, California, USA - CZODoug2_1_08_16fungal (PacBio error correction) | ecosystem: Environmental > Terrestrial > Soil >... | reverse complement strand
CTTCTTCCTTCCGTATTTTGTTTCCTTTTTCCCCTGATTGCACCATCCCCAGCATTTCCCCGTTTCGGGCACCTTTTTGACCAAGGTTATGGTAGATTGCTCCCTGTCTTTTTTTTAGTTGACCCTTCCCCCCCCCCCCGTACACAAGCGATGCCGGCTTGTTTGGCTTCCCCCCCGTCTGGTCACTTTGAGCCATTTTGTTTTTTGCAACCTTTCCGGTATCCACCCCCCTTATGGGCTCCCCCCCCGCTGCGGTTCGCTGATAGTTGGTTCATTTTGTTGTGCTCCCCCTGCTTTTCAACCCCGTACGCCCCCGCTTCCCGTTTCTCGTTTTGGCTTCGCTTAAAAGTGTGCCCCGTTCCCGTTGGCCTCCCTTCATTTTTGCTGTTTTTCCAGGCTTTACTTTTTTTCCCTGTTGATCTGGTACACTCGACGTGCTTGTTTCCCCTTTTTTTTTTTCCCTCAAGCTTGGTCGCCCGAACAGCTTTCTGCCCAATTCGTTTCCTTTGCCTGTTTCCTTTTTCTTTTAGCCTTTTAAATTAGGTTTTACCCTTTTATTTTGCGTCCCACTTGCGTTCATTTTTTCTTTCGCGTTTAGTTGCGCCTTTTTATCAGTGAGCCTTGTCGGCGCGAGTGTGCCCCATTAATTTTTACTCGTTCAAAGAATCCCGTCCCCAAAACTTTCACCCACTCCCGCCTTTTTTCTTTTTCCAGTGGAACTCTTCTGTCCCCCTCTCTCAACAACTTGAGTGGTTTTGGGTTTGAGGGGTGCACAACGTTCTACCGTGGCCTTGATTTCCGCTCTTCCCCCCCTCATCTACCGCCACTCGGCCCACCCCACCCTGCACCCCGCCCGTTGGATTCCGAAGGTCGGATGTTGTGGAAAGCTTTCCCCCCTCCATTACCGAGGTATTCTCCGACGAGGATCGATGTTGAGGGTGGAGAACCAGTTGTTATGTTGACCTCCCTTTTTTTATGTCCGCGGTTTAGAGTATTGATTGCCCCGTTGTCGAATTTTCTTGGTCAGTGGCTGCCTGTCTGGTGGACCTACTCCGGACTGTTGCGAATGTGCTCATTGCCCTTGCCCGCACCCAATGTTCTTCACATGATAGCTTTAGTTGTTTTGATGCGGTAATTTCTTTTCCGCTCTTCTTCTTCGCCCCATGGGAATCATTCCCCCCCCCCCCCCCTTGTTTGCCGCAATGGTTGTTGATTTTTTTTTTTTTGGTTTCTTGTACTGGTTGAACCGTTTCGTAGCCCTTCTGTTGACGTTTGATTGTTTTTTTTCCCCCGGTTTCTGACCGCGCTCGGTGGTTTGTTTTTTTCAGACTTTTTGTTTTCTTTCTCCCCCCCCTTGACAGTGCTCCCAGCTTGACTTCTGATTGGGTTTTTAAAGCCACCCAATTTTCGCGACTTCTTTTGTTTGGTGTTACGGCTTTAGCGCTTTGGCTATCCTTTTACCGGTTTCATTTCACTTGCCCTTTCTTGTTTCGTCTTTTCCCCATTCTGGTTTCTCCGTTCTACTTGAATGTTACCGGCACCCCCCGCGCCAACAACACGTTCCCCCCCAAAGCCAAGGATTCGTTTTTGGCCGAGTTTTCAGGTACCCTTGTCCCCTTCCCCCCCCCGTTCCCTCCTTTGAATCTGCCCCATTTTTTCCTGGAGGGTTTTACCCCCCCGTGTTTCCACACACTTAACCCGTTCCCCTCCTTTGCCGACCGCGGAGTGAGTTTTTTCCCTCCTTTTCATTCGTTGCTTTTCCTTTTTAAAGCGCGGTGGTCAATTCAGCCCCGGTCCCGTATAAAACTCCTGACCTGTTTCGAAATCAAGTTGTCCCGTTTGGTTTTTTTTGTTCCGGTGTTTCTTCTGTTCCCCCCCCCCCAACTCCTCCTTTTTTACCCACTATTTATGGTTTCTGCAGCTCACCCTGATTGGTAGTCCGTCCGGTCGTTTTTTTACTCCCGTGTTCTTTTTTTCTGATGACTACGGTGTAACTGTGTCAATCCACTTGTTTCGTGTGCCTGCTTCTGTGCTCCCTCCCTAAAGGCCCCCTAAATGTTCCGATTCCATTTTCCTTTTTGATCTTGCGTCGGCAGTTTTTTCCTTTCGGCTTTCCGGCTTGCGTTCCTGAGGGGCCCCTTAGGGTGCCTGTTTGGTTTTTCATCGTTTGTATTTTCCCCCAGTGTTCCTGTCCCCAACGTCTTCCCCCCCCCCCCCTCCTTTTGCCCGCTTGCCCCCCCATGTAAGTCCTACACTGCGTTGTGCTGTTTCCTTAGGACGTGTCCCTTTTTTTCCAATTCTTTTCCTTTCTTCAGCGGTGCCTCTCTTTTCCCTTTTCTCTCCTCCTTTGTGATTTTGTCGATCTGGGGCCCAGCCCTCCTTCCGCATTCTTTTTTACACAACTCTTTTCTCTTTGTGAACTACACTCCACCCCCCCGCTTTTTCTGTTAAAGACTTAAATGGTGTCCGTGTTTTTTACAACTTTTGCCCCGTTTCCCCGTGGGGCGCTTCTGTTTCACCATCTCTGTGACACCACCCCCATCGTCCACCCCGGTCACCTCCCGTGACAGCTTTTTCAAGGCCGTTTCATTGTTTCTTTGCTCAGCTCTCTTTCCTTGGAAAAGCTTGGCCCTGTATTCTGGTCCGTCCCCTTCGTCCTCGTCCACACGGGCCCCCGACAGGTTTGACATTGTTCAGTTTCCCCTTCTTCGTAATAAACCTTTGTGGGTGCCCCCATCATGTGCGGCTACCCCTTTTCTGTGATGCCGACATATCCGCTTCCCCCCCTCCGTTGATTGTCATTTTTTTTTTGGGGATGCTTCTTGACCTGGGCCCACTCCATCACCCCCCCCCAACCCCCCTTTCTAACGAAATCCCTTCAAGAGCCCCCTTGCCTTTTCTTTTCCGGCGAGTCTCAGTGGGACCATCTTAAGCGTTTCTCTTCTCCCCCTCGCTTCACCCGTACCTCATCTCCCCCCAACACCTCAACGAAGTTCACGTTTTTCCTTTTCCCACCTCGGCGGGGGTTGGGTCGGCCCAGGCGGGTTAGCGTTCGTGTCACTTGTCAGTTTGCAACCATACCACTTTTTCCAATTCAAACTGGTGCCCTCTTCAGTGCGGCGCCTGTGGTTTTCGCGGCTCGGTCACCCCACTCGTCTTTCTGGGTCCTTTGGAAACTTTTTTTGCCTCGTTTTTTGCCTCTGTAAACCCCCAGTTTTTTTTTCATGCCTCCAAAATTCTTAACCCCCCCCCCATAGTTGAAACTTAGCACAGTTTCACAATTTTCATTGCCATGTGTGGGTTCCCGGACAGGACCTTTTTTGCGTACCCCGCCGCGCACTTTTTCTTTCAAGCCAACCAATAAATTTTCTACTGTGTGTCCCTTTACACCCCCAGGCCGCCGGACCCCCGCTTGTTTATTCTGTCCTTTTTTTTTGTTGATCGTGCCCCACAACTCTCCCCCCAACCGTCGCGTGTCCGGCCCAGATCGACGGCTCCGACCCCTAAACGTCCTTTTTAAAGATGAGCCCCTGTCCTGTTTCAAGTGTTTCTTACTCCTCCCTACAGCCATAACCCCTCCATGCTTGCCGTGTTTTTTCACCAAACTTTCTCCTTCGTCCCTACCCTGCTTACGCCCAGTTTCCCACTGCACCCTCAACGGATATGTCCCCCCCAGTGCTCTTTTTTCCCCCCCAATGGGTAGATTTTTTTTTTTTTGCTTTTTTCTCCCTCGACAGGTCCCGGCGTACTTTTTTTCCGTGCAATCTTTTTGCGGCCTCCCCGGGGACCATCCCTTCTGTGGCTTTTCCCCCTTTTTTTTTTTTTTTTGCTCTCCAACTCTCCCCTTTTACCGCGGGAACATGAAAACTTTTTTCTGGCCCCCCTTTTCAGCCCCCATTTTTTGGTACCTTTTAGGAGTCTCGCTTGGTATGTACTTTCCGTCCGATTCCCCTCCCCCCAATTATCCCTCCACGGTGTGTTTTTCCCAGGGTGTTGTTTCCCTAGGTTTTTTACGTTAATTCAGGCCTCGTGCTGGGTCCAATAAAGCACTTGTTTCTCCTGAAGAAGCCTTTTGCCCACCCTCTCCTCTACGCACCGTTTGTTTCTTCCTGGGTTTAGAAGTTTCTAACCCTGTGGTAAGGAGTTTTTCATGTCCCTCCCTTTGTTGTGGTCGGGACCCCGACAATTATTTTCCCCCTTATGCGAATCATGCGGCGGGGCGTCACTTCTACCCGTCCTTAACCTTCTCCACGCTCCTCCTTTGTCTCTGGTTCGATCCCATTTCCCTCCGAATGTTCCAAACCAATTACTACCGATCTGCTCACAATTTCCCCCCCCCCTTTCCGTTCCCTAATGGATGGTTTGCCTTCTTTCTGTCAGGACTTCCGCCGTCTCGTGCTTCCCATCCTGTCAGGTGAACAATCCCCCCCCGTATGGGTTCCCCCCATCGACCTGACCCTTTATTCAGATTTGGGCTCCCCTTTTTCCCTTCCGTCTTGCCAACGTGTGACGTTCTTCCCCCTGTCACATTCTTTCCCTTTTGACCCGTACCTCGGTTGCGGTTCCTTTGCTTCCTTTTTTTTTTTTTAAAAACCGACCCCCCTCCTCACCAACCCCCCTTCACCACCATGCCCCTTTTTTGAACGGCTCCTCTTCCCCTGGCTCTACCTTCTTCCCCTGACGCTTGACTCTTTTTCCACCCCGTCCTCACACCCACCTGCCCCCCCAGTTTTTCCCAATAATCTGTTTTTTTTTTTTTTGCGCCCCCCCCACCACACATCATCGCTTTTTTTTTTTTGTCACGTTTACGTGTTCCCCCCCCTTCGAACCCCACCCTGGGGGATGCCCATCATACACATTCCCCCTTTTCCCATTCCCCCCGTGAGGACCTTGCTGCCCGTTCCATTTCCCCTGGGTCCCCCCCTGCCCCCCGATCGACTAACCCCCACCCCAATATAGAAAACTCCCTTTAGGACACACTACTTTTTTTTTTTTTCCTACTTTTTTGTTGATGGTTCCCCTCTTTTTTTTTTTGTTTTTTCTTCTTCTATGCCCCAAGTGCTCACCAATCCTTGCCCGAGTTTTTTCAAGGTTCCACTGTGAAGGATTGTATCTTTGATTGCTCCCCTTTTTATTGTTGTCCGTTCCCCCAGATTAAAAGCATGACTCCTTGTTTGGACACCCCACATTATTGGTCCTTTTTTCCTGTAAGAATTGTTGGCGGTGCCAACTTTTCCCCGTTTTATTTCCTTCATTCAGATCGCCTTAGGTTTTCAATTGTTTCTTGGTTTCCCAGGTTGTTGTGTCTACTTCTGTCTGTTCAGTGGGGGAATGCCCGCTCATTTAGTCCGTTTTGTGCTGTTTACTTGTGAAAATATGCTGCGTCCCTTTGGCCCTGAATTTTGCACTGCCTTCCCTGTACCGTCACCTGTATTGGACCCCATGTGTGTGATGTTGCCTTTTGAAATGTCAGCGTCTGGCTGAGGCCCCGATACTGCCCTTTCCCGTTCCCCCGCATTGTTTAATTGTGATTCTCGCGTAGTGACTTGTTATTCCTTGCTGGTTGTCATGTTATCCCCTTCTCCCCATTCCTGCGCGGTGGATTTTTCCCCGACTTGTTCGCCTTTGTTCCCGTTGCCCTGCTATGTTCATAATTTTCGCGCCCCTTCCCCCGATCCACAAACAAACCAGTCCCTTTTTTTTTCCCCCACTGCTCCTTTCCCGGGTTTCCTCATGTCGTGAACCCCAACGTTTTGCCCCGCCCCACTGTGTAGGTGTTCTTCGGGTTCCCCGACGTTTCTACCTTTTTGCGTTTTGTCAGGTTGTTTTTTCTTAGTCAACCTCGGCCTCTCCCTGACCACCAGTCCATTTGTTTATTGCCTTGGGTGTCCTTCTCTTGGAACAAACTGGTTTTTCCCCTCCGTTCCTTGGGTTATCCCGACGCTGTGGCCGCTTCCTGAGGTGAATTTTGAGTCGTTTTCCCTTTCGAGTGTATGTAACTCTTTTTTGGATTTGCGAGCTGATGAATTTCTCGAATGGAGGGCTTGTGGAACCGCGCCTTTTTGAATTTGCGCATGGTGTCCTCTCGTCCGTCCCCACCGGTTTTCAATGTGTCTCTTCGTTGTTCCATCCTGCTTTTGCTGTCAGGCCGCCTTTCTTTTTTTTTATTCAGTTTTTTTTTTCCTGGCCAACGTTGGTTTAGTGTTGCCCTGGTCGCACTTTTTTTTTTGATGTTTTAGTATTGCCCCCTTTTTGTCACAGTCCCCCTCTGCCTTTCTTGGACTTTTTACTGTCGTTTCCTCTTGGTACTTTTGAGCGACCCGGTTTTTGCGAGTTTGGTGTTCGTTGCTCCCCCACCCCCAAGTGACCGTGCCTCCAACAGTCTTCCGTAGTTTGATGGGTTAACCGGCACTACGGTTTATGATTGATTTTGTTGAGTGTAGGCGTGTACCACGCTCGTTTGCTTTTTGTTTTTCCTCATGTCACGGGCTTGCTTCCTACCTGTTTTTTTTTCAGTTTTTGTGCGTTCGCTTTCCTTCTGTTTCTCGTTTCGTGCTAGTTTTCACCTGTACCCTTTTCCACGGGCGCACGTCCCAACATCCCCAGACTACTCCTTAGTTGGCCGAGCAGGACCTTTGCGGCCACCCCGGGCCCCCGTCGTCCCTTTTTCCCCGCCAGTGTCGAGGCTGGGTTTTTTTGTGCCAGTGTTTCACCCCCCTTCCCCCTTCTGCCCCTTGAGACCCCCCCCTGCTTTTTTTTTTTGTGATAAGTTCCCCCTTTTGTCCACTTTTGCCTTTTGGGTAATGTCGTTTACTGTTCACTTTTTCCCTACGCTGCGCGTGCGAACCGTTCCATCACTGCGTCCTTTGCAGAAAAATCATGTTCTGGCCCCCCCTTGTTACTTTCGTTCCTTTTTAATTTTGGTTTTCCCTTTTGTTCCCTTCAAGCCTCCCAACCTTCACCTCTCGCCGAACCGCGATATTGTTCCCTCCACCTGTGATGGTCCTTTCCCTTCGCTGCTTGTCCACTCCCGTTGTTTTTTCGTTTGAGTCATCCTTTTTTGAACGCCACTCCCCTTTTTTGTTTCCTATTTTCCTTTTCCGCTGTGGTAGTGCTTTTTTCCGCCCCAGCCCCGAACGTTCCCTTTCCCCTTTTTCCACTTCTATCTTTGCGGCATCCCACCTTGCTTCGGTTACGTGATATTCTGGAGTCTCGTTGTTCCCCTCTGGCTTATGCGGGTGGTATCGTGTTTAGCTCCACCTTTCACAACCTTCTGGTCCTCCTTTTCGATTCGCTCACCCCCCTTTCCTCGTTTTTGCCTCCCTTTTCGTGATGTTTTGTCCTTTCCCCGACGCTTTTTTGTTTCACCATGTATTGCCTTCCTTCCATTGCGTCCCCTTTCTTTCTCTTCCTCTCGTGTTGTTTTTTTTTGATCGCTTTTTTGCCCCGTATGACCTTACCGGCTCAATATGTTTTCCACACATCGCTTCTGCCCTGGTCCCATTGACCCCCCCAATCACGCCCCTTTATCCGCTTCCCATGGTTGTGCCCTTCTTTGAACCTTGTCGACCCATTCGTTTCAGTGTCTCTTTCTTTTTCCCGTTTTTTTTCTCACCCCTTGCCAGCAGCCCCTTTCCCGAGTGGGTGCCCTCGCACCAGTTCCCCCGTGTTTATTTCCCCCCCCCTAGCCTTTATCAAGTGTCCCCCCTTCCCAAGAACGCATGGCATTCATTTTCTTGTTTGGCCCCACGTCCTCGCTAAAGTCCCCATTTCCCCGTCCCACAGTTTTTCTGTCAGGAGTTAGGTTTAGGTCTTCGTAAGCACATCGTTGGCGTGTGGTACGCCCATAGCGCGCGCACCCTGCAAGGTGTATTTCCATAATCTCGGTTTCTTCCGAGCTTTAGTTTTTTTTTATTGACTTTTTTTTCTTCCCTTCATCCCACCCCCCCACCTCCCACTTTTTTCACCGACCTCCCATCACCCCCCCGACTCTTTCGTTTCGCCAAGTTCCTCTTCATCGTTCTCTTCCCAGCGGTCTCCACTTTCCACCGTCGCCAAACCCGCACTTAAATCCTGCCCCCGACAATCTTTTTCAAACGTTCCCTTCACTCGGCGTTTTTTTTCTCCCCGTCGTGCCGGTGGTTTCTTTCCACTGTGTCATTCAACGGCCCCCCTCCCCCCCATCTCCATGGCTCTTCCCCTTGGTTCTGACCCCAGGGGGATGGCTGCCCCGTGCCCCAACTTGATTTCTTTCCCTGAGTCGTCGCCCTTTTTTGGAGGTTTGGCCGCTGTTGGGCCTTTTTAACAGTCAGCTTCCACGCTCCCCCCCACCTACTTTTTTTTTTTTTTTCCCCACTCTGACCTTACAAAATTCCCGTGGACATGCCCCCCCTTTCCGGCCTTTCCACGCCCCCCTCTTTTACCGCGGTACCCCCAACTCGACCCCCCCCCATCCATTCGATCACCTTTCTGCTTTTCCCCCCCCCCCCCCCAGTACGAGGCAGCTTTGGTTTTAGTACTTCCCCTTTGGTTTAGCACCCCACCCCATTCCAGCGCTGGTCCGCTCTTTCCCCCCTGACCCGGGGTTTAAGAGACGGCCTCCTGCCACTTCACCCCGTCCTCCACTTATGGCGTCCTACTTCAACTTTTTCCCCCCCCTCGATGCGATCCATACAGCCATTCAACCCTTCACATTGGGCCACCTGCCCCTGTGTTCCAACTTTTTTTCCCCGGTTCGTTACCTACCATATTTCTGTCCGGTTTTGTACCCGTGCCCAATAGCGTCTGGAACTTGATTTTGATCGTCCTACCTTTGGGTGGCTTCGTCTAGTCTTTCTGCAATCCTTTGTGGTGGTATCCACCCTCCTGCCCGTTGGTGGCTACCTTGTATGATTTACAAGCTGGTCCCACTACCTTGAACACGAACCCTGTCCATAGTCAACATTCTCACACCCCCCCCCCAATTGGCCCCCCCCCGTTTACCTACACGCCCAGACCCTGATCCGACAGTTCGACTATGAGGAACTCCCCCCCTTTCCCTTCCTGCTGTGGGAACTCCCCGTTTTTTTCCCCATCACCCCCTTCGCCACTAAATGCTTTTTTTCCTTTTTGTGCCTCCGCGTCGTTTGTTTCCTTCATCTCACCGAGCCCCAGTCGGCCCCTTTTAACCTTCGGTACGCCACCCGCCCCGGTTCCCCCCCCCCCCCCCCCCGCTACGCCGCCCTCGCGTTTTTGTTCACTTGGTCTTCATTCTCTTCTTAAACCAGGGTAAGCGTCGTCAGTTGTTTTTTTTTCACCGTTTTCCCCCCTTGCTTTTTCCCTGCTTTCTGGGGAAACGCCCCCCATTATCCTTCGCCCTCCCCTTTTTTTCCCAATCTCCCAACCTCGGCCCATCTCCCACCTTCTCAGAATCCTCCCTGTTGTGGTATTTGCCAGATTTTTTCCCCCATTGGATTCTTTTTCCTATACCCCTTTCCCCCTTTTTCGAGGTCATCCCATCACCCCCCCATTTTTTGCCGTTTTTTACGACCCTTTACCCAGTTTGTTTTTTTCTTTGTCGTATTTATTTCCTGGCAGGCCCGTCATTTTTTTATCCTTTTGTTCTGCCAGATTCCCCCCCCTCCACGTTTTTTAATGTTTTGTGTCCATGTCACGCCCCATGAACGTCTGATCTTTTGTCACCATCTCCTTCATGTGCCACCGGGCCGTTCAGGCAAATTTCCCCCCATTTCGATCCACACGGCACGTTTGCCCCCTGCTTTGCTGCCGGTTTTTTTTTTTTTTTTTTTTTTTTTTTCTTTTATTTTTTCTTTTTTTTTTTTTCCTTTTATTTTTTTTTTTTTTTTTTTTTTTTTTTTTTTTTTCCTTTTTTTTTTCCTTTTCCAACTCCACATCCTTTCGTGTCCCACCCCTTTCCCCCAATCGTTTTGACCTCAGCGAGTTTTGTGGCCTACTTACCCAGGAACCACTGCTTTGTCTAATTATTTTTCGACCACCCTTTCTGTGTTTTTTTCCCCCACCTCCCCCATGCTGTTCCAATAATTTTGCCGTCCCCAACACCATTCCCCGCATCTTTTGTTCCTTGATTCCCCACCTTGTTTTGAACAGGGTGTAGTCATCCTCCAATTCCTTCCCCCATTTCCCCGTGTAAATCAAATGCTGTCTTTTTCACATTTTTTGTGTCCGCTTTAACCCCCCCACCCCACAATTCTAGAATAGACCCCCTTTACTTTTTTCTCTCTTTCCCTTCCTCCGTTCTGTTTTCTTTTGGTGCTTCTTCCGAATTCTGTTCCTCCGTTTATTTTTTTTAGCCTTTTTTCTATCCGCTTTCCCCCCCGACCTTTACCCTTTTATTCCTGTTCACGTTTCATTGACCGTCTTTTTGTATTGAGTTCTTTCCCTTGATTTTGTTGACGTTTGTTTTCCGTCCCCCAGATACAATCCTTCCCCCGTTCCTTGTTGTGGTTTTCCCACATTATTGGAACTGCGGGGTTTCCAGCCATTGTTTTTTTTTGTTCTGAAACATCCTTATTCTTTCCTTTTTTTCTTCGTGACGCTCGCTGTGTTCAAGGTGTGTTTTTTACTTTTTGTGTTTGGAGTTTTTCCGTTTTAACCTTTTTTCCGCTTTCCCGCTTTCCCCCCTTTTTTGGGTTCGACCCTTACTGCTGCACGCGTTATCCTGTCCCAAGTTCCCGTGCCCATCCTGCCCTACGTCCTTTTTTTCCTGCGTAACCACCCCCCGATTCAGTTGAGGTTTTTCCCTTTTGCTGTTTTTGTCCCTTTTCGCACGTTTTGGAGTCCTCCACACTGTTCCCCTCCCCATGATTTTACCTTGCCTGGGTACTTTGGTTATTTTTTTGTGCATACCGGAATTGATTTACTTTATTTCTGGTCAATTTGGCGTCCCAGTCCACATATGTCGCGGGACTATTTTGCCATTTTTCTCGTCGGATTGAATGCAATCTCTCCCGACGTCGGGCAATACATTGTTGCGGGGCAGCAACCGGCAACAACCCCCAAGGGCGTTGAACAACTTTTGCCCTTGCCCCTCTTGGACAGTTTTTCAAGAAAGCTTCTGTCCCCCACGACGCACAACTTTTTTTTTTGGGTCGGCGTGTTGCCCCCGCTTGTTCCCCGTTTGTTGACGGTTTTTATTTCCCCCCTTTTGCTGCTGCTGTTTGTTTCCATCCACCTCCGGCCCCCCCCCCTTGCAACCCCCCCCCTGCATTTTTTAGTTTGTTACCCCTGGTGTTTTTTTTTTCGGATGGACCCCTTTTCTCAGGTATTGTAGTCTTTCCAGTCGCCGATGCCGGCTGAATTTTTTGGTTCCCACTGGGAATTTTTTTCCTTTTTCATGTTTGGTTTTGGTTTTAGTTGTTTTGCGAGCTTCCGAATCTAGTCGTCCCTGCAGGTCTTGGTGGTTTTTCGCGGAATTGCTAATTTTTTTCCTCTGCCCGTCCCCTCACACACTGTTCTTGTCCCATTGATCGCTGTCTCAGTGCTTTGCTTTACGCTTTTTTTTTTGTTTGCTTGTTCTGCCGGTCAGACCCAAGTTGTATCAGGGTTTGCTGTCCCCTCCAAAGGGCGTTTGTTGGCTGTTTGCTTCTTTCATAGTTCCCCGTTTTCCCCCCCTTCGAGCCACCTTAGTGACGTTTTGTGTTCGTCGTCGGCTTCCTGTTCCTCTTCGGCTCGGCCGTGGTCTGGATTTTGGTGGCGTTGCTTTCCACCACACTCCAGTGCCTACAACAAGTCTTGAATTTTTTTTGGGTTTTTCACAACTGGGCATTCACGTTTGTTTGAGCGACTTCTTGTTCGTAGTTCGTTGGTTAAACGCCTTCGTTTTTTTTTTTCAACCCTGTACCGGGTGGTCACCCCTTGAAATTGTTGTTCCTGTTTTTTTTTTCCCCACTTCCTTGGTTTTTTGCCTGCCTAGAAGTGCACTGACCGTCCCCCGCTCACGGTTCCAAACTCCAATCCCTCGGGTTGGTGTGCCGAGGTTCACTTTTCCGTTTCCCCCTTCTTTCCTCAGGGGGACAATCTTCCATTTCTACTTTGGAGGCGTTTTGTCCCTTACACGTCAGGGCGTGCCGGTTTGACCCCGGTTTCTGAAGGTCATTTGGAACTTTCTTGATGGTTTGGTTCCAAAGTTTTTTTCCCACTTGGCCCCCGTTGACCTGCTGCCTGCTCCCCAGCTTCTTTGAGAACTTCGTGGACTGAGTTGAACCGAGGTTTAAGGGGTCCCTTTCTGTCGTCTTTCTTTTTTTAATGTTGTTTTGGTCTAGTGTTTTCCGACCTCTCCTTTTTCAAACTCCCTTGGCCGTTACCGTTCTCTCTTTTTCGCGAAATCAGGGGTAAGTCTCCGTCTTGGTCCCCCTTTGCGGATTGTTAATCCGGTGGAACTTCCTCCATTGTGCTTTTTGGCTGGCCGGTAGTTGGTAGCTCGACTCCCTTTTGGGTCCCCCCGATGGACTCCCATTTCCCCGTTCACTGCTATTTTTTTGTTGTTAGTACTTTGCGGCTGTGTGGATTCTTCCGTTCCTTGGTGTACGTTTTCTTTTTGAGTGCTGGGTGTTTTGGTCATGTCCGTCACTTTAGTTGCCCCTTGAAAATTTGGTCGTTTTCTACTTCCTCTTTGCATCCCCCAAGTTCCCCTTCCGTGACTAATTGCTTGCCCCTGGTGCACTGAGATGCTAATTTTTTGCCGTTTTCGCATGGCGGTTTTTTTCCTCCCCCCCCTCACCGGTGTTGTCTTAGAGGCATCCACTGTCAAAAGACACACTTCCACCTTTTTTTTGTCCCACCCTCCGCTTCTCTCCTGTTGCAACCGCCCAAAAAAACCGCCGTTATTTTTTCACTCTTCCATTGTTGCCCACTGCGAGTCGACCAGAGCCCTATTTTTCCTGTGGTCGGTTTTTTCTGTGGACCTTTTCTCCCCCACCTATGCCGACGGTCACCTGGTTTTCGCGCCCCCTTCCCTCCCCAACGTAACCCGGGGGTCATGGTTCACTGGTTTGCTCATCCTCCCTGTTCCGGAACTGTCCCTTCCATTTCTTGTTTCCCCCTCGTTCCTTGATGCCGACATCGGGGACCTGACCAGTGCTGGCCCCCCTTCTTTTGCGTCAACTTTTATCAGGAGTTTCCCTTCCCCCGCGGGGTTTTATTTGGACCAAGTTCTTTCCCGGCCTACCCTCCACTGGATTGCGTTGCCCCCAGTCGGTTGGTTCAAAGGCGTTTCTCTTTGTTTTTTGGATGCGTGATCTCGATTGACGTTTTTGACACACACCTTTTTTTCCCATTAACCTTCCACGACCTGGTCCCTGTGAACTTGACTTCCTTTCTTTTTTTTTTGCAAGTTCCGGCCAAGCGTGTTTTTTTCTCCGCTTTCTTAACTTTTCCCGTAACTGCTCCCAACCATGACAACCTGTTGCCGATTTCACCCACGTTCCCATCATCCGGTTTGGGTTCGGTTGTGCCCCGGCACTCCTTTGGCATTTTTGTGTTCCCCTTGTTCGTTCCCCCCTTTTTCCTCAGAATTCTCAACTTGGGCGTCTTTGCGGCTTGCAATGTGTTTGCCTGCCCCCAAAGTTCCGCTTCCGGGACCCCACCCTGTGTGACCGTAGTTTTCTTTTGGTCTTTGGACCACTGTTTGTTTCGCTTGGGGCGGAGGTTGGTCTCACGTGTTCACTAGCTCCCCCCCTTCTACCAATAAGTTTGGAAAACTGGAACTGTGCAAGTTTGTGTCCATGCCTCCCTGTCTTAATCCCCACCTCCCCACCAGCGGCGTTAACTGTTACAATCTAATCCCTTCGCTCACTTTTCATTGGTTGGCCTTTCCCCCCACCTCAAGAGCCGGCAGCTTTTTCTGCATGTCGTGAGCCCCCTCCCCCCCACCTCATCCCCCCCCCCCCCACCCGGTCGTCGGCTGTCCCCCCGGAAAGGTTCCGTCCGCGTCTCCGCAACAACCCGTCACAACTTTTTTGTGCGCCCTTTGCACCTTTTTTTTCCCCCACCGTTTACACCTGCCACCACAAAAACCCCGCCCATTTTCGTCCCCCTGCCCGTCTAACTTTTTTCCCCTGTCTGTGCAACATACACGATTATGTTTTTGTTACCCCCCCTCCCCCCATACGTGGAACAACGTTTGCGGCTCCCATTTGTGGCTCTCGTGTTGTTCTTCTTCCTGTGTTCACCCTTTTTCTGTCCCTTTTACGGGAGGCGGTTTTTCCAAAGCCTTGCAGGCTGATATTGCCGTTTTTCTCCTTTCTCCCAACCCTCTCCCATCACCGCTACCCCCTGCGGGCCATGTACCCCCCACCCGTTCCCTTGCCACACGAATCGGGTTCCCCGTCAGGTTACCATTTTTTTCGTTGGAGACCCCCGGTGGGTCTTAAGCCATTTCACTTCCCGACAGTCGTTTTTTCACTCCAAACTTAGTGTGGTTGGTGTTTACTGTAGTGCTCCTTGTGCGGTGTTCGGTAATGAACCGGCCTTTCCATCGTACCTTTTACGCCCCCCCCGTGTCTTTTTCCCACCGGCGTGCACCCCGGGGCAGTACCCCTCAGTTGCCTTGGTCCGGAAATTTTCCCCCCTTTCCGTTTGGGGTTGTTCCTTTAATGGGTTTTGGGAACGGTTGAACCCCCGCCCCACCTTCTCCGCCCCATTGTGCTTCCTCCCCCCCCCACCTTTTGGCAGTGTCAATCTACACCGTTTTTACTCACCGCGCCTTGAATCCCCTTGTTAGCCCCTGCCATTTTTCCCCCCCTCCCATCTGGACTTTTTCCACTTTCCTAGCCGTTAGAGCATCACCCTACCCCGAGTTACGCATTAACTTTTCGGTTGTCCCCCAGTCTCGTTAGAAAGTATCGGCCTAGCCACCCCTTGGATCGCTAAATCAGCAAGGCCAACAACCCAAAGTAACAATGGTGTTTGTTCCCCCATCAGCCCACTGTCCTTGGTTTTTTTAGGTTTTGGCCTTCCCATTTGTACCTTCCGGTAGGTGCAACCGTTCCCTAATATTTTTCCCCAATTTCCCCTCCGCCCCCGGCAGGTTGACCCACCGCGTTGGCGTTTGTGTTTTTTTTCAACCGTATCCGTGCTTTGCCACCCAGGCACCAATATTATCCCACCTGAGTCCTTTTTCGTTTTTCT
>Ga0179593_1727078_pt1 | contig 15148 bp, 13 predicted proteins | sample CZODoug2_1_08_16_FD_185931 | JGI IMG/M metagenome (GOLD analysis project Ga0179593, IMG submission 185931) | Vadose zone soil fungal communities from Angelo Coast Range Reserve, California, USA - CZODoug2_1_08_16fungal (PacBio error correction) | ecosystem: Environmental > Terrestrial > Soil >... | reverse complement strand
GCCTCTTTGCGTTCGAAGTTTACCCGTTCTGCCGTGCCCGCTATTTGGTAACATAAGAGAGCTGGCTGCTTTGGAAGACGGCCGAATTCTTCCCCCCCATGCGGCGGGAATCTCTTTTTCCCCTTACACCTTTTGGGTTTTTTTCCCGCGAGCATCGAGATCTCTAGGTTAAAGCTGCCCGTTGTTGGATGTGCTCGACCCTCCCTTAGCCCATTTTGATTTCGCTCTCCCCCTTCCTTTCTTTTGGTCTGACTGCTCAGTGATGTCTTTTTTTTTCCAAAGATGTGAGTCCATCAGGGCTGGTTTCCGTATTTGTCGGACTCTTGCCTGCTTATGGGGGCTTGTAATTCCCTGATCTTCTCCCGGACCTATCTTCCGCCTGCTTCTCCGTGTGAATCCGGAGCGTCGTTGCTTCCATGATTCCATCCATGTTTGTTTTCGCCCAGACCTGGCCCACCCTTACGAAACGGTTGATGGTTTGAATTCATCGTTACTTTTTGCCTATTATCAGAGACCCTTGCGTTTTGTCTAGTACAACGGCTTTCCTGCCAGGTTAATAAACCTTTTCATCAAAGGGCGTTTAAATGCAGCGCTTCCCCAATCTTCCGGTTTAGGTACTTTCGCCTTGTCGGATACTGGAGACCTGTGGGGACCCCCCCCCCTGATTTTGGCGTTTCTTGCGAGATTGTTTTCAGCGCCGAACCCCCTTTGGATTTGAGTCTGAGCTTCGTCTTTAGATAGCGCGGGCTTCTGATGGCGAGAGCTGATATGCTTCCCTTAAGTTTGTGCCATTCAATCGCGCGATTGTCCGCCGATTCGGCTGTAAATCCGAGTTTCTTGAGTTAGTTCTTTTACCCCGGAACGGCCCTTCACCCATTCAAGTCACCCCCATCCCCCTCTACCTCGAGGGGCAGGGCATTTCATGGTTACAGCCAAAATTTGGACCTTCTCAATTAGCCCCCACCTAAGCATTACCTTCCGAGTGGAGCAACAATGCCCCCATCGCGCAAAAAACCCTTGACTACTTTTCCTCCTTTCCTGATTTTGTCACTCCGCCACCCTTGATGTGATTTGTGCTTGTTACGCGACTCCCCATTTAATATAATTCAGCGAAGTATTTCTTTTTTTCTTCTTTTCCCCTTCAAAGAGACGTCCTCTGTCCCCTTCTTCGGACATGCTCGTTACGCGGTGATCGGTTTTCCATAGCCGCTGCGGCATAGATAGGGCAATAGGTCCTGAGTACTGATGCCTCATCAGCCTCATTCTTTGATTCCCATGTGTCGTAGACCACCCGCTGGAATTTTCTTTATTCGCTTTTTCTCTTCCTAGTCAAGGAAGCGTTTGTGAACTGCTCGCTTCACATGAATCGTCGTTTCATTGCTCCCCCTAAGGGTGTTCGCGATACTGGTCGGATTGGCCGAGCCTTTCCCCGAGAGAACGCCCCCGTTTGTGATAGTCGTTCAGGAGGTCTCTCGACTTCCCCCCCCCCTTTATTATCCTAATGCATCTCTATTTTTTCACCAATTCGCTCCTCCTTGCCCCTCTTATGCAGCGGTTTTGTAACTCTCCCGCCCTACCCGCGCTACCTTTTTTCAGAACTACCGTTTGCCGCCCCTCTTGGGACCCCACTCCGAAATCCTCGGAGGCAAGGAAATTCCTGGCTCTCCCGCCCTAAGGGTTTCTGACCGAGACGAGGGTGTATTGCTTTTCCTTTCCTCAAGATTTCATTCTAGCTTGAGGAAAAGTGGTTTGGGTCGGCTGCAACTTCCTGCTCAGTTCGTTCGTTTTTTTATTTCGGTTTTGTCGGGGACATCGAAGGGGGGTACACAAACTTTCCGACATTTTGCGCAGACTCAGTCTCCCGGAGCTTGTCCCTTTTTCCAGTAGTGTTCCCGGTAATTTGTCGGTCTCCAGTTGATTCGGATGTTTAGCTTTTTCCGCAGTCGATCCGCTGTGGTCCATGCGTCGCCTTATCGCGCTCCGCCCCCTTCCCCTCCCCATCCCCCAATGCAACTCGATTCGTTTACTAGTTAGGGCTGGATCGCTTGCTTTCAGAACTCTTTTCGCAGTATTTCACACTGCTCTCTTGACGCTCCATCGCTCGTTTTTTCGCCTTTCCCCCTTCATAAATCCCGCCCCATCGAAGGACCTCACCCCGCTCTTTGGACAGCCTTGGTCTTGCGCAAACTGCGTTCCCCTCTTGATGGGGACCCGTTTAAGCCAGCCTCTAGTTCATAGCTCCAACCCTGGACTAATTTATTAAAGTCATGGTGAGCGTCCCTTTCAATTCAAACCCCCCCCCACTTCTTCCATATGGGTCAACCCCGAGTCGCGAACCTCTGTGGTCCCTTCCCTCCGAACCAGTTTATATACCTCTCCGCCTCGTTGCTGTTCCCCGCTCCAAAGCGTCATGTTTTCAAAAACTACAGGGGGAAAAGTCCCCCCATTACAGGCATTTCCCTCCCTGGTCACGACGCTCGAACACCCCGGACTAGCTAGTGCCCAAGGACATCGTTTTTTCCCATTTCTAGCGAACACTTGATTTCTTCATCCCCAATTCAAATGGCGCCTCGAAAAATGTCTCGCTGCTGGCGTGTTCCAACATGCGGGCATCTTCCCTCTCTCCTAGATGAGCCCGAAGCCATGTACGGATTGAGCCCTTCCTCCTTCCTACGCGTTGGTTCTACTTCCCAAGCTAAGTTTCAAGCATTTCAAGCTGACGCTGCCCGTTTCCACCCTAGAAAGAAACTTAATCGCTCGTTGGCCCGCCCTTTCAGGCCAGAGTAACATTCCCTCCTTTGAGGCACCGTCCCCAGCCAACCCCCCCGTCCCGAGAGCGCCGCGACCACCGGATCAGTGCTGTGTCCCGATTTGCTTTTTCCTCTTATTGTGAGGATCGACTTCGAAGCTGGAAGGGTCCTTCGTTTGATCTCTCTTCCCCCTCTTCGTGGACACCTTGAAGGCCCGAGTCTGTGGAACTGGTAACTGACCCCCTTCCCCCTCCTGCGTCGCTTAGTGGCTGGAGTCCGGGTGAGGGATATGATTGGATCTTTAATCACTGGGGTGATGGCCTCGTGGAAGTGGCTTTAGCACTGACGAGGGGCCTCCTGCCTCTGAAGTTGATTTAATCGGGTTTCTATTTTTTTTCCCCTCCCTTCTTTTTCCCTGGAATAGCGGCATACGTTAACCACCCTTTGCGGCACCTTTTCGCTGGAATCAAAACGGTGGTTCTTAAAGCCGAGGAGGAATCGCCGGATTTCTTTTTTGTGATCTTTCGTCCCCGAGCTTCCCTTCTTCTTTTTCGTCGCCAAGGAGGTTTTGGTCGCAGTCTTGCCGTGCCCTTTTCCCCCAGATTTCTGACTTTCCCCACTGGACGGCGGCCGTTCCTGCTGCTCCTGTCTTTTCTCCTGCCACATGACTCGTGCCAGTCCATATGCCGTGCAAACTCGAGCAGTCTTCCTTCCCTTTGGCGAAGCGGGCGCGCATTTGCTTACCGTTGCCACTCAGACCTTTCTGGTGTGAATTCCTCGTTTCTCGCGTTTTGAAACGTGTATTTCTCCCAACCCAAATTACTTCTGCTGGATCTTCCCCGGCTGGCGCCCACCAGTTACAGATTGTTCGCCCCCTTTCCCCTCTACCCCCCCTTAGTCCAAACTATTTTGAATTCGTGCTATCCTTGTCGTCAGGTGACCCTTTTTCCATCGCGACGATTTCGGGGGCGCGGGGTTCGTGATTTTCCTTTCGCCTGATTTGACCAGCAGAGATGGCTCCTTCCTTTCCTTGCTTTGACTCGATCCCCACGAAGCTATTTTTTTTGTAGGTATTTGGCCCGAGTTTCTTCCCTTCCCGGGAGCGGCAAGATTTTATCCTTTGTGGTCTTTTCCCAGCCTTTCGCTGCGCTCCCACCCCAAACAAAATCCGGGCAGCAATGGCAGGATCGCCGCCCCAGTACTGACCCGGCCGTCCTGACCAAGGGCCACCCACTTTCTCCTTTTTTTTTCACTTTTGCGCCTTGGCTGTTAATCTTCCCCCCCCCGGAGATGGCCCGATCCAGCACGCTCGATAACCCCTCAGAGCCGGATTTTAGCAACTTCGCGACCCCCCCCTTTTTCCGTTCCGATTTCCAGTCCTTTTCGCTTCGTCCCCCCCCCCCCCGAAGCACCACCGGGGCTGCCCTGAAGCGAGTCTCCACGGCAGGCCTATCCTTTCCCTCCCTTTCCCTGTCTGGTTCCTTTCCAGCGCTTTGCTCTCTTTTCCGGGATTAGGAATATTCGCGTCCTTGCGGTGATCGTCCTGTCGATCGAAGAGCCCCCTAGTGGAGACGAGTGAGCACTCTCATACTTGATTCCCATGTGCGTTAAATCCGACGAATTGTGCCGGATGGAGTTACGCCTTACGCCGACTCTTGAAGGTTAGCGCGACCTGTCCCATTGACCCAATTACTCCAGGCTCTTCCACCTATTTTTCCTAGTTGTGTTGTTTTCTCGATACGCGTTGCCCCCCTGAAGTGGGCGCCGAGCAGTCCCTCGAACGCTCGCCGTCTCTTTTTCCTCTCACTGTGCTCTCTCTGGCCCTCGTCTGATTTCTACGACACACCTTGGGTCATCCATTTGAATTCTTCTTCATCCGGATGACGTACTCTTTCCGCTCTTGCCTCTATCGACCCCTTCTCTTGTACCGGATCCGGTCCCACGTCCCGTCCTTTTTTTCCGCGGAAGGTCTGCCCCGTTTGTAGCCACCACCTCCATCTGGGCGCCGTTCCCTTTGTTCGATTAGCCGCCCCGAATTTTCTTTTGACTAGTAGTACTTCGGCAGAAGGGGTCTCGGGTGTAGTCTAAGCTCTCTATGGCAGTATTGCGGCAAAGTTTGTTGTCGTCTGTCAATTTTAGTCATCCTTGCTCCCCCTTTTTTCTTTTTATTGGTGGTATGGGGCCATCGCCGGCCTCTCCAGACCAGTCAATTGTGCGCCTGCTCGTCCCCATTGGATGGTTTTTTTTGGTCGTCGCGTGCCGTTCGTCCCTTCTGGAGCGGGACCTTTGTGCCGTCTTTCCCCTTCAGCTCGGGGTTTTTCTCAAACCTTTTTGTGCTTACCATTCTTCCGAGCAGAATGGCGCCTCCAATCCGCCTTTTTTCCCACAACCGCCCCCATCGCGAGTTTGCTTCAGCCACGCGTCTTAAGCGAGGCCACCGGATATGCCGATTGGAGTCATCCTTAGGATCCCCCTCCTCGATCTTTTCCCCACCGCTCTCCAGTATGGTCTGATTCCCCCCCTCACGAGTTTGGGGTACTGTTTGCCTGCCGGGCGCACACTTCGCTTCAGTCTGCAACTTGATTAACATTTGGGCGGCCAGACATTTTTCCTTTTATCCGAAACCCTTCCTTACAAACCTACAGCACGTCCGTTTTGCATTGTAAATTCACCCTTCCCCCCCCGTTCTTTGGCAACTTTGATTCCCACATGAGCTTTCCTTATGAACCGTCCCTCCCTTTTTCTGACATACGCCGGTGAACTCCCCCCCCCTTTCTGTTCTTCTGGCCTGATTTCCGACTGCTCATTGTGGTTCGAAAACTTACAGGAATCCCCCCGACCCCCCGTACAGGTTTGCCATGGCAAGTAAACTTCCCCTCGTTACGTTCCAAAGTCCTTGTGATCCAAAATTCCCTTTTGGATACTTACGTCCCCTGAGCTTGACTTGACGTAACCAAAGGCAAAATCTAGTCACGCGATACCTGTCTCTTTTCAGTTGTCCGCATACACCCTCTCCCTCTTTTTACCCATCTACGATCTAGGGACTCCCCTCCCTTTGGATTTCGCTTACGCCTTTTGTCCACTCCCCTGACGCCCAGCGCCGCAAGCCTCTTCTTCCACCCCCCATAGATGCAAGGATCTTTTTTTCCCCCTCGAAACGCAAACACTGCTCGTTGGTAGTAATGTAGCGCTGGCCCCCCTCCATAGTACCCTGTTTTCATCTGTGGAGCAGAGTTCCCAAACGCTAACCACGCCCCTCTAAAAGATTGCCTGCGTTTTGTGTTTTTTTTCGTGGCGTTCTTCTGTTTCCCTTTCAACTTTTGCGGCATGAGATCGACGATATTTGTCCCTTCCGTTTGGGTCCCTCAGGTCCTCCTCCTCCTGTGAGGAGTCCTTCTCCCCGCATAGATTAGTGGAGATCCCCCCTCCGCGTCCCGCAGGCGGAGTGGTTGGTCGGCGCGTTTTTTTCCGGTATATTTTCAGGATTTGCCGCCCCGGTGAGCAACAATCAGCTAGCCTTTCTTTTTTGATCGTTTTTCCCTCGGGCCCCAATCCCTTCTTACGTTCGAAGTTCCCTTTCAGCCGGTGCAGATGTTTAAAAGACTGCGTGAGATGCTTCCGGCGTGAATATCGGCTCTTACCCCCTTAGTTTTGATTTCGCTTTTTCAATCGACAACCGTTTTGAGTCCCGGCACCCGAGTCCTAGTTTCGAGAATAATTTCAGCCCCCCTTTTTCTTTTTTCTCAGGTTAGAGTGCCCCCATTTTTTGGTCGTCACTGGTTTGCATTTGGTTGTCAGTCCGGAGTCCTCCCAGGTCCACCCCTTTCTGCACTCCTTTTTTTTTGGTCCTAGCTCTTCCCCCTCCCCTTTTTTTAATGGTCTTTCCCTGTAAGTTCTCCCCCCCCCCACAGAAAGCCTGAACACGATTCCCAGGCCATTTGAGGTGAATTTCCGGAGCGCTTCCCTCCACCCTTTTTTTTTTTCCCGCTTGGCCCCCGAGCATGGTGCTATCTTACGTTGTCCCAGAGGAAGAAATAACGGTTTTTTTTTCATAAATCAGGGCGAGGACTTTTGCTGCGTTTTCTCCCCCCTTTTTCTGTATGAACAATATCTTTTTTTCTCCCTCTGTTTACTTAACGTTTATGACCCCGGTCTTCCCGTTTTGGATTGGCAACCTGACTCTACCTGGTCCAAACAGCTTTCCGTTGGTTTTTGGATTAGTCAATATGGATTTCCCTTGCTTTCATTTTGGTTCCAAAATTCCTCGAGCTTATGTGAGGGCGAGATTTATCGGGGCGCACCCCTGGGTCGATTTCCCCCCGCCCGTCGGTGTCTCTTTCTGAAGCACGCTGCGAGAGCCGCTGAGCAGCTCCTCGCTTGTCCGGTCGGTGGAGTATGGGCTCCTTCCCTTCTTTGCGTCCCTAAGTGGTCCTCGTTCCTATGGACACCTCCGGATGGGCGCACGTAGCCTTATGATTTTTAAACCCCCCTCCGCCCCATTGGTCACCGCGTGCCCAGTAAGATGGACGAAGGACGGCTCAGTTCCATTCCAACGCACTCTTATAGCTCGGCGCCCCCTTTTGCCCGGAAATTGTCTGGTAATTCCCCCTTCCCCACACGTTTCCTCTGCACGCCCCCCCCCTCTTTACCACAGAGCGGCTTCTAGGAGTCACACCCCTGCCCTCCTGAAAAAACCCAGTTTCCCCCCTCTAACATTAGGCGACAAGGCTTCCCGTATAATAAAATTGATATCCCCCCTATGTTGGCTGCTCTTTCAGCCGTCCTTCTCCCCGATTTATCACTCCTCTCCTTTACCTAATTCCAGATTTCGTTTTACCTCTTACCTTTCATCCTTTCCTTTGAGTCTGGTCTTTCCTTCGCCGTTTTTCGGTGATGCGCGGTCTTACCTCGCTGCTTTTTCGATAGTGGCAAGTCGTCTCTCCCCTCAGTTTTCTCCCCATCGCGTGATAGTATTCCCCTTTTGGTTATCACCTTCCTGCACCGGGACGTGAGGAGCATACCCTCCCGTACCTGCCGATAGCACGGATGCGTGCAGGTTCCTGGTTTTCCCCGGCCAATTCCTGCCCTTGCGTTCCTCTTCCTTTCCTATCATAAGTTGGTGTTGAGGATGATTTTTTTCCTGGACTGTTTTTTTAAGCCGAGCGTCCACCGGCCTGAGAATGGTTGTAGGACCTTCCGCCTTTTCCCCCTCACACCCTTTTGTCTTCTTTTTTTCCGACCCCATGTGCAATAATTGCTGATCGATTGGTTCTACTTTTTTAAGCCTCCTTGCCTCTATTCGTCTGGCAGTCTTCGCGTCATCCTTTACCCCGCCTCATTCCGAAATCCCGTCCACGTTCTATAGAAAGAGTGACGCGCGGGTCCAGCGAAATATTTGAACTTAGCTTGATACCGACCTGCTTCCCAGTTCCTCTTAATGCGACCTCCCTCGGTGTTTTTTTCTGGGTGTGTCCGCACGTTTTTGACTGTGTCCTCCTTAGTCAGATCTGGTTTTGGTCGACCCGATGGAAATGATTTTTCTAACCTTTCTCTGCGGGTCTTTTTTTCCTGTTCGACTTTGTGGGAACTTCCTCGGGCCTCACCCCTACTTCCTCCCCAATTTTCTTCTTTGAAGATCTACTCTGTTTTGTAGGGTTTCCGGCATGCTTTTTTTTTCGGGCTCTTTCCCTGCAAGGGTTGTCTTTTTCTTCTTTTCCATGAGATCGTGACTGTCGTTTCTCCCCCTTTCTTTGGTCCATCGTGCTTTTTTGCCACCTTCTTTCCTCCACTCTATTCGCAATCATTCCCAGCCTTAGCTTCTAGCCCGGTGGCTCGCAGCTATTCCTCCCAGCAGGCCATATTTTTTGGTCCCTCATGTTATGCGGTTCCACAACACTCTTCTGCGTGCGCGCCCCTTCTTGATCGTAGTTTTCCACAGGTCATAAGACCCCATTCCTCCTAATGTCATAAACCGCACGAGTTCCAGACTGTTTCTTCTAGGTTTTCAGCGCAAAACCTTTTGAGACAAAGGACCAATTCTTACCGGTCCTCCTCCCCTTCTTTTTAGCAGTCCAAACATGACTAAATTATACACCTCTCCTTTCCAGCTGGCCCTCATGGAATTTCCAAAACCCTTTTTTCACAACCCTTTTCCATATTGGCAAGTTCCGAGCCCCCTTTGCGCTTTGCCTTGTCCTACCGACCGCCATTTTGTATGGAATCCTCTCTTTAAAACTCGGTTTCGCTGCGGCTCTGGTCCTTTGTGGTTCAGTCAGACCACTTAACTGGGAACTCCAGGCCAGGCCTTCCTTAGGTTTCCCTTGCCGACGCACGACCCCATTCCTGGGATTCTTTCTCGTTTGTCCCTCCTTTGGTAAACTTACGCTCCCCCTGCCTTCCCTTTAAGACAAATTTCACCTGGGTCGAATAACCCTCCCTTCCTCCCGAAAGCAATATGGACATGTTAGGCCTGATGGTCGAGTCCCTAATCCCCCCCATCTTTTTTTTTTACCATCTCATTTTCTTCTGACGGAGCCACCGTGTACGGTCTTGACCAGCTTGAGCCTTTCCTCCCCCCTGGCTCCTCCAATTTCCTCCGCTATTGCAGCCGGCCAGCTCCTTTTCTTTCCCCCCCACCAATAGCTGACACGGATGTTGTTTCAACTTCCGACTCAAGTCACCTTTTTTTTTTTTTTGTATAGCGCACTTCCCTCACCGTTAACAGCACTTTCACGTTTGTTTCCTTTCCCCTCCTAACCCCCATCATATCCCGCGAACAAGTCCCCCGCGCGCCGCACTCATCTCATGCCTTCTTTCTCGCTTTTCGTCTGATTTTTCCTCCACTTTTTTGCGGACGCTTCGCCTGACCCGGGGGCCTTAATGGGTTTTTTCCTTCCTCCTTTTTTCTGGATTTTTTACTAAGTTACCCATACTCTCCCTTTCCTCTCCGTCAACCAGTTTCCTCTTCAACGCTAAAGATTCCTGCATCGAGCAGGCTTTTTTCGGAAGCGAGGAGGGTTAGCGGGACCTTTGATTTCCGCCGGTGCCTCTCCCCGCTTGAAGAAGGTTTGCTTTTTCGGCGTGGAATTTCCCTTCTCCCTAATGGGGTTTCCAAGATCGATGTTTTTTTCCCCTCTTCAGTTGCAGTTGCATCCATTGGGCCAAAGACCCGAGATTGCCTTCTGCTTTTTGAAGAGACTTTTTTTCGTCCACCCTCCTCATCATTTTTTCAATCTCCCAACTTTTTCTCTTACCCTCGTCTCCTAGAGAGAGATTTTAAATCCTCGATGTCCGTGATTTTAACCATAAGGTCACCCCCCTTTTTTAAGAAATTCTTTCATTTAGTGATTTCCTTTTCTCCTGTTTGCTTTATGTCTGCAGTTAGTCACTTGTTTTCGTTCGAAAGATTTCCACCTATTTTTTTTTTCCCTAAGACGCCCTTCCTTCCCGACCCATTCCCCCGGATCGTGCTGGGCTTCCCTTTTACTGTTTATCAACATGATTAGCTACACGTGACAGCCTATTCTGCAGCACCATCGACGAGGGTGCATGGAGCGTATTCCCTTTTCCCACTGTTTCGTATTCCTGCGGGCCACGGCCTTTGGCGGCTCGGTTCCCCCTTCCGAACTTGTTTATGGTTTCATTCCCTGTATCCTCGCTTTCTCCTTTTTCTAGTTTCTTTTTCAAATTTCCTTCGGGCTATGACACCTCGGATTCTCCACCTTTTTTCCCCCCCTGTTGTCATAATTCAGTTCAGAGTTTTACGGAACTCTCCCTTCTTTTCTGTCCAAAACGCTTTTCGTTCCTTCTGTCTTTTAGATAGCAGTATGGCCCTGTTGGGGAATCCGGACGTACGAGGCGTTCTCTTGCTCGTTTGGCTGAGTGTTGGCGCCGTCTTTCCCCAGAACCCCTGTTGGATTGTTGAATCCGCTTCCGTCTCCAGTAAGAGTTAGTCTCATGCCTCTTTTTCCTTTGGTGGCCCTCTGATGGCTCCAGGTTGATGCGCGTCCAATTGAGTGTCTTTCCTGCTGTACAATCACTTCTCCCTGACCCTATTTCGCGCGCGCCCTTCACAATCCGAAGCCAACTGCAGTGATCGAAGGTTCCCCCGCGAATGTTCCGCTTCATCTTAAGTGAAACCTTTCCAGCCCCGCCATCACCTAGACTTTCTTTTTGGCGCCCACCTTGCGGAACTGGATGGTACCTCCGTTCCCCCCGGCCCTCGGGCCAAGCCCGATTACGCTTTTTCAACCCCCCCGTCCTTCGTCTGATCGCTTTTCCCAATATTGCCATCATACTCCCAACAAAATTGTTCGCTTACGAAGATGTCCTTACTTAAGTTTTTTCCAAACATGAGATCCCCAAGGTCTGGATGATCATTTACTTTCCCTTCCCATACCTTCGTGGCTCCTCGAAAGCGAACAGTTCCTCTAGACGATTCTTCTTTTTTTTTTTCCCCTTTTTTTTTTATGATTACCCGTCGTTTTTTTCAATTTCTCGCTGGTACTGTCTTTGCTTTCTAGAGGTTCATAGCCGTCTTTCACCCTTCGAGGCAACATTTCCGTGAGAACGTACTTTGATCCATCGCTTACAGCATGAATTTCCGGATTTTTTAAAACTACTCCTGAGGTACCCCCGGAGAGGCTCATACCCGCTGTTCGTCCTCGAACGGACGGTCGCGCCGTTACATATTCTTCACCAACTTTCCTCAGTATCCTCTTTCCTACCTAAGTTGGTTGTTGATCTTTCTACTCTCGGCTGCAGCTCGAGTCCATTTCCCCCTGAGCGAACTCTACCCCGGGTCGCGTCTTACCACGCGGTTCTTTTTAGTCATTCCCCCTCTTCTGCTTTTGTTTCTACCCTTCACCCCCCTGTACTTTTAAACAGGAATTCTTCTTATTTCCCCTTCTCCAGCCCTTGACTCTATAGCGTCTCTTTGCCTCGAGATTACCGGCAGTACCAGTCTGCTATTCCGTAATCCAAGGACGTGTCCCTTCCTCGCTTGTTTAGGTGTAAAATCCCCCCGACAATTGCGGAGCGTCACTCCTTCTTCTTTGATGCCTCCCCAGATGAAGCGGATTCTTCAATGAAGCCCCCCCCCCATTGCGCCCGGTTTTTTGTTTTGCGGCGCTTTGACGTGCCCCCCCTATCCTGATGGCCCGCTTCGTAAGTTGCACGTGTTTTTTTTCTCTCAGGTCACAAATGATTTTCCAATTTCTTTCGCTCTGATTGTTTCTCAAGGGGATGGGCACATTTTACATCGCCGGGGGATTGCTCCATAAACTTTCGCACAATGTAATCTCTACTTGTGAGTTGCTGGGTGGATGGAGTTTTGCCTGGTCACGTAGACGCTAGTTCCCTTTCTTCTGGTTCGCACTGCAGATCATGCACGTTATTATTATTTGCGCCGCTCTTTTCTCTATCCCCAACTCTTCGTTAGTTAACTGACGCTTTCTCTGGGTTTCCCAAGCAATCCTGCCCCTCCCTGGCCAACCCCTCAAATCGAGGTTGAGTTTCCTAGATATAGGATTCCAGCGCTTCAGCATCTCCTTGCTTTTCGCTCGATCAGTAGTGGGACGAAACAATCTTAGTCGCCCGCTCCCTAGTTCCTCTTTTTTTTCCCACACAGTGTAATCTAGCTACCCTCAAGGCGTCTAAGATTCCCCAACCGTCCATCTTTTGAACACTGGAGGTTTCTCAGGTTCTTACCCCTGCGCGCCCCTTTAACACCCTTTTTAACATTTTGTTCCCGTCCCCCAGACTGTTCAGAACCTTACTTCCAACTTTAATTTAAGACAGGAAGTCCCCCGCGCGGCAATCATGGCCTTCAAACCTCAAACCCTATGCCTCTTTGGGCCTCCCCTCGCGGATCGCACCTCGATTTGCCAGTTCTCCTAATCCACGGTGATGAAGCCCGGTACAACCCCTCTCTTTTGTCCCGCGGCCTTATCGCTGTCACCCCGAGAGATAATGTGTGAGAACCCCTTAGGAAAGCCCCGCCTTACATTCCCATGGCAAGTCCTTTCCCTCCTTTCACGAAAATGTCCTGTACTGATTTAGCCCTTCCCCGGATTTGTAAATCTTCGACGCTCACTGACGCTTGACCTTGTCCCCAATGCAAAAACGCGGGCTCCTCCCCCCCTGAAATCCAACTGTACTTTGATCCTTTGTGAGCAATAAATCACCCCTAGGGTGCAGCTTTCCTCTACTCCGATCCCGGTTATGATCCCCGAAGGGTCCGGCACGCCCCAGACTCTCATTTTTGGGTGTTGAAAATTCCTGCCGCTATCCAGCCCCTTCCCTTCTATTCTCCACCAAAATAGACTGCACGGATGCCAGAACGGCCAATTCGCCGCAAAATTACCTATTTGATCGTTCTCTCTAACCACATTGCCCCTCCAACCCCCTTCGTTATTGAGGTCACCGCCGGAAAATCCCCAATTTCCCCCGATTGTCCCCCGCGCGCGCCGCACTGCTCCTCAGGATGCCGCGGTCTCACCCTCCTCCTCTCACTTTTTGCGGATAGCTCGATAGTTCCTTTGTCCTTCCCGGGGTTTACTCTGTGGAACCCCCGTTGTTGTTGGAGATCCCCCCCTTTCCTTCCCCCATACGATTTAGACAGGATCGCAAAAAAGTGAAGATTGGCCCAGAGCTCACAGCTGCCCTCTTCGGCGCAGGAGTGCGCGCGTATTTTGATTTTAATCGGTCTCCTCGTGCCCGCAATTCCGCGTTGACCTCCCTTGATTTCTTTGACCGTGGCCGTCTGACCTTACGCCGTTCCCCCTCCTTTAGTAATTTGCGTTCGAAGGTAACCGTGCAGCCGTGCCTCTCTGGGTGTTTAAAAGAGTGAGCTGTGAAGGCGCTGGCCTGGCGAATTATTTTTCACCCCCACCTGGCGGCGGATTTCCTTTGTATCCCTCTGTGGATTTCTTCCACGCTGAGATGATAGAGGTAATCTTCCGAGATGGTGACTGTCTTTCTCCTACCATCACGGCGTAGCCATACCTTTCTTTTTCTTATTCTTCGCCGGCGTTTTGCATTTTGTATGCAAGCAGCTCATTGCTCTCCCTCGCTCTTCACCTCCCGGCCTCCTTGGCCCTTCTTTTTTCGGTATGAAGGTCTCCCTTTCCTGCCCATGTGCTCCTTTATGTGGATGGGATTTCATGTTACGTTATCCCCACATGAAGCGGTGACACTCTATGATCTCTCCCCCTCTCTGGTGAATTCGTTCTGCTTCGGTCCAGGCCCCCCCCCCCCCCAGTGTTGAGCGGCATATGGTTCCCCCTTTCGAACCGGACACCACACTAGTGAAGACACGGGGATTTTTTGAATTCATTTCCCCAGCTTTACTCCTGTGCTTAGGATGCAAGAAAACTTTTTTTAGAACACTATTTTTCACCCCTGTTCCCCCCCTCCGTCAGCTCGCGCAGTTTCTTTGACATGACCTCCATCCTACAGTATGTCCAAACTTTGTTGAGGTCTCGGTCTGTCGATACTAAGGATGAACGTTTTTCCAACTCGTGCGACGCCCCGATGAGTTTATTTTCGCTCTTCGTTTATTGTATTGCATAATTCTTTCCGCCCGCAAAGCCTGGGTCCCGATTATGTCCTCCCCGATGCGCGCTCCCTCCTCCGGGGGCAAAAAAGTTGTTTTTTCTTTTGCTCCTGCGAGTTGCAGGCTTTTTTCCCCCCTTTCTTTCGAAGTTGGATTGCGGCAGTTTTCTCCTCCCGTGGTCCCTCAGCGAGATTTTTTGCAGATGCAAGGCGAGCTCGCGGGGAAAACCTACTACTCCCACCCTTGCAGGGCCTCGCCTATCCTCATGTTCCCTCCATCCGGCGACGTGACCTTTGCCACTCCTCCTGAACTCGTAGCTGCAGGCTAAACGGTGCGGCAATTTGTCTGTTCCTCTGACCCCCTTGAGGCCCAGATTGCAGCATCTTTCGATAACCCCCTCTGGCGCTGATGTGTATACCCCTTCCAACCATCACCAACCCTGCCGTTCCTCCTGCTTTTGACAAGGATCGCGTGCGCCCTCCATGGGACCAGCACCCGGCTGGCTGCGTTGCTGAATCCTTTCACTTCATTATCGGCGGAACGACAGCGTCCTTCCCCGTTCTCCCGCGTGGATTTTAAAGCTAACCGATGCTCCTCGTGTCCGTGGAGTCGTCATATTCTTCTTTGACTTTCTTTCTTCTAGCGGAGGATACCCACCGCTTCTCTACTATTCTCTTCATAGGGAGACGTTACTTGACGCCCCCCTCTCTCCCTCCCTAAGTTATTGCCCATTGGATAGAAAACCATAGACGAATTTGCCTGAGAGGAGCCATCCCCGCTTGTACTACCCCCTCGACCGGCCGCGTTCTTTCCGTTTACTTGCTTGGCCGGCACTAATGCTCGT
>Ga0179593_1493038_pt1 | contig 15148 bp, 29 predicted proteins | sample CZODoug2_1_08_16_FD_185931 | JGI IMG/M metagenome (GOLD analysis project Ga0179593, IMG submission 185931) | Vadose zone soil fungal communities from Angelo Coast Range Reserve, California, USA - CZODoug2_1_08_16fungal (PacBio error correction) | ecosystem: Environmental > Terrestrial > Soil >... | reverse complement strand
TCCCCTTCCTCGGCGTTGTTTTTGAGACCCCCTCCAAGCCGTGTTTGGAGCGTTTCTTCTTCTCCTCGGTTTTTCCCTGCTGTATTAAATTCGCTGAACCACACAATCTTTTTTCTTCTCGTTTTTACCCCCTTCTTTCTTTCTAACAGTGACCTCACTAATTTTTTTTTGTTTTTACTTCGCCACCCCCCCGTTTTCTCTCTTTTTTCCCCGTGCTTTAGGTCTTTTTTCTGAGTCGCCCTTTCAGTTCAACAATCTGCCCTTTTCCTTTGCTTGCTGGAATGAGTCCTTGGATTTGCGACCCAATTCCAGCCCCGTTGCAGTCCTCCGCCTCATTCTATCATCTTTTTCCCCATGGTCAACCTCTTCTTCAGATTTGGCCCTGGACCACCCTCTTCCTCTTTTTTCAATTTGAGTCTAGTTCCTTCGGGCCACGCTTCCCTTTTTTTCCCAACTACAAAGGAAGGCTTGTTTTTTTTCCCCCTTTTTCGATTTTTTTTTCCCTTCCCCCCTTTCCCCATGGTTTTCCCTTTGTTTCACCCCCTTTCTTCCTGCGATGTATTCCCTCTCATTGGCCTTACGCACCCTCCTGCCTCTCTTAGTGCCCCTTTTTCTTGCCTTTGCTTTTCCCCCAGTCCTTCTTTTCGATAAATATTCTCCCGGTTTTTTTGGCCTCACTTCTCCGTTTTCTTGACGGTCATAGGAAGATGATTTGGTTCGTGAGTTGGAGAACAGAATTTAATTCTTTTCCTCTCTTTCCTGGATTTTTTTTTATTGGGTAGCCCCCCCCTTTTCCCCCCCCCCCCCCAGCTTTTAGGTGTTGCTGGTCACCCTTCCTCCCCTGAAGTGTCTCATCCCTTGTTTTGACGTAGCTTTTCAGCTTCTTTCCCTTTTCCCTCTGAAGTTTTTTCTTTTAAACTTCCCTCGCTCCATACATTCCTGCGTCACGTTCCTTTTTTTCGGCGCCCTCCGCCTCGTTCGTGCCGGTCCACCGTTGTGCTATTCCCGGTTTTTCTACTTGGTCGTGCCTTTTCCCCCGTTTAGGATCCGTGAACAAATTAAGTGCCCTCCCTTCCCCCTTATAGTGTAAGATCGGATTGCCCCCCCCCACATCTCCCTTTTCCGTCCTCTTCCCTTTTTGTCTTTTTGTCCAACCGCCAAAAGGTTTGTCCGTTTTTTCCTTTTTAAATGGTTCAGGGACAGCTCCACTTGGGGCGACCACATTCTTTGGCGCCCCGGTTTAGTGTTTTTAGTGTCCACGTCCCGGTTTTTTCAACCCACCTCAGTGGACCCCCCCTCCCCAGGAGTTTGGATTGCTATTTTTTTTCCGCCGGTCTCTTTTGCCGGGTTCCTTATGTTTTTCTTTTTATTTATAGGCAGTGAGGCTGACCCCCCAGTACTCGCCCTTTTTTTTTTTTTTGCTCGTGACCGTCCTTTTGGTGTCTTTCCTGTCCGGGGTCTTCTTTTTTTGAGTCCCCCATCGTCACCCCGTCTGCCTTTTTTCCCCTAGTTATTCCTTTTTTAGTCCCTGCTTCCGGTTTTATTCTTTCTTTTCCGTCCTCTTGTCCCCCTTTTTTTCGTAAAGAAAAAGCTTGTTTTTTCGACTTTTGTCCCAATTATACACCGTCCGTCCCTCTCCCCTTTTCTGCCTTTTCCCTCGGCCGTTTTGGCTTTTGAATCAGTGGCGATGTCTTCCCCAAGGAAGACTTTGTCATGAGAAGGTTCCTGTTGTCTACCCTGCTTGTATTGCTTCCTTTTTTTTTACCTTTTTTTTTTATGGAAACACCTCCCCAATCTCCCTAAGGTCTTCGGTTTCTTTTCCCGATTTTTTGTATAATGAGGATTGTATTCCTGTTTTTGCTTTTTTCCCCCTCCTTGCCTCCTTTTTCCTTCTTTCCAAGGTCCTTTTTCTTTTCTTATAGCCCTCCCCCCTTTTGCACCCCAGAACTCTACTTTGATGATTGCCTTTTTTTCGTTTCTTTTGCAGAGTTGCAAAATATTTTCCCCTCTTTCTCGTTTTTGTAAGTCCCCCCCTGACCGTTTGCCCTATTTCCGGATCCTCCTTTGAATTTTCTTTTTTTACCGCGCCGTAGTTCAGACTAGGCCTCCCCGTTTTGACCTTTTTCCTTGTCTTTTGTTTTCTAGATGTTCCCCAGAATCCCTCCCATCTGTGCCCATATAATTAGGACCAGTACACAAATTTTTGTGTTGCCACTCTTCCTTTTTTTACCAACAGTTTTTTTGTTGCAGAGGGAGATGGCATCCCCCAAACCCTTGATTCCTCCTACTGTGATGGCCTTCCCCCCCCCCTCGCACTTGAAATCCTCCTGACCAACCCTTTTTGTGGACCCAGGCACCTCGTTCTTTTTCCTTGACGCCGCCCCCTATTAGACTTCCTTTTGCCTCCTTTACACCAGGGGTTCTTTTCTGGATGAACCACCCGACCACCAAAAAAATCTATGTTCGGTTTCGTTTCGTGGGGTTTTCAGTGATACGATTTTTTTCAGTCGTTCGATTTTTGGTTTTTTTTACCAATGTTACTCTTCCCTGACGAAATTCAGCGCAGGCTTTTTTGACGTCCCCGCTTTTGTCGTATATTTCCCCCCTTCCTTTTCCTTTTGAATTTTGATTTTGGCGGCTTTTCCCGTGGATCCAACGCGTTCCGTTTTTTGCAAGGACGAATCAGAACACACCCCCTTCCCTTTTTCTGTGGTCACCTGTTTCTCCCCCCTCTTTTTCCTCGCCACTCGTCCCCCTCGCCTGGCTGGAAAAATTCATTTCCATCCTCGCCGTTCTCCCCTCTTTTAAGGGACACCCTTTTTCTTTTTTTTGGGAATGCCCTTCGTTTTCTTTCCCTTATAATTCGTCACCCCACCCCCTTTTTCCTCCTCCTGAGAAGTATGAGTTATGATCCCATGGCTCTATTTCCTCCCTGTTTTTCTCCCCCCCCCCCCCTTAAGTCAAAAACCTCGTTTTTTCTTGGCAGGCGCCCCAACCGTTTCGCTTATGGGAATAAATCTTGGGCCTTTCCCTCCTTTTGCTCTTGCGTCCCCTCTACCATTCTTTTTCCCCCTTTTTTTTCCTTGTCTGCCGCCTCCCGTTTGTAACCGACCAAATCACGGCCTGGTCGTTCTGCTTCCCCTTCCGTTTTTTCATTGATGACTCTTCCCAACCCCGCACACTCCCTCAGAGTCCCTTTTTTTCCCCCACCTTTAACGGTTCCTGAAGCAAGTCGGACAACTCCCGCTCCCCAGTGCCCCCCCCCCCCCCCCCCTTCTTTCCATCCCTTTTGTGAATCCCTGTTTCGTTGTTGACTCGGACACCGTCCCCCCCCCCCCCCCCCCAAAGGTGAAAGAGTGGTCACCCACGGTATGTGTTTCTCCCCCACTGGTTCTCCCTTTTTCTGTCTCCTATACTGTCCCCCCTTTTTTGCGGTTGTCCCTTTTTTTTTTATTCAAGGTTTCCACGTACTGCCCAAGGGTCCGGCTTTGTGGGGAAACTTTAGCTCGGTTTTCTACACCTCCTTCAGGGTTTTTATGATTGTGGGCACTTTTCCATTTTTTTCTCTTGGTTCTTTCGAATAACCATTTGGTCAGCCGTTTCCCCCCCTTGCCCTTTTGCGGACTCTTTAAGTCCCTTTCCAGTTCTATACTTGTCTTTATTGCAAAATCCCCCCCGTTTCTGATTCTTTGTGCCCAGGCGGGCTATTTTTTGAGGCTTTCCAGTGTGTTGTTTTTGTTCTTGCCTGTTCCCGCGGCACTTTCTTTTTTTCCCCCTTTCTGTAAAAGGAAAAATTTGATTTTCCACCCCTGCAATGCGTGGCTGTTTCCCCCTTTTTTTTTTTTTTTTTTTTTTCCCCCAAACCCCCCCCCCCCCCCCACCCCCCTTACGGTCTGTGTGACGACCAATGCTTTGCAAGGGATTTAGCGTACCTTTTCCGTTTCTGCTGTTCTCCCCCCCCCTTTTCCTTGACCACGTCCCCTCCTTCTTACGTTTTTTCCAACCGGGCTCATTTGTCCGCAATGTGCCCCCTTTTCTACCAAAGATGTACCCAAGGCTCCTTTCCTGTGACCAATTCCAGCACCTTTTTTTTTTTTTTTTGACATGCCTATCGGTCTGAATTCGTTTCTTCCATATTTCCTCTGTTCCCGCCATCTCCATTGGGGGAAAAGGGCCTTTCCCACGGACGCCGACCCTTAATCCTCCTTCCCCCCCCCTGTGGTCTGTTCTGAGGTTCCCCCTCGGCAGTCGCAACTTTTCTCCATTTTACTCTTCAATGTTCAATGTTTGACGTTTTCCCTTGTTCTTTTTTTGTTCCGGCCGCGGACCCCCAGTTTGAAGTACCTCGGTGACTAGATGTGTCCCCCTCCTCCTTGATTTGCTGCTGCTGATGACGGTTTTTGCGCGTCCTACTTTTTTTTTTCTCTGTTCCCCCCGATCTCAATAGCAGCACCCCCCAAAAGGAGTTTCGCCACCTTTCCTTCTTTTCAGGCCTGGTTTTTTCCCAATGTTTTCTTCTAAAGAGGGGCGGTCAGAGGTCATTTTTTTCAGCGCTGGTCACCCTTTTCTCCCCTCTTTCCAAAAAAACCCCCACCAAATCTTCTGACCCCCGCTTTGTTATCAATACCCCCCCACTTTTCCCCCTTCCTAGTGTGACCAGACGACATCCCACTATGTTTGTTTTGCATAATTTTATACTCGTCTCCTGGTTCCGTGGGGTCCCCTCTTTTTTCCTCCTCCCCCCCCAATCCCCCCTGCTTTGCCTGGCACTTCGTCAGGTTTCCAAACGAAAATCTTTTTTCCTGGTTCCGTCTCCACCCGCTCTTCTCGGTTCTTTACCGTCCCTTCTTGTGGGTGCCCTTCTTCTTTTCCCCCCCTTGCCGAGACGTTCCTCCCTTCTCCATTTGACCACAAAGGTAAGTTTTGGTGAAGTTCTTAGTTGACTCACCTGTGGGGCTTCTTTCTGTTTTGTTTAACGATCTTTGAGCCGTCCCCCTTCTTTTACAATTTTTCATATACTTTTCTAACCCTCCCTTTGTTTTACCTTTTCTTTTCCCCCTTCCAATCCTTTTCTTTTAATAACTTCCGTCTGGTTTTGTATTGTTCTCAGTCTTACCTTTTTGGCACATACTCTTTTCTGACTTCAAACTTTTCTACGGGGCGATGAACTTCCTCGATTTACTTCACAGTTGCCCTTTCCGTGCCGCGTCCTCCCCCCCCCCACCATTCACGAAGCCCCTTCCCATTGAATGTGTCCTTTAGCTCTGCCTCCCTTCCTTTTTTCTCGTGACAAAGCCACTTTTTTTTTTTGTTTTTTTTGTTTCCCACCGGGAATGTACGGCCGCACTTTCAAGGCGTTGCCTCTTTTAACATCTTTCGGCGGTTTGTAGCTCTGTGGAGTTTTTTTTTTCTGGCGGAACCTCCCCAATCGGTGTATTACCTTATGGACTTCCCACACACCCCTCTGTTTTCGTTTTTTCTTTCCCTTTTTTCCCCCCGGCCTGTTCCACTCTCCCCCCCTTGTTCACCTTTTTTGTTTTTTTTGTCCCCCGTTCAAAGTCGCTTGTGCCCCCTTTTTTCCCCTTTCCCCATCTTTGTGTTTTTTTTTTTTTTTTTTGCCTTCCTCCCCCCACCCTTCCTAGTGGGCCGGTCGCCCCTCCTTGAGCTGGACTCTCTCGGCTTTTTCCCAGGGTCCGTCACACTTAATTTTTCTGCAACTACTTCTTCTTTCCCCCTTTGCCTCGTACCGTTCCCGCTTCTTCGTTCAATTCGGAGACAAAACCGGTTTCGTTCTTTCGGTGTCTGAGTTCCCTCTTTTTTTTCGTTGGTTTTTTTTACCTTGAACAAGGACACCTTTCTCTTGTTTCCCTTTCCCCCCGGTGTAATTGTTTTTGTTTCCCCCCCTTTGCCCCTTGTTCCCTTTTTTTCTCTTTGCTAGTCACAGTCTCCCTTCATGACTGGTTTCCTTTGGTTCCTTTATAGAGGTGTTCGTTGCCCCGGCTGACATTTGTCCCCTAGTGTTTTTCGCTTGTGTTACATTCCTTTCTTGGGGGACCCAAGTTCCTCCCGATGCCGGATTTCCGCCTTTGTTACGACTGTCGTTCGGATATTTTTACCCCTTCATAGGGAAGAGGGCCGCTGATAAAGGTTTTTGCATTTTTTTTCCCCCCACATCTTCTTTTTTTCCAAGGATGTTTGCTGTCACCCAGTTTTCGTTGATCCCCTTTCTCCGGGGTTCCTTTCCTGATACTTCCTCTTCCAGGCCCAGGTAAATTACCGGCTCATCAATTGCCGTCGGATCCATTACTTTCTCCTGGAGAGCCTTCCCCCCTTTGCTATTCTGTACCCCGAATCTTTTTTAGGGAAGGTTCTGAAAGACCACACCTTTAAGAACCCCTTTGCGAATGCTCCTGCACCCAGCACTTCTTTACCCACCCCTTCCTTTCCACACAGCGAACCTTTTTCGTTAAGTTTGCTTGATGTTCCTTTCCCGTCCTAGAAACTTTGCAACATATCAATTCCTCCTTCTTGATCTTTGCCTTGGAGGAGAAACCCCATTTTTTGCCGTGGTTCCTGAACCGCGGGTGTGGTGTCTCCCCCTTCCCCCCCCCCCTGTACCGTTGGCCCCACCCGTAGATTGCCTAGTGTCCCTTCTTTGCTGTTTGTTTTTGCCCCGGAGAAGGTCAGGCCCCACTAGAGGCTGTTTGCTTTTGTTTCCTTTTTTCTTGCAAAGTTCTCTTTACAGTCCGTTCGCTCTCCCGCCATGGAAGTATGTTTCCCGCTTTTGGGTTTCATTTTTTTTATCCCCGGGATGGCTTACCCTCAGGAACCTTTTCATCCTGGCCCCCCTCTCAAGGCCGCAAACTTTTTTTTCCTTCGCTCTGCCAAGTATTAGCGATTTGCCTCCGTCATTTAACACGCTTGCTTTTAATCTTGTGCGCCCCCTTGCTTCCTGATATCCCATTTTTCTGCCCTCTTTTCTTTTGGCGGCACCTGTTGTTAAGGTAGGATATTAATAACCAAGACCTTCATCGTTTTTCTTATTAGAATTCCTTCTTTTTGATAACAGTCGATGGTTTTTTTTACAGTTTGAAAATGTCCCAAGTCAGCGAGGGACACTTCCCCCCCCCCATCCCCGCCTGTCCCCTCCTCTGGTGTGGGGCCTTTGGTCTCTGCGGATGGGGCATATCCCCCTTTTTTTTTTAATCATTTTTGAATCTGGTTTGTCCTACTGTCCCTGCGGCCTCTCGTTTGCCCCCCCAAATCAGTGTTCCCCCTTGCGTCTTTTTGATTTTTTCGGGATTCTCACTGGAACCCCCCTTTCTGCCTCCCATCCTTCAGAATACCGGCAGATTCGAGCTGCTTTTTTTTCGTTCGGGTTTTCCCCACCGTTTCGGCCGCGGACAAGACTTTCGGCGTCCCAAGAGGTGTCGAGGTTTCCTGCCGTGTTCCCGAGATCGGTTTTTTTGCCCTTCATCTTCCCCCTGATTTATCCTTTCGGCAACCTCCCCATCCAGGTTTTTGTGAGACCCTCTCTCTTTTTTTTCCCTCTGGAGGATCTTGGTCATTTTTTACCCCCCCCGTATTTTTGTTTTTTTTTTACTTTGATATTTTGTATTTCTTTTTTCGTCCCGCTTGCTTTTTTTCCCCCGATCCTCCCACCACCCCGGAACCCTTCCGTTTTTTCCGCTGACAATTATTGATGGGCCCCCCTCCGTTTTGCGGCCCCCCGCGCACTTTGTTTCAACACACTTGCTCGTACTTTTTCGCTTCTGGTAAGGTGTACGCGATTTCCCCATTTTTAGGCCCAACCCTTCTTTGTTTTTGTCGGACCTTTTCCCCCTCTCCCAGGACCCTTCCCGTAATAGGGTGTCCCCCCCTTGCCGTCTTTTCCCTGTTCCCAACTTTGTTTGAGAAAGACCTTCCGTTTTTGACCTGGTGAACCCGATGACCCTCTTTTCCAACTGCATGTCCCCCCCCCAGCTGATCTTGAAGTTGGTTTTCTATTACACCCCATTTCCGTAACTTCTGGTACCCCCTATCCCTCTTCATTGCTCGTGGGGACCCCTTGAGTTTCAATCTGATGCACCGCTCCTGTTTCTTTCCCTTGCTCCCATTATTAAGGCACCGAATCGTCTTTTTCTTTTCCCCATTTCATTCCCCCCACTCGACCACGGACCTCTGTGATTATCATGTCTTACTTTTTCTCTGCGTGTAAGTCTCCCACCGATTTTTTTCAGCTCACCCCCAATTTTTTTTTTTCGGCGCCCCAAAATGGTACATCCTTCCGTGAAGGACTGGTAATACTCATAAAGCGTTCGGCCTTGAGCCCCCCCTCGGAACATGCTTTTAGGTTCATGTTTTCCTGGCCCTTCGTAAACAGGCTTTTTGGTCCTCCCCCGAACTCCCCGGTACCCTTTCCCGCATCCTCCGTCCCCCACGAACTGGTGATTCCCCCCCCCCCAAAGCCCATAAAGGAATCCTATCCCCCCCAGTTCCCTTTTCTTACCGTGGGAACCCAACTTTCCCATACCAGCCACCGATGGCCTTTCGTTTGTGGTTTAATTACTTTTTTTTGGCCCCACTCCGGTAGGTTGGAATCCTTCCCAAACCAAGTGACCCTCCTGTTCCCCCTGTCTTGGTTTCTACCACTAACAATTCGTTCATGCTCCTTTTTTCTGAAGGCAAACCCTTTGAGGTAGTTTTTGGGGCCATCCATCCACTCCCAATACGACCAATGAGATTGATTTTGGTTTGCCCCCCTTTCCTCTCCCCTTTTACCAATACCAGGATTTTGTCCCTTGCTGGGAAAGGGTCAGGCGTACAGGTTTCTTTCAGCCCCCGGGTTTTTTCATCAGTGAACCAACACTGCTTCTCCTCTTGCTTAATCCCTTCCCTCGTGCCCCTTTTCCCCCCCCCCCCCCCTTTCTTTACTGTTGATTTATTGTTTCAGACTTCCGCCCCAGTTTTTTCTTTGCAGGTTCACAGGATCGAGAGACTTTTCCCCGGTCCCCCTAAACCCCTTTTTTTGGATCAAAGGCCACCTGTTTTTTGCCTGCTGGTTTTTGTACCCCACTAATGCTGGTCCTTGCAGGCCAGGTAAGACCATGATCGAGTTTTCCCGGGCCGGTTTTTTTGTTCCCTCCCCACCCCCCCACCAAGTTCACCCACACTTTCCCCGATGGAAGGAGCCGGTTTTCTTTAGTTCTCCCCTGCGCCGGTCTACCCCCCGATGTTCCCCCGGACAAGTGGTCTCCCCCCTTTTGTTCCCCCTCCCCGCCACAGGTTCCCACGGTAATTTCTCTTTTTTTTCCCCCGGAGGTGCTTTATGAGCAACTCTTTTTCTTGGGCAGCCATGCCCAGTCCCCGTGTTTTGACTTTTCCAGGTCCCCTCCGCGGCAATGCTTTTTTTTTTGGCCGGGACACCAAGTCTTTGGCTTTTCTTTTTGTATTTTTTTCTTTCTAACCCCCTTAAGAACTCGATCACTTCTCCATCGACTATTTTCTTTTCCTCGCTTGCAAATTTTCCATGCCTTGAACAATGCGTTGACCCTGTACGTCCTCTTTGGTTTCAGGTCCCCCTCGTTGCTTTCCTTGGGAGGGGTCCGATGAGACGTCCGCCTCTCCCTTTCTTTCGTTTTCCGGGTTTCCGCACGTTGATCTTAAGGCGGGTTTCTTTTTCTACCTATGTGAGAAGGGAAGATTGCATTCCTTTCTCCCCCCTTTTCTACGATACCAAAACCCCCCCCCCCCCCCCGGAAGGGAAAGTGGATTGTATCCTTCCATCCCTGAACACGATTTTGGTTAACCTTTTTTTCTCAACTCGGTTTTCCCGGCAAAGTTACCCAGCCCTTGTGGTTGTATTTTCCTTTTTTTTCTTCCTGACAGGCCTTGCCCCGGTGGAATTTTTTTACCTCCCCCCCTGGCCTTCCCCTCTGTGTAGAGATTTTCCCCCCCCTCTTTTCTTTCCAGGCCCGATGATGTTGGGCGTTCCTTTTTTTCCATTTTTTTTCACTCGCTTTCTCTCCTCATTCATTTTCCCCCCACCGGTTCACCCTTTGGGTCTTCCGTTCGCACCGTAGGAGGAGTCCCAGTTGTGTAAATTGTTTTTTCCTGTACAGAGTGACTTTCCCCCTTCCCCCTGCTGTCGTCCCCCGCAGTGTCTACTTTATGTTTATGGGGACGACGCTTTTATCTATATTTTCCTCCTCCTTCTTGTTTGGTAGAGTAGGCCCCACCGATGCGACTTTACCCCGGCTTTTAGCTGACGGGCTACCCCCCGGAGTCAACAAACTTCCCGACCCGTTCCTCCCTTGCGGCCAGACCCTGTTTTTTTTTCCCCTGGCCCTGTTTTTCATCTGAGATCTTCTCCTGCTTTGGCCTTAGTTCCTTTCCCCCGGCCTCTTCCCCCCCTAGACCCTGGTTCATGCGATGCCAGTTCGTTCTTCCCTGTCCTTTCCCCTAGTTCGTGTTTCGGGTTCTTTGGCTTTCTTGGGAGGTCAGGCGACGGAAAGCCCTTTCGCTGTATCTTTCTACCAAACAATCTGTCCGGTCCCCTCGGGATTCTTCTTTCCCCCACCCTCCTACGCTTCCCTCGTTGTTTTTGTTTTTTTTTTTTGTAATTCGTAGACCAAGCGTCCATATGAACTCCTCCTTTTCTTTTTCGCGATCATCCCCCCCAGCCTTTACCACCGATTTTGAAATTTTTTTCTGTTTGCTATTTGTGATCGCGATAGCCCCCTTCCCCTCCCCGCCACCCTGGAAGCGGAAATGTGTATTCCTGTCCCCGCGCTCTTTACTTGTTTTTCCCCTCTTTTTTCCCCTTTTTTTTTCCTGGCCTCTTCCCCAAGACTACGTTTTTTTCTTTTTCCCTGTCCTGCGAGGTTTTCGCTTCCGGTGTGGACCAGGTCCCAGCTTTTGTTCCCTTTTTTTTTTTGCGCCTTTCCCCTTTTTTTTCTTGTCCGGCGTTGTAACAACCTTCGATGGCCTCATTTCATCCATCTAGGGCGATTACTCCCTCAGGCCGATAGGTCGTGTTTCGGCCCTTTTTTAGTTTTCCGGTGAGGGCCGCTTTTTCCTACATCTTGTAGGTCTTTTTTTTTTTTTTTCCGCCCCTACATGAGCCGCTTTATGCCGGTTTTTTCTCGGGTCAACTTTCTTTGTTCCTTGCTTCGCCCCTCATCGGCCGGGCCTATCCTTTCCGTCATTTCGTCCCCCACCCCTCCCCCTTGCCGCTGTTTTTCCCATGAAAGTCTGCAGGTCCTTTTTTATCCACTTCTTTCCGTAGGCATTATTCTCCGCCCTTTGTTCTTCCTGCAACGCCCCCTTGACGTCGCTTTCCTCCTTTTCCGCGATCCCCCTCCCTTGGGACGTCCCTGGGGAGTTTTCCCTTTTTTTATCCCTAGCATCGATTTCGGGAAGTTTTACACTTTCTTCTATTCGAATGGCCTTTCCCCAAACTATGCCCCCACCGTCAAGTCGTGTAACGAGCTTCCCCCCCACAAGAGTCCCGGTTCTCAGTGTTCCTTGATGGCCGTCTCCCCCCCCTTTTAAAGTCTCAATGATTTCACTGGCACATTGAGTTCGTAAAGGGGCGTTTTTCCCTGGCCCCCCTGCCGTTTCCTTTGTGGCCATTTTCGCGTCACCGTTTTTTTTTTACTTAAACACCCCCGTTAGTAGGACCAGGGGCAGCTTTTTCTTTCGTCCGTTAGGTTGGGCCGGTAACCCGTATAGGCCTGGCTTGGGTTGTCTTTCCCTCGTGCAAGGCCCCTTCGACTTTCCCCCCCCCCAAGCGTCGCGATAGCCCCCTTTCGGTTTTCCTTTGAGCTCATCCTGGGGTCCTTTTCTTCCTTTTGCGTTACCGGGCCCCTTCGACATTCCTTTTGCCACGCCCTTGCCTTGCCAGGTAGATGACTTTCGCCTGTCCTGTGGACCAACCGCTTGTTTGATTTCTTCCTTTGCGCCCCCCGAAAAGCCCCCATTGATCATTTTTTTCCCTTTCCCGCGCGTCTCCTTTCAGGTTTGAGTCCTCAAAATACGTCAGGGTTCTTTTCCTGAATCCTTTCCCCCTCCGTCGGTTTCCCCCCCATTCTCCTTTTGTTTTTCCAGTTGTTTGGCTCGCGGGACAACCCCCTATTCCCCGCGAAACCTGCCTTCCACCAGTGACCTGTACTGAAGTTTTTAATTGCGTTTTTTGTTAAGTTGCGTTTTCATTCCCTTTTGAATGGGAAAGTTCCAGGTCTTTGGGTTTTCCGCCTGCCCCAGGTTAAGTACCCCGTTTGCATTTTGGTTTCCTTTTATTTGGGCTCTTCTCTTTTTTTGAGGCCCCCCCCCACAACCCCCACTACTGGCTTCGTATTAACTGTGCCCCCCCACCCCCCCCCCTTCCCTTCGTGCACGATTCCCTCCCGTTTTTTGTCCCTTTGATTCCCCCCCCCCCGTGTAGGCCCTTTGTTCCCACGAAGTTCCCTGGGTCAATTTGGAGTACGGGAGGTTCCCCCGGGAAGGGGTGTTCGGACTGCCGAAACTTCACGCCTCCCGGGCGCCTTAAAATGGTTTTTTTTTTTTTGATGACCCTAGAGGGTTGGACCTCCCCCTGTTTGGTTGGTGTTGGAGGAGACGATGTCGCAGATGTCCTTCACCACACCCCTGTGTTTTAAGTCTTTCCCTCCTGAGCTTATTTTCCCAGCTGAGATGATGGATTAGGCCCCCTGTCCCGCCAAATCCTTTCCTCCAATTTTTTTGACGTTTTCTTTCCCTTTATTCATCGGCGTGGCACCGTTGGCTGCAACTTGGACGTCCCGACTTTTTTTTTTAACTGTCCCCGATGGTTTTTTCTTACTATTTCCCTGCTTGCCTTTCTTATTTTTTCTTTTCCTGCGATTCCCGGAACGGCAATGCAATTTTTTTTTTCAGATCCACCGAGTTAGAAGCGTCCAACCCTTGCAAAACGCTGTGGACAATGCCTTAAAATTTGGATTCCCCCTTCCCTCCTCATACTCCCCCTCCCCTTTAGACCCACCATACTTGTGGTCCCCCCCTCTTTTCTTCCTTGGGAACAGTTTGTCTACTTCCCCCTTTTAACCCTTACATGTGACCGCTCCCTGACTGTCCCTTCCCCCACAATGTCAGCCTGCTTCTTTTTTTTTCTCCCTTTCTTCATTCAACCCTTTTTTTTCTCCGCATGACGCGACTATCCAATATATGGCGAGTTCCAACGACCGACTCAACACAGGTTTTCTTTTTCCCCGGTTTTGCTCCAAACTACGCTACGAATTTGTCCATTCCTGAGAGTTTGCACCTCTTGCGTGTCCCGAATTCCCACTTAATTCTTTATGTCCCCCTGAGTCCCCTGGCCCCGCTGGAAGACAAATTTTCCCCCGCACAGTTTCCTGACTCGGCCCCCGACGTGACTTTTTCTTTCCCACTGCTTTTTTGCACCTTTCTTCCAAGCCATTTCACCCGGCCACCAAACCTTTTTTTTTTCCTGTACCCGGCCCGACTTACTACCCCCCGATTCCAAGTTGCCCTTGCGTTTTTTCCCCCGAATGCGCTTTTACGCAGCCGTCACCCAAGCCCCGTTGGACCACGGCATGTTTTTTTCTCTAAATGGCCCCCCTTCAATATGCCTGATTCACCCCCTGCCCCCCCCCCTTTTTTGAGAAGGTGGTTTGGACTTCTTTGCTAATGACGTTTCCCTGAAAAGGGAGAGAGGTGCGTTGGACTCCTACGGGGGGAAGTTCTTCCTTCTGTTCGTATTATTGGCGCTTTTCAGATTGGGCTAGGACCCCCCTTTGTCACTGCTTTTAAATCCCGATTTGCCTGGAAGAGGTGGATTCTCGGATGCCGTTTGCTTTGTAAGTTTTCCCTCCCCATACTACACTTTTTTTCTCGTCCCTCCCGCTTGTCTCGCGGCCGCATCGTTCTTGCTCCCCGCGTTTTTTTTCGTCCTCTCTGTCTCCCCCCCTTCTCTCCGGTCCACCCCCCAAGAAAACTGGTGGTCCCCCTTGATTCGAAATCCTTTGTCCCCCCCACACCTAAGGCTTTTGGACCTCCCATTTTTCCTCCATGGCCGCTGCCCCGTCCGCTGTTGTTTCTCAGGAACCCTTCCCCCGCCTTCCTGGACGTTCTCGCCCCTGGATCATTGTGTTCGGCTTGCCTCAAAAGTCCACACCCGCTTTCGTAAAGTCACTGTTACCCTTCTTTGACGTGACAACCCGTAATTTTTTTTTTCCTGGCCCCCACTCAATGAGCTTCCCTTATTTGTCGTCTCGTCTTTCTCGGCTTCACTTCCCCCTCAAAGGTCCCCTTATTGTTTTAAATTTGTTTCCCGTCTCCCCTTTTCCAACCCGGGTTCCCCCCCCGCTGCCGTGTCTTTCCTGGTTGGCCTCCGTTTTTCCCTGCTGCTTGCCCATTCCTAGAAGTACTCCACCGCTCGTTCTTTGTTTTTCCCCCTCTGAGTTCCCCCCTTCCCCCCTTCCCGGTACCCTGGCGTTTCCCAGAGGTAGTGCTGGCAGTCACTTTCCCTTGCTTTGGTAGGATTTTTTTGGGATTCTTTCCCTTGATGTCGTTCCCCCCCCAGCTGGCAAAATGTCTGGTTTCCGCCCTGCCCTTTCTTGTTGTCTTTCACCAATGCTTCCTTGGAAAACGGTTTCCCCCCAAGTGGCATCCTTTTGTCCACCTTTAGACGTGATACCCAAACACACCCCCCCCACACCGTGTCTTTTCCCTTGTGCCCATTTCCCCCTCCGTTAGGTGAAAGGCCCCCTCTTTGAACACTTTTTTTTTTCCTATCCACCCCTTTCGCCGATTTTCTTTTCCCCCCTAAAGGCTGGACCGGTTTGACCTCTCAATACCACCCGCCGACCTATTTTTTTTCCGGAGGCTCTTTCGGCACTCTTCTCGTTTTAGGGTGTTCCCGGACGGTCTGGTGGTCCGCGACGGCTGTTTCGGACTTGTTTTTTTTTTTTCCCCCCCAGTGTCCCCTTTTTCAAGTGGGATCGTTCGTTGGCCCTCCCCATTATGGTCTGCTCGTTCCTTCTCTGTGGTTACGAAGCTCGGCCCGTTTTTTTCCCCCCCTGGGTCATTTTTCGCTCGTAGAACGTCTGTCTCATTAGGGTTTTTTTAGTTTTTGGCCTCTGGCACTCTT
>Ga0179593_1276680_pt1 | contig 15148 bp, 23 predicted proteins | sample CZODoug2_1_08_16_FD_185931 | JGI IMG/M metagenome (GOLD analysis project Ga0179593, IMG submission 185931) | Vadose zone soil fungal communities from Angelo Coast Range Reserve, California, USA - CZODoug2_1_08_16fungal (PacBio error correction) | ecosystem: Environmental > Terrestrial > Soil >... | reverse complement strand
GACTCCTCGCGTGGTCCTCTCCAGAACAACCTTCAATCATTTTTCTCTTTTCTTCACTTCGGTTCGCTTGGCTTTTTGATGGCTTTCCCTCTGCCCTTTGCGCTTTAAGAGGAGATTTCGTCTTAAGGGGAACACTGCCTCCCACCCCCGGAGTCCTTCTTCTCTTCTCAGTCAATGGATGGAGGTTTCTCTTCTATAGTCTGCTAGCACACCAAGCCGTACATCACTGCTCCCTGCTTTCCCCGCCCCCTTCCAGGCACCGGGACCAAAACCCCCTCTCTATTGCGGTTCCCTCCGTCTCTGCCTCCCCATCGCTCTTGGCACTTTAGCTCCACCATTCTTTGATCGCTAAGACGAACCTTATTGTTCTATTCTACGAGTCCCTCGAGGGAGTCGGAGCAACGGCGTCCGCTACTCCTTTTCCCTTCTTCTGAGCTCCCCTTTTAGAGAATTATGCATTCTGGTTCATGTTAGCCTACCCCCCTGTTTTCTGCCTGCTGATCTACAAGGCTATCTGTTCTTTCCCGTTCCCGCCCTCTTTGGCGTAGTCGTCTCTTTCTCCCTCACAGGTGTCCCCGAGGCTTTGTGGGGACCACCCCACCCCCCCACCTCCACCCCCATCCGCCTCCCCCCCACTCGACCAACACCAAAACAAAACCAACAACCACAACACAAAAAAACCCCCTCCCCACCCCCCCCCCCCTCCCCCCCCCCCCCCCCCCCCCCCCCCCCCCCCCCCCCCCCCACCCCCCCCCCCCCCCCCCCCCCCCCAACCCTACACGAGCGCCATGTGGTAATCTCTTTATCGAGCCGTCACTTTCCTCCCGCACTTCTTTCATCATCCGCTTCTTTCATTCGTTCTCTTCGAGCAGCGCACGCTGAGGGCTTTTTCGACCGTAGTCCCCCATGCCTCTCGAGCACTCGCGTTTGGTAAATATGTCCGCCTTCCTTTTTGTTGTTGTGAGATCCTTTCCCCGCCGTATTTCTTTTTTTTTCTCGAAAACTCTCACCACTCGCTTTTCGGTCGGACCGAAATGACCGGTCTGACCCCTTTTTCTTTACTCGGTCCAGTTGGCGTTCGCTTGCTTTCTTCCTCCATCTTTCTAGAATCTCTTCTGGGATTTTTTTCAGAAGCTACCTAACAGATAGCCTTTTATTTTCCCCGCCTTCTCTCCCCAGACCCAGGCTCTAGGAATAATGGCCCTCCCCCCACGAACCATTTTTCTTTGCCAGCAAGGCTTTTTTCTCGGCGAAGTGGACGATAGCAAACCTTTTTCTAGCTCGACTGCATTCGTTCAGAGACTCTCTTTTTTTTGTAGTTCCCTCCTTCCTAATGTTCCGACCGGTTCACATATGTTGCATATGTTTTCTGCCCGATCCGCCCCCGCCCGGGTTGTGACTAGCACTTGCCTTCTAGGGTTTTCCCATTTTATGATGAAGTTTTCCTACTCTCGTTTTTCCCATTCCCATAGTAGTTTGCGCCGACCCTTTCTCCCCTGCGTTATCGCCCCTTTGTGTCTTTCATTCCTGCTTACAAAGCCGAACTCTTTCCCAGTGAGCTCATCTCCCTCTTTTGTTAATACAAGCGACCCTGTTTCCTCTCGCCCCCCAACATTCAGGCTTTTCTCTGCCCAATTTGTACGTGTTATCTTCGAGCATCTTGTCCCATTGCCCGCCAGCCGCTTTTTTTCCCCAACTGTACATGTTTCCTTTATTTTATCTTTTTTTTTCATCCGTGAGTGCGTCCTCACTCTTTCTGATCCTGGGTCCGCTCTTCTGATGCTATCCCCTTTCCGTCCCGAGATCTTTCCTACGCCCACGGTCTATCTGCGCTCTCAGATTCCCCCTCGCCTTCCCCTTTCCCGTTTTTTTCGCTGACGAACCTTGCCTCTCAGCCCGCAAAGCTGGCCAGTTGCCCCCCTTTACGTGAGTGCCACTCCTTGGCTTCGGATTAGTACCATTTTCTCTCTCTGAACCCACAAAGACCCCCCGTATGCCATTCCCGTCCCCCCTCTCCCCCCTCCTCAACCCTTTGTTCATTTTTCCACGTTCTGTCTGTGCACGAATCTACCTGGTTGTTTTTATTCACAGCCCTCAGGAGAGGAGAGTAGCCGATCCAACCCGATTTTTTATCTTCCTCCCATGAAGGGCAATCACCGATTGCCTGACCTTCGTCTCTTCTTAGTTCCCTGTTCGATGCGGTCTTTTTTCACGTCGTGACCCTAGAAAGCGTTTCCCCTTTGGCGCGGCCCTAGACTCCGCCCCACCCCCTCTTCCTTCGCCTGCCCCTTTCGGCTCCCACCAATCCCGACACAGCCCCACCTTTTCGGTTTTTCCCTTTTCATCGAATTTGAGAATATGCTCACTTTTCCTTTTCGGTCGGAAATGTTTTCGAGTCTTTTCTTGTTCTCCCTTTCCACTCCTTGTTTCGCACCCCCGGTGGTTCCTTGCCCTAGCTCAATTCAGGAGTTTGGCTTGACATCGTTCTGCTGTCCCCAATTCCAATCTCCGATACGCCGTTTTTCAGGCCTCCTCCGCTTTGGCAAATCAAAATCTTCACGGCTTTTCCCCACCCTTCCCAACCCAAAGTGACCGTTTATGGCCTTTAGCGCCTTTTGGGTTGTAACAGCTCCTTTCTTTCACGGTTGTCCCCAAATGCCCGATTTCGGCGTACCACGCGATGCTCAATTTTTGTTTTTCCGGTCATATATTAAACTAGCGTCGCTTTCGCTCTTTGTTTCCCCCGACCCATATGCGCACCAATTTTTTTCCCCTTCCCCCCTTGCCCAATTTTTCTGTCTGGTTCCTACCAAAGGAGTGTACCCCTGGCATATACCTTCCCCCTCTTTTTCCTTTTTTCTCTGGCCCCCCCTCTATCCCTCCCAAATCGTTTTTGGTCCCGCTGTTGCTCCCCTTTCTTTTTCTCCGGACATAGTAGGCTCTGATACTTTTCAAGGTTTCGCCACTTTCCTTTTGGGGCACTTTCCTCTTCGCTTCCCCTGATTAGGGGTCAGATTACTCAGATTGCCAGTTTCCCCGCCCTGACAATTGTTAGTCCTTCCCCCCCCTGGGTGATCGTCACCTTCCTTTTTCACTTGCCTTGGGTGCATGTTGCTTGCCGTCCAGCGGCTTTCTGGGTTGTTCGGCTTATCTTTTTATGGTCGAGAAGGAGTATCAAGGCGTTCCCTACTCCGCCCTTACCCCTGGAATGTTCTGATTCGGATTGGACAAGTCCCTGACGCCACGACTGGCGCGAGGGCGTTTTTTATTTATGTGTGTCTGACTTGTAAGTTCCTGTTTTTCTTTTTTTTCAATCTCCCCTTTTGAATCCTTTCCCCTTCTTCATCTTGGCGATGCCGTTTCTCCGATCCGACGTCTTATGGGTCCACCTTTCTTGTAGATACCTTGGCTAAACCGAGTCCTTCATCCGTGATCTTCTCTTTCTCAAATTCTTCCCCTCCCCTTCTGCTGAGCAAACTTTTCTCTTTCTTTTAGCGCGGCCTTTTCCGCTGTTGGACACCTTCTCCTTCGTGATCTTATTGGTACTTTTCCTTTTTAGACGATCAAGTCATGTTGCCGACGATCATTTTTGCGTCCTCGATCTTCATTCGATTTTTCCCCCCCCATCAAATAATGTTTCCCCCTCCCACCCCCTCTGGCCTCACAACCATATTCATGAGTTTTTTCCTCTGAACCTTTTTTTTCCCCCCCAAATAGGGTTCAATTTCTTGCCCCGGGCGTCCGGGTTATTACTACCAGGTCTTAGGGAAATTCCGCAAAGAGCAATGGTTGACCTTGCCTCTCGTAAAGGTTTTTCAAATTCCTGCGATAGCTCCTTGTTTGGGCGGCACGTCTTCCGGCCTGAGCCGAACCTTTTCCATGGCTGCCCCCCCCGCCCTTCGAAATAAATACACCCACCAAAATCAGATCTTTTGCCCTCCATCTTTCCTCTTTTTTCTCCTTTTGTTCAGCCAGCTTTTGAGATCCCGCCCCCCCCCGCTTGATCTTTGGTGGGGATTGGATTCTCCCTTTTTTCCTCAACAGGACTACCATCCTCTGTTTTCGCGACTGGCTCGGGCTTTTCCCCTTGCTCCCCAAAAGTTAAGTCCCTTCCCCTCCTGCGTTTTTTCCCTTTTCCGGCCTCTCCAGTGCCCTCTCCCCCCCGTTGAAGGATGGTAACCTGTACTCAGTCGGTCCCCTCAAACTGCCAGGTGACAGTGGAAAACCTCATCTACTTTTTTCCTCGTCTTCCCGTTCCCCCCCCCTTTTTTTTTGCCAGACAGAGTTTTTTAGGGTAACTTCCCCCCCTTTTTCTCTGCAAAAAATTTTTTTCCCATCTTTTTCATGCTCTTCTTTCCAAATATATTGTTCTGCCCCCACGTGGACCCTAGCCTTTTCGCTCTCACCCCTTCCCTTCCCCGCAAAATTTGGTAGAAGCAAGCGACAGTCCTCCGTTTTCCCCCCCCGAATTGAGTCTCCCCTTCTGCCTAAAACCCTTCATTAGTTTTGATGCCCCCTTGCCTGCTTTTTTTTCCAGGACGGAGTTGCCACTTTGCACATTTAGTTTTGTCCCGTTGCTTAACCATGGAACCGGTGTGGGTGCTGGAGTTAACTTCATCGTCAGGCTCCCCCCTCCCCTCGTGGACCTATTGTCTCGGTATTTTTTTTATTCGATCCTTCAGCAGCGTCCTTCCTCTTAGGGTTTTCCATACGATCACACCCCTTCCCATTTCCCCAGCCCAGCCCATTGAACTCCTCAGGACCCCTCGAAGAATACCATCCCCCCCGCCAGCTCCCTTCCTAAGTTGCTACCGACGTCCCCCTCCCCTGCTCCGAGAACCTGGGCCTCTCTTTGCACCTTCTTTAATCCCTCCTTGAGCTTCACCCAAAACCCCCGCCTTCGCTCCCTCTTTCTGCATCGAGAAGGACATTCTTCCGCGACCTTTCTTTAGATACACCTTTCGGTTTTCTAAAGGGTACACCATTCCCCACTGCTAGTCATGGCACCTCTTGACCCCTGCTCCCGAGGTTTATACTTCCACCTCAGTGCCCGACTGCTTCTCCCGTCCCCCCCTTTTTCAACCTTTCATCTTCCAAGCAACAAATGAGAGACAAGCCCCCGATCCGCAATTGATCGTCTGTCCTTTCCCCCTCTGTCCACGTGCTGAAGTTTCGTTTCCTTGGCCCTGGACCTCCTCTGACAAGGTAACTCTTTTCGCCTTCTATTCTATTTTCCTCCTTTCTTTTACCGTAAAGATCTTCTTGTAGCTTACCACTCATTTATCGTTCCCCAAAGTTCTTTTCTTACCATCTACACGCGATAAAATGATTTAAACCCCCTCTTTTTTGATCCTGGCTCATGACGCCTCCACTTTGAAATTTTGGTACCACTCTACCCCCGCCCCAAACCCGAGTCGGTTAAAGTCGCCCTTCCCTTCTCCCCCTTGTTTTTTTTCCTGTGGGAATCCCCTTGTCCTTGATTGTGCCCCCTGTTTTTTCCCCTGAGATCGCCTTACCCCTGAGTTCGATTTCACTGATCAAGGTCCCCGTCTCCCGATGTCGAAGCACGCCGGCTTTTGGATAGTCCAATGCCCTTCCCCACCACCGGTTGTGCGTACCCCGAGTTTCCCCTCGGCTGAAACGACGCCCCCTTTTTTTTCGGACGATTCCCTTCAATGACGCCTTCCGCACCTTTCGTTCGTGCCCTCACCGTCCATTGTAGTTTTTTTTTTTTCTTTCCTTTTGTGGCCTCTTTTTAGTTTTCTAGTAGTGGTAGTTCCTTTCCCGCCCCCCCCCTTCTTGCGCTTTTCTGCCCAATTCCCCCCCCCTCACTGTGAGCTTGGACTAGCCGCTCGATCTTCTTCCTGTTTTTTTTTCCTCAGCAAGTCACTCTCCCCCTCCTTTTTGTTTTTCCCCTTTTTCATCCCCACCTTTCCTTTTCCCCGGACACTTGCCCCTGGGTCTACCTTGAAAGACCTTCTTGCCCCTTAATTTGTCGCTCCTGGGAGTCATTTGTGTCTCTTTGTTCCGTTAAGGTGTTTTCCAACCTTTTAGCTGCCGCCCTTTTCGCTCCGAGCCCATTTTTTGCCTTTCGGATCTTAGAACCATTGCAACTCTTTATGCTTCCGAGTCCTTCTAGTTTTTTTTTTCTCCTTATCGGCCCCTAACCCGGACTTTCCCTTGACGCGTGGGGGCTCCACGATCCCTTCGCGCACTCATCCGTTGTCGCGATAATCGGCAGAGTCCTCTGACTCCCCTGCCCCTTCTCTCTCAGCTTTTTTTGATTTCCTGTGCGGAATTCTCCCTTTAACGCTTAGGACTCCCTCCACCGAGTTTTCCCCCCTTGGCCACGTGATGATTGAAGCCCCCTGGGAGATAGAGTATTCGTTGCTGGCCCACGATAATGGACGGAGCTCCCCCAACCTTTCCTCTTCAGCTCCCCTTCCCTCAAATGTGCTCTTGAGATGCTGTGGTCGACTTGCCTTTTTTTTCTGGCCTTCCCCACTTCTTTTTTACTTTTCACCGGTCCTCCTGTGAAGTACCCCGAACCCTTTGTCCCCGGCTGTTGTCCCCCTTTCCTCTTTTACCCTACGCCTGGGGAGGTCTGCCTTCACTATTTGATATTTTCTCTCCCAAATCCCCGAATAAAACTGCTTCCTCCTCTGTTCCCCTGACTGAGGAAAGTTCCCAGTTTCTGACCCCCCCCCCTATTCCTTTCTTTTCGTGTCGAGGGTTTTAGATTATGTCCCAGTTACATGATGACCACCTGATGCTATCTCCCTCCCTTTTTCTTCGTTCTACTGAGTCGAGCCTCATCTGGTCGAGTTACCTTTTTATCAAACCGGCGGCTCTCTCCTGCTAGTATTTATGTTTATTCCAAGCTCCCCTTTTCGGCCTTCTCTGTATTTTCGGATCGATGCGTCCCCCTCTGTTCGTTCGTCCCCTCCTTTCCAAGTTATTTGGGACATCGATAAATTCGATTTTCGAAAGGTGAATCCTTGATCCCTCTCGGACAAGAAGAACGTCCTACCTTTCCCATGACATTTCCCTCCTTCCCAGTTTTTTGAGCGGTTTGCATTTATGGAGACTTCCTTTCCTGAGAGGGCTTGTCGATAGTTCAGGGTAGTACGATGACGCCATCTTACACTTCGTCCAATCTCCTTTCCCCCCTGTGTTTTGAGAGATGGTATTGCACGAGCGTATCTATACTCCCTTCCACTTACTAGAGTTTTGCTTCCCGAGCCGAACTCCGTCCGACGTTTACTGCGAGTCATCGACCTCTTTTCTTTCCTTGGCGTCTGCGATACGATCAGGATAGAATCTGTGCCTTTCCACCGGATTCTTTCGGACTGCGACTTTCCCCTTAGAATATCGTTTTTTCTTTCGAGCGAACCCCTTCTCTCCTCCAGCGACTCCCCTGTTCAGAAAAATTGTGAGAAAGAACTGCACTGCCCTTTCCCCTCCCCGCGTTTTCTCCTGTTTTTTCCCCACCTAGCTGTCCCTTTCCTTTCAATCTTCACAAGCTAGAGCCTTCATACTGGTTTCCCCTTTCTTTTTTTTCCCCGTCTCTAGTAGAGAGAAGAGGCCCCTCCCCCCATCGCAATCGTTTTTTTTCGCTCTTTTCCAGGGTTTTTTTTTCTTTACCTTTTTTGACGATATCTGTTTTTTTTTGGCCTTCTTTTCACCTTAGGCTCCGGCATAGTTTAGGAGATCCACTGCCTTGGGTTCATTTTTCTTTCTCCGCTTCGCCTCCTTTTTGGTACCGGAGCCATGAATTCCCGCCATGGACTCCATCAAAATAAGCCTTCCCTCTCTCTTCAAACTTTTTCCTTGACAGGAGCTTTCCTCGTCAGGGGACCATAAAAGTATGAGGCTTCTCGCCAGGCCCTCATTATAATAGCAGCCGGAGGCTTCCCTTGCCCCAACTTCTCTCTTTCCATCATGTTATTGGCACCCGCCAAGAGCCAGTCGACTTCCGATATATTTTGTCGCTCCGCAACTATAAGAGTAGGCCTTTCCCCCTGAGAGTTTCATTATCTCTCCTAGGGATTTCCCCTACATGTACCCACTGGCTTATTTTCTTGCGTCGTTTAGCTTGAGCACCTGCCCCCCCCCCAGCCATGACGTTCCCTCTGGACCCTTTTTTGAACTTTCCCCCCCGAAATGTGCAAAGGGTTTCTTTTCCTTACTCTGGATGGAACGTATGGGAATAGTTTCGCCCACTTTTTTCGCTCTGGCGCCTGTTATGTTTCCCCCCCCTTTTCCGTCCCCCCCCCTGCAATACCACTCCACGTTCGTCCGAAAACCTTTTTGTGATAATTTCCTTTTTTCCTTGGTTCCCCCTCTCGTGGATCGGCGAACTTTTATGTTCGAGTTTTTTTTCTCTCCCTTTTAACAAGAGCTGTTTCTCCTTTCAATGGCCAAGTAAGCTGCGCCCGCCCCCGCACCTCTCTAGTAGGTAAGAGGCGAAGGTTCTGGTGCACTTTCTTTCCGACTTCTCCCCAAAGAGCCCCCTTCTCGGGTATTGCCCCCAATGACTAGTAAATACGATCTCACAGCCCGAAAGTCCCCTTCCCCCCCCCCCCCTTTCCCATATCGGTGTCATTTTTTTTTAGCGACACTCTACTTTTGGCAAGATGCGCAATATGTCCTTTTCGGACAATTCGTTCCCCCTTTTTTGTTTTCGCCCTCTTGCCGAGTACGAACAATGACTTTTTGCGTCATTTCCCTACCTCTATCAGATCTTCCCTTCTTTTTTTTCGCCCTCCCCTCCTCCCGTTCAAAATGTACAGCCTTCTCGATACCCCCCCCTTTACTGCTGAGCTCGACCCTTTTGGCCTCCATAAATATACCCCCCACTGCCCACACACTGTGCCTGCTATTGTTTCTCTCTTTGGGGTCCTCACCCTGTCCTGTTTTTGCGTTCAGAGGGTTTACCCAAATGTTCCCAACCGTTTTACCAAAGAGCGCTCAACTCGGGTTTTTTCAATGTGCCTTAGAATTTCTCTTCTTCGTTCTTCTATTTTGAAGAAAGACATATTTTTGTTTCCTCCCTGAGTTTTTACGTTCGTTCTGCGTTTCATAAAAACAATTTTTGCAGACCTTTTTAGTACCCCCTCTTCGTCCGCCCCCCCGTCCCCCAGCCCCCGCTAATTCTTCTTCCCTTCCCCACCTCAGACCACCCCAAAAGCTTTAGACCCGCTCAGCTTTTTGACTCCCTCTTAAAAGTCTTTCCTGAGAGAAATTTGTCAAATGGTTCCCCGACGTTGGCCCTTCCCTCCTCTTCTCGAGCTTCGTCGGGTAGAAAACGCCCCTTCAGATTTCACCCTTCCTATTAGGCAAGACCTCCGTTCTTTGCATGATCAAGCAACTCCTGGGTGATAATTTCACCCTCGGCCATTGTCAGTGCCGCTTCCTCCGAGTTGCGAGCCTTTTTTTTTTGTGATTCCTCTCATTATGGTGCACTCCAGGCCGTCCAATGCGGTCCTCAGACCTCGTCATTGACCCTTTGGTTTCTGTCTTCCGAGCGGATTGAACAATCCCTCTCCTTCCCTGCCGCTTTTTTGAGTTTGTTTTGGAGGTCCTGTCGGATTTTCCCCCGTCCCCTTTTTCTATCTGGAGTGAGTTTTTCTGCGCTGCCGGATTTTCCTCCTAATACCTGTTTGTACATCTTTCCTTTTTCCTCCTTTTTACGCTTCTAGAGTTCCCCCCCAACTGAGACCCTTCCCTTCATGATCGATCTGTCCCACTCCCCTCGACCCCGGACCTGTGTAAATTAATCTACCTTCTGAGTTTAGCGCCGTCTCTCCTGTGTTATGGACGTACCCCTCCTTACTCGTTTATGTCGCCCAGTCCCCTTGTTTACCGCGTTCAACTGTTTTGCGTCCAATCTTCATTCCCTTTTCATTTCTTGCATTCCCTTCTTTTTTTTCGGAATTCCGCCATTGCATTCTCCCCCCTTTACAACAATGCGAACCCTTTTATGTTCCCCCTACCTACACTTTGCAACCCCCTGAGGGTCTCTCCGCTTTAAAATGCCCCCCCCCCCTTCGGGGTTTCCTCCTTTTTTCCTTCCGGTCTGTCAACACCTTCTGCTAAGTCCACCCCCTTCCCACCTCTTGCTTGTTCCTTTACTTTTGGGTAGTCAAGGTGGAAAACCGAGTCGGAGAATTGAGCCCTTTGTTTTGCCCCCTCCCTGTCCTTAGACGAAAGAGCCATGAACCAGGACCTGGACCTTTTCTTCAACCCCACCCAGACCCCTCCATCCCATCAACCACTCCGAGCGTGGGCTCTGATACTTCTTTTTCCCCCCCCTTTGTTTTTTTGATTCTGATAGCGCTATTGATTTCTTGATTTTTCTTCTTCTTCTGTCTGAATCCCTTCCCCCCAAAGTCTTTTTTAGTCTATTGGCTCGTTGCCGACTGAAGACCAACATTCCCCCGCTCTCCCTCCTGCGGTCAAGACCTCAGAGCCTGCCATTCCCTCCGTTTCCCTGAACGGCCTCGAATTTTTCCGGTTCCCCTTTCCCTGGCACCTGAAATCTTACCGACCACGAATTTTGTCTCCCCCCTTTTCTCGTTCCCCTCCCTTAGGTGTTCCAGGGGTGCCCTTCCCCGGTGTCTTCGTCATTTTTTTGTCCCCTCAAGTCCTTTTCTTTGATGGATAACAACTCTCCATTCTTTGCAATGCATGACCCGTTGGATTCTTGGTTAGAGGTCAGAAGTTGCTACCCAAGGCTTTTTCCCCGAATCTTTTCCATCCTGTCAACCCACAGGAGAGCTTTTCCAAACATCCCTTCGATCTGCACTGTCCTCGTGCTCATTAGCAATCTTCCTTATGTTTTCTTTTGTGTGCATTTTTCAAGAGGAGCTGGACTGCCAACTTTGACCCCATGCTGTCCTTTTCCCCTTCCCCCTCCCTCCTGAACTTAAAAAAATGATCCTCCCACGGCCGATTGACCAGTCCATCCCTACCCCATCTTTCTTTCCTCCATACACCGCACATCCTGACGGTCAGAACTTTTCGTTCGATTTGTCCCCCCCCGGCCCAATAATGGGCCTTCCCGCGTTTATGTGACCTTCTTTTTCTCTCTTTGAACCCAAAGCTGAGTTTTTTTTCTACCCCCCCCCCCCCCCGGATCCCCTCCCGAAGCTTCGGCAAGATGTCAACTCGTTCGCGCCTTTCTTGTGCTTCCCCTTTTTTCTTTATCAGGAGGAAGACAATTACCCCCAATTTTATATTGCCGGCTCTTCACTTGAATATCCGCCTTGTGCCCTTATCAGTATTTCTCCTTCATATCTTATAAGTGCACCCGTAGCTTTTTGCGACACATGTCGCCCCAAAATGTATCGACCTCCTCCCTTCCTTTGCCCCGCACGAAAGATGATAATGCGTTATACCCCCAGACGGTACCTTGCGAGAAGCCTCTTTTCCCCCCGCTACCTCACTGGTAGATCTTTCGAGTCCTCTTGTTCCGTACTATTAAAGTCTTGACATTCTTTCTTTTTCCTCCTCTTCCAACTTTTGCCTCGTCCTTATGCACAGCGAAAGCCCTTCCCGCGATTTCTCTCATTAGAGAGCCCAAACCCTCTTAGCATGACGCTAAGGTCTTCCCCGGTTTCCCCTTTCCAACCGCTGTCCTCCCACATTCGATGGGTTATAAAAAAGTTCCTCTTCCCTTCCTCTCTTAAAAAGTGTTTCTTCCTGGGGGGCAGATCCCGTATTTCTTCTTTCCAACGGTATCGACTGATTAGGGCCTCTCCTTTTGGCACTGTAATCTTTTCCGAATCCCCAACGCCGGTCACTTTTATGATCGGCGAAGCCCCCCTCCCCCGGTGTGCTTCCCAGAGGTGTTCCATATTGGAGACCGAAGACGGCCTGACTTTCTGTGCAAGACTGACATGCCCTTTCGCCATCTGCTCTTGGCGTGCTCAATGAGCTTTTTTTCTGTTTTTGAATTGGGGGGTTCCTCAACTGTCTTTCGAATGGCGGTCTCTTAATTTTCTCCCCCCCTTCTTTCATTTCACGGACTTTCCCCCTAGACCCCGAGACAGACGCTCTCCCTTTCGTTGTTGTCTTTGTTTCCTTCTTTATTGGATAGCTCTCTACCGCTTCACTTGGCTGTGCCTTCTGGACCGAACTGGGTTGAACTTCAATCCAGCTTGCATCATTCCCCAACTTTCCTCGCTCGGCTTGATGCTCCTGCAACAATCGCACGAAGATTCTTTTAATCCTCTCCCCAAGGGGAACTCTGTTCTTCATACCCTAATTTCCCCTTTTGCACGACAGGCTCTCCTTTCCCTATCGGGAATAACGTTCCTTATTGTTTTTGTTGGTGCTTTCTTTTTCGACCCCTTCGGCGCCCGATAAGACTGGAGTCTGTCGAGATTCCATGTGCGTGAGTGCGTCTCCCCCCTTTCCCTTTTGCTCTCTTTTTCCCCCTGAGGGCGGTTCTTTTAGTTCGATTTGTGTTTGTGTGTTCTCTTCTGTATCCACCGTTTTTGTTCTTTTCGCAAGTGGTGATGTCCGACTTTAGTTTGTATTGAACGACATTGTGAGGCTATGGGTTACAGGCAGTCCCCATCCTCGACGTGGTCGCTTCTCCCTCACACTTCCGTTTGTCCCTCGACGTCTTTCCCCCTTTAAGTCAGGACTTTTTCTCGTTTGCTTTGATTTCGTCCCACTCTTCTCTTTCAAAGGCTTCTTTTTACATACACAATTGCTAACAGCTTTTGCTCCGTTAAGTGTTCTCCGTGATCGGGGGCGCCGTTTCTCTATGATCATCAGGAATCTCTCCCTGATCCACACTTCTTCCCTTCTCCCTTTTTGGCAGGGGCTTGGTTCATATTGCCCTTCTAGGAACCAGCTCCTCTGGCTTTTCTTCGTCTTCTTTCCCTCTTGCTCTCTTTAACATGTGTACCTCTTTGTTTTCCTCCTCGAAGACTTGGAGAGTTACCCCTAAGGAGTTTGCTTTTTAATGGGGGACCTGAGCGACCGGGATTCACGTCCGAGACGAGAATTGATTCGGCGCTACAGGTTCGCGTCTTCTCTCTCATGAGCAGGCTGGAGCTTTTGTTTTACGGACCTCGAGAGGAATACCGGTACTTTAGACTTACGGCAACTCTTATGGCCCTCCGTCTCCCCCTGAGCGGCAGTTTAGCTTTCGATTCTAAAATTCTCCCTGCGCCTCTTTACCTTCTCTTCCTTTCCTTCAATTCGTTCTAGAGCTCTTCCCTTTTTTTTTCTTGATCGTCTGTTTTCTCTTCCCCCATGAGATTAGCACTAGACTGGAACCTAATTTTCTCTTTTTTTTGATATAGATTTACCGCGGTTAGTTCAACTGGACGGTCGGATTCCCACACTCCCTCTGCGGTCTTCTCTCTGAGCCTTTCCCCCCCTGTCCCTTTTATTTTGAATTGCTTTCTCCTCCCCTTTACTGCCGTTTTCTTGATGCGTCGACTCATCGTCCCCTGGAGCTTAATCTGCTGGCGATTTCTGGCCCCGTCAAGGAAAGATAGTTCCCCCCCCAATGCATCTTCAGTCCCAAGGTCCTCAATAGCATTTTCAGAGGTTTTAGTCTAACTTTCCGCTCCCCGGCCATGCACCTTTAGCGCGAGTTGGATAACCTTTTCATCGCCCCCCGGGTCCGTTTTCATCTCATTCGGACTCCCCCCATCTCATCTTTCCCCCTCTCATAAAGCGTGGGTCCTCAGTAGCTGCTTTCAATATCGAGCACGTCTTTCTTTTTCCTCCGTTCAAATAGTTTGAACGATATGTGCCGTGGCTTTTCCCCCATCTTCGATTTTCCCTTTTTGGATAACTCTTTTTTTTTTTCGACATTTCCCCATAGTATTGCCCTACGATCTCCAGTCCTCGGCTCTTTCGCTTTTAGGAATTTTTCTTTTCCTCGCCTGCGCCTCCTTACGAGTTTTCCTTCTTACATTTGTTTTTCCCAACCACTTCCCACTTCCAGCTAACCTTAATGATCGCGCGGTCCCGGTTTTTCTTCTTTCCCTTCCCTTTATTCTGGAAAGACAGAATACTCATAGAGCAGGGCGGCCCCTCACGTTTTCCTGCTAGCTCGGTATCCATCCTTTCCCCCCAGTTCACCCACAGACGAGTGGGTTCCGCACGTCTTACCTTTTTTTCTTTCCTCTCTTCCCTGCTCTTGTTAATTCCTAGAATGGCCCCGGTCTATTTGCGCGCATTTCTCTCACTGGCGACTTCCCCCCTTGTTCGCCGTTTCGCTTAGGCTCCTTTTCCTTGCCCCGGAATAATCTTTCCCCCTGACTAACTGAAAAGCTGGCCGGTTTTCTCCCTTCTCTTGAGAATTTAATAAAATGGGCTAGGATTCTCAATTGCGCTTTCGCGGCTCTCCCCCCCTCCTTTTTTCCCCCCATTCCAACCGAGATCCTGAGCCTCGGAACCCAATTCTTCCTCCTCTCAATGAGGCGGGTTAAACGGCAACCATCCCCTTTCACGTGCGTGCAGCCTTTCCCAAAAGTGGTTTTTCCTCTGAACTGGCCCAGTTCTGCCCCCTTGCGGCCTCTTGTCCCCTCGTTTTCCGTCTCGATTTTTTTATGTTCCTTCTTTTTACGCGCGCAAATGAGCTTGCGCGGGACCAGGCTCTACTACGATCGCTCCTGAAACTTTTTTCTGGCCCACCCCCGAAACCCGCTCCCTTTTTTTCCCTGTTTTTTAGCAGGCCCCCCCCCTTGAACCCCAGGTTCTGCGCGATTTACAGCATTTTTTACGTTCGTTTCTCACGCCGGCCACATAGGTTAAAACACCTTTTTCTGGCGTCATTCATCCTCTCCTAAATTTTTTCTCTGTTGGATTAGACTTTGGTACCTTGCACATTCCCGTCCTCATTCCCTCCTTTCTCATCTCGGCCGCCCATCATAAAAATAAGTAAGGCCACCACCCCTGCCCCCCCCTTTCCGATTTTTCAGAATTTTTTTCCTAGCCCCCTAGCTGTTTTTTGGTGAAAGATGTCCCCCCCCAACCCCCCTCCCCCGAGTTCCTGTTGTAATTGAGCGTCTTCCTAACTTTTTCCCTTCTCGCATTTTCGAGAATCGCTTGTTGAGATCTTGTTTTTCCGACTTAACAATCTTTTTTTTCCGACTCTCTTCCCCAGAAATAGGAAGGT